>Ga0115546_1002670_pt1 | contig 10129 bp, 3 predicted proteins | sample COGITO_mtgs_1004_FD_87186 | JGI IMG/M metagenome (GOLD analysis project Ga0115546, IMG submission 87186) | Pelagic marine microbial communities from North Sea - COGITO_mtgs_100413 | ecosystem: Environmental > Aquatic > Marine > Epipelagic | place: Germany:Helgoland, sampling site Kabeltonne... | reverse complement strand
GGAGGGGGTCAGGGACGGGGCGACTCTCAAAAGTCGCTGGGGGCGAACCGGTTGCGGTTGAACAGCGGCCTGCGGTCCGAGAATCCCCCGGCCACGGTCTTGAAGCTGTTGCCGACGCCCTGGGCGTCTTTGCGCGAGGCGCAGCCGACGAAAAACGCGACGGCAATGGCGGCGGCGGACCCGAGCCCGCCGAACACGATGCCCAGCACGGCCAGGGTATGATCCTCGCCGGACTTCTCGTACTCCACAGTAGTCTGGTTGTACACCTCAGAGTAAACTATGTTTCCGTCGGCATCCAATTCCTCTAGAGTGATCTGCTCCTTGGTGGTGACGGCGGAGGCGTCGTCCGAGTCGCGCACGGCCGGCAGCACGGCGAACGAGCTGGACTTGGACACCGACCCGTCGGCGCCGAGCGTGTAGGCGACGTGCTGCACGGAGCGCAGGCGGCGCCCGGCGCCGCCCGTGTTCTCCACGCGCGAAATCGTCCAGCCAATTTGAACGTCGGTGTCGCCGGCAAACGGCACGGTTTTTAGCATCACAATGCTGTTGGCGTTTTCACCGGTTCCCTGAACAAGATCCTGACCGACGCTGCCAATTTTGGCTTGGTAGGAGGTTAGTGGTAACAATCCAGACACGAGCGGGCAATCGGCGAACAAATCGCAACCATCATCGGCGCTCAGCGCCGACTGTTTAATGCGCGGCTCCGAGTATGAGTGGAGGAACGCGGCCGCCTCTCCGGTGCTCACTCCGACCGAAAGTTTCACCTGGAAGTTGGACGCAACAGCACCGGCGGGGCACTCGGTACCCGGGAAAGCGCTGTCGTACACGACGCATTCCGTGGACTTGGTGGTGTCTGCCTCAACAAACTCGTGCGCGTCGGTGTTTGCGTCCGGCGGTTGGACTTGGAACGTCACCGTCGCCAGCGAAAAGTACTCGACGCCGTCAATCTCGACGCGCATTGTGAACCCGAGCACACGCGCGTTATTGTCCGCGATCTGGCAGGGTCCCTGCAACAGCATCGTCGACCCCGTGTCGGTCGTGTAGGCGTCATGCGCGATGCCGGTGCCCGAAATTGTATCCTTGTAGTACTCGACATTTGCAAGCGTTGCAAGCGTGCGGTAGTAACTCTCAATGCCAGTCGACACGTAGTCTTCACCGGTAATAGCAGCGAACGCGCCGTTTACTTGGGTGCCGAGCTGGCGTTTCATCTCAATGGCCGCCTGAAGGCGGTACTGGCCGCTGCCGCAAGTATTATCTCCGGCCCACTCGAGCTGCGACATCTGCACGTCAAAGCGCATGTCGTTGTTGTCGGCCACGGCGATCGCAATCGTTTTGGTCGTGGTCTTGGTCACGACCACCGTCAGCGGGGTTTCGCCGCAAAAGTAATCGGCACCCGTAAAGGCGCTACCAGCCACACCGGCTTTCGTGTACCGGCGCGCCACGGTGGCTTTCGACACGATTTCTTTTTTACCCCAAGCCGTACCGTCGCCAGATTTCTGGGCGCAAGCGTCAAACAGATCCAACCCGGCTTCGCCTCCCGAGAGTGCGTTCGCACCCACGTTCAATTCACATCCTGCAGTCAGGGTGATACCTGTGCCGGAGCACTTACCGAGCCCACTCACACTCGTCAAACCCGATGGGTTTGCCGGCAAAGTGATACTCATGTCACTAGCGCCAAAGCTAAACGCGTCCACGTCGTAATTCAGCGCCAGCGAATCCGCCGCCGCGGTGCCGCTCTGCTGGCGCGGGCACGCGACCCGGAACTGGAATTTTTTTGTACCGGACCCCGTCTGTGTTTGAACGTCCCACACAGTGTATGCTTGTAGTTCAATTTCAATGAAATTGCACTGAATGCGGTGTGCGACTCCTGTTTCCGCTTTCGGGTAAATCCGAAAAAACACCTCTTTTGGACCTACGGTCGTGTTGCCCGAATCCGGGATGGACAGCGTCGATGATGCCTGGTTGTCGTTCCAAAACTGCACGGTTTCGCCCGTTGCGGAGTTGTCATTGCCGGTGGCTGCGCGCAACGTGACTGGGGCGTCATACAAACCAAAATCGCGTCCAGACATTTTCATGTCCACCGAGAAAATGTCGCCGAACTTCTGTTTCGGGATCACGAGCGAGTCTCTGACAACCCCGTACACGCCGAGGGCGCTTGCGGGGCAGGTAAGAGCTTGAGTAAACGGCGTGGCAGTATCAAAGAGAACATTTGCAGTCGCGTCTACGCAATTGTCTTTCAAAAACTCGAGCGGCAGCACGGCGTAGCGGTACTCATCACTTGCCGTGTCGGTCTCAAGGCTCACACTCACGTCGCTCTCGAGCGTGTTGGACAACCCCGTAATGGTTACCTGTTTAGCTGCGTCGATCGACCGCCCGGACACCTGCACGGTCAACACTTCCTGGTTCCAGTTAATGCCGTTGTTCGAGGGCCCCGAAACCCAACCAATGGTTGGAATATCGGGGGTATGACACGTGATCGGCACGGTATATGTGTGCGCCTGCTCGCCGTTGCGCGCGATGGAAATCTTAATGCCCTCTGTGCCGAACGCCTGCACGCCCTTGAACTTGTTCGAGCACGGATCCGCACCCGATCCGGCAGTGTCGTCGATGCGCAGGAATAGGGGGATTTGACCACCATTCCAAATAGACACCGTCTGACCATCCGAACTAATTTCGTTTGTCCCGCACGAGTCGTAGACATCACCGTTGGCGCAAATATACATTTTGTAACTTGCATCCAGATTCTTCAGGGTGTACGGCACAGCGCCCGAATCGGTATCTTCACCGTGGATAATCAACTTCAGGTTGAGCTCACTCATGTCGGCCGGAAGCAGTGTTGTTTCTTCGCCCAGTGTCATAATCGTCTTGTACTCGCCGTGCGCGCCCGTAGACTGCGTGCCGGATTCGGCGGCGGCGTACGCGAACCGAGCTTTCTGGTTGAAGTTAGAGCCCTCGCCGAACGTGGCAAACAGCTCCACTTCTTCGCGGTGGATCTCCTCGGAACCGTCCACGTTAATCGAAATCACAATATCCTCAGCAACGCTGTCAGCAGTGCTGTCAGCAGTGCTGCCTGGATCAGCAAGAGAAATAATGTGACGCCTTGAAGTAACACATGTGTCTGCAGGGCCAACAACAGCGGACTGGAACGCGCCGACGGTTCCGTCGGTTTTCGGCACGTTGAACATCTGCGACACCTCGAGAGAGAACGACGGGCACGCCACTTCCGTGTCCGCATCAGTAACCGTAGCTACGCAGTGATCGCCAATGTCAAGCTTGTCATCCGGATCAAATGCATCGTCAGTGAATCCAGAGAGCGTGCACTCGGCCGAGGCGCCGCCGGTAGCGACAATTACGCAAGATTTGTCAGCGGTAGACAACGTAACAAATCCTGGACGGACGCCTAGTGAGTCTGCTTCTCCCAACGCGGCGTGCTTGACTTTGATTTCCAGAGTGTTGTCGAATTTCAACATCGAGGCGGTCACGGTAAACGTAATGTTCACGCCAGCGACGCTGGCTTGGCGTCCCTGCAAGTCGTACTCGCGAATGGCCAAGTCTGCCGAAGTTCCCGCGGAACCGGTTTTGAGCGTTGCGCCGACTTTGACTTGGGCGGGGCTGTACACCACGTTGGTGGCGACGACGTACGGGATAGGATCACTTTCCCCCGTACAGAATTTGAAGTACGGCGCCGTGTAGACAAACTCCGAGCCGGCGGCTTCGGCGCACGAGTAGCCCTGCGCGTCGCCGTGTGGGCGCGTGAACGTTTGCGGGCCGAGTCCCTGTGTGTCCGTGGCCAAAGCAACGGTAGTAAATTTTTCCGTGAGTTTCGCACCGGCGAGTTGGTACTGAATACCAGCGCGAGCTCCCGTCGTCGGTTTGTCGGGTTCGCTGACGGCTGCATCAGTGTACGTTCGCGTCACTGCACTGCTGGAAGCCACACGATCGTCTTCGTCTTGCATGGTCGCGGTGACTTGGAACGTCACGGACTGCTCCTTGCACTGCACAGCAGTTCCGCGACCAGTAGCGTCGTCAGCTGTGGCTTTTGACTTGCACCACGCGGTGGCGTCGGCACTCGTGCCGGCGCAGATACCTGCAGTCTGCAAAAAAAGCGTGGTGTCCGTTTTTCCACCAGCATTGTCGTCTTCGAAGAGCTGCCACTCGGCGGCTTGCTCGGTGCCAGTAAGAGCGGGAGTACCAAGTTTCACGGCGTCGTTGGTGCCACCAGTCGTACCTTCTTTGCAGTAATCGCAAGCGGTAATGGTGGTGGAGCCGACAGTAAGTGTCTCCAAATAACCGGGGAATACAACGTTAGTGGAATTGTCGGCGGCTTTGCCGTCGTAGTCGAGGGTACCGTCGGTCTGACCGGTAATAGTGAGAAGAATTTCGGCTTTGCTGCGGCGGAACGCGGCGGTCGCCGCAGCGGTCGCCGCAGCGGTTTTAATGCTGTACTCGTGACGCTCTTGTCCGTACAGCGTCGGGCGCGCGAATTTCTTCGCAATAAAACCGGAAGAGGCGTCGGTCACCTTGTCCGCAAGCAAACCTTGCACGACACTCAACGAACCGCCGAGAGAGGCAATGAGTCCGGTGTCCGTGGACCCAGCACCGGTTTCGTCAATTTCAGTATCATCATCGCCTACAATTTTGTACTTGAGCTGCCATTGGTAATCGTAGGTACCGTCCGAGTTCAGCAAATCGTACCACGCCGCCTCACCGGCTTGCTCCACGTTGAATAATTTGCCACTGCCGAACACCAATTGCTTTGAGTTTGCGTCAAAAAACCCCTCGCCGTATTCGCTGATGGTCGGTGTCAATCCAGTAAACGCCAGAGATTTCTTAATGTTGCCAATAGCGTAGGATCCACGTCCAGTAATGTCCACGGTTTTGCTCTCGGAATTACTGTTCTGGGTTTCGGAGCACGACACCGAAGGCACAGCAGTCCCGTCGTAGTAAGAGGCGAGCGGCACCTGGAAACCGAGCGCGCGGTCCGTCGTGGCGACAATGGTAGCCGTGTAACTGATACCGCAACTGACACCGGCAGTGTCGCTAGTACATGTCACGTCAGTTAAGCCACCGTACTCCTGTTCGACGGCCGCGGCTCCATTGGATACACCACCCACTTTTCCGGCGTGTTCGTTAAACCATTCTCCTTTCACGGTGTTCAACGCAGTGACGAGTGTACCCTGGTTGATTTGGCACGAAAGTTTGGCGCCCGAAGTTTTGGCTTGCGCGCCGAAAGCACCGCCGGAATCCCACTCTCCCACGGGGAAGCGCACGGCACCCGATTCCGTCTGCACCGTGGTCGTGGCTTGAATGTTGACGGGCATCTTTTTGTGAGAACCCGAACCCCACTGCGCCGCCGGAGCGGTCAGACTAATGGGGGTGGCGGCGTTGCTCATGAGCGGCAACATGTTACCTGAAGCCTCGACGAATTTGTGCCGCGCGCGAAGTTTCTGGTACACTTCCGACGTGTCCGTCTCGTACTGATAAATCCCGACCGGGGCGGGGTCTGCTCCGTTTTTATCGTGAGCGCACACCAGAGATACGTTGTACTCGAGCCCAAGATAACCCAGGGAGGCGTCTACAATGACGGGATCGGCGACTTCGGCGGTAAATTTACCACCCATAGCGTTATTGTTAGGGTCGTTGTATGCCCAGACGCCGTTGGCCACGTCCACGGTGGCGTGCCCGGCGGAAGGGTTGAACGTCGCACTGGTCAATTTGCCGTCTGTGGTACCATCAGCAGCTTGTACGCCTCCAATAATAGACGGCGTGACAATGAGTTGGCACGCGTGGGTAGTACTGGTGTCTGTGCCGTGGATGTACCCGCCAGTGCCAGTATTAAAACTAGCTTCGATGACGACTTTGCCACTGGAAATTTTGGCAATCACACTGGGTTCTCCGAACAGTTGGTGTCCGTTTTCGTCCATATCGATTTGTATCGCGTTAAAGTCACTGTCTTCAAACCCGGCGGCAGTTTGCTTCAAAAACTGCGGGTCACCGTGCGCCGTCTTGTGCATCAGCAGCTTGCGTCCGCAGATGTCGTGCGTGCAGGGGTTCGTAGTGGTGAGCTTGCGCCCGCCGGACCCGGCCAGCGCGGCCATGGCGGCGCTGGCGAGCAGAGAGGGCATGGCTCGGCGCGCCCTCTCCCCTTGTTGCTGTTGTTTGTTTCAGTGAAAGTGTCGTCTAAAGAACAGACGAGAGAATAGTTGCCTGTTGAGGAGGAGTCGGGCAACTTGCGTTTCGAGTGCCCGTTTCGAGGTTTAGGATATACTCTAAAAAATTTGTGAAAAAAAACGGAGCGCGCCAACAATTGTGCCGACGCGTTTGACAAAGCACGTTAGTTTTTGTTGTAGCACTATTTATAGGTGTATGCCGCACGCCAAGGAAAGCTGGGTAGTTTCGTGGCTGGGGGCGCAAATGAACAGTTGGTCGCCGTCCCAGGATCGCCGGCCACCTCGCAAGTACTATGGCAGCGTGGCGTCTCCTCCGGCAGGGCGCGCGCAGCGCAAGAGAGAGACGGAGTGTTTCACGTGGCTGGCCGTGTCGGGGTGCCTGTTCTTGGTGGTGAGTTTGGCGGCGCTGATTTTTTTCCTGTCCCAGTCGGATCTGGAGCTGACTTCTAGTGCGTCAGATTCCGGAGGCGGCAGCACGGACCCCGTGCTGGGGAAGCTGCAGGAGTGCAAGGTGGACGCCGACTGCGACACGTGCTGCGCGGCGCTGCGCGGCGATCTGGCTTCGGCTTTGCCGTCTCTAAACCCGTGCCTGCTGCCGACCAACCGTTCCCACCCGCACGTGTGCGTAGACGAGTGCTGCGTGCCCGCGCCTCCCGTGTGGGCGCCCGACGGCACTCCGTGCGACGACGGCAAGTGGTGCACGTACGGCGACCGGTGCGCGTCCGGAGAGTGCGCCGGCGTGCAGCGGGACTGCCAGGACGCCGATTTCTGCACGGTGGAGGAGTGCTCCGAAACGTTCCGCACGTGCGTCAGCGGGCAGCTCAACGATTTTGAGGCGTGCGAGCAGGCGTGCGCCGAGGACGCCGAGTGTCGCACGGGGTACTACTGCCTGCCGTCGGGGCGGTGCGGCAAACTCCCCGACACGGACGCCACGCTGCGCTTCACGCACTACGAGATCGAGAGTTGTCTCACGGGCAGCACGGGTAATCTGTACTCTATGGCGCAGCACTACGTGACGTACGAGAAGGCTTACGCGGGCCCGCAGGGGGAGACGCGGTACCGGGTGGTGGACAGGGTTGAGTTGCCTCCTTCTCCGAACTACAACGAGCACCAACCCGTGTTTGATCCGGCCCCCGACGGCGTGCCGCTGGTAGAGGTGCAGGGCGCGTCCGAGACGCGGGTGGTGGAGTTGGGAAACGCGACATACGCGCAGACCACGGTGACGCTGCGCACGGCGTGCCAGGAGATGGACCCGACGGATCTCGAGTCTTGCTCTTCGGTGTGGGCCGATCGGCAGTACGACTTTGAGATTGTGCACAAGGACTGCGTGGCGGGCGACGGCACGGGCGACGCGTTCCACAACTGCTTGCCGTCCGAAGTGCCTCGCGCGTACACGATGTTTTTGAGCATTGTGGACTGCCCGCTGATACCGTACACCGTGGAGATCGTGCCCCTGCCGTCGCTGTGGTTCGAGACGCCGTTTGCGGCCGGCGTGCCCGTCTCGGAGCTTGCCGAGGGCGGGCAGGCGCGCGCGCTGTTCCGCACGGACCAGTCCGCGTGGCTGGACCCTTTTCTAGTGAACGTCACGGTGTGCGTCGTGGACCCCGAGCACCGTCTCGCGGGCTGCGCGGCGAACGAGCAGCAGGAGGGCTGCCCGTTTCGCGGGTGCCACGGCTGGAGCCCGCACGACACGCCCGTGCTGCGCACGCGAAACTACATGTTGAGTTCGGAGTGGACTTCAGAGGCGGGGCTCGACAACGTGCTGTTCTGCCGCGACAGAATGAAGTACGACGAGGGGGGTTGCGCTGCGGGGCCCTGCGCGTGGGGAAACTTTACGGGCCAGGACACGGCCGCGCTCGGCGGCCGCGACGGCTTCGAGTTCCCCGTGCTCGAGTCGAAGGGCTCGCTCTACGTGGTGGACGTCGGCGCCAGACTCGAGGCGTGCCAAGCCTACGCCGACGCGCACGCCGGGCAACGCCGTCTGGAGAAAGAGAACACCGACGGCAGGCTCATCGGCAGTCTGCGCGTTGTACGGTAGTAGAACGGTAGTAGAACGGTAGTAGACGCGCAGACTTCATTTATGACGCTTTTTCCCCGGTTTGTAAGAGACGCGGGTGCAGGGCGGTCGCGCTAGGGCGCGATTTGGAATCCTGGTTCGTGTGGGTGGACTATATACCCGCGTGGCCGCGCTAAAGAGACAACAGTACTTCTAAATCAAAGACTTTTTTTTTGGTCGAAAAATACATACTAAGTGACAGCAGCTGCCATGGCTTCTCTTGTCTCCGCCGCGCCTGTGCAGCCTTCGCTGCAGAGGCTGCTCGCGGTTCTTGAAAACGCCGCGTCGGCCCGCGTGCTGTGCTCGCCGTGCAGCGCCACGAACGAGGTGTTTTCCGTGCTGGTCACTTTTTCGGACCAAAGTCTCAAACCCGAGTGGGTGCGCGCGTCGTGCCTGGCGGCGCTGTCCTCTCAAAACACTGACGTGGACGTCGAGAAGGGCATCCGCGAGTTCCGCAAAAGCTTTCAAGCGCTCTACGACGATCATGGTGCCGTCAACGTGAGTGACTTGGACGGAGTTGTTTCCGTGGAAGCGTCCATTGGGGGCACAGCGACGGCCACGACGGCCAAGGTGCACCTGCTCCCCGACGGCGGCGTCGTGTGCTTCGAGACGCAGAACTGGACGCCGCGCCCCACGCTTGTCGTTCTGCAGCGCACGGCGTACGCGGCCGCGCGCACGTTCGACGCGCTGCTGCTGCTCCCCAACGCAAACCGCAGGCGCGACAGGGCGCTCGAACTGCGGTTGGTCGAAAAGCATCATTTGTCGAGTGTCGTCGGTTGGAGCGAGCGGACGGGAGGAGCGCTGGTGTGCAGCCCCGGCGCCCCGCTGTCGGCTCAACTCGTGCTCAGAGCTTTTGCGGACGGCAGCACCTGCGAAGAGGTGGCAAACGCCATCGCGGGAGAAGACTCCGACAGCGACTCTGACAGCGACGTGGAGTGGCACGACAGCGACGGCTGCGCGGAGGACTTTGAGGACTCTGAGGACAGCATGGACGATTCAGACGAAGACTTTGACGCGGCCGCCGCGGAGGAGGAGCTCGCAAATCTCCGCTGACTCGCCTTGTGGCGCTTTTTTGTCGCGGGCAAGCAGTCGGGCACCGGCGCCGTAGACTGCCAGCGATTGCAGACGAGCGCGTGCACGAAACTCATCATGGTGCTTGCTTCACCTACACCTCTCTCAAAATTCAAACACGCTCTGTGCAACTCCGACAATGAGCCTGGGTTTGCGTGAAACGCAAGCTCTGACAGAACGCGCGCCGACTCGGGGTCTCGAGCCTGGACGGGAGTGCACTCGAGCGTGTCGGGGTCGCAGTCTACGTGCCACGAGACAAAAAAATATATGGACGCGAGCTGCAGCACGTGGTCCTCCGTCGTCAAAAGCTCGGCGTAGGCGTCGCGCATGTACGAGGGCATGTCGGGGCTTATCCTGTTCGCAAAGGCGCACACCTCCTTTGCGCAGCGCACGATGTTTTTGTCCGTCTCCTCGTCCGCGTAGAGCGCTACTCGCAGGATGGGGTCTTGCCGCGCCGTTGGCGACTGAAAGCACTGAGCCTCGTCCGGCACGCGCGCGCGCTTGCGCTTCCTCGAGCCTCTGGCTTTGCCCGCGGACGAAGACGCCTCGAGCTGGTCGCAAAGCATGATGCCGAAGAGCTGCACGCGGACAACCATCTCGTCGGGTTCCGGGAAGTACAAAGCTGGAGACGCCGAGGAGCTCGCCGCGCTCGAGCTCGACGACATGGCTGAGGCGGTCGAGGCGAGGATCAGAGTGGTTGGGTGCCAGAATGGTGCCGGGACGGTTTATTTTGGTCGAAAAAAGTTCTCTCCGGGTCCGCGGAACCACTATAAATACCCTGCAGGCACTGTGTGTGTGCACGAAATAAATCGAATATAAAAAATTGAAAGAG
>Ga0115546_1002665_pt1 | contig 10148 bp, 7 predicted proteins | sample COGITO_mtgs_1004_FD_87186 | JGI IMG/M metagenome (GOLD analysis project Ga0115546, IMG submission 87186) | Pelagic marine microbial communities from North Sea - COGITO_mtgs_100413 | ecosystem: Environmental > Aquatic > Marine > Epipelagic | place: Germany:Helgoland, sampling site Kabeltonne... | reverse complement strand
CTTCTCCTTCTTTTTGGCGGTAAACCACATATTGGTTTTGAAGGCCGTCGTTTTTATAGAAATACGTGTAGTCTCCTTCTTTAAATGGAGCGGAAAGTTTCTCATAATTCCAGATTTGCTCCAAACGATTTTTAAGTTCACTTCGAAAGGGAATTTGATCTAGAAATGAAAAGGTCGTTTCATTTTGTTTTCCCACCCAAGCTTCCGTTTCCTTACTCATATCGTCTTCTAGCCAACGATAATTATCGGTCACTTCGGTATCAAAATAAGTCTCTGAAACAGGGATTTTTTGGGTAACGGGATACGTCATTTCTTCAGTATTTTGTTGACAAGAGAATCCTGTCAAAATAAGCATAAGTAGGATTGATTTTTTCATAAGAGTTGGTTTTAGTATTTAGTTTAGCACAGGACTCGTTCCTTCTTGCCAAACCGTTTTGGTTTTAAAATGAGCATTAACTTTTTCTAAAAAAAGTATTTCAGACATAAATTGCCAATCAAAATTAATGGATTGATTTGCGGGATGGTTATGATGATCTTGGTCGAGAATATAATTTTCAGGTTTATTAAGAATTCGTGTTTGTCCATAAACTTGTTGAAAATCTTGTCGCACTGTTTTAAATTTTTTGGTTAGCTCCTGAAGTTCCAATAAAATTTTTGTTTCCTCATCAACAGTAGTTGCAAGGTCAAAAGCTTCTATTTTTTTGAGGGCTTCAAAATTATAATTTACTAAGGCACCGACTTCTCTATAAATCGCTAGTGTATATTTATTTTCAGCATTTTGAGTTTTAATACGGGTTAAGGTTTGCTGTACTTTTTTTAAATTTTCACTTTGCTTAGAAATATTTTCTAGTCGTTCGGCATACTTTTCAGCCCAAGCCCCTTTATCATTAAAATCAGGCAAATCGATAACATGTTCTTCTATCGCATTTTCTCTGTGTACTAATGAATTCCGATGAATTCCATCTTCTAATAAGACATTGGTCCAGAGGCCAACGGGCGCATCTAGCGCATCGATAAAGGCATACTCCTCAGATTGGAAGGCAGCTCCAAAAGTACGGTGTCTAAAGCTGGCTTTAAACTCTTCTTTAGCACGTTTCATTCCTGCCCAACTGTATTCTGCAAAAGCAGCAATTCCACGTTTATAGAGTTCAAAATGTGGGGAATCATCATCCCAAAGGGTTAATAGTAAACCGTTGTAACCTCTCTCAATAGATTGCTGTGCAAATATTTTTATTTGATCAATATTACTTTCTCTCTGTGGCATTAAGGTCCAGCGTGTTTGTCCTGAAGTTGCTCCCATCACACTAAAGCCATTGCTCGAAAACCAGTCCATAGCTTTGCCATTTCCATAGGATTCTGCTATATGATAATTCCAACGCATGTATACACAGTTCTTTGGAAACTGCTGAATAAATTGGCTGAGTTTGGGTTCGTTTTTAGTCCAAATAGAATCAACGGTTTGTTCACTCATTTTACTGTCATAAATGGGAGACATGAGCCCTGCCTCCTTGAGGGGCATATCATCCCAAAATATAGGAATTCGGTTGTGTTCAGCTGCGAAAGCACTTACTTTATTAAGCCAAATTATATTTAATTCCAAGGCTGATATTCCGCTATTGCGCCCCGTGGTTTTTACTTCGTCACCTCCCACATGTAGGTATTTTCCATAGGGAGTAGCCTCCATTGCATCGAGGTAAAGGTCAAATTGCAACTCATAGGTTTTTGGATCTAAGGGATTAAACGCCCAATCGCTTTTTGGGTCATCACGTAACGCAAAATTCTTTTCGTGTTTTAAAATAAAAGAAGCATGTCCTAAGCCTTGTACCAAAGGACTAATATTGATATTCCTTTGTTGCGCATATTCACTTATAGCTTTCCATTGATCAATGGTCATAGCGTCATCACTCCCCACTTCAGGACGACGTTTGTATTGAAGTTTGTCTTCAATTTCAAGAATCACCCCATTGATTTTTAATTGTGCCAAATGGTCCATTAACTCATAATAATAGGATTCTTTTTCTCTGTGGTGTTTGATGTCTATTTGAATGGGGCGAAAGGCAATTTTTGGAGCATCATTGATTTCTAAAAGGGGTAATAGTTTCCCTTGAGCATCTTCTATAATCTGAGAGAGTGTTACAAAGGCATAAAACAAACCCGCTTCATCTTGTGCCTCGATATTGATCTTTTCTCCTTCAATTTTTAACGAATAGCTTTCAGCTTGCTGCCCCACTTTAGCATTGATATTAAAATGGATTTGGGCTTTTTCTGCAGTCTCACTTTTCACCATGTTTTTTAAAACACCATACCTTATTGGAAGGGCATTATCTTGAGGACTAAAAGCCCCTTGAAAAGCACCTGCATTAAGAGTAGACATTTCTGAATTAACGGATATGTCTTGGGGTGAAGGGAGGAGTTCAAAAGTGATTTGTTCTGATTTTTCATTAGCACAAGAAACCAGTAAAAAAATAGTAAATAGGCAGAGTATATTTTTCATAATTAAATGATTTTAGTTGGTTTGAAAAGATGAAGCTGGAAGGCCTTCTTGATTGAAAAGAGTAGCTTCAAAATAATTTTTCCATCCATAACGAACACGTTTTGGGTTTTTAACTTTTTGAGCGGAAACACGAATTTGATTGTTTATAATTTTTGCTTTTGCAGGAATAAAAACACCCTCGGCTCCTGCAATCTCAAAACCGTTTAATTTGTTTTTCCCCATTAATCCTGAGCCTATATAATCAAATTCAATGTCAATATAGTTGGAAAAAAGACGATGATTTTTATATAAAGGCCCGGAGGGAACGATGTCTTTTTGACCATAGTCATGATGCAAAGCCAACTTTGCAAAACGCAATCCAACATCTTGTTTGTTGGCGGGATGTATATCTTTTTCTTCTCCTATGTCCAGGGTGATGACCATTCCGGTGTTGGGGGTAGTCAAACTTTTTCGTTGTGCCTCGCGAAGCTCATGAGAACGATCAGCTTCAGTATAAGTGTAAGGCGCAATTTGAGCAAAGTAAAATGGAAACTCATAGCCCCAGCGCTCACGCCAATCTCCAATCATACCGGTAAACAATTCTTGGTATTCTTGAAAATTTCCAACATTAGACTCACCTTGATACCACAAGGCTCCCTTAATTCCAAAGGGTAAAATAGGAGTGATCATTTTTTGAAATAAAATACTGTAGGCATTTGGATCATTTAAAAAGCGTCCTTGTTTTAAGTTTGTTTTTAGTTCGCTCTCTCTAGCGATCAATTCAGAAGTGCTTAAATTATGAAGTTGAAAATCAGGAATTAAATAAAAAGCATGGTGTTTTTGTTTCCATGTTCCTTGATCAAGGCGTTGATTTTCGGTTTTACTTTCCAGTAAAATACTTCCTCTAAAACCACCTTCTCCCTGTAAATCAATGACTCTAACGGCTAAAACGTTCCCTTCGTTCTTGAGTATTCCTGGCGGTATTTCATATTTTTTATCCGTACAACACGCTAGAATACTTCCAACAAGAACCCCATTGATATAGGTATAATCAATATCATCAATTCCTTTATTAAATCTTAGTGTATAGTTTTCTTGAGTATCGTCCACATCAAATGATTTTCGATACCAGATCACTCCGTTTTCTGCAGTAGTTCCACTCTCGAAAAATTGCTCAAAAGTAATTGGGAAACTTACGTCCTGGCTTGTCTGTAATTCAACTTCAAAAGTATCCCAACTGGAATCGTCAAAGTCAGATTGTAAAAAAGCGGTATCATCTAAATCAAGTTCTGACCAAACCTTTTCTAAATCATCACCTTGGGGATATGGATAATTTTTGGCTTTTAAATAGGCGGCATTAGCGATAGAAATTTCACTATTTTTTTTATTATTATTTTCTTTTAGACTCTCAAATCCACCTGCATCCATAATTTCTTTTATGGCAGTTTGCGTAGGTTTTAAAGAACTGAGTTTTTTAGCACTTGTCCAAGCTTCAACTCGTGTTCCACCCCAAGAGGAGTTTACAATACCGATGGGAATATCTAGATTTTCGTTTAGTTCTCGTGCGAAAAAATAACCTACGGCACTAAATTGCTTTACGTTTTCAGGTGTTGTTATTTTCCATGAGGTATTATTAATAGCGGTACCATTTAAATTTCGGGGTACAGAAAACATTCTAATAGCAGGATAATTGGCTGTGGCAATTTCCTCTGCTTGATTATTTATTGGGTTTTGAATTTGCCATTCCATATTTGATTGCCCAGAGGTTAGCCAAACGTCTCCAATCATAATATCTTCGAGAAAAAGCGCTTGCTTTTCTGAAACAATTTTTATTGTATGTGGACCTCCATATGAGGGTGTTTGTAACAGGGTGTTCCATTCTCCTTTGGTATCTATTTCAACGGAGGCAGAATTACCCCAACTCGCCTCAATGGTAATGGTAGCTCCTGGAGACCCACTCCCCCAGACAGGAACTTCCATTTGTTGTTGCAATACCATGTGATCGGAAAAAATAGCGGATACGGCAATGGGTGTAGTTATTGATTGACAACCAAAGTATAGTAATATTAGTAAAAGAAAACGTAGTCTTTTAAGCACGAATAATAACATGAGAAAAATAAATTTATGTCTGAAATTACAACAATAATTTAAATCTCTATTTTGACCTAAAAATCAGATCCCGTTTGCAATTAAATATTCGGCAATTTGAATTGTATTTGTGGCAGCACCTTTTCGAAGATTATCCGCAACGATCCACATATTGATAGCATTTTGATGTGAGGTATCTCGTCTGATTCTACCCACAAAAACTTCGTCTTTTCCTTCTGCATAAATAGGCATGGGATAGGTATTTGTTTTAGGTTCGTCTTGAACAATTACTCCAGGAGTTTCATTTAAAAGGCTTCTGATATCCTCAATTTCAAACGGTTTTTCAAACTCAATATTTACACATTCGCTATGTCCTCCAACGACGGGAATGCGAATAGCGGTTGCAGTAATTCCAATGGTGTCATCCCCTAGAATTTTATGTGTTTCATGAACCAATTTCATTTCCTCTTTGGTATAATCATTTTCTAAAAACACATCACAATGAGGAAGGGCATTTTTGTGAATGGGATGCGGATATGCCATATCTCCATCCTTTCCTTCGGCTTCATTTTTTAATTGCGCTACTGCTTTTACTCCTGTTCCTGTTATTGATTGGTAGGTTGAAATAATTAAACGTTTGATTTTAAATGCTTTATGAAGTGGTGCTAAAGCAAGAACCATTTGAATAGTGGAACAGTTGGGATTGGCAATGATTTTATCTTTGGCAGTTAATTGATTTCCATTAATTTCAGGGACAATTAATTTTTTAGAGGGATCCATTCTCCAGGCAGAAGAATTATCGATGACGGTTGTTCCTGCTGCAGCAAATTTTGGCGCCCATTCAAGTGAGGTTTCCCCTCCTGCAGAAAATAAAGCAATATCAGGTTTTGCTGCAACAGCTGTTTCTAATCCAATGATAGTATGTATTTTTCCTTCAAATTTGATTTCTTTTCCAACAGACCGTTCCGAAGCAACTAACAGTAATTCCGTGATGGGGAGTTTACGTTCAGCTAATACTTTTAACATGACATGACCCACCATTCCAGTGGCTCCTACAACCGCTACTTTCATTATTTAATTTTTGCCAAAAATAGAATTAAAAACCTTAGTTACCATGCTTCGGAATAGATTTAAGAAAAAACAACAATTTGTTGTATTTATAACAAATGGTTTTTTTTATTCCTTTACTATGCGCTTAATTCTTGAACCTAAACCCGTGATTAGTTCATAGCTAATCGAATTTCCCTGAAGGGCAAAAGTAGAAGCCGTATTTAATTCCCCAAAAAATTTGACTTTATCTCCTTCTTCACAATCAATGGATGTGACGTCTACCATAAGCAGGTCCATACAAACATTTCCCACTATAGGAGCCTTTTTTCCGTTGATCATCACACTTCCTTTGTGGTGTCCAAAGTGTCTCCCAATTCCATCTGCATGGCCTAAAGGGAGTGTTGCAATTTGAGTATTTTGAGGCGCTTGCCAACCATGGTCATAGCCTACAAAGTTTCCTTTTTTTACCTGGTGTATTTGGGTTATGCTACTTTCCAATACACATATGGGTTTGAGGTGTGCGTCCCAATCGGGATGATTGGCAAAACCATGTAAAGCTATACCGCAACGAACCATATCATATTGGTGTTCAGGATAATTAAAGACTCCGGAACTATTGAGTAAATGAAATTTAGGAGGTTGGTTAGAAACACTTGAATGTTTTATTTTTAAGATTTCAAATAGTTCAATTTGACTCTTACAAAGGGCAGAAGGACGTTTTGCTTCAGAAGCTGCTAAATGAGAATACACACTTTCCAATTGAAAGCAGTTGTTTTTCATTTGTTCAAGAACCCAATCACTTTGGTCAGGAGTAAATCCCAACCTATTTAATCCCGTATTATATTTTATATGAACTGGATAATGAGAAATTTTTTTTTCGAGGAGTATTTTTTTAAAACCTTCTAAAATTGTTTCATTATATAAACAAGGTTCAAGACAAGCATCCAAAAGCGTATCTAAAGCATCTAACTGTGGGTAGAATACCATGATAGGAATCTTGACCCCTTGACTTCTTAATTGCTGTCCCTCTTCAGTATAGGCTACAGCTAGATAGTCCACACCAAGTTCAACTAAACGAGAAGCAAAATGTATTGATGAACTCCCATATGCATTTGCTTTAACTACCCCAATAATCTGGGTAGTGGCATTTATTTGTTCACGAATACAGTTGTAATTGTGATCTATATTTGAAAGGCTAAGCGTGAGTGTGTTCAAAGGTTAAGAATTATTTAGTGTCCTTTTTTTTTTGCTTGTTTGCGTTAAAAAAGGCAGCTCGTGATAGGGGTTCGTAACTTTCTTTTTCTCCCAGTAATACAATAGAATTATTTTCACTGGTTCGAAAACTATGGTTTGCTAACCCTCCGGTGCGGGTACATATCGCATGAACTTTAGTTACATACTCTGCTGTAGCCATTAATGCTGGCATAGGACCAAAAGGGTTTCCTTGAAAATCCATATCTAATCCTGCTACAATAACGCGTACCCCATTATTGGCGAGGTCATTGCAGACTTTTACAATTTCATCATCAAAAAACTGAGCTTCATCTATTCCCACAACATCACAGCCATCGGCTAAGATTGGAATGTTTGCAGCAGCAGGTACAGGGGTTGAGGGAATTTGGTTTTGATCATGTGAAGTCACCAATTCATCATCATAGCGCAAGTCAATGGCTGGTTTAAAAATTTCAATTTTTTGTTTGGCAAATTGAGCCCTTTTGAGCCGCCGAATGAGTTCCTCTGTTTTTCCAGAAAACATAGAACCACAGATGACCTCAATCCATCCAAATTGTTCGTTTGACTTTAAGGTATTTTCTAAAAACATTTTGTAATTTTCAACTTGAAAACAGATTTTTTATGAGCCCTATGAAAACAAAGGTATTAAAATCTCTCGGGTTGACGGACGAAAAATCATGACAGAACAAATTAAAAGTGCTTTAGCGAAATGGGCAGAAAATGTCCTCCAAAACCAAAGTGATTGGGGGGATGAAGAAACGCATGATGCAATACAAAGGCTTTACGAAATCTCTACGTTCCACAAGCTATTAAAAGAAGATACCCAACAAACTAAAAAATGGAGCCATCATCAAAATGAACTTAAGGAAGTACTTGAAACATTTAATACGTTTAAAGAAAAAGATGAAAGCCCGGCACAAGATGAGCACTTAGAAGTCCCCCCTTTAATGGATGCCATAAAAAATATGGTGACTGAAATGCCAGAAACAGAGTCTTACAAAAGTCTATTTGAAAACGTTTCGGAAACCCCTAGTTTTATTGCTAAAAAAGAAGAGAATACTTCTGAAACAGTACTTGAACATATAGAAGAGGAGAAAAAAAACATCAATGACCTATTTGCTAAAACTCTAAGTATTGATTTAAATGACCGACTCGCTTTCGTAAAACATTTATTTGAAGAGGACGTAAATGCTTACGAAAGAGTACTTTCTCAGATTGTAACTTATGAAAGCTGGGAAGAAGTAGAAGTGTTTATAAATGAAATGGTAAAACCTGAATATCAAAATTGGAAAGATAAAGAACCTATTGTAGCACGGTTTTTAACTATTTTACAGAAAAACTTTAGTGTTTAAAGTATTTTTTTGACGACTAACCCTTAAAATAAAGACAAGTGATCTATTTGATCCCCACACCCATTGGTAATTTAGAGGATATAACGCTAAGAGCGATACGTCTGCTTAAGGAGGTGGATTTAATTTTGGCTGAAGATACACGCGTTAGCTCTAAGTTGTTAAAGCATTTTGAAATTGACACACCCTATCAGAGTTTTCATATGCACAATGAGCATAAAAAAGTTCAAAGTGTTTTGAACCAACTAAAAGGGGGAAAAAAAGTTGCCCTTATTTCAGATGCTGGGACGCCTGGAATTTCGGATCCTGGATTTCTGATGGTTCGTGAAGCCATAAAAGAAGGAATTGAAGTTCAGTGCTTACCGGGTCCCACTGCATTAATACCTGCATTAGTTCAAAGTGGAATTCCATGTGATCGTTTTGTTTTTGAAGGATTTCTACCCCCAAAAAAAGGAAGACAAACGCGACTGGAGCAAATGGCTGAACAAGAAAGGACTCAAGTGTTTTATGAGTCCCCACATAAACTCATCAAAACCTTAGAGCAGATAGTCACCTATTTTGGATCAGATCGTACGATTGCAGTTATTCGTGAAATTTCAAAACTATATGAAAGCACTTTCCGTGGAACAGCATCAGAGGGCCTTCATTTTTTTCAGACCCAACCGCCAAAAGGAGAATTTGTCATTGTGATTGAAGGGAAGAAAACCTCATAATTATGGAATGGTATACCCCCCCTTCAGCCCCAGAGAATACAGTTGAACACTTGTCAGGAGCACTAGGCGTTTCTCCAGTGATTGCTCAACTATTAGCACAACGAGGAATTACATCATATGAGGAGGCCAAGAATTTTTTTAGACCCGACTGGTCTCAGCTTCATGACCCCTATTTAATGCAAGATATGACTGTTGCAGTCAATCGAATTATACAGGCTATTGAACGGCATGAAAGAGTGATGGTCTATGGTGATTACGATGTTGATGGAACCACATCTGTAGCCTTGGTGTATTCTTTTTTAAAAGATAAAATTGAAAACCTTACACCTTATGTCCCCGATCGATACAAAGAAGGTTATGGTATTTCTATTGCAGGAATCGACCACGCCAAAGAAGAAGGGATTAGTTTAATTATAGCTTTAGACTGTGGAATAAAAGCCAATGCACAAATTGATTATGCTAACGATTTAGGGGTTGATTTTGTGATTTGTGATCACCATTTACCGAGTGAAAATTTACCTAAAGCAATTGCTGTTTTAGACCCTAAGCGCGGGGACTGTGCATATCCGTTTAAAGAGTTATGTGGTTGTGGCATTGGGTTTAAATTAATTCAAGCAGTACAACAACGAATGGAACTCCCCGAAAAGGAGTTATTTTGTTATTTGGATTTGGTTGCAACTGCTATTGCAGCTGATATTGTTCCTATAATTGGTGAAAACAGAATTCTCACTTTTTTGGGAATTGAGCAACTAAATCAGAGTCCAAGAGTTGGGCTTCAGTTTTTTTTAAAATCGTTAAAAAATCCAGTCAGTGTTACTGATTTAGTTTTTGTTATTGCTCCAAGAATCAATGCTGCAGGGAGGATGGATCATGGCCTAAATGCCGTAGAATTATTGGCCGCTTCAGATGTTGAGGTTGCACTACCAATCGCGCGTTCTATTGAGTTTTACAATTCTGAAAGAAGAGCAACCGATGAACGTATTACTAAAGAAGCACTGCAACAAATTATTTTAAATGAACAACAAGAAAGTTTTTCAACGGTTGTTTTTCATTCTTCTTGGCACAAAGGTGTTATTGGTATAGTAGCTTCCCGATTGATTGTAACCTATTATCGTCCTACGGTTGTATTAACAGAATCAGAAGGAGTATTGTCCGGTTCTGTTCGTTCTGTGAGGGGCTTTGATGTTTACAAGGCACTAGAGTCTTGTGCAGAATTCATGATTCAGTTTGGGGGACATAAAT
>Ga0115546_1002664_pt1 | contig 10149 bp, 4 predicted proteins | sample COGITO_mtgs_1004_FD_87186 | JGI IMG/M metagenome (GOLD analysis project Ga0115546, IMG submission 87186) | Pelagic marine microbial communities from North Sea - COGITO_mtgs_100413 | ecosystem: Environmental > Aquatic > Marine > Epipelagic | place: Germany:Helgoland, sampling site Kabeltonne... | reverse complement strand
ACGTTCGCTGCTCCTGCTCAACTGCCAAGACATGAAATCTGTAATTCGCCGATTCACTACCCTCACTGCACTGGCTGCCACCCTGTTGGTAGGTAGCGCGATCGCATCTAATTCTCGCGCCCTCGCCCAAGACTATGGCCAGCAGTCTATTGATTCGGATCGCGTCGTGGCGATCGCTGAACCTGTGTCCAACGGTCGGTTTTACAAGCTGCTGATTTTAGAACAGCTGAATAACCAGCAGGACTGCTTTGAGGAGAAGGGCGGTAGCCCCACCACGATTGAACCCCTGCTTTTAAACTTTGATTTCTCCGGCATTTGCGGTCGCAGCTCCGATAGCAACGGCTACTCGCTGCGGGTCGGTGATGAGGACTTAAGCCGCCGCTACCGTCTGCAGGTAACTCGTCGCGGTGATGAGCTGGTGCTCGTCGCTTTGCCAGGCGCACTGCCGGGGCGAGGGGGCGATTTGCCCGTACTCGAAATTGGTCGTAGCAACGGCGTGGCTAATGATTTTGTGAAGCTGACGCTAGATCCGGGCTGGCAGATGAGCCGTCGTACGCTTAGCGGCAGCGCTCAAGGGCATATTTATCTGTCTAACGATCAGGATTTGCAGACGGTGATTGCAGAAGCCGGTGGGCGTCGTGAGCCAACAGCGGCACTGCGATCGCCTACGCCAGCTTCTCCTAGTCCATCTGTGGCGAGTCCGTCGCCTGCTAGCCCGTCTTCGCCGCCAATTCTAAACGGTGGTTTGTTGCCAAGGCCAGGTGCTGCTCCAACGCCTAGCAGCAGTGGTGGCAGCAGTACTTATTATCAGGTAATTGTGCCGACTGACTCTGCAATTGTGCGATCGCGCGTTCAGCAGGTGGCGTCTGATGCATTTATTACCACTGTGGACGGTCGCCGGGTAATTCAGGCGGGTCTGTTCCAAGAGCGTAGCCGAGCAAACGAAGTGGTTTCTCAGCTTTCTGGCCGAGGGATTAATACGCAGGTGATTGAAGGGCAACGGGCAACGCCACCCCCTCAGCCAACGGCTGCTAGCGGTCAGACTTATTACCAAGTAGTTGTGCCTGAGAGCGGCTCGGATACGCGCGCGCGGGTGAACGCCATTGAGTCGGGTGCTTTTCGAACGCAGGTGAACGGTCAGTCGGTGATTCAGGCAGGGCGTTTTTCGGAACGCGCTCGGGCCGAGCAATTACAGCGTCGTCTATCTGATGCGCGGTTGCCAGCACAAATTATAGAAGGCTCCGCGCCAGTAGCCAGCGTGCCTCGTAGCCCATCGCCATCGCCTTCGGTGCCTCAAACGCGGCAAGGCCAGCTTACGGTTGTGCTAGACGCCGGACATGGTGGCGGCGATCCGGGTGCGGTTGGTATTGGCGGTCTGCGCGAGAAGGACATCAACCTAGCGATTTCTGAAAAAGTAAAGGCCAATTTGGAAGCGAAGGGCATCAACGTGGTGATGGCCCGCTCTAGCGACGTTGAGATTGATCTAGATCCTCGGGTAAACGTTGCCGAGCGAGTAAACGCCGATATCTTTGTCAGCATCCACTCCAACGCAATTAGTCTGAGCCGTCCGGATGTCAACGGCTTAGAGACTTACTACTACTCATCGGGGCTGCGTTTAGCACAAACAATTCATAACAACGTTCTACAACAGACCGATCTGCTCGATCGCGGCGTTCGTAGAGCGCGCTTCTACGTGCTGGTGAATACGTCTATGCCCGCCGTGCTGGTTGAAACCGGCTTTGTCACTGGGCGAGAAGATGCCGCCCGCTTTAGAAACCCCGCAGCAAGAGACAAGATCGCCACCGGAATCTCTAACGGCGTTTTGCAATATCTCAACGTTCAGTAAATCAACTCTAGAGACTCTTTCCACTGAGTTATCCACTCTCTTCGTTTGCCGTATCGGTTTTTGCAAGCATACTTTCGGCAAGAGCGCCATGCGCCTGTACACCGCATGTATGCAAATATCGTTAGGCGCTATAAGTCTCTATACATCTGACTTATAGGAAGCTCGAAAACGCTTTATTTAGCACTTTTCTTACTGTATGTAAGCTGCTGGCGACGCTAGCCTAATGCTAGTCAAAGAGGAAAATTTCCTCAACCTTGAAGACGGGTAACCTAAAGCGATCCATGAGAGCTTTTAATACTGCTTCTGCGATATTGCCGCTTTCCACGATTGGCCTTGCCGATCCCGGCTTATTAAATCATATGCATATTTCTTCGACCGACCTACCTGCGAGTCATTTAGTTGACTATGCAGAAGGATCTTCGAACGACGATGAGCTTTTAGTGGCCGGCTGGCTAGAAAAACTGCTGAAGCACTTTGGTTTGCACGAGCTAGACAATAGCTCGGAGAGAAAGCTCGTTGAGCTACTAGAACGCTGCGGTGAATGTAACCCATCTGCTTTCCAAAACCGCGCTCTGCTGCTAGATCTTAAGCGCAAAATCGTTAGAACAGCGGGTGCTCATCTAGATAGTGTGTTTGTCAGCATGTCTCTCGATGTGGTAGACGAAGCAGACGCTGAGCCTGTTTTGCTTGCGGTAGAGAACAGGCAGTTTGAAGGGCTGCGCTATCAAGGCGAAGTCTATCGATTGATTGATTCTTTCTTGCCGCGTCACCGTTTGCAGGCTTTTTGTCTAGGACAGACTTTGAGCGAACAAAAAACAGCTTTTATGATTACTCAGTCGTCAGAACGGTTTGCGGTTTGGGTAAATGTTCGAGCCTTTCCACATCGCCACCATCTTTCTTCTGTCCAATGTCCTTCCGAATCTAGGCCGATAAAAAAGTAAGGTTTGTCATATCTTTGCGTGGGTTTCTTGAATAGTCTTTGCGAGGGCGATGAAGCGTCATTATTGGGTTGGGCGACGGCTCGCTCAGATTGCGATCGCAAACTTTTTTTTTCGGTAAAGCTCGGTAGTATGAGGATTGCTTGAAATGTAGTGTGACAGGTTTTATTAGCAGCTAATGACGGAAAAAGAAGCCTTGGAGGTCGTTAGGAAAGTTATCCTTCCCGAAACGCTTAGCTACCTTCAAGAAGTTGTATTTACTCAGTCTTGGGAAGGGCAGCTTTACCCGGAGATTGCTAGGGCAGTTGGCTATCACCCGGAGTACATCCGAGATGTTGGCGCTCAACTTTGGCGATCGCTCTCTGACTGTATTGGTCAAAAGGTTAACAAAAAGAACGTCCGCTTCGTTTTGAGTACGCTGGCAGAAGACGCGCTATCAGCCGGGATCTCTACTTTAAATTCAACTCTAAGCTCAACAGAGCTTTCGGCAGAACAACCGCTCGAAAACTCGCAGGTCGTCCATTCGCAGGCCGGTGATTCGCCAAGCATAGAAGCTACTACGCCGCAGTTGGCTTTCCCGAGCGTTGGGCTATCTGTGAATTCACCGTTTTATGTGCTACGTCCTCCGGCGGAGGATCAAGCTTTTAACGAGCTAAAGCGTCCTGGCGGGTTGCTGCGGATAAAAGCGCCTAGCAACACGGGTAAAACCTCTTTATTACTACGCACTTTGGAAGCGGCTCGCCGTGAGGGGGCGCGTACTGTCTTGATTAATCTTCAGGAGGTAGATATCGCTATCCTCGAAGATCTGGGTCTTTTTCTCCGCTGGTTTTGTCGCAATGTGGCTCAGCAGCTAGATCTGGAGAACAAGCTAGATGACTATTGGGACGAGGAGATTGGTAACAAGGTTAGCTGCAAAATATACTTTCGAGAATACATACTGGCGCAGCTTTCAGGCCCTGTGGTGCTGGCGCTAGATGAAGTGGATCAGCTATTTGATCATCCGCCGCTGGTTCAAGAATTTTTGCCGATGCTGCGGGTTTGGCATGAGGAGGCTGCAGAAACTGCGGTTTGGCAGAAGCTGCGGTTGGCCCTTTCCTACAATACCGAAGCCTATGTGCCGCTAAAGATTAGTCAATCTCCGTTTAATGTTGGTCTTTCTATACAGCTACCGGTGCTGTCTATAGATCAAACCGAAGTGCTAGTCCGTCAGTATAAGCTGCCTTACTCAGAAGGCGTAGGCTTGGCGCTGCTTCAGCAGCTTCATAATTTAGTGGCGGGGCATCCCTATCTGATTCAGCTAGCGCTGTACTGGCTATCGGCGCGAAAATTGAATCTACCTGAGCTGATTAGAGATGCGCCGACTCAATCGGGTATTTATCGTGGGCATTTGCTGCGGCACTGGCAAATTTTAGATCGGCAAGAAGATCTAAAGGTAGCCCTGAGCAAGATAATCTCATCTCCTACTGGGGGTGCTGAAGTGGATAGCTTAATGGCTCACCAATTAGAGCGTATGGGACTCGTGCAGATCTCTGGCAACGTGGCTATTGTTAGCAGCGATCTCTATCGGCTTTATTTTAAGAATGTGCTGTTGGCATATCAGGTGCAATCTTACGTTTAAAAGGATTTGTAAGATCCGAAGTGGGTTAACTTTTTCCTTCGTGATAGGGTTTAAAATTCCCTAGCTTCGTGCAAGCGCTTCTCTCTTTGAAGATGGATGTCTCCACCGATTCTCGCTACGAATATCAGGTCGGTGGCAGTCTGAGGTCAGATGCGCCTAGCTACATTGAAAGGCAGGCCGATACCGATCTGTATGAGGCGCTGATAGCGGGTGAATATTGCTACGTTTTTAATGCTCGCCAGATGGGTAAGTCTAGCTTGCGGGTGAGGGCGCAGCAGCAGTTGGCGGCGGCGGGTAAGCGCTGTGCTTCGCTAGATATGACAAGTATCGGCAGCGAAGGCGTGACGCCTTTGCAGTGGTACAAGGGGTTGATGGTGGATTTGCTCACTAAGTTTGAGCTGCGCGATCGCATTGACTTTAAGGCTTGGTGGCAGGGGTGCGAAGATCTTTCGCTGGTGCAGAGGCTGCGGCTTTTTATTGAAGATGTTCTACTTCGGCTGCTTCCCGATCGGGATGTTTACATTTTTGTTGACGAGATCGATAGTGCGCTGGCGCTAGATTTTTCGATTGATGACTTTTTTGCCCTAATAAGATTTTGCTATAACGCCCGTGCAGAGCAGCCGATCTATCAGCGGCTGACCTGGGTTTTATTTGGCGTGGTCACACCTTCGGACTTGATTCGCGATACGGATAGAACCCCTTTTAACGTTGGGCGAGCGATTGAGCTAAGGGGGTTGCGATGTGAAGATACTGACGCGATGGGTAAAGGGCTAAGCGGTTACAACTACAATCCAACGGCGCTGGTTAGTGCCATTTTGGACTGGACGGGCGGCCAGCCTTTTCTAACTCAAAAGCTTTGTAAGATGACGACTCAGGTGCTAAAGGGCGAACTGGCTCTTTACTCGGTGAGTCAGCCGTATACGGATCAGCCGTATGCGAATCAGTCTTGTGCGAGTCAGCCGTATGGAAATCAGCCCTATGTAGACCAAATGGCGATCACACAAGAATCTATCCCTATATATTCGATATCTGCCATACAGAACAATCAGTCGCGCAGCGGCTACAGGGCTAATGGCGTACGGGCTGACCTTCCTGAAGAACCGGCCGCTTTGATTGAGGCGATCGTGCACGATCTCATCATTGACAACTGGGAGTCTCAAGATAATCCTGAGCATTTGAGAACAATTCGCGATCGCCTATTGCGCAAAGAATTGCTGGCCCCCCGGCTGCTAGGAATATATCAAAGCATTTTGCAGGCGTCTAAGCCGGTTGAAGATGAGAATAAGGCGATCGCACCTGAGCGTATTAACCAGTTGCTAGCTTATAACGATACGCCAGAGCAGATCGATCTGTTGCTCTCCGGGGTGATTAGAAACTCGGAAGGTCGGCTACAGGTTAAAAACCGAATTTACCGAACCATTTTTAATCCGGATTGGGTTCAGCATCAGCTAGATGCGCTGCGCCCCTACGCCAGACAGCTTTCCTTCTGGCAGCTGTCCGACTGTACGGATGAGTCTCGGTTACTCAGAGGCAAGTCGCTTAAAGATGCTCGAACCTGGAGCTATGAACGCAGCGTTAGCGATTTAGACCATGCTTTTTTAATGGCGAGCGAGCGCTACGACCGCCGGATTTCTCAAGACCTATTAAAGTCGGCCAGATTAAAAGAAGTTGAAAAGCGTTTGAGCTTTGAACATCGGGCGCGGCGCAAACAGAAATTACTAATCGGTGGACTAAGCGTTGCTCTAGCGATCGCGATTTGCTTAGGCGGTGCGGCTAAATTTCAGTCTCAAGTTGCTAGAAGAGCGGAAGCTCAAGCTATCGCTACAAGCGCCGAAGCGCTATACGCTTCCGACCAGCGTTTAGATTCTTTAGTGAGCGCTATTCATGCTTTGGAATATCTGCATGAATCGATCCCGCATATCGATCCGGCCTTGCACGAGCAGACGATTTCTATTCTGAGAACGGCCATTGTTAGCGTAGTAGAAAAAAATCGCCTGACGCTAAAAAAAGACGATTTTTGGGATTCGGCGATCAGCCCAGATGGCCAAATGCTGGTAACAACCGATTCGGGCGGCCGCGTTCGCCTGTGGAATATGACAGGACGCCTGATCGATTCGTTTGCGCCGCATGAAGCAAGAGTCAGAGACGCCGCTTTTTTTCCATCGGGAGACCGGATTGTCTCAGCTAGTGACGATCGGCGGCTCAAAATCTGGGATTTAGAGGGGAAGGTGCTGCATACGCTACGCAGCCATAAGGACGCCGTATTGGACGTGAGTGTGAGTTCTGATGGCACGCGTATAGCGTCGGCTAGCGGCGATCGCACGGTCAAAATTTGGACTGCCCAAGGCAAGATCTTGAGAACGCTCAGAGGCCATAGCAATGCCGTTTTGACCGTTACATTTAGTCCAGATGGCAAGACGGTGGCGTCAGCGGGTGAAGATCGCACCGTTAAGCTCTGGGAGACGGAAACAGGAAAACTGCTGTACACCTTCGATCAGCACAATAGTTCAATTCTAGATATTGCGTTTATTTCTGACGGGCAGCGGATAGCCTCAGCCGATGCCGCTGGTAAAATTATTCAGTGGCAGCCCGATGGCACAGTGCTCAAGACCATACAGGCGCATAGCTCTGCGGCGAGTTCGGTAGACTATAGCCCCGATGGAACCCGGCTGATTTCGGGAGGGTATGATCGCCTGCTCAAAATTTGGAGCCTTGACGGCGAGCCGCTAGCAACTATCCCAGGCCACGAGGGTCGTATTCATACCGCTCAGTTTGATCCTAAGGGGCAGCTGATTGTGAGCGCCTCTGCTGATAAAACGGTGCGCATGTGGGATTTGTCTAATCCCATGCTGAAGTCGTATTTGGGGCCTGACGAGAGCATTACAGATATCGACATTAACGCCTACGGTCGAGTGATTGCGGCGGTTAGTGATGATAGCGGTTTGTATCTGTGGGACCGCATTAATCGCCGATTGATCCGCCGCATTGATCATCCAGCCCCGGTGGGGAGCGTTGCTATTAGCCCGTCAGGTACGGAAGTGGTGACTGGTAGCCAGGATGGACGAGGGCGATTATGGTCGGTGCAAGGAGAGCTGCTAGCAACACTAAAAGGCCATATGCAGCCAGTCTTGGACGTTGCGTTTAGCCCTGACGGTGAGCTAATTGCGACCGCGAGTGCGGATGGAACGCTGCGCTTGTGGAATCGGCAGGGCAATCTGCTGAAGATCCTGATTGGCCATTCGACTCAAGCTCGCTCGGTTGTCTTTAGCTCAGACGGCGAGCGTCTGCTGTCATCTAGTCTAGATGGGACGGCCCGCTTATGGACATTGGACGGCACCTTGATCCAGGTTTTTCGCAGCTACGGCAATAGCGGATTGACAGATGCCGAATTTAGTCCAGGTGGTAAAAGAGTGGCTGCGGGTGGGTCCGACGGCGTTACTACTCTCTGGTCTATAGATGGCAAGTTGATACAGACGCTAGAAGGGCATGAGCAAGAGATACGTTCGTTAGAGTTTAGCCATGATGGACGGCAGATTGTAACGGCGAGCGGCGATGGCACCGTTAGGGTGTGGCAGGGTAAGTCGGGTGAGTTTATTACGACTTTGAGTGATGGCCCTGGCGCTGTGTGGGATGCGATGTTTGTTCCGGGCGATCGCGCAATTATCTCCGCTGGCGAGAGCAAAGAGGTTTCGCTATGGGATTTAGATGCTGTTCTCGATGAAGAATTGCTCTTGTCTGTGAGCTGCCAGTGGGTGGATGACTATCTGCGCAATGGCGAAACGGTAGAGAATCGCCACCTTTGCGACGACTTTCAATCGTGATCTGCCAACGATTCTTTAGCAGAAAAAAATAAGCCTTCACAGACTTTTCCGAAACTAGCTACAGTAAAAGAACTTAACTTTTTCAATATAGGCCGTTTTATATGCGCGTACTCTTGATGACCGGAAAAGGCGGTGTGGGTAAGACTTCCGTCGCGGCTGCAACAGGATTGCGCTGCGCAGAAGTGGGCCACAAAACGCTGGTGCTCAGTACCGATCCGGCTCACTCGCTAGCCGACAGTTTTGACACCGAACTGGGCCATGACCCAAAGGAAATAAAGCCCAACTTATGGTGTGCTGAGCTAGATGCGCTAAGAGAGTTAGAAGGCAACTGGGGTGCAGTTAAGCGCTACATTACGCAGGTGCTTCAGGCGCGGGGGTTAGAAGGTATTGAGGCTGAAGAACTGGCAATTTTGCCGGGGATGGATGAGATTTTTAGCCTGGTGCGGATGAAGCGGCACTACGACGAAGACGAGTTTGACGTGCTGATTATTGACTCTGCCCCTACTGGGACAGCGCTGCGATTGCTGAGCTTGCCGGAGGTAGCGGGCTGGTACATGCGCAAGCTCTACAAGCCTTTTCAGGCAGTTTCTACTGCGTTGCGGCCTTTGGTCGAGCCGTTTTTTCGCCCGGTGGCCGGGTTTTCCTTACCGACTAAAGAGGTAATGGACGCGCCGTATGAGTTTTACGAGCAGCTAGAAGCGCTAGAAAAGATTCTGTCTGATCCTACGATTACCTCTGTGCGGCTAGTGACTAATCCCGAGAAAATGGTGATCAAAGAATCGCTGCGGGCGCACGCCTACTTGAGCTTGTACAACGTCGGCACGGATATGGTGGTGGCCAATCGTATTATTCCTGATAGCGTGAGCGATCCGTTTTTCCAGCGCTGGAAAGATCAGCAAACGAAGTACAGAAAAGAAATTCACGATAACTTTCATCCGCTGCCGGTAAAGGAGGTGCCGCTGTACTCGGAGGAAATGTGTGGGATAGAGGCGCTAGAGCGACTGAAGGAAACGCTGTATGGCGATGAGGATCCGGCGCAGGTGTATTACAAGGAGACAACGCTGCGGGTGGTTCAATCTGAGGGTAGCTACAGTCTAGAAGTCTATCTACCAGGGATTCCGAAGGATCAAGTAGAGCTAAGTAAGACGGCGGATGAGCTGAATATTCGCATTGGAAACCATCGCCGTAATTTGGTACTGCCGCAGGCGCTGGCCGCGCTAGAGCCATCGGGCGCAAAGATGGAAGACGACTACTTGAAGATTCGCTTTGCGACGATCGCCTAAAAGCAGCTAGGCGGCTGTAGCGACTCGCTTGCAGATCAACTCAATGCAGATCAGTGCAGAGCAACCGGTAGAATTGGGCGCTGTTACGACAAAGCCATGGCCGGAACAGTAGCAGGGCCAAGCGATTCACAATAAAATTAATTTGTGAACCCGCTTGCAATATTTCGTTACATATGTTACGATAGGTACATACCGATGAGTAAGACATTCGTTTGAATGCTTTGTTCGTCACATACATATTCACTTTCACCCGCAATTATTTCATGGTTTCTACAACTACAACTCTTCAACGGAGCAAAAGCGCTTCGCTGTGGGAGCAGTTTTGCCAGTGGGTCACTAGTACCGACAATCGCCTCTACGTAGGCTGGTTCGGCGTTCTGATGATTCCTACGCTGCTCGCTGCGACTGCCTGCTTCGTCACTGCTTTCATCGCTGCTCCTCCTGTTGACATCGACGGCATCCGCGAGCCCGTTGCCGGTTCTCTGATGTACGGCAACAACATCATTTCCGGTGCGGTTGTTCCGTCTTCTAACGCTATTGGCCTTCACTTCTACCCGATTTGGGAAGCGGCTTCACTCGATGAGTGGCTCTACAACGGTGGCCCTTACCAACTGGTAATCTTCCACTTTCTCATCGGCATCTT
>Ga0115546_1002651_pt1 | contig 10177 bp, 14 predicted proteins | sample COGITO_mtgs_1004_FD_87186 | JGI IMG/M metagenome (GOLD analysis project Ga0115546, IMG submission 87186) | Pelagic marine microbial communities from North Sea - COGITO_mtgs_100413 | ecosystem: Environmental > Aquatic > Marine > Epipelagic | place: Germany:Helgoland, sampling site Kabeltonne... | reverse complement strand
GCTTTCAAGAACAACATCTAGCGGCAGGCGAAACTCGAGATATGCCGCTAAAATTCTACTTTACCGAAGACATTCCTGAAAACATTAAGGAAGTGACGCTAAGTTATACACTTTACGCTATGGAGACAGACAATGGCAGCACAAACTAATCCGGGACAAACGCCTTCATATTACGTCCCCCCTTCTAGCGTATGGCCTATACTGACCGCTATCGCACTTTTTACTCTCGCTATTGGTGCTGCCTCATTTATACAGCAAAGTACCGACAAGGTCGCTAATAGTGGCTCTCTTGGAGGGGCAACTTTTGCAGTTGGTCTTTTTGCAATAATTGGCTGCATGTGGGGTTGGTTTCGCGAGACTGTAGTTGAAAGTCTAAAAGGCATGAATTCTTCTCAACTTTCTATTTCCTACCGAATGGGGATGGGCTGGTTTATTTTTTCTGAAGTTATGTTTTTTGGCGCATTTTTCGGAGCGTTATTTTACACACGTTTACTTGCTATTCCCTGGCTTGCAGGAGAAGGCAGCAATGCTATGACTCATGAGCTGCTCTGGCCGCAGTTTCAAGCGTTGTGGCCCTTAACAATGACGCCCGACGGCAGAACTTTTGAAACAATGTCTCCATGGGGTTTACCAGCCTTAAACACTCTTTTGCTTGTAACCAGCGGGGTATTTTTGACGCTTGCTCACCATGCAATAAAGGTCAACGATAAAGCCAAAGTCCTTAAAAATCTTGGCATTACAATTATATTAGCAATAACCTTTATGGCGGTGCAGGCTTATGAATATTATCATGCTTATCATGAGCTTGGTTTAACATTAAATTCCGGAATTTATGGGTCAACCTTCTTCTTGTTAACAGGATTTCATGGTCTGCATGTGACCATTGGTGCCTTGATGCTGACGATCATGTGGATACGAACGGCTAAAGGTCACTTTACAGCGGAAAATCATTTTGCTTTTGAGGCTGCTGCCTGGTACTGGCACTTTGTTGATGTAGTTTGGATTTTCTTATTTTTTGTGGTGTATTGGCTTTAGAAAAGTCAATTTAAAGCTAAAAAAAAAGCCCCAACAGGGGCTTTTTTTATAAAAATCGTTCAGATGAGGATGACATAGGCTGGCTCGATATGGGTGGCTGCTGTGCCGGTGGTGGTGGCTGCATGCTCGCTTTCAATAGAGCTTGATAATGAGAGTACGACATTAAAACCGCTTTCTCTCGTCCTGATTTTTGAATTGAAACAGGTTCTTGTTCTGCCGCATCCAAATATCGGCCAAGTCTGTTCTTAAGTTCTGTTGCTGAAATTTTCATGTTATATTCCTTCCCTAAAAGTCGTAGCGAACAATCCTGTTCCTGTGCAATGTTTTTTTTAGTTGACACAAAGCCCAGATCAAGCGGAAGGTTTGTTCAAAGTGTACAAATTTTGTCCTTCTGCTCCTTATAGAATAGCTAAGAAACACAAAGACGCAGAACGTTTTCTTTCTAAAAAGCCGTTTTTATAGTTCTAAAAATAAAAAAAACATGAATAACAGTAGCTTAACATCAGATAATACTAAATTAAAAATAAAAAAAGTACAAAAATAAAACTAGCTAAAACGCCTGCTAAAAAATCATCAAACATAATGCCAAAACCACCATGATACTTTCGATCAGCCCATGCCACCGGAAATGGCTTTAGGATATCAATAAATCTAAAAAGCACAAAAACTACAAGACTGTGATAAGCAACGGTGTACACACTCGTAGACAACTCTAAAGCTGTCCAGTTCTTAACGGCAATAACTGGAAAAGCAGTAATCAACATACCGATAACTTCATCCCACACAATGGCTCCAGGATCGTCCGTCATCATGGCCTGTGCCGTTTTACCAGTGCACCAAACGCCAAAGCCAAAGCCAATGCATATAAGAAAGATTGCAATGGCTGGTGATAAGGTCCAAAAATAAGGCAAGAATGGCACGGCGACAAGACTGCCGCAGGTTCCTGGAGCCTTCGATGATAAACCACTGCCAAAGCCTAAGCTTATAAAATGCGCCGGATGACTGACTAATAATTTTCGTAAGGGTATTGGATAAAGCTGAGTCATAAAAAAAGTACAACTATTACAATTAAATTAAAAATGGCAAAAAGTTAACTCTTGTAATTGAGCCAATTCTTTCGAACTAAAGCCTTGAATATTTACATCAGAGGAATTCTTAGAACCCATCTCACCTATCACCGTCAAATTGATGCCTAACGCTTTAAAGGTGTCTTGAATAGCATCTCGCTCGTAAGGGTTAAATGTGAGACACAGCTGATAATCTTCACCGCCCGTGAGTGCAAAATTCAAAGGTTTTGCCGATAAGGCTTGCACTGCTTCAGAGATTGGTATGACGCTTGGATCTACCCATGCGGAAAGTGAAGATGCTCTACACACATGACCTAAGTCACTTAAAAGCCCATCAGAGAGGTCAATGGCTGCGTTCACTGCAGTTAAAGCATTATAAGCTTGAGTAATCGCAATTGGTAGTAAAGGCCGTTGCAGACGTTCTACTACTTGATTCACAAAAATTTTCAAATCATGTCGTACCAAAGTCGGATTAAGAACAAATGAGAGACCACATGCTGCATCACCTAAGGTGCCCGTAACCCCTATACAATCTCCCGGCTGAGCACCAGATCTATACCAAGGACGAAACGACTCACCGATAATTTGAATGGCTATGGTAAGTGGTCCACGAGTTGTGTCACCACCAATAAGGTCAACGTTATATAATTGAGCTGCGGCCATTAATCCCGTGGAATAACGTTCCAACCAAACTTTATTTACTTCTGGCATTGATAAACACAGCGTAAATACTTTAGGAGTCGCTCCCATGGCGAGCATGTCGCTCACATTAACTGCCAAACTCTTAAAACCGAGCAGCATTGGATCTGTTTTTGATAAAAAATGGGTGCCTTCACAAAGCATATCTGCAGAAACAACCATTTTAGATTGGAATTGCTTGGTATTGAGCACTGCCCCGTCATCGCCTATACCATACTCGGTAAGATTGTGCCGATAAGCAGATTTAGATGTAAAATATTGCTCAATCAGATCAAACTCAATCGCTTGCATCTATTTAATTCCATTTATTGGGGCTGTATGGAGATATCAATTGGGGATACTGGGTGCTCAAGCTGGCGAGTCTCACATGCCACTGCATGCAAAATAGAATTAACATACTTATAACCATCAGTAGCGCCAAACATCTTGGTCAACTCAACATATTCGTTGATAACAACTACGGATGGCGTTTCAGGACAGTGCAAAAACTCATAAACTCCCAAACGCAAAATTGATTTTTCTATAGGTGAAATTTGCTCAAACGGACGATCTAAAAAGCCAGAGTAATGAGCGTCCAGTGAGTCGCATTGATGAATAACCCCACTCACTAGCTTATCAAAAAAAGTCCAATCACCAGTGTTTTTAGGATTATCCAGCCGAGACTGAGTTAAAAGCTCATGCAAAGCTGTCTTCGCAATACACCATTGATACAAAGCCTGAACAGCTACAAATCGAGCCTTTTTTCGCCGAGCTATAACAGTTTTTTGGTTCAAATTCATTTAAGACCTTCTTGCATGTAAATTAAAACCCTTTTTAAAACGCTCTAAGCTTTAAGCTGCTGAAATAAATCGACCATTTCTAAAGCTGTCATGGCGGCGTCTGCGCCTTTATTTCCCGCTTTACAGCCAGCCCGCTCAATGGCTTGCTCGATAGTATCAGTAGTTATAACACCAAAACAAACTGGCACAGAGTTGTTCAACGACACTTGTGCCAGCCCTTTTGCAGCTTCTCCTGCTACGAAATCAAAATGGGGTGTACTCCCTCTTATGACTGCACCTAATGCAATCACTGCGTCTGGTTTAAGAGTACGCACAACTTGTTGACAGGTAACTGGCAGCTCATAAGCGCCAGGCACTCGCACAATATGGATTTGATTTTGATTAATACCATGCCGCCTTAATACGTCAATGGCACCAGCTACAAGCGGTTCTACCACAAAACTGTTAAATCGGGCAACCACTAATACATAACGGCCTTTTGAATTTTGAAACTGACCTTCATACGTGGTTATTTCATTTAGAGATTGTTTAGCCATGATTTAAGTCCTTGTTAGAAAAACTATGATTGAGTAGATAATAACGCTGGGTGCTCTATGTATTCGGTAATCTCGAGTCCAAACCCAGATATGGCACTAAATTTCATTTTTGAGCTCAAAACCTTAAGCTTTGATACACCAAGATCTCGTAAAATTTGCGCGCCTGTGCCAATATTTGCATAGTTGACTTCAACTTGATCCGACTTAGGCTCAACTCGCTCCAATCCAGACGCCATACGTTTTGATTGAATACACAGCTGCTCCGATGAAATCTGACGCCCAATAAGGACGACAACCCCCGCTTCAGATTGTTGAACCGCTTCAAGCGCTGTTGATAATCGCCATTGATCCTCAATCTGAGCTTCTTCGGTTTTCACTGTAGTTTTAGGCAAAATTTGTAATAAATCTCGTGCGAAGTTTGCTAAATGGACTCGAACTAAAGGCGCTTCCACTGCTGTCAAATCACCTTTTACTAGCGCAACATGTTGCTCTTTGGTGACCAAATCATCGTAAAAAACTGCTTTGAAATCGCCGAAACGCGTGGCGAGCTGAATACTTTCAACTTGTTTAACAGTCGCTTCGTGCAATCGTCGATAATGAATTAACTCTGCGATAGTGCCAAGCTTAAGATTAAATTTCGCAGCGAAAAGCTCAAGATCGTTTCGCCGAGCCATTGTGCCATCTTCATTCATAATTTCGACTATAACAGCACTTGGATCTAAACCTGCCATGCGCATTAAATCGCAACCGGCTTCTGTGTGACCCGCACGACGCAATACCCCCCCTGGGACAGCTCGAATAGGAAAAACATGTCCGGGTTGGACAATATCTGCTGGCTTAGCGTGCGGCGCTACTGCAGTTTTTATAGTATGAGCTCGATCAGCCGCGGAAATACCGGTGGAAACCCCTTCGCTAGCCTCAATTGAGTAAGTAAAGTTAGTGTGGTTTTGCGACTTATTCTTAGACACCATAACGCTTAAATCGAGTTGCTGGCACCGAGCCTCAGTCAAGGTAAGACAAATAAGTCCACGCCCTTCTTTGGCCATGAAATTAATGTCTTGTGCAGTGACCAGCGATGCAGCCATCACTAAATCACCCTCATTTTCCCGATCTTCATCGTCCATCAAGACGACCATTCGCCCCTGTTGGACCTCCTCAATAAGCACTTCGACCGAGCTGGTAGCTAAACCTATAGATGTACCTTGCTGCATACTAAACCCTTAAATAAGATAAAAACTGTGCACATTGAAAAAATGACGTTTAATTTTTTGCTGTCATGCAAATCCGTTATCAATCAGGCTTTTTATGGTCACAGACCCTTGTGTAGACGTCTCATCTAACTTTACCTGCATAAAACGATCAAGATATCGAGCAATGAGATCAACCTCTAAATTTACTTTTTGACCTGGTGTCCATAAGTGCGCATTTGTCGCCTGTTGAGTATGTGGAATAAGATTAACCTCAAACTTAACGCCCTGCACAAAATTGACGGTAAGACTAATACCATCTAAACAAACAGACCCCTTAGCTGCAATATATCGCGCTAAAGCTGTAGGTACCTCGAAGGTATACCGAATTGATCGAGCATCTTTTTCAAAATGCAACAGTTGCGCTAGACCATCAACATGCCCAGACACCAAGTGCCCTCCAAGAGGCTTGCTTAATGTGAGTGCTTTTTCAAGATTTAAAAGCGTACCGATTTGCAACTGGCCAAGGCTAGTGCAATTGATAGTCTCACGAGAAGCGTCAGCCGCGAATTTATTTTTTGACAAATCAAGCAAGACTACAGTTAAACAAACACCATTCACCGCGATACTGTCGCCAATATTAACGTGATCTAAACCTAATCCTGGGGCATCCACCCATAAACGAAGATCATTTTGTAACGTATCAAATCGGCTAAGCTGCCCTACATCTTCAACAAGTCCTGTGAACATTATCTTGCTCCTTGGTCGTAGATTCGGGGTAAAGCCCTTCTATCGCCTGCTGAAAATCGGCTACATCACGAAAACAGCGGTAAATAGATGCAAAACGCACATAAGCGACAGGATCTAAAGCTTTAAGTTTATCCATGACCATTTCGCCAAGCCGATTGCTTGCGATCTCTCGTTCACCAAGCCTACTAATTTCTGAAATTAAAGCGGCGAACATGGCTTCAACATCATCTGCTGACACTGCTCGCTTATCGAGCGCCCGAATCACACCTGTTCGCAACTTTTCTTCTGAAAAAGTCTCTCGCTCACCTGTCTGTTTAATTACCCTAGGCAGGGAGTGAGACACAATCTCAAGAGTGGTCATGCGCTCGCCGCAATGATTGCACAATCGTCGACGGCGAATTTGAGTACCACCAGCGATTAAACGAGAATCAGTTACTCTTGTTTCCAAGTGCCCACAAAAACTGCAATTCACTTAGTATACACCGGACGTTTTTGACATAAATTTGCTACTTTCGCTTGTACTTGCTGAAGGACCTCGTCACTTTCAGGGGATTCTAATAAATCGCAGATCCAATGCCCTATATCAGCAGCCTCCTCTGGAGTACAACCTCGAGTGGTCAAGGCTGGCGTTCCTATGCGAATACCAGAAGTAACCATTGGTGAACGTGTTTCGTTAGGCACCGTATTCATATTAACTGTAATATAGGCCTGCTCCAATCGTTGCGCTGCAGCCTTACCCGTGATCTGAAGCTTAGTCAAGTCAACCAGTAGAAGGTGGTTGTCAGTACCACCGGAAATGATATCTAGGCCTCTAGCCTGTATTACCTCACCCATTGCTCTAGCATTGGCAATCACAGCTTTTTGATAGTCTTTAAAGCTAGCATCTAAGGCTTCTTTGAAGCAGATAGCCTTAGCAGCGATGACGTGCATTAAAGGCCCTCCCTGACTACCTGGGAAAACAGCAGAATTAAGCTTTTTCTCAAGATCAGGATTGCCTGCTTTCGATAAAATCATACCGCCACGAGGTCCACGCAATGTCTTATGAGTAGTCGTGGTCACAACATCTGCAAAAGGGATTGGCGATGGGTACTCACCAGCCGCCACTAAACCGGCGACATGTGCCATATCTACCAACAAGTAAGCACCGACTTCATCGGCAATCTCACGAAACTTTTGCCAGTCTAATACTCGAGAATACGCCGAAAAACCGGCAATGATAAGCTTCGGGTTGTGCTCGAGCGCAAGTTTTCGAACCTGATCATAATCAACAAGCCCAGTCTCCGGGTTAACCCCATAATGATGAGCCTCATAATGCCTGCCTGAAAAGCTTGGTTTTGCGCCATGAGTTAAATGGCCGCCATGGGCCAGGCTCATGCCTAAAATTGTGTCACCAGGTTTGACAAGCGCAAGGAAAACCGCAGCATTTGCCGAGGAACCAGAATGTGGCTGCACATTAACATAACCAGCGTCGAATAATTTTTTGGCTCGCTCTATTGCGAGATCCTCTGCAATATCCACATGTTCACAACCACCGTAATAACGTTTATGAGGATAACCCTCAGCGTATTTATTAGTAAGTTGCGATCCTTGCGCCTCCAATACGGCTCGACTCGTATAATTCTCAGACGCGATAAGTTCAAGGTGAGCCTCTTGTCGCTCTTCCTCTTTGACGATAACAGCGTAAATTTCTGGATCAACTTGGTTCAGTGGTGTATTGAACATAATACGATGTCTCCTTGATGTGGCCTGGCTGATTTGTAGCAGATGAAAATTTTACCCTAGTCAAGCCCAAATTAATAGTACTTCCGATTTAAGTGCTAGAATGTAGTGGAACTTTAGTCTCAACAAGCCACAGCTCGAAAAGGATGTAATCTATGGCGATTAAGCCAGTAATTTATCGTGCCCGAGTCACTCGGAATGATATCGATCACGATCAATACGATAATTTTACAGTTTCTGTAGCGCTTCATCCTTCGGAAACTCTTGAGCGTATGATGGCACGGTTAATTGCGTACAGTCTAAATTATCAAGAATTCATTACGTTCACCAAAGGATTGAGCTCACCAGATGAACCAGATATTCAAGCAAAAGCACTTAATGACGAGTTTCTGCTTTGGATCGATGTGGGGGAACCACAACATTTGCGAATAAAAAAGGCGTCCCGTCGGGCTAAATCCGTCAAAATTTACTCATTTAACGAAAAATCAGACACTTGGTGGGCGTCGGAACGAAAGAAAATAATTCAATATGTTAAAGAAAATAATTCAATATGTTAAAGAAGTGTATCAATTTCAATGGCAAGACATGGTCATGCTTGCGAGTATGGTGGAGCGAACAATTGAAATGGCGATGACGATTACCGGCCATTCTGCTTATATAACGATCAATAACGGCGAACGAGAAATGACCTGGGTACAACTGGATTGAGTAGAAGCTCAATAAGGTAGCGTCCGCCAGCACGCCTTTTAGCATGCTACATAATGTATACAAAGTCACATACACTTAACACCCTTAGTAAGTGCTAAGACCGCTAGAATCAAGACGGGGGATCTGATCTTTTTCTGCCTTCGTTGTACTGATACAGAGAAACAGCATGCTAGAGAATTATGACTTTATACAAGAAGAGGATTTAGAGTTAGCGCGTAACAGTCGTTACGGCCACATTTTTAAATTTCTTGAATCTGTGGAAAAGTTACTTTTAGAAGAAGTTTTTGATGACTCATTGTTAGATCGAGAGCAACTCGAAAGCATGGTTGAACAAAAACTTGATATTACTCCGAGTAGCATAGAGCCTATTGTGAACTACCTTTTTGCACACGGTGATCAAATTACGGTAAAAGATGTTATTCAGAAGAAATATACTCTTCTATACAGAGCGATAAAGGCAGAAAAAATGAGCAATTATTAGAGAGCCAAGCTTAGCGAAGCCGAACGGACTTTGTAACTAAATCTAGAAACTGAACAACAATTTTTAACATAAAACCGACTCGAGTTTTTATTCTTTTGAATGCACAATGATTTAGAACAAAATATTGGTGTACGAGTCACATTTAGGAGACGACAATGTCAACAGTTGGTCAAAAAGAATATTCAAGCGAAGATCTAAGTGCGATGAAAGAGATAGAAGAAGCTCAAACTGATGCAGCTGCTCAAGCAGTTGTGGCTGATCTCAAAATGCAGCCAGGTAATCAAGACATGACGATTGACGAATTTTTAACCGCCAAACCTTCAAACTGGACCGAAGCCGAGGCCCGTGAATTTTTCACAGAGCATTCAAAACACGATGGAGATGCCACAACTCTTTCTCTTGAAGATAGGCTTGTAGCGATGGATCCAAACTTTGCTGAAATTCTAGAACTAGATGGCGAATAATTAAAACTAAATCCTTGGATACAGAGAAGTGCTACAACATCTTCTCTGCATCTATGTATTAAAAAATTTCACGCTAAAAAATTTAATTTTTCTCATATCAGATAGGCACATAGTTTAATTTGCATTTATTTAATCTCTTTGTTGCCTACTCGAAATATCTTCATGTGGCATAGTTGATACTCTTGCAACTTCTTGTGTATGGGGCGAGTTCAGTGCCTGAATTAATTCTAAGTGAGACGAGTCCACCCACTGACGCATATCAAACGTAAGTGGATGCAAAGCTTCACTAACGCTACTTGCTATTTTACATATCTTATTCCAAGTACTTAGCTCACAATTATGATTCCATCCATCAACTAAAGAACGATGAAAATCCGCTTGACTATGGTTTAAAATAACCACAACGCCTCCTCAAATAAACTTATAATCACATTGAACATGACTTTCGATAATTTTTATATTGTACAAACCTTGGAGCGTCAATCAATATCCAAAATGTGTAGAAAAAAGTTATAAAAACAGATGGTCAAAAAGGTTATAACATCGACTAAACTACATCCGCTAAATCGCCCTTACTTTCAAGCCACTGCTTTCTATCCGGTGCACGTTTTTTCGCTAACAACATGTCAAGCATTTCATCGGCCTGTTGATCCTCCAATGTAAGCTGTACTAAACGACGTGTGTCTCGCGCCATAGTTGTAATACGAAGCTGCGCCGGATTCATTTCACCTAAGCCTTTGAATCTGGTCACT
>Ga0115546_1002648_pt1 | contig 10182 bp, 9 predicted proteins | sample COGITO_mtgs_1004_FD_87186 | JGI IMG/M metagenome (GOLD analysis project Ga0115546, IMG submission 87186) | Pelagic marine microbial communities from North Sea - COGITO_mtgs_100413 | ecosystem: Environmental > Aquatic > Marine > Epipelagic | place: Germany:Helgoland, sampling site Kabeltonne... | reverse complement strand
TGCCTGCTGCCACATAGGCTACGGCATCTCTTGAAGTCTTTATTAATTGATTACAACGCTTTTCCGATTCTAATAAGGCAAGATTCAATGCACGACGAGCGCGCCGTACACTTAAATTATCGAGCTCTCGACGTACAACTAATACTAAATAGTCTTCTTCTGAATCCAGCACAGCGTCTTTTACGCCATGGCCTAAGCATTGATATGCGTAATCTGGGTCTAAAGACTCTAAAAGCACGATCACAGGTATATCTTTTGCAAAACTTTTTATGGCATCCGTCACTCGCTGCGGCGAGTATTCAGTAATACCTTGCTTCACAAGCACTAAATCCCATGTCTTGTTCTCAATGTGAGACTCAAAGTCCTCAAAAGATTCGATGAGCTGGCCTCGAGTGGCCAGCCCGCTATTGCGTAAAACATTGATGTACTGCTCTGCAACATCAGCCAAATCGTGCAATAAAAGAATTCGTACCGTCTTTAACTCACCATCCATATTGGCTCCAATAGTTCTATGCATTTTGTCTTGTCACACATTACTTTAGTGTCATTTTAACATAACCGGAGACTAACCAGTGCGCTTCAACCACCACACGCAATATTTGCCGACCATTATCGCGTACCGTTAAAATGTCGTCTTTAGTAAGGGCCATTCTAGTTAAAACAGTGAGTTTTTCGCCTGACAGGTCATTATCAATAAGTCTTATGGCTTTCTCGTACTCACCGAGCACACCATCTGCCATCATTGCAAACTCAATAGGTTCAAGCTCAGCGGCTAATTTTTCTACACCAATCAAATAGGTACCAGTAGGTTGTAAACGCATCCATCTTACGGTACAAAGCGCCTCTAAGCTTCGGCTTTTTAAATACACAAGGTCGCCGCTCTCAATAAGCACACTGTGCTTTGCCACACTTTCCAAACGAAAACCGCTATCGCTTTCGTCTTTTACAACTAAGGTTTGAGCTGCGGCCTTAGAACTTACGGCAGATTCGTAATGTATATCATCTGCAGACTGATCATGATCGCCTTGATTGAGTGTACTCCTAAGAAACAAATGGATTTGGTGCAAACCAAAATACCCATACGTTCTTAATTCAAGATTTTGACGCTTTTGCTTTCGAAAACGCTCAATGGTAAATAATGAAGTAAACTCGTCAAACAATCGACTTAATGCTTTATTTTGAGTTATTTTGTGCTCGTTGTCATACTCCATAGCATGGTCTAAACGATTGACAGCGTCAGTCAAATTAAGATGAACGACAGCCAGACCATCGTGCTCGTCAATAGCCCTGACGGGCACGTGACTAAGATCCTCGGTAAGTACCACTGAAAACAATCCATCAAGTAGCCGCTGCTGACTTATATTCACGCCCCTCGCCAACTCAACCATTAAGTACCACAAATCACACTGTAGTGATCGGTCGTACCGACTAAAATCAATTATTGAACTCATAATTAAGGCTTTATAAATATAGTCAGGTCTTAGATTGGATGGATAAGCACTAAAATCTGATTGTTTATACTCAATAGCGTGCGCCTTGTGTTCAACTAAAAACCAATAAATACCATGACACTCGCGCCAAAAGCCTTTTGGTAAGGGGATGCTAAACTCACACAAGCGGCGATAAATCGCCGCCATGTGCATGTAAAGCGCGCCACCTATCATTGCCATTTGTTTACGAGCACGATCATCTTGCTTTAGATTTGTACTGTCCATAAGCAATGATTTTAGCAGCAATATAACGGCCCGATCCACGGCATGTGCAAGGTCCATCGCTCGTCTAGCTTCGCTTGTTAAATATAAACGCTTTTGGGTGTAAAGATCCTCAATGGCCTGATGGACTCGCCCAAGGGTAGGCTTTAAAATTAAGTATCGATCATATACTTCATCCAGCGTCAGACGTACAGCCGCAAGCTCTTGAAATACAGTGATCAGCATAGGGCCAGACACCTGTGTATTCAACACATTAAGCTCTTCACACCAGTGGCTTAATTTTCGACCACTAAGTGAATGAATACAGCTCAGCCTGTCTAACTGTCGATCCGGCAGATCTGCAAACGTAACGCTTGCTTCTTTTGATAATGAGTTGTGAGTTGAACTCATAGCTACTCGATCCCTTGATCCATTCATTGGCCGACGATTCAGTCGCCTCTTTCAGCCAATTTCATACTTATTGTGAGTTTAATAAAAAGTTATTCAATTTCACCTTAAGACTAGTGCAATTCCAGTGGAAACACCTAAAATCCACGATGAAACAGCTTTCAACTGGCTCAACCAAGATCAACCAGCATTTTATTGGCCATTCCAGGCTTTTCTCGAACTAGTTTTGGCACCAAATAGCCTGGGAGATTAGCTAAAAGTGTTTTCATAATGGCCTGAGCTGTGGACAGGCTTACATCAAAATGATGAGCCCCCACAACTGGATCTAATAGGTGCAGATAGTAAGGCAGGACATGGGCTGAGAATAAAGCGTGACTCAGGCGACTCAACACCTGTGCATTATCATTCACGTGGGCAAGCAAGACACTTTGATTAAGTAAATGAACCCCAATAGCTCGTAATTTACTCGTGATAAGTGTAAATTGATCATCGAGTTCTGCGGGATGATTCACATGAAAAACAATGACAACGGCTGATCGAAGGCTTGCGAAACAATGCAATAGTTGCTGGGTTAATCTCTGAGGCAAAATAGCCATTAAGCGAGAGTGAAATCGTATGCGCTTCACATGTGGTATTTGATCTAAAGCCTTAAGCATTGCGATCAACTTGTCATCACTTAACGAAAACGGATCACCGCCGCTTAAAATAACTTCGTCGAGCTCTGGGCACGCCTCAATATATGCCAATGCCGTCGCAAAGCGACTGGCAGACATAGAATTATCGGCATAAGGAAAATGCCGTCGAAAACAATATCGGCAATTGATAACACAAGCTTGAGTTGTGATGAGCAACACACGATGAGCATACTTATGAATTACACCACCAACTGGTGTAAACATTTGCTCCTGCAGCGGATCAAGCACATAGCCAGGTTGTTCTTGAAACTCGAAAGCGCTCGGTAAGACTTGCAGCAACAATGGATCTTGTGGATTTCTCTTTTCGATTTTTGTGAGATATCCCCACGGCATTTTTAATGGAAAATAGTCTAAATTTACCTGACTAGGTATGTTGACCTGCGTTGAGTCTAACTCTAAGTAAGCAAGCAGCTGACTCATAGAACTTACAGTCTGCGCAAACGCGGCCTGCCAGGGCTCTGCTGGAAGCTGGTTTACGCCTATGAGCTGCATTGAGGGAATGGATTTTTTCATTCAAGGATGCTAGCACTCTAGACCAAGTGAACACAAGTGGGCACCGAATTCTGCGTTCATAGCAATAGGTGCTTCTTCAGATGGAAAATGGCCCACTCCTGGTAAAGACCGGTAGGCCGCATTTGGCATTAACTCAGCCAAGCTACGAGCTTCTATACTTCGAACGAAAATATCCTCTCGCCCAAAAACAAACAAACTTGGGCATTCCAGGTACTTTAAATGACGGCGAATATACCACATTAATTGAGACAAACTGGTTAAATGATGCATAAAATTTGACAGTACAATTCTCGCATCCTGGTGTCGATACACGGACATATAGGCATCAACAATGTGTTTTTCAGGTTGTTTTTTAAAACCTTTTTTAAACAATAGAGGCAAGATGGGATCTCGCGCTAATAATCGTCCAAATCGCTGACCCACAAAAGGCGCTAAAGAAATGCCTAAAATTGGTGAAGGAATGGCATGTTCTAAATGAATGCAGGTGTTCAAACACATTAATGAAGCCACTTCACTTTGATGTTCTATTGCCCAAGCTAATGTCAGCAGCGCGCCAAAATCATGGCCTATAAAGTGAATCTTTACTTTCTCACCGCAAAACGGTAGCACAGTACGAATAAAGCCCTCAAGCCAGCTTAAATAATGACGATACTTTGCCGCCCAGGGTAATTTTTTTGTAGAACGGCCAAACCCTGGTAAATCTGGAATAATAAGTCGCACCGGGCCATCAAATTCAGCCACAATATTGCGATACAAAAAGCCCGAGGTACCAACACCGTGGAGCGCAATAACCACAGGCTTAGCTTGGCCTTGAGCGGCTATATCATTCGGTTGATCGGGATGAGCAAATTCAGAGTCGTAATATCTGGTGAGCACACCACTCACTAAGACATCACGATGGTATCGATAAAAATCATTGAGTTCCTGCAAACAAGTCTCCCTGGCGTCACATTCTCTATTTAAAGCAACTGGCTTTGGATAAAGAGTCTCGAAAAAACGATATTCTTGCGATTCCTTACTGCATCAGTATATTATACGAAATACGTTTTTACACTTATAATCAAAAACTTTAAGATCAAAGCGTGCTCATTCACATCACAAAAAAGGGATTCATATGGCTTCGGTTTCAACTAACGAATTTCGCTCTGGGGTTAAAGTCATTATGGATGGCGATCCATGCTCGATAGTGGAAAATGAATTTGTAAAACCAGGTAAAGGCCAAGCTTTTAACCGAGTTAAAATTCGCAACTTAAAAACTGGTCGAGTGCTTGATAAAACTTTTCGCTCTGGTGAAACCTTAGAAGCCGCTGACGTGCTTGATGTAGAAATGCAATTTCTCTATTCAGATGGCGAGTTTTGGCATTTTATGGATCCAAACACCTTTGAGCAAATAGCAGCAACTAAAGCAACTGTGGCTGATAGTGCCAAATGGCTTAAAGAAGAAGACTCATCAGTAATCACATTGTGGGATGGCAATATTATAGTGGTGACGCCGCCAAATTTTGTTGATCTTGAAATTGCTGAAACTGATCCCGGTTTAAAAGGTGATACAGCCCAAGGTGGCACTAAACCAGCGACGCTTTCCACGGGCGCTGTTGTCAAGGTCCCTCTTTTTATTAATCAAAACGAGTTCATTCGAGTTGACACTCGAACTGGCGACTATGTCTCTCGATCAAAAGAAAGTTAAGAGTTTAAAGCCCCTATTTCTTGGTTGCATCTTAGGGTCTGGCCTGGCTGCAAATCTTTGTATGACACCATGCCTGGCTCGGTCAATAAGATAACGGTAGAGCCGAGCATAAATCGGCCAAACTCATCTCCTTTTTCAAAAATGATGCTCGCACCTTGAGTGTCTCGAGGATTATCATTCCATAAAAGCTCGCCCGGTCGCGTTCGATATAAGCCTTGAAACACAGTTTCAATGCCTGAAACAATCATCGCGCCTACCAGTACCATGCAAAAATGACCCTGATCTGACTCAAAAAAAGCAATAAGACGCTCGTTTTTGGCGAATAATCGGGGAATGCTGGCAGCTGTTGCCTGATTAACAGAGTAAAGCATGCCAGGAACATAGACAGTTTTAACCAAACGGCCCGCCATAGGCATATGAACTCGGTGATAATCTTTCGGTGCTAAATAGACTGTTGTGAAATCGCCATTCACATACTTGAGCCATTCTTGTTTTTGCACAGGCAATAATTCATCAAGCCGATAATCGTGATTTTTTGCCTGGAGAAGTCGACCGGCGGCAATAGAACCACTTTCGCTTATAGCACCATCAGCGGGGCACACCACCGCTAACTCATTCTCAGGCAAAGGTCGAGCGCCCGGCTTTAAAGCTCGTGTAAAAAAGTCATTAAAGCTGTCGTAGTCGGCTGCATCTTCAATAACAGCTTCAGATAAGTTGATATCATAAAAGTGACGAAAAATTTGAATGAAACGATCTCGCACCCAAGGCTTTTTTGAAGCGGCGAGCCGTCCAACACATTGAGATAACCCATGCTGTGGCACTAAAGTTTGTATGGCAGCAAAACACGTTGATTTAAAACTCATATTTATTCCACTTTTTTGTGACTTCTTTTCGTTAGGCGGTTTCGATAGGCGTATGGCTCAAATTGCCCCATTCGGACCATGATCCAGCATAAGCCCGAACTTCATATCCTAACAATCGACACACAAGGTAGGTCAAGCCACTGCGATGATGGGTTTGACAATAGGTCGCAATCACTTTTTGCTGGCTGACACCAAGTTGTTCAAGATCACTGGCCAATAGATTCAGTGGCCGTAGTATTGAGCCTTGATCTTGGTTAGTCGCTCGAGTCCATTCAAAATGAAGAGCGCCAGGAATATGCCCAGCGCGCTGGGCAAACTGACGACTACCAGTGTATTCACCTAAAGAGCGTGCATCTAAGAATAAAAATTCTTGAGTTTGCAGGCCTTGTATGACCTCGTCAAGCGTAAGATTAGGCCACCAATTAACAGATTGCACAGTCTGACTGCTGACGGGAGATCGTCGAACCGTTTCTAATGGCAATCCGGCTTTCAGCCAGGCTCTTACCCCACCATCAATGTACACCACACTTTTCACCTGTAAAATGTCCAACAACCAAGCCATTCGACCAGCCCAACCGCCGCCTTCATCATCATAAACATAAATGATCTTGGCATCCCATAGGCCATAATCTTGAGCCAGCTTTATAAGCTGAGCTTGAGTTGGCGCTAAACCAGACGCATAGCCTTCTTGTCGAACCATGTATCGAACTGGCAAATGAACTGCACCGGGAATATGGCCTCGCGCATAGGTTTGAGCCTGCCCAACATCAAGCACTAAACTCTGACGAAGTTCATCCTTCATAAGAGCATTAAATGCGTGTACCGATATTGAACCCATTTGGGTGGCTTGTTGTACTTCACTTAGATTTGACATTTAATTTGATCACTTCATTCTATTGTCTAAATTACCGCTTTGGCGAGCCGCCGAAAGCGCTCAAGCCTTCTGTTTATATTTTAATGACAGCCAAGCGCAGCACACTTGTACTAGAGTTTATCACTCTACGTCTTTCATAGTCACTGGACAACACGAAATTTAATGCACATGGGCTCGTCGCTGACGAACGAGCTCTAGCCGTTAAAGCGGCAATAGTGATGGCGTTAAAAATTGCGAATTGTAGGCGTTGATATTTCGACCTGCTCGAGAAACATATTCAGAAAGATTAAACTCAACCATTGAGAGGAGAAAACTTATTATATCGGGTTAATGGGATTAACCCAAGCCCAATAGCTATAAGGATAAAAACCGCACCAATCAGTTCATTGCTCTTCATTTCTTCGCCCAAAAACACTGTGGCCAATAGGATTCCATAGATAGGTTCCATATTCACAAAAAGCGATGCTTGAAAAGCGGAAAGTTTCTGGAGTGACAGAATTAGGAGGGTATGAGCAAAGGCCGTGCATACTAATCCGAAGAAAATTAACAAACCCCATTGGCTTAGCTTAAGATTACCTAGATCTCCATAAACAAAAAAAGAGAGTAGTGTACAACTAATAGTATTTTGCACAAATGAAATATTAATTGGATTAAAGTGATAGACAATTCTTTTATTGATAAGAGTTAAAATTGCAAACAAAAGAGAAGAAACAAAGCCATAAATCCAAGGTGTTATTTCAGTGAATGAGAGGTCCCCTATCATTATATAGGCACCTATCGTAATGCTCACCGAGCAGGCAATGTCCATAAGACTCAATTGAGTCGTTCTGCAAGCCAGATTGATGCAAGTAACAAAGAATGGAAAGCACGCAAATGTTAAGAGCGCTATTGCAACGCTGCCAGTGGTTATTGACATAAAAAAGAATACCCAGTGACAACACAGGATCAGCCCGGAAAACCCAAGCAGAGACTGTTCTTTGAACGATTTTTTTGTATCAGATAAGACATGACAACGTTGGAGAAAAACTGACAGCCCAAATGCTGCAAACAAAGTTCTGCCGAATACAATGACCATTGGATCTATATTCGAGATAGAGCCAATAACAGCAATAACGGAAAAAAGTAACACTGAAATGTTGACGTAAATAATTGATGGTAACAGGTTCATTCGACGTTAGTCCATAAGTATGCAACTTGATATTTAATCATATGCTGCTAAGTAAAAAGTATTTATTTTTAACAAAACTACTAGTTTAGTACTATCTATAGAAGAACTATTCTTATAAATAGTACTAATTTATAGTGACTTAGACCTAATTATTTTTTACCAAAAGTTAATGTTAGATCATAATTTTGGGCCATTTTTAAAGAATAAGCTATTTATTGTATTAACCTCATCAATTACTGTTTCATTTCCAGACTTGGCTGCAATAACTGCAAGCCAATTAAAAACATCTCTAGTTGAGCACTCTTTAAAGAAATGCAGCTTGCCAAGCATTAAAACAACATCTTTAAAGTTTTCTTTAGTTACGGTTTTTGAAAGGTCTTTAATCGAACTGATATCAGAGATTGTAAGTTCTGATCTTCGCACTGCAGTATATTCACCATTAACACCTATATGATGGTTTGGGTCTTTAAAAATTTTCTCTAGTGGTAAATTAGGGTCAAAATCCATCACAAGATGTAGCCTCAGCGATTCAGCGTGAAATGAGAGCTATGGAGAAATGGGGCTTGCAGAGGAAGGCGAAAAATAATTTTCTGGCTATTTAAGAAGTGATGTATGAACATAGGTTTCGCAAAAAATCAATGTCATATATCAAGGATGATACTAGCCAAAATGAAATCAAACTGCAATAGCAAATTCAACGCTCGCAAGAAAAAAACACAAAGTGACATCAAAAGAGATCGACTTTCTCGCCTGCGATCCGCCACCCCTGATGGTTTTGAGGTGCTCTATGAGTTATCAAAAACAGTTGATCACTACTTCCCAGACCTTTGGGCACAGCTCGATTCTGTCGCCGACCCGAGAAGTCGGTCTCGGTATAGCATCGGTTGCATTCTTCTCGGCAGTATTTTTTTATTCCTCTTCAAACAAGAATCTCGTAATGGTTACAATCAATTCAGACAACAGCGTCAATTTTCTCAAAATTATCGAAATATTTTTGGCATGAATTTGCCGCATATGGACACAGTGAACGCCGTGTTTAAGACACTTGATTCAAATCAGCTGGAACGACTTAAAGCGAAGCTAGTGAAGCAACTACTTAAGAAGAAAGTATTTGAAAAATTTAAACTCTTTGGGCGAGACATTCAAATCGTCGTGGATGCGACCAGAACACACTCATTTGCTGAAAAACATTGCGATGACTGTTTGTGCACTACTCATACTTATTTTAAGTTGACCAAATCTGGTTTTAACAATCTAAAAAAAGAACATGGTCAAATCGTGGAGAGTGCATTAGCTCTCATCGATGAAAGTCTTCATGGCTTTAAAGCCTTGGATAAGGCTTTAAATAAGCATCTTGGATCAGCATTCACAGCGCTCCATATCATGTCCCTGCAAAAGGCGTTTACAGTCAAGACCTCCACTCACTATTTTCATGCTGTTCTTGAAGCAAAAGTTGTTGCTTCAAATGGCTTTTGTATTTCCATTGCAACCGAATGGCTCTGTCATACAAAGGGTTTCTATGATAAACAAGATTGCGAGCTTAATGCATTTAAACGACTTGCAAAAAAAATGAAAGCCTACTTTCCTCGGCTGCCAGTGTGCATTATTGCTGATGGTCTCTATCCGAGCGCGCCATTCTTTCAGATTTGCAAGGACAACAGTTGGCGTTATATCGTGACCTATAAAGATGGAAATTTAAAGTCACTTCGACGTGACATTCATGATCTACTACCGCTCAATATCCGCAATAATTTCAAAGTCAATAAAACAATAAAAAACTGGGTTATTAAGCACGAAAATACTTGGATCGCCGACCTTGACTACCACGACCATAGTCTCAGTTGGGTTCAATGTCGAGAGGAAAAAATATCGAGTAATGGTGAAGTCATAACAACACGTTTTGAATATTTGACCAATGTGAGTTTAAAGGAGCAATCGGAAGCAAGAGAGCTCATTAATTCTGGTAGAATTCGACAAAAAATTGAAAACGAAGGCTTTAATATTCAAAAAAATAATGGCTTTAAATTAAAACATAAATACTCTCGAACATCTTTTCAGGCCTTAAAGAATTATTACCAATGCTTACAGATTGCACATATGATTGATCAGTTATGCTATCTCTCAAAACGAATGAAACAGACCATAAAGGCATGGGGTACAACCTTAAAACATTGCATACAACATATACAGTCGGCTTTGCTCTATGGCGAACTCGACCAGGATTGGATCGAACATTTAAGGGAAAAACGAACGCAATTTCGGTATTAATTTAAATGGCAATGC
>Ga0115546_1002646_pt1 | contig 10183 bp, 6 predicted proteins | sample COGITO_mtgs_1004_FD_87186 | JGI IMG/M metagenome (GOLD analysis project Ga0115546, IMG submission 87186) | Pelagic marine microbial communities from North Sea - COGITO_mtgs_100413 | ecosystem: Environmental > Aquatic > Marine > Epipelagic | place: Germany:Helgoland, sampling site Kabeltonne... | reverse complement strand
TTCCACTCCTTGACCATCACCTCGGTGTGGTCGCCCATGCTCATGCGGGTGCGCGGCTCGCCGTTGCTGGGGATGGCCGGTGCCAGCATCGAGGGGCGGAACTTGGCGAGGGCGGCCAGGCGCTGGCCAGTGGTCTTCGCGCGGTTGGCTTCGAGCAGGATCTTGCGCAGCTTTTCACCCAGGGCCACCGGGGCATCCGAGGTGGTGTCGGTGCCGCCGCCGATGCCGCTTTCGATCTGCCCCAGGGCAATCTTGTTGGCGATGTTCACAGCCGACTGCAGGCCGGTGCCGCAGGCCATCTGCACGTCGTAGGCGGGCGTTGCGGCCGAGAGGCCCGACGACAGCACCGACTCGCGGCAGAGGTTGAAGTCACGCGAGTGCTTCAGCACCGCGCCGGCAGCCACTTCGCCCAGGGCCTCGCCATGCAGCTGGAACTTGTCGACCACGCCCTTGAAGGCGGCGGTGAGCATTTCCTGGTTGGACTTGGTGGCGTAGGCGGTGTTACTGCGCGCGAAGGGGATGCGGCTGCCGCCGACGATGGCGACTTTGCGGCCGTATTTCATGAGGACTCCGTAGGGGGCGGTGAAGAGAGACGATCGGTAGACAGTTGTATTGCCACGGCGCGGATTGTAACGACGCTGGTCGCAGCAATTGCAGCGGTGGCTAGACCGCCGAGGGCAGATTCACGATCTCGCCACGCGCGCGACCCGAGGCCTTGGCGCGGTACAGGGCTTCATCGGCGGCACGCAGCAGCGATTCCACGTCGCAACCCTGGGTACTGGCTGCGTGGGCCACGCCGATGCTGAGCGTCACCGGCTCGCCGAGCAGCGCGGCCACCGAGGCGCTGCGCTCGGCAAACTGGCGGTTGAGGTCGGCGATGCGACCTTCGATCTCAACGCTGGGCAGGCCCATCCACAGCGCCGCAAACTCATCACCGCCCAGGCGGGCGATGGAATCCAGCGGGCGGCGGGCGATGTCCTGCAGGGCCTGCGCCAGCGTGCGCAGGGCGCGGTCGCCCAGGGCATGGCCGCCGTGGTCGTTGATGCGCTTGAAGTGATCGATGTCGAGCACCAGCACGGTGAGACTGGCCTTTTCGCGCAGCGCCTGCCGCAGCAGCATTTCCAGGCGTTCTTCGAACACGCGACGGTTGTAGATGCCGGTCAGCGCATCGCGCTCGCCCAGCTCCACGGCAATCATGCGGGTGAGAAAGTTGCGGCGGTAGGTTTTGTCCAGCATGTAGCGGCCGATGGCGCAGACCAGATTGATGGCCACCAGAAAGAAGCTGCTGTAGCCCACCACCTGCGTATCCACCGGGCTCAGCGCCACGCTGACGATGAACACCAGGCTCATTGCCAGCGCGATGCTGGTGGCGGCGTGGAACATCGCCCCGGAGAGGAAATAGATCACGGCCACGTAGAGCAGCAGCGACTCGCTGGCATAGGGCGGCCGGTCGGCGGTGATCACCATGTGCGGGGTGATCCAGGCAAAGGCGAGGCCCGCGAGCACCAGGGCGGCGATATTGATCTGCACCGTCCAGGGCTTGCAGGGCTGCCAGCGCATGGCGAACCAGGCCACCAGGAACAGCGGACTCAGCACCACCAGCAGCAGCTGGGTGGCTTGCGGCGGGTAGTGCATGCCCAGTGCGAAGTGGTCGAGCAGCTGGAAGATGAGCGTCAGCAGGGTGGACAGCAGCAGCCCACCGCGTGCCTGGGCGGCGCAGCCGCTGGCGCGGTCGCGCTGGTAGTCGGCTTCCGGCGCAGATTCGGTGAAACGCAGCGCGGTGCCACCGCGCGAGACCTCCTGCTGCAGGGCGGCCAGCCGGGTGCCGGCAACGGGGCTGCCGGCCAGGGAGGCGGTGGCTTGCGAAAGGCTCATGGGCGGCGATTGTGCCGCGCTGAGGGCTGAAGCTGGGGGGCGAGGGCGGCCACTAGGTCAATTTTCAGCGCCAGGGTTGCGGGCGCCAGCCAGGGCGGCAGATCAGCGATTGCGGCGGGGGCCTTGAATCCGTCATGAACGCCCGCAACAATTAGCAGCCTCTAGGGGAGAGTGCTAACAAGAATGCAGTCTCGAAGCTGCATGGCCCTCCCTGTAGAGACCCCGAATCGATTTTTTCACCCCCACTCCTAGGAGAACTCATGAACCTGCGCCCCCTGCACGATCGCGTGATCGTCAAGCGTCTCGAAGAAGAAAAGAAGTCCGCTGGCGGCATCATCATCCCCGACCAGGCCGCTGAAAAGCCTGTGCGTGGCGAAGTGCTGGCCGTGGGTTCCGGCAAGCGCGGCGACGACGGCAAGGTGCACGCCATGGACGTGAAGGTCGGCGACACCGTGCTGTTCGGCAAGTACTCCGGCAGCGAAGTGAAGGTCGAAGGCAAGGAATACGTCGTGATGCGCGAAGACGACATCATGGCCGTCTTTACCAAGTAACCCACTGAATTCATAAGAGGAACTCAACATGGCAGCTAAAGAAGTCAAATTCGGCGACGACGCCCGCACCCGCATGGTGGCCGGTGTCAACATTCTCGCCAACGCCGTCCGCGTCACCTTGGGCCCCAAGGGTCGCAACGTCATTCTCGACAAGAGCTACGGCGCACCCACCGTGACCAAGGACGGCGTCAGCGTCGCCAAGGAAATCGAGCTGAAGGACAAGTTCGAGAACATGGGCGCCCAGCTGGTGAAGGAAGTCGCCAGCAAGACCAACGACGCCGCCGGCGACGGCACCACCACCGCCACCGTGCTGGCCCAGGCCATCGTCAACGAGGGCCTGAAGTCGGTCACCGCCGGCGTCGACCCCATGGACATCAAGCGCGGCATCGACAAGGCCGTCGAGGCCGTCACCGCCGAGATCAAGAAGATCGCGCGCAAGGTGCCGAGCAACGACACCAAGGCGATCGCACAGGTCGGCACGGTTTCGGCCAATGCTGACGAAGCCGTCGGCGAGATCATTGCCAAGGCGATGAGCAAGGTCGGCACCGAAGGCGTCATCACGGTTGAAGAAGGCAAGGGCCTCGAAAACGAACTCGATGTCGTCGAAGGCATGCAGTTCGACCGCGGCTACCTCTCGCCGTACTTCATCAACAACGCGCAGGCCCAGCAGGTCGTGCTCGAGAACCCGGTGATCCTGATCACCGAGAAGAAGATCAGCAACATCCGCGATCTGCTCCCCGTGCTCGAAGGTGTCGCCAAGTCGGGTCGCCCGCTGCTCATCGTCGCTGAAGACGTGGACGGCGAAGCCCTCGCCACCCTCGTCGTCAACAACCTGCGCGGCATCCTGAAGGTTGCGGCCGTCAAGGCCCCGGGCTTCGGCGACCGCCGCAAGGAAATGCTGAAGGACATCGCCACCCTGACCGGCGGCACCGTGATCAGCGAAGAGCTGGGCATGAGCCTCGACAAGGTGGTGGTCGAAGACCTCGGCAACGCCAAGAAGGTGATCATCGACAAGGAAAACACGACGATCATCGACGGCGCTGGCGAGAAGGCCAAGATCGACGCCCGCATCGGCGAGATCAAGGCCCAGGTCGAAACCTCCACCAGCGACTACGACAAGGAGAAGCTGCAGGAGCGTCTGGCCAAGCTCTCGGGCGGCGTCGCCGTCATCAAGGTCGGCGCTGCGACGGAAGTCGCCATGAAGGAAAAGAAAGCCCGCGTCGAAGATGCCCTGCACGCGACCCGTGCGGCCGTCGAAGAAGGCATCGTGGCTGGTGGCGGTGTTGCCCTCGTGCGCGCCGGCGTGGTGCTCGAGAAGCTCAAGGGTGCCAACGAAGACCAGACCATCGGCATCAACATCCTGCGCAAGGCGATTCAGGAGCCCCTGCGCCAGATCGTCAAGAACGCCGGTGGCGAGCCGAGCGTGGTGCTGAACAAGGTGCTGGAAGGCAAGGGCGCTTTCGGCTTCAACGCCGCCGACGGCACCTACGGCGACATGCTGGAGCTGGGCATCCTCGACCCGGCCAAGGTCACCCGTCTGGCGCTGCAGAACGCGGCCTCGGTCGCCGGCCTGCTGCTCACCACGGAAGCGATGATTGCCGAGCTGCCGAAGAAGGATGAGCCAATGATGCCTCCGGGCGGCGGTGGCATGGGCGGCATGGGCGATTTCTAATGTCGTCCTGACACGAACGACGCCGTCCAGGCGTCGACGGTCAAAACAAGCCGCTTGCTTCACGGCAGTTCAAAAAACCCCGGAACGAAAGTTTCGGGGTTTTTTTGCTTTCCACCGCCTTGCTTCAGGGAGCGCTTGGCGGCAGTGCCTGCAGGGCTTCGGAGGTGGAGATCAGCAGGCGCTGCGGCTGTGCGGCCAGGCGGTAGCCGCGCCCATGCACGGTCTGGATCAGCTGCCTGGCGGGGTCGGCGAGGGCGATGCGCAGCTTGCTCACGGCCTGCACCAGCGCAGCGTCGGAAATGATCTGCCCACACCAGATGGCCTCGGCCAGCTGCTCGGCCGGGACCAGCTGCTGCGGGCGACGAATCAGCGCCATCAGCACGTAGAGCGGCTTGTGCTCGACGCTCAGCCGCTGGCCATTGCGCCGTAGCTCCAGCGTGCGCTCGTCAAACTCGATGGCATGGGTCGGCAGGCGCCAGATGGCCTTGCCCAGAGCGCCGTCGAAAAAATCGCCCCAGTTCGGGGTCTGCGTGTTGCGCATCCTGGCCTTCCCCTGGCTGGTCTTGCTGGCCTGCGGCGCCAGTGGCCGACGAGTCCCGCTGGGTTGCGGCGCGCCACTGCACGCCGTCCAGCGGGCCCGTTTCTGGTGCCCCCGTGTCGCTGCCGCTTCGGCCAATAGCCCCACCGCCACATCAGCGCTGACAATGCGCGGTGCCGCGGCTGCGCACCATTCACCCCCGGACTCGCTCAGGGCGCAGGCCTGCTGCAGGCGCGGTTCGAAAGTCTTAGACGGATGGCCAATGTGTCTCGTCGGTCCGCAGGCTAGGGTGTGCGGGTTCCACGCCCGGATGCCCCATGGCCCACCCTGCGCGCTTACCGACGGCCTCTGCCCCCACGGCGGAAGACGCCGAGCTGCGTCCGCTGCGCTCGGAGCTGCTGCACCTCATCGCCAACCAGGCGCGACACGTGCCGGCAGCAGTCATCGCCGGTGCGCTGGTGATGGCCTGGCTGGTGTCCGACAGCATCGAGCGCACCTGGGTGCTGGTCTGGCTCGCCCTGGTGATGTCGACCACCGTGCTGCACAGCGCGCTGTTGGCCAAGCTGCCCCGGTGGCAGGGCGCTAGCGACGACCACAAGCTGACGCTCGCCGCCATCTCGTTTGCGGTGCACGGGCTGATGCAGTGCTCGCTGCTGCTGAGCTTCCCGCACGTGCCCTTGACGGTGAGCACGGTGCTGACGGTCTATGCAGTGGGTCTGTCAGCAGCCACGGTGCCAGCAGTGGCGGGTTTCCCGCGCATTTTCATTCCCTACAGCCTGTGCACCCTGGGGCCTGCGATTGCCGCCTGGCTGCTGCCCAGCACCGATGCCGTGAGCAGCACCGTGCGCATCACCATCGGCGTGCTGGCGGCCGCCTTCCTGCTCACCATGTGGGGCCATGCGCGCGGCAGCTTCCGGGTGTTCACCAGCGTGCACCGCATGCGTGAAGAGCGCCTTGAGCTCACCCAGCAGCTGCGCGATGCACTGTCGCGCGCCGAGCTCGCCAATGCGGCCAAGAGCCGCTTTCTCGCCTCGGCGAGCCACGATCTCAGGCAGCCCATCCACGCGCTCACCCTGTTCAGTGGCTCGCTGCTGATGCGCCCGCTGGATGCACGCACCACCACCATTGCCGAGCAGATCGACAAGGCGATTCAAGTGCTGGGCAGTCAGCTCGACGCGCTGCTGGATATCTCGCGGCTCGACGCCGGCGTGATCGAGCGGCATCTGGAGGTGGTGGATCTTCAGCTCATGCTGCAGCTGCTGCTGCAGGAGTTCCAGCCACAGGCGCAGCTCAAGCAGCTGACGCTGCAGCTGCAGTGCGAAGAGCGGGTGCTGGTGCGCAGCGACCCCGCGCTGCTGCTGCGGGTGCTGCGCAACCTGGTATCGAACGCCGTGAAATACACCCGCGCAGGTCAGGTGCTGGTGCAGGCGAGGAGTGATGCCGGGCAGTGCGAGCTGACCGTCAGCGACACCGGCCGCGGCATTCCGGCCGAGGAACAGCAGCGCGTGTTCGAGGAGTTCTACCAGCTCGAAAACCCGGAGCGGGACCGCAGCAAGGGGCTGGGCCTGGGGCTGGCCATCGTGCGGCGGCTGACGGCGCTGCTGGAGATCGATCTCACGCTGCACTCTGCCGTGGGCGAGGGCAGCCGCTTCGTGCTGACCTTGCCGCTGAGCGACGCGGGTCATTCGCAGGGCGCGCGCTCTGGCGACCTCGCGCAGCCTGCCGGGCAAGCTTCGCGGCAGTCCCCCCAGGCGTCGCCAGCGGCGCAGGCCGCACAGTCGGCGATTCGGGTGCTGGTGGTCGACGACGAAGAGGCCATCCGCCTTGGCATGCAGACGCTGCTCGGCGAGATGGGTTTCAGCGTCGCGCTGGCCGCCTCCACCGAAGCCGCCGTGGCACGTGCAAGCGAGTTCGCCCCCAGCATCGTGCTGGCAGATTTCCGCCTGCATGGCGAAGACGACGGCATGCGCACGATCGCCGCGCTGCGCGACCGCCAGCCGCAGCTGCCGGCATTGCTGATCAGTGGCGATACCGCGCCGGATCGCCTGCAAAAAGCCCATGCCGCAGGCATCGAGCTGCTGCACAAGCCGGTGGCAGCGGCATCGCTGCGGGCGGCGATTCTGAGAGCAGTGCAGGCCTGAGAGGCCGCAGCACTCAGCGCGGCGGCGCCAGTACCGACAACCCCGCCCGCGCGGCGGCAAACACCGCCTCGGTGCGGTTCTTCACCCCCAGCACCCGGAATGCGGTGGCGAGATGCGCCTTCACCGTGGCCTCGGAAATCAGCATTTCGCGCGCAATCACCTTGTTGGGCTTGCCCTGCATGGCGCGCCGCAGCGATTCGATCTGCCGCTCCGAGAGCTGGGTCAGCGGCCCGTCCGGGATGTGCGGCGCCCTGGCCGCCTCGCTGCCGTTGCTGCTGAGCACGTGCGGCGGCAGGTAGGTACCGCCCGCCAGCACCAGCCGCAGCGCCGCCAGCATCACCCGCGGCGTCGAGCTCTTGGGGATGAAGCCGGCGGCCCCGGCGTCGATGATCTGGCGGATCAGATAAGGGTCATCCTCGCCCGAGAGCGCCACGATGGCTGCCGATTCACTGGCCTCGTGCAGGCGCGTGAGCGTGGCCACGCCGTTGCTGTCGGGCAGGTGCAGGTCGAGCAGCACCACGTCGAAGCGCTCTGCTCTGGCCAGCGCCAGCGCGGCAGCGAGGTCGGAGGCCTCGACGAAATGCAGCTCGGTATCCAGCTCCGCCAGCAGCAGCTTCACGCCCGCGCGAAACAGCTCGTGGTCGTCAACCAACAGTAGGTTCAGCACTTGTGAGTCTTTCCCTTCTCGATTTTGGTCTTCGGCTTGCCGATGTCGCCATGCGGGCAGCCGAGCTTTTGAATCCCACGTCACCATACGGCTAAGTCGGGTGAATGGTTGCGTTTTTTTTGCGTACCTGGCGATCCTTTGCGCGGGTCGGCAAGCGTTTAAACTCGGCATGACGTCAAAACAAACCATAAAAAAACCGAGCCCCCCTTGAGCGCCTCCAAGAGCTGGTTGTCTGCCTGCGGCCCCTTCCTGCAAGGCTTTGCGCTGCGCGAGGGCATCACGCTCGACACCCTGGCCGACCTGCCGCCAACCGTGATCAAGCCCGGCGGCGATGTGGCGCGCGAGCTGCGGGTGGCGAGAGCCTTCGAGTGGGCGCGCATCGCAGTGCGGGATCTCTCGGGCGCGGCGAGCGTGGATGAAACGCTGGCGGACCTGAGCCGCTTTGCCGATGCCGCCTGCGAGGCCGCGCTGAAAGCCGCCGCCGCCCAGCTGCAGCCGCGCTTCGGCACGCCGCGCGGGCCCGAGGGCCTGCCGTCGCGCCCCATCGTGCTCGGCATGGGCAAGTTGGGCGGGCGCGAGCTCAACTTCAGCTCCGACATCGATCTCATCATTGCCTACACCTACCCAGGCGAAACCGACGGCCTCTCGCGCATCAGCAACGCCGAGTACTTCGCCAAGCTGGTGCAGCTGTTCTTGAAGCTGTTGGCCGACCGCAGCGAGCACGGCTTCGTGTTTCGCGTCGACCTCATGCTGCGGCCCTTCGGCAGTGCGGGGCCAGTGGCGATCAGTGCCGATGCGATGCTGGAGTACTACCAGAACCACGGCCGCGACTGGGAGCGCTATGCGCTGATCAAGGCGCGTGCGGTGGCCGGTGATATTGCCGCCGGCGAGGCGCTCATCTCGCAGCTCACGCCCTTCGTCTATCGCCGCTATCTCGACTTCAACGCCATCGCCGAGCTGCGCGAGCTCAAGCGCAAGATTGCCGAAGACGCCATTGCCCGCCGGGTGACGGCGGATGATCTCAAGGTGGGTGACGGCGGCATTCGCGAGTGCGAGTTCATCGTGCAGAGCTTTCAGCTGGTGCGCGGCGGGCAGGAGCCCAAGCTGCGCAACGCCAGCTGGCGTGAAACACTGGAGCGGCTGGTGGAGTTCGGTCATCTGCCGCCAGAGTCGGCCGCCTCGCTCGCCGCCGCCTACCGGCTGCTGCGGCGCACCGAGAACGCCGTGCAGATGTGGGCCGACGAGCAGACCCACGCGCTGCCCGCCTCGCCCGAGCGGCGCGAGGCTCTGGCCATTGCCTTGGGCTTCGACAGCTACGCGGTGTGCTCGGCTGTGCTCAACATCAATCGCGCGCTGGTAGCGGGCTTGTTTCAGGAGGTGTTCTCCGAGCCCGAGCCGCTGTCGTCGTCTGCCGCTGCCCAGGCCATTGCCACGCTCTGGCGCAGCGAGGGCGACAAGCCCGATGCCGAGATGATCGCTGCGCTGGCAGCGGCAGGCTTCGGCGAGGCCGCCGGGCCGGTGGCACAGGCGGTGCTGGGGCTGCGCAGCGGCAGCCGCTGTCGCAATGCCTCGCCCACGGCGCTCTCCCGACTCTCCACGCTGGTGCCGGCACTCTGCGATGCCGCTCTGCATCTGGTGACAGACGAGCCCGTCGCACCCAGTGGCCTGCGCCGCAGCGTGCGCAGCGCCAGCGGCGACGCGCCGGCCGCCCTGAGCCCGAGCACCACCGCAGCACAAGATGCCGCGCTCGCCATCCCGCGCGCGCTCTCGGTGCTGGAGGCGGTGATTGGCCGCAGCACCTATCTCACGCTGCTGCGCGAGTCCGCCACGGCGCGTACCCAGCTGCTGCGGCTGTGCGCCGCCAGCCCCTGGCTGGCAGAAGAACTCAGCCGCCACCCGGTGCTGCTCGATCAGCTACTGGATGCCCGCACGCTCTACAACCCGCCAGACCGCGCTGCCCTGCGCGAAGGCCTGCTGCCGCGCATGGCGGCTCTGGCCTCGGGCGATACCGAGGCGGCGATGGACCTGCTGCGCCGCACCGTGCGCGAGTGCACGCTGCGCATCGCCGCCGCCGACATCGTGCACGCGCTGCCGCTGCCGCGTGTGAGCGACCGCCTCACCTGGCTGGCCGAGGCCGCCATCGAGGCCGCAGTGCGCTTCGCCGAGCGCGAGATGAAGCTGCGCTACGGCAGCTGTCACCGTGCCGATGGCAGCGAGGCCGAGTTCGCGGTGCTCGGCTACGGCAAGCTCGGTGCGCTGGAGATGGGCTATGGCTCTGATGTCGATCTGGTGTTTCTGCACGACGCCGACCCGCCGGATGTCGACACCACCGGCGGCGAGAAGAGCCTGTCGCAATCGGCCTGGATGGCGCGCCTGGCCCAGCGCGTGATGCACCTCTTGACCACGCAGACACACCTCGGGCGCGCCTACGAGGTGGACCTCGCGCTGCGGCCCAACGGCAACTCGGGCCTTCCGGTGGTGTCCACCGGCGCCTTCGTGGACTACCAGCGCCGCAACGCCTGGACCTGGGAGCACCAGGCGCTGAGCCGTGCGCGCCTGGTGGTGGGTTCGCCGCGCATGGAGAAATTCTTCGAGGCGCTGCGCCACGCCGTGCTCACCACCGAGCGCGAACCCGAGCCGCTGCGGCAGGAGATCGTCGCCATGCGCGAAAAGATGCGCGCCCACCTCAACAAGCCGGTCACCGGCCGCTGGGATATCAAGCAGGGCGAGGGGGGGCTG
>Ga0115546_1002644_pt1 | contig 10185 bp, 14 predicted proteins | sample COGITO_mtgs_1004_FD_87186 | JGI IMG/M metagenome (GOLD analysis project Ga0115546, IMG submission 87186) | Pelagic marine microbial communities from North Sea - COGITO_mtgs_100413 | ecosystem: Environmental > Aquatic > Marine > Epipelagic | place: Germany:Helgoland, sampling site Kabeltonne... | reverse complement strand
TTCAAAATAAAACTGATAATATGATTGATAATGTATCTTTTAGTGCAAATCTATTCAAAGATGTATTAGAAGCAAACAAGGAATGTGAATCAGCCACTTTAGAAGTGAGTTCTGAAGGATTAGCAAGAATTAAATTTAATGTTAATGATTACGAATCAACATACTACCTTGTAGCTGTTCAGAATGTAAATTAATATGAGACAAATAGAGGGATTACGAATATTACATTTCCAATCCCCAGTTAGATTTGATAGTCGTGGTGTATTTCAACACGAGTTTGATTCTAATTATAAGGTGTTGGAAAAGACGGTAAAGTTTTTACCAAAATGTCATCACTATGTTGTTGTTCCAGAAAAACACAATATACCTGATGATAGAGAAAATGTTACGCTTATTCCTTTCAAATATCCAAGAGATGTTTTATCAAATCGTTCACACTTTGACGGAGCATCTTTTAGAAATCTATTTGATTTTCGTTTTATGGATTTTGATTTTGTATTTTGTCATCAACCAGAAAAACTATATAATATATTAGTTTCATTTAATGATAAACGATACGGACAAAATATGGCTCGTTTCATATTCTTCCATTGGGTAGATTGTTCACAAAGTCGTTCATCATCAGCAATACCACCTTCTTATTTAAGACAATTAGAAGCAATACAACAATCTGATAAAGCGTTCTTCCACACAGATATATCATCTAAATGGTTAGAAAAGAATTATGTTACAAATCAATCAACAAAATTAAATTCAGATTATGTAAAAGACAAAACATTAACTTTTCCATTATCAAATGATAAGTTTCCAGAATCAGTTCCATTAAAAAGAGATGTTTCAAACACAATCGTGTTTAATCACAGATGGGCTAAGTCAACGGGTGTAAATCGTTTTGAAGAATATATGGAAGGGTTAGATTATGATGTTTGGTGCACAGATTCAAAAGCACCAAAAGAATATAAAGCTCAAGGATTGACAAGACCAAAGTATAGATATTTACTTGAAAATTCTCTTTGTAGTGTTTGTTTTGTTGATAGTTATGCGACTTGGAATTTATCAATACAAGACGGACTATCATTAAAAAAACCTGTTTTGATATATGACCATCCAACTATGAGAAAAGTTGTTGGTGATGACTATCCATTGTTTTTCAAAACAAAAGAGGATTTTCAGTATAAACTAAAAAATCTACCAAAAGAATTTGAGTGGGAACTACCAAATTATGATAAAGAATTTGAAGAAAATCTAACAACAGAAATTGATAAGATTCTTTCAAAGGAAAGAAAACACATTCCAAAGGATGCACATAATTGGTTGTATTGTATTGAAAATGATATCAATTTTAAAAATGATATTATTGAACAAGTTCAACCAAATATTAAATTAAATTCAGTATGGCAATATATTCGTAGATATTTATTAGAAATAGGGGTAAAAGACAATTATAAAAGTCCTTATGTAAGTTATTCTATCCCGGACAATTTAAAAAAAGACTTGACTTTGTTAACAAAAAATGTTAAGTTAGAACTTAAACCGAAACAAAAATCGGAAAAAGTCGTAGTTAAGAAACACGATTGGTTTTAGGAGAAAAGATATGATGAATCAGAACAGAGAGCACACATTATTTGTAGAAAAATACAGACCAGTTAGTTTAGAAAACTATATCGGTAATCAACATTTAAAAACAAAGGTGAGTAAATACATCAATACTGGTGATATTCCACATTTGTTATTACACGGAAAAGCAGGAACAGGTAAAACTACATTAGCGAAACTATTAGTTAGTAATATTGATTGTGACCAAATGTATATTAATGCATCTGATGAAAATAATGTAGAAACTGTGAGAAATAAGGTTAAAGTGTTCGCGTCATCAGTAGGTTTTAAAGATTTAAAAGTTATTATATTAGACGAATGTGATTTCTTGACACCAAACGCACAAGCTGCACTTCGTAATCTTATGGAAACATTTTCAAAACATTGTAGGTTTATTCTAACTTGTAATTTTGTAGAAAGAATTATTGACCCGATACAAAGTCGTTGTCAGTCTTATCAGATAATTCCACCATCAAAGAAAGAGGTAGCAATACATACATCAAACATATTAAATACAGAAGGTATAACATATGATAATAATGATATTGTAGCTATGGTAAACTCTGGTTATCCAGACATTAGAAGAATTATTAACGCAGTTCAAAGAAACATTGTAGATAATAATCTTGTTGTAGATACAGAAAGTATGGTTCAAAATGATTATAAATTACAAGTATTAGAGATACTACAAACACAAGACAAGAAGTTAGCCTTTAAGAACTTAAGACAATTATTAGCAGATTCACAAATCAGAGATTATGCAGACTTGTTTAGATTATTATATGATGAGATAGATTCATATGGTAAAGGACATATCGCAGAAGTTATATTAACAATAGCTAAATATGAGTTATCTGATGCTCAAGTGGTTGATAAAGAAATCAACGCTATGGCTATGTTAATTGAAATTTTAAATACTATTAAATAGGAGAAAGAATGTTAACAGATAATAAAAAAAGACCAGATGGACTTCAACTTGATTTAAGTCAAGCAGAAACAATTCTTTGTGAAAAGTGCGGAAATGGATTATTTATTCAATCATTTTTCTTAAAGAAATTGTCAGCCGTAGTTTCACCAACCGGACAAGAAGCAGTTATTCCAGTTCAAGTTTATAGTTGTGGTAATTGTGGTCATATTAATCAAAAGTTAAACCCAACAGCAAGTGAAACAGCAGAAACAAGTAATTAGACGAAGAAGCTTATTTGACCATATCAAAGAGGTAACATCAATACAACACAAAACTTATTGGAAAAAGTTATCCGAAGAAGATAAGAAAACTTGGTCAAACTTTATGGTTCATAGATTTTTATCAATGAATCCAAATTGGTTAGAACTAACCAATGAAATTCAGAGATACGATTTAAAACCAGAAATATTATATAAACTATACATAGATATATTACCAAAGAAAAAGGTTTGGTTACGATATGTCAAAGGAAGAAAAAAAATGGTAGAATACCCCAGATGGGCTTTAGAAATAGTCTCTAATCATTACCAAGTTAACTTCAGAGAATCAAAAGAATACATTGAAATGTTTCTTTTAACTGAGGGTGGTATGTATGAGTTAGCAGAATTATTCAAGAAGTATGGAACAGAACCAAAAGAAATCAAAAAACTTGGTTTACCTATAAAATAATACTTGACATTTAAATAAAAAATCACTACATTAGGAGAGATGATGAAAACAATCAAAGAGAGTTCTACATTAAAAATCATAGAAAATGGTGATGTTGTTTCATATATGGAAAACAAATATCCTGAAATGACACAAGAATTTAGAACTATACAACAAGAACAATACGAATTGTTCTTACACAAACAACACGACTACGGCCCACAAAATGTAGCAGTTGGTTCATTATTGAAAACCAAAGAAGATATTAAGTTATCTTTGTTAGGTTTATGGTTTAGAATACAAGACAAGACAGAAAGAATTAAAACACTATTGATGAGAGATGACGGAAACTCAGTCCAAGATGAACCAGTAGTAGATAGTTACAATGATATATCAGTATATGGAATTATGGCACAAGTAGTATCAAGAGGGAAATGGGCTAAGTAATGGCAAGAATTAGTTATTCACAATTTTCACAATGGGTTCAATGTCCACACAAATGGAAATTACAATACATTGACGGATACGGACAATTCACAGATAACATTTATACAATGTTTGGTTCTGCGATACACGAGTGTATTCAAGCCTATCTAAGAGTAATGTATGCGGATAGTATAAAGAAAGCGAACGAATTACCTTTAGATGAAATGTTAATGTTAGAGATGAAGAAAAACTATCTTCAAGCTAAAGATAAATTTGAAGAACAATTAACCACTCCAGAAGAAATGAAAGAGTTCTATTTTCAAGGTTGTCAAATCATTGATGATTTCAAAAAGAAAAGAGGACAATACTTCAGTAAAAAAGGATATGAATTAGTTGGTATTGAAAAACCATTGAATTATAAACTACCAAACAATATAAACTTTGTTGGATTTATGGATGTTGTTATGAAAGATACTATCAGAGATAGAATTAAAATTATTGATATCAAGACTTCTACAATGGGTTGGAACAAATGGATGAAAGCTGATAAGAATAAAAGTAATCAGTTATTATTATATAAACAATTCTATTCTAAACAATATAATTTTCCAATAGACAAAATTGATGTAGAGTTCTTTATTGTCAAAAGAAAATTATACGAAAATATGGACTTTCCACAAAAAAGAATCCAAACATTTGTTCCAGCAAACGGAACACCAAGTTTAAATAAAGTAAATGTTTCATTAAAAGCATTTATTGACGAGTGTTTTACTGATGAGGGAAAACACAATGAAACTCACATTTATAAAAAAATTGTTTCAACAAAGAATTGTAAATATTGTGAGTTTAAAGATAAACCAGAATTATGTGATAGGAAAAAAAACTAATGGTAGCAGGATATGATTTAAGAATAAATCTTTCTTATTTTATTGGAAAGAAATATGAAAAAAAAGTAATAGATAAAATTAACGAGGTATCAGAAAAATATCCAGCATTTAATGTTAGATTATTTTATTCAGAAGATGACAATCTAACTTCTAAACTTAAAGACTTTGCTAAAAAGTATGACGGAAAAGTTAATTTTGACATAAGAATAGCAGGAACAGATTATCAACAAAGAAATGATGTCGCTTGGTATCAAATACTTTCACAAAATGATTACGATAAATTTAGAGAAGAACTACCATATTCTGGTCGTTATTTCTGGACATTAAGTAAGATTGATGAGGAAAATATATTAAAAGCTATTGAACATTTTGAGAGTGTATTGATGCATATTAGTGAACCAAAGATAATGAAACGACAGAAAAGAAATGACGACATATAAAGTTGCTATACTTGGTCAAGATACTTATGAAAATGTAAGTAAAGTAAAGAAACACCTTTATAATTGGAGAGAAAATTTTGGTGATAGTTTAGAAATAGTTAGTGGTGGTGGAAAATATGGTGTTGAAAAGAATGTTAGAGAAATATGTATAGAATTTGGAATATCATATTCAGAGATACCACCATTTCATTACAAATGGAATCAAGATTGTATCTATCCACAAAGTAGATACGATAAGAAGTATAATATAAAGAATTTTTTTGTTCAAAATAAACTGATTGTAGAGTATGTAGACTTGGTAATATTCTTTACAGAAGATGAAAAAATAACAAAAGTAAAAGATTTAAAAAGATTAGTTGAAAAGCAAAAAAAATCGTTAATTTTAAAAAGTTGATGATATTTATATATAGTATGGATATTACAAAGTTAACGAGTGTAAAAATTTTAGAAGAACTTTATGAAAAGTTCAAAGGCGAAGAGTCAGAAATGACACTACAAAAATTAGTAAATAGAAGTATGGACTTATATTTAAAAGATGAGAAATACAAAAAGTTAATTACGGAACACGAGGAATTGGTAGAAAGTGGAAGTAGTTTATAGGAGTAAAAATGGTTTATAATAAATTGTTACAAGCGAGTATCGACAAATACAAAGCAGAAATATCAGAATGTTTAGCAACACTTGATGTATACTTTAATAAACCAGTCGCTATTGGGGAACACCCAGATTTGTTGACTGAAATAGATAAGTATATTGAAAAGTTAGAATCAGCTACAGGTAAGTTGGAAACACTTAACAAATATTTTGATGAACACGCTCAAGTAGATACTAATAAGAAGTTACTAAAAGGATAAATAATGAAAAAAAAGAAAATCTTGTTATTTTCTGATGATATGAGAATGTCATCAGGAGTAGGAACAATGTCCAGAGAAATGATAGTCGGAACTGCTCATCACTTTGATTGGGTTCAAGTAGGTGGTGCTATTAAGCATCCAGAACAAGGTCAAACATTTGATTTAAGTAAACAAATCAATGAAGAACGAGGTATTGATAATGCAAATGTCAAGGTATTTCCAGTTAATGGATATGGTAGTCCAGAAATATTAAGACAAATGATAAATCAAGAAAAACCAGACGCTGTTATGATTTATACAGACCCAAGATTTTGGCAGTGGTTATATCATATGGAACACGAAATTAGACAAAATATTCCTATCTTTTATTACAATATTTGGGATGATTTCCCAGCACCACAATACAATGAAAGTTATTATGAAAGTTGTGATTTGATGATGAACATCTCAAAACAAACTTATGCTATTGTTGATGAAGTATCTAAAAGAAAACCAAGAACAGATTGGGATTCAACTTGTATTCCACACGGAATTAATACAAAATATTTTTATCCAATTCGACCATTACACGAAGAATATGATGAAATGATGGAGATGAAAAAAAAGATATTCAACATTCAAGACCCAGATGAAATAGAATTTGTTTTATTTTATAACAATAGAAATATCAGAAGAAAAATGACTTCTGATGCTTTATTAGCCTTCCAAGAATTTAGAAATAGATTACCAGAAGAAAAGAAAGATAAAGTAGCATTTCTATTACACACACAACCAGTAGATGAAAATGGAACAGACTTACCAAGATTAGTTAGACATTTGATGCCAGAATGTAATATCACATTTAGTCATCAAAAGTTAGATTCAAAACAATTAAATCATTTATATAATATTGGAGATGTAACTATTAATATAGCATCCAATGAGGGATTTGGATTAGGAACAGCAGAATCGTTAATTGCAGGAACACCAATTATTGTAAATGTAACTGGTGGACTACAAGACCATTGTGGATTTGCAATAGATGGAAAGTATTTGACAGCAGAAGATTATAAAAAAATTAAAACACTACACGATTGGAGAAAGTGGGAAAACAACGAAGATTTAACTCACGGAGAATGGGTAAAACCAGTATGGCCAAGAACACGAGCACTTCAAGGTTCAATACCAACACCATATATTTTTGATGATAGAGCAGATTGGATTGATGTAGCTGATAGTATCGAAGATTGGTATAACACAACACCAGAAGATAGAGTAAAAGCTGGTAATAAGGGTAAAGAATATGCTTACTTAGATGAGGTATGTTTTACAGCAGAGAATATGTGTGGTAGATTTATGAAAGATATGGATAAAGCATTCGAGATGTGGAAACCAAGAAAAAGATACGAAATACGAGGAGTATAAATGAGTAAACCATTATTATTATTTACAGCACCAGTTGGAACACGAAGTGGTTATGGTGCACACTCAAGAGATATTGTAAGGTCTTTAATTGCAATGGATAGGTTTGATATAAAGATATTTCCTGTTCGTTGGGGTGCAACACCACAGAACGCTTTAAATGAAAAAGACCCTAATGATATAGAGATTATCAAAAGATTATTAGTTAATCCAAATATGGAAAGACAACCCGACATTCATATACATTGTGTAGTTCCAAACGAATTTATGGCTATTGGTAAATATAATATTGGTATTACTGCTGGTATTGAAACAACGGCGTGTCCACAAGATTGGATTGATGGTTTAAATCGTATGGATTTGAATATAGTTCCTTCTAATTTCTCAAAAGAATCCCTAGTAAAAACTATCTACGATAGGATAGACAATAATACAAAGAAAGTATTAGGTAGTATTAAAAATGAAAAACCTATGGAAGTTTTATTTGAGGGAGCAGACACATCAATCTACAAAAAACCAAAAAAAATCAGTAAGGATTTGAAAAAAGAATTTCAACAAATTGATGAATCGTTTCTATATTTGTATGTAGGACATTGGTTAAGTGGTAGTATGGGTAATGATAGAAAAGATACTGGTATGTTAGTTAAACTATTTTTAGAAACATTTAAAGATATGAAAAAGAAACCAGCTTTATTAATGAAAACTAATTCAGCAGACTTTTCAATATTAGATAGAGAAGAACAATTGAAAAAGATTCGTGGTATCAAAAATGAGGTAAAAGGGGATTTACCAAATGTTTATCTATTACACGGGGATTTAACTGATGTAGAGATGAATGAATTGTATAATCATCCAAGAGTTAAAGCTCACATTTCATTAACTCACGGAGAAGGATTTGGTAGACCATTATTAGAAGCAAGTTTAAGTGAAAAACCTGTTATCGCTTCAGATTGGAGTGGACATAAAGATTTTTTACCTAATGATAAAGCTCTAATGTTACCAGGTAGTTTAACAAAAGTTCCATCAGAAGCTTTCCCTGAAAATATTTATGTAGAGGGTTCACAATGGTTTTCAGTAAATTATCCAGTAGCATCTGATGTTGTAAAAGATGTTTATAATAATTATAAAAAATATACACCATTAGCAAAAAAACTATCATTTGAAAATAGAAATAAGTTTAGTTTAAATGCTATGACAAAGGAATTTGAAAAGATACTTGATAAGTATTTACCTGAATTTCAACAACAAGTAGATTTAAAATTACCACAATTAAAATCAACTACACCAAAATCAACGAGTAATATTAAATTACCAACATTAAAGAAGAAATAATATGAGTGAAATATTAAAAGAGATAAAAAAACTAAGAAAAGAAGTAAAAGAAGTTAAGAACATATTAACAGATGAGACATCAAGAGATTATGTTCAAGCACTAATTGATAATAATTTAGTATGTAATTATTCAGGACTTCCATCAACTAAGTCTTATGGTGATAATAGTTCTATCAAAAATGAAGAACTATCACAAGAGTATTTAGACCAATGGACTTGTGATATTTGTGGAGAACACACTCACGAGGTTGAATATGATTACTTAGGTAATAATCGTAATCATTTAGGTTGTGAATTAAGAGAAGAAATAAATATTAAACACGAGATAGCCGCTATGGAAGCTGGTGTTGATGTTACGAGGGAGAAAAACTAATGGAAAGAGTAATAGATTGTCCTTGTTGTAAAGACTCAGATAGTTGTTTTGAGGAAGTTCAACCAGATTTTAGTTCTTTTATGTGTTTCGCTTGTGGGTTTATGAGTGATAGTCGTTTTAAAAGAGATAGTTTACAGACAATAGAAAATGAAAAATCTACACCAAAATTAGTAACAGATTTAAAATTTGAAGACGAAGAGAGAGATATCATATGGTATCCTTCAGTTATCAATATGGGACAAATGGGTATGATATTTCCAGAAGGACATCCAACAAGTTGGAATTGGAAATACGCTCAAGTTATAGATATCCCAGAAAGTGAACAACAATTATTTGATGGACACAAACAAAGACTTGATATAGAAAATGCAGAAACATTCCATAAAGATGACTTTATGTCAGCTTGTAAAAAAATGGGTATAACAGAAAACTTAAAAGGAGATAAGTAAATGTCAAAGGATATATTTTATAACACAGAAGCTAGAGCATCACTTAAAAATGGTGTAGATAAATTAGCGAATGCAGTAAGAGTAACATTAGGGCCTAAGGGTAGAAATGTTGTAGTTGAAAAACAATTTGGTTCACCAAGTGTAACCAAAGATGGTGTTTCAGTTGCAAAAGAAATAGAACTTGAAGATAGATTAGAAAATGTAGGTGCACAGATGGTTAAAGAAGTAGCATCTAAAACTTCTGATGTAGCAGGTGATGGAACAACAACAGCAACAGTTTTAGCACAATCAATCATCGCAGAGGGATTGAAAAATGTAACAGCTGGAGCAAATCCAATGGAGATTAAAAAAGGTATTGATTTAGCAAAACAAAGAGTTATTGAATTTATAGCAGAAAACTCAAAGGATATTCCAGATTCCAACCAAATAGCTCAAGTAGCAACTATATCAGCAAATGATGATGAAGAGATTGGAACAAAGATTGCAGAAGCAATGGATAAGGTTGGTAAAGACGGAGTAATTACCGTAGAAGAATCTAAAACAGCAGAAACTTATTTAGAGTTTGTTGAAGGTTTACAATTCGATAGAGGATATCTATCACCTTATTTTGTATCAAATACAGATACTATGGAAGCAGAATTAGAAGACCCGTATATTCTAATTCACGATAAAAAAATTAATAATATGAAAGATATATTACCTTTACTAGAAAAAGTAATGCAATCTGGAAGGTCTATTCTTATTATAGCAGAAGATATTGAGGGTGAAGCTTTAGCAACATTAGTTGTTAATAAGTTAAGAGGAACTTTTAA
>Ga0115546_1002642_pt1 | contig 10191 bp, 19 predicted proteins | sample COGITO_mtgs_1004_FD_87186 | JGI IMG/M metagenome (GOLD analysis project Ga0115546, IMG submission 87186) | Pelagic marine microbial communities from North Sea - COGITO_mtgs_100413 | ecosystem: Environmental > Aquatic > Marine > Epipelagic | place: Germany:Helgoland, sampling site Kabeltonne... | reverse complement strand
CTTTACCCAATCGTGAAGCATTAGATGCATCAATATTTAATTCTACTATTTCTTTTGAGCCTGAAACTAATCTAAACCCAAATGGATTATCTACATTTGCCATGTAAAATCACTCCTTTTTTAATTTTATTTTTCTTTATACCCTCCTACCGCCTCAACCCTAGGACGGTTATTATAGTTATAATTCAAAATTGCATCTCTAATTTCTCTGCTGGTATGCATTAAAGTTAGCCCACCACGCTTAATAAGCCCATCTGGATTAGGTTCTAACCCTAAATTAATATCAGCGAACTGAGTATTAAAGTCCAATATATCCTCTTTTTTTGAAAAGACATAGCCTAACTGTAATCGTTTGTTTATGCCTGTGTCGGCTTCCCAATACCCAAAAAAATCTGGGTTTTTATATGTAACATCCAAAAAGCCGCCGAAAGACTTTTCGATACGTCTTATTTTGTCATTTACATTTTCTTCACCGATTTTAGCAGACTTTTTTTTTGTCGTGTCAGTGTCCGTATCTGACATAGCAACCTCATTATCTTGAGATCGTATTTTTGTAATTGCTTCTTTAGCAATTTTAGCAGAAATACAAAATTCTTCTGTTTTTCCGTTCTTATATAAACAAGTATAAAACCCTGCTGACCGTTCTGTCAAATTTTCAATATCTTTTAAATCAACCATTTTTTTATTTATTTTAATTTTCATTATATCCCTCTATTTTTATTATTGATATTTTTCACAAATTTTTGAGTTTGCTTAATGAGTTGTTTTTCATCTAAATTTGGAAACATTGTACGAACAAACTCGACATCGGCACGACTAACAGTTGCCTTTACTGTATTTGGTCGTTCTCTAGTAACCCCTTCGACAGGTTGTTGGGATTGATATGGGTTTTGTTTAAATTCAGGCATGTTTTTAACAATATCAGAAACCATATCAAGTTGTTTTTTTACACTCAAATGCTGATATTTTGGATCATTAATGATTTTTGCGTGTTCGTCTTTTGCGACTGCTGTTTTTAAACGATCTACACCATACCAAGGGTTATGTGATTTAAAATACCCTTCAACGTCATTGTTAGGTATATCATATTCAGGTACAGCTATAACATTTTTTTCAGATTGTAATTGTTGAAATTTCTCGTAATCACCCTCTTCAAATGCTTCTTTTTTTAATTTTTCTAACTTGCTTAATTCAGACTCATTTTCTTTTTTCTGTCTGGTTTTATTCATTTCAAGCAACTCATCAATTTGTTTCTTAAGTTCACTGTTAGACTTAATTAAACCTTCAATACGTTTATCTCGTTTGAATTTTTTCTTTACAGGTTTTTTTTCGACAACAACGTCAGCATTTTCATCTTCTTTTTGTTCTTCTGTTTCTGGTTCTTCTGTTTCTAGTTCGTCTTGTTCAGTATCGTCTTCCTGTTTAGTCTCAATATCAGGTTCATCTCCAACAACAACGTTATTTAACACGTCATCATCAACAAGGATATCATCATCATCTCTATTATCTTCAAATGTCATGCCTTGTAGTTGTTTTAAGTCATATATAGGTTCTTTTACTTCACTCATGACAATTTACCTCAAACTCATCAATCCCAACCACATAATCACTTTCTTTTTTAGTATGTATCATGTGTATACTCTCCTCATAAACATAGAAAAACTCTTTACCATCAATTTTTTTGATTGAATGTGAATGTCGTCCAAAACAAACATAATCACCGATATTTACTTTTTGAACTTTAGATCCTTTAGCGATCACAGTCCCCTCAAATCGTTCCATTGATCCACCTTTTAATGCATCATTCGATAAAACAATTCCAGATTTTGTCGTTTCTTCAACACGTTGTTTAACAACGACTGCATCAGGTATTAATATTTTTATAACTTTTTTCATTCAATAACCCCTTTTTTTATTTTATTTCTTTTAATTTTTCTAATAATTCAATTGCAAATTGATAAGCTCCGATAAACTTTGCATTATCTTTTTCATCTGACCTAAAACATATTTCTTCTTTTATTTCTTCGGATCTAAAAAAAATATAATTAAAAAATGTTTTAGTCATAGGGTGTTTAACCCACTCTTTAGCATCATTATTAATCATTTCTTGTTCAAAACTAAACGTTTTTTGGTTAATTATTTTTAAATATTCGTCATATAAATAATCACTCATTATTATTCACCTCCTCTGTTTCATTTTGTTCAACAACAGCTAAATCTTTTTCGAGGTTTTGACGTTGCTCATCTTGCATTTTTGCCATATCCTGATTCAGTGTTTGTTGTTGTTGCATTTGAAGGGCTTGCTGCTGTTGCATCTGCATCATTTGCATGGATTCGTTATATATCGCTTTTAGCTTATCTATATCTTTTGGATTCGTACCCATTTGTTGTAATAGGTTTTCTGTTCCTAATAAAATAGCTTTAGGAGATTGAGACAAAAAACGATCCTGTTTAATCAAATTAAGTAAATATTCTGCACGTTGAATATTTTCACGTCTATTTAATACGTTTGGATCTGCAACTAATTGAATGGTTAAGTTTGTTTTAAAATCGTCTCTTGTGATTGTAAATGGTGTCATTCCTAATACATCAACAGTTTGAGTTTCGTCTAAGAAAATTGAATAAAGATTTTTCATGTTTTGAAATTCTTCCCCTAAACTTAAATGATAACTTTTCTGTATATCCGTAAAAAGCTTTATACTTTCCGATTGGGCGATGCTCGCAGCCGTTGCTGTTGTATCTGATCGTGGCTGCCCCCCACTCATAATTTCTGTAACTGTTGTAAGTTGATCAGTTAAATTACCTAAATATTGCAATAGATTGAGTAATATACCTGAGGGTGCAGGAAATGATAATTGTTTAAAGTGTTTATCTAAATCATCAACTCTACCCTCAGCTTCAATAAACTCACCCATTTTCATGGTTTTCGCACCTTTTAAACCTGCATGTTTACTGACAATGCCAGTAACCGTAGTTGATAATGTTCCTGAGTTCATCAACATATTTGTTGTACTGTTCATACTAGAAACTAAATTAAATAATAAATGTCCAAACCCATACCCATATATAGATTTATCATTAGGGATAAACGTGTAATTACTAAAATAATGTAATGGTTTACCTGTTTCTGGATGTGATCTTCTTACAATTCGTAACACTTCCTGACTATTTTTTTCAACAGTAACAATAACAGGAATTCTTAAATCATCATCATCTTCTAAATGTATATAAGTATGACATTCAAGAATATCTTTATACGATGTAAAATCATCTTCTGGTATATTTTGCCCTACCCTACTTTTTGATTCTGCTGTTTCTGTATCAGTTTCTTTGTTTTGAAATGTAGATACATCAGCCTGTCTATATACACCTTGTGCCATTTTAATTTTAATTTGGTTTTCATTAAGTTTTAGAACGTGTGTATATCTATAACAAGTTTCAAGACTTGTTGACCAGTAATTAATAATAAAATCTTCTGGTAATATATGTTCAGATACAACACTTTTGCTGATAGAATCCCAGTACACTTTTCTAAATGCATACCCATCTCGTGCTAATTGCATCCTTGTTTGTCGGTGAGATAAGTAATGGTTTGGTTTTGAATATTTTAATTTATAGTTGAAATATGCTGACACATTTTTAGCTCGTAAAAAAGATTTTTCATCACTAGACACAGGATCGATTTTAGCTATCTCGCTACCTGATTCTGAGTTAATTCCACTTCGTGAAGCAAACTGTATACAGGCTTTAGTTAATGTGGGTAACTTAATTGAGGCTGCACCTTTCCAAGGAAAGTCTTTTATTTCATGATTTAAATCAAATAATTGATTATAGCTATCTCGCATTTCTTTTAATTCTGAAATAGATTCTAAATCTGTTTCGCAGCCTTCAACAACTTCTGTTGCAATACGTTTTAAGTCATCTTCGTTTAACTTTTCAGCTAAGTTTTCAAAAAATAATGATTCTGGACTTTCAGCTATATCTTTTTCTTTTTGCGTATAAACATCTTCTTTATAATTAATATTTTGTTCTGAATTTATTGATTGATTTGGAGTTTGCATAAAATTTTCCTTTTTTTTATTTTATTTTTCTAAAATTTTTCTTTGATAAGCTAATTTTATCATTTGATTATCAAACTTTTTTAAATTTTCTTTTTCAATTGTAATATTGTATTCTAACAACTCTAAAATCAAACGGATATCAGACACAGTCTTGATATTTGATAAATTAATTTTTATTTTATCGCCTTGGTTACTTTCTTCCATTTTTTACCACCTTTTTTTATTTTTTTTGGCATAACTTTCTACAGGCAACACAATAAAGTTGTTTTTCTTTATTACGTTTAGTTTTTGCATTACAACAATCACTAGCCATCACCATTTAGTTACACTAGCCCAATAAGCTGCTGACATTTTTCCTTTAGCAATGTTTTTAGCGTGACGAGCTTTAAATGATTTTCGTCTCGCTTTCTCACTAGCTGTTTGAGGATTTGACCCTGCCCCCTTAACCCCCTGTTGCCCAAACCGTATTAATTTTATGTCATCACCACTTTTAGCTAAAACTGCATGAGATTTAGTTTTGTGGTTTGGTGTTTTTTTTGGTTTGTTATACCCACTAAAAGTTTCTTTTCCTTGCTTAACTGTCATTTTTTCCTCGCTGTTTTTTTAGCTTGTTTAAATGCTTTAGCTGTAGGAGCTCCTTTTGACCCTACCTTACGCATTTTTTCGCCTGACCCTTGTTCAATACGTTTTTTTTTAGCCTGTATATTAGCATATAATCCTTTTTTCTTTTTCATTTTTACTCCTTTATTGTTTCATTTTTAAAAATTACCTTAAAACTTTTTGTTATAAATTTCATTTAGTACCCTGTTACCGCATCACGGTTATAATGATTGCTCTGATAATAATAAACACGTTTTTCTTCCCATTGTGTACCTAATAAACATAACCGATACAGATTCTCAAATTGGTCGTCATCAACTTTTAAAATAACCCCATCTTTTTTCCTTACCTTATAAATCTGTTGAGTTGCAACAATCAAATCCCTAAATATATATAAAGCAGGCATTTTATTTACTGTCATCAATAAATTATTAATAGCAATTACCCCATCACCTTTGTTTTTTGAACCTGCTTCTAAATACATTTCATGACGATTTAACGTTATATCAATTTTTTCCCATGTTGAATGATAATTAGTTTTATCGCCTTTAGCTAACGGATCACAGATAACGTTTTCAATTCGTAAATTGTACCTATGCTTTTTTTCAATAATGGATTCAGCTATTGCTTCACCATCACCTAGAACGTGATCTTCAAAACAGACATATTTAATATTTTGTGGATCTATAGCTAAATATAAAACATGATGACCTTTACTCCATCCGATATCTATAGCTACGTCAACAATATAATGTGAAGGGATTTTAAACCGATCAATAAAATGCACCTGTTTATCAATGTTAAGTATCAACCCAGACTGAAACTCAGATTTACCTTCAATACGTCTTTCATATTCTTCTGGTGAGTTGTTCATTAAGTTTCTAGCAAATTGATCAACTGCTTCTTGAGTTGTTCCAAACCCTACATTGTCATTAATATGCCCTTTAACTTGATAAACCGTTTTAGATAACGACCCATTATCATCAACCATATTCATAACCTTTTCTTCAATCCAAGGCTCTTTTAACAATGTCATAGCAAAAAACTCTAACCCATTATGATCAATCAAACCTCTCAAACATGCAGTTCGCACTTTTTCATTACAAGGTTCATCATATACAACAATGTGATTACTTGACCCCTCAAACATATCACTTTCAGATTTGTTACTCATGATTTCTACTGTTGAACCTGTTAATGGATCTGTCCAAAAAAATTCCACACCTAAATTATTCTTTTTACTAGTAATACCCCAACTTTTAGGAAATAACTCTTTAATCGTTGCTACAATCGTACCTTTAATATGGGTTTCCCAACTTTGACCTACAACTCGTATCTTTACAGGGTTTGCCCAACCATGTAAATCCCAGAACCAACGACCTACAACTTCTGGGTCTTCCCAAGGAAAACACCCTCTCATACCTAATAAACAAATTACACCTGATGTAGAAAATGTCTTACTAATCCTATTACTACCATGAAGTATAAAATGCTTATATTCTTTATTCTTTAACGAATTGAAAAATTTTACCTGTATAGGATTAGCCTCCCATTTCCCATTACGACCTAAATACCCTTTCCCCTGATGACCAAAGAATAATAACTTATTCTCCTTCTCAAACTTAACTTTTACATCTTCTGCTTTCTTTAAATCATTACTCTCTTTAACTAGCCTAGAATATAACTCCTGCTTCTCCTTTAATAAACTAGCTAACCTCTCCTTCTTATCTCTCTCTGAAAGCTTTTTATCCATTTAATCTCTTTTTGTATTTTTTTTTAATATTTAGGGTACCATAAAATAGAAATAAACACATGACCCCCCCCCTCTCAATCACCAAGCTTTTCAATCTCTTCTTCAATCTCTTTTATCCTAGACTCCAAACCTTTTACGTCTTTTTCCTTCTCGTCCTTCCTATTGACATAAACAAAATAATTATTACCTGATTCCTTCCTACCTTCGTCAATCTCTTTAGCCTTTGTCATCAATATTCCTGCACTAGTCATCAACTGTAATGTACTGCTACTCTTTACCTTTTCTTCAACCATCCCATTAGAGATTAAATGCATTGCATCTGTTAGCAACCTATTAGTTAACCTATCTTTTAGGGTCTCCACATCGTTCCTGGTCACCTGTACATCCTGCAATCTAACCCAATTCCAGATAGTCTTTGGGGGCACATTCAACATCCCACCAATGTCTCTGTATGAATAACCAATTACATATAGCTTAACTGCTTCTTCTTTTATGTGTGTGGGGTATTTTTTGGTGTACGTTCTTTTCGGCTCGGTATTATCGCTTACTATATCTACTTCTTGTTTATCCATAACTGAATTATACCCCTTATATAATTACAATAAAACTATAAACTTTGCCGTTACTGCTACGTAGTTCTATTATAGCATATTTTATACCCGAAAATCAAGTTTTTCATATCGATTTTTTGTGGTTTATAAGCCATCTGCGTATGATTTGAGTATGTAAAGTATATGGCGTGTTAAACTCCTGCCGTTTTCTTCAGCATCCTTTCGTAACTTATTTTTTGCGTCTTTGTAGATAAACTCATTAATTTGTAAACGTTCTTGTTCCATTTTTTCACCTCCTCCTTGTATAAATATATATATATTATAACAATACTTAATAAATATATCAATAACTATATATAATATAATATTAATATATTATTACTATTGACATAGTATAGTACTTAATATATTATATACATAACTTAACCAAACGAGCGGGAGTTTCAAAAGGTTAAGTTACTGATTTAATAAAATTAAAAGGAGTAAAAAATGACAACAAACAATATAAAACATTATCGAGGAATAAAAGTTAAGTTTTTAGGTCCTACCAGTTATCGGGGATCAAAAATCAAATTAATAGATGAACGGTTTAATCAATCAAAAACAATAAATTACAACCACGCATCGGCAAATACAATGGATCAAGCAATTGATTACTTGCTAAAAAATGGATTCAATGTTGCCGGTTACGCAGAGATGAAAAATGAGTATATCGTATTCTGTGATAATTGGGGGGACAAATGCATTGAATTAGACGATATTAAAAAATAAAAAAATATAAAAACAAGGAGTAAAAAAAAATGACAGAACAAAAACAAGAAACAACAATTCGACTAGAAAAACAATGTGAGAAGATTGCTAGAGAAATTCAAACGGGTACATATGACTACGATATTGAATCATCAGAATATGATGAACCTTGTGCTGGAGATTATTTATTAAATATGCTCGATTACAGATTCACAATAGAATCTAATAGACAATATATAGGTGCTCATATACTTGTAGCCTTTGGCGGGCCTAATATATGGATTAATACCATCGACAAATGCGTTGAGGGTTACTGGGGAGCTGATAAAGTCAAGCGGTATTATTGCGAGGATAACTTATGCATTTGTGATTACATGGAAGAATTATACTTATCAATTTAATAGAAAAACAAAAGGAATAAAAAAAATGACAAAAAACAATATAAAACATTATCGAGGAATCAAAGTTAAGTTTTTAACGACTACCAACTGTCTGGAACCAAGAATCGAGTTAATAGATGAGAGATTCAATCAATCAAAAACAATAAATTACAACTATATAGGTGAGTTAGTTGTTGTTCAAGCAATAGACTACTTAATTAAACACGGCTTTAACGTTGTTGGTTATTTTGAAATGAAAAATGAGTATATCGTATTCTGTGATAATTGGATAAATGGATTAAATTAGACGATATAAAAAAATAAAAAATTATAAAACAAGGAGTAAAAAAATGATTTATGAAAAAAAAGTTAACGACTATGATTGGGACGCTGAATTTTCAAAAATTGTAAAAGAACGTATTAATTACGACATGACTTATGACTTATTAATGAAACTAAAAGACATCGGAGAGGCAGACGTCATAGACACTGCATATGATGGAACTTGTTTATTGGTTAAAGTAAAAAATATCAGTCAAAATTATGTTGTCCTCTCTGATAATACAGTCATCACGCAATTTGAAGATAACACAATAGGAGAGCCGATTTTTCCTTGGAATTAAAAAAATGATAGATATATATGAACTTACTTTTATTATTATATTAACGCAAGAAATTTACGCAGAAAATAAACTACAACAAGACTCTGACGGAGTATGGAAGGCTGAAAATAGAATATACAAAGAAGATTCTAAAATACTTTAAAAAAAACCCTACAACAAAAGGAGAAAAAAATGTTTAACTGGAGAAAACAATCAGAAAAAAAGAAAGAGGTATTGAGGCAAAGGGATATAAATCTATTTGAAGAAAAAAGAGCATATAATGCTAAAAAAAGGAAATATGAAGCTGAAAACAGGAAATATGAAGCTGAACGTGAAGCTATTCTTAAAATGGCTAATATACAAATACAAACGTATTTAAGAGCTGGTTATTCTTCTGATTATTTTGAATTTCTTGATGCATATGTCGAGGCAGGCGGAAGTCCTACTCATCATTATGAATATGACCTTAGACAAGAAATTTATATTGCAGAAAAAGCTTGTAAAATATTTCCTTTATATGGAGCTCAATCAATTATGGTGATAATGAAGCCTGGCTGCACCATAATAAATGGAGATACTGGCACAACATGCGGGCACAATAGCTTTTATAGTTATGATGACATTCTCAATCAAAAATATGCTAGTTGGGTTCCAACTTATTCAGACTGGCAGTAGATAATGAAAAATCTAAACAACAACGACTTATTTAATTTAATACTACATAGCAATATAAAAGCCTTTAATGATTAAGACGTTCATGATTTTACTCAAAAAATTAAAAAAGAAAAAAAAGAGAGGTTAAATAAAAATGAAAACAACAAAAGAAAGAATGTTAAGCAATCAAGCTCTTGAAAAATTAGGGTTGCCACCACACATTTATAAATATAAGTTTCATGAACTTGACTTGTGGGTACAGATAGCTATCCATCGTAAAATTGTAAAAAGAAAGTACGACATAAGCTATCTTATCTCAGCGGACTACATTGAATGGGAAAATGACTGTACATATAAAGTATGCACTAGCAGAAAAAACTGTACTTTTATTTTTGTTAATTTTTCAAAAAAGCATAAAGAATGGGCTGTTGAACAAGCTAAACTTTGGAAAGAAAAAGAAGTTACTTTAATTTAATTAATTAATTAATAAATAAACAAAAGGAGTAAAAAAATGACAATTAGTTTAGCGTTTTTTATAAGTTTATTATTTTCTTTGTTGGTGCATATATTGTACATTGATGTGGTTATTTCAATATTGTCTTTTTTTATATTATTCCCTATTTTAAATATTATTATACCAGAAGAAGCGAGATGGTTATGTATTACAATACGACTAAAAAGTAGAAACGAGCTAAAAAACGATAAAAAGTTAATGCGGTTAATTAATAAATAAAAAAAGGGGTATAAAAATGATAAACTATAACTATAATAATAAATTTATGAAAATATGGGAAAATAAAAATTATTTAATTTCAAAATCTATGGAAATAAAAAATAAGT
>Ga0115546_1002639_pt1 | contig 10195 bp, 17 predicted proteins | sample COGITO_mtgs_1004_FD_87186 | JGI IMG/M metagenome (GOLD analysis project Ga0115546, IMG submission 87186) | Pelagic marine microbial communities from North Sea - COGITO_mtgs_100413 | ecosystem: Environmental > Aquatic > Marine > Epipelagic | place: Germany:Helgoland, sampling site Kabeltonne... | reverse complement strand
TATGCTTGTTCATAACCTGCATTTGTTATATCTGCTCCATCTGCTAATACTACACCACTTGATAAATCGCCACTTGTGCTACCATTACCTGAATCTATTGTAAAGCTTTGCAAATGACATCTTGTAGTATCTCCTGATGCTGCATCGCCACCTGACCACCAAACTACTCTGTCTATAGTTATATTATCCATAATATACCACAAACAACAAGTAGCATCATCTGCATCTGTTCCAACAGTTAGTGATGTTGCAGGATTTGTTCCTGTTCCAAAAGTAATCAAAGCTTGAGCTGCATAACCATTAAATGGAACTGAATAATGATTGTTAGCAGAAGCACCTGCAAAAACAGAATCTCCACTACCAATACCAAAATGTGCGTACTGCGTATTAACATTATGTTGTCCTATACCTGCTTTAATTAAATCATTAGTAGAATCTACTGTTAATAAAGCATTTCCTCCTGCATCATAAATTACTGTATTTGTAGTTGTATCTGCAGAAGGTTGAACTTTTAAATTTCTATTAGATAAATATAAAGAAGATGTATCTCCATCTCCACAAGTTACTTGTTTTATGGTAGATCCTATACCTGTATTTGAATTAGAGGTATGTAAAATGTCTTTATATACATCTTTTATTTTTTTACCTGTAAAACTTGACATATTTATTCCTTATATAAATGTATTTATTAAAATAACAAAATTGCAGATGTTATAATATAAGAAAAATTTAACTAATTTGCATTTTAGCTAAATTAATCGCCATCTGTTTCTACAACTTTATAACCTGCTCTATAAAGACAATCTAATTCTGACAAGCTATTACAGATTACTTGTATTTCTTCTAAATTATCATTTACTGTTTTTTGCATTTTTACTGTCATTATTATCTTCTATTTTCTTTTTTAAATATTTAATAGTGCCTACACATTCAAGATAAGCATTTTCAATTACTTTTAATGTTTTTTCTTGTGTTTCTAACTCTGCTTTATAATCTACCGTTGTTAATGTTTCTTTTTTATCACTCATTTTACTGCTCCTCGTTTATTTTAATCTTGTTAATGCTAATGATGTTGCATAAATAGAACCATCGCTTAATCTTATACTTAGATCTAATGTGCTTGCTTTTTTATTAACAGTAACTTGTGGAATAATAGTAGCTGTAACACCTTTTGTGGTAGTTGATACTGCTTGTGGTACTCCTTGATTTAAAGCTGTAATTAAATTAGCTTGTGCAGTAGATATACCTGTTTTTTTACTATTAACAGCAATAGCATCTGCTTGGCTTGTTGATATACCTGTCTTTGCAGTATTATCTACAATAGCATTTGCTTGTGCAGTTGTTATACCATCTTTATTTTTTTCTGTATTAATTTCAGTTTGCATAGAAGCAACTTTGTTTATATGCTCATTTGTTTTATCAAAACCTGTATTTACTTTATCTATTAAATCTTTAAGTATAATCATAAATTCTTCTTCATCTTGATGTGTTGATTCAGAAAATTCTCTTGATGTTTTATCTAACTTATTTAATGCCATATTATGAACCCTCTATTATGATATTTATAGCACATTCAATATATACATAAGTAGAATCATTGTCAGTTGTTCTTCTAAAATAAGGCATTATTATATCATTTTTAGCTACTGATACAGATAAGCCTGTTTGTTCCCATTTATATTGAATATTTGCAGTACCACCTGCAGATTGTGTTGCTCCTACTTGCGACAAAGACCAATTACCTGCACTACCATAAGTAGGCTGTGCTCCCTTCATTATCGCCCATTCTACTGTATCTGTTGTATTCACATTACCAATTATAGTATAACCTGTTATATTTCCTGCTTTTGGAACTAAATAACTTGGATTATAACTATCATCATAAGCAGTTGGCAAATTTGTTGAATTAGTAGTATAATACCAATAAAAATAATTACCATAAACTATATGTGTTGCATAATACCAATTATTGTATTGACATCTTGCTCTCCCTGCTGTTTGTATGTAATATTCTGAACTTCCTCCACCACCACCTGCTAAACTACTACCATTAGTTATTTGTACATCATTACCTGCATCATTAGTAAAGTATAAATTGTTAGGTGTGTCATTTTTAACCCATATTTGACCTTTACCTGTCGAATCTGCAACAGCACTCGCTGCTTCTGTTACCATAATTTCTTTAGTTTCTAGTTGTACTGCTACTTGGACTTTATTATCGAGAAATGTCATCACATCTGAATCATTCATAGCAATATATATTTCTCCTGCATCAGGGTCTGCGTATATGTGGTCATTAGCTGAGGTTTCTCCAAATGTTAATTTTGTATCGCCTGGAATCTTAATTAACTCACTCGAAGGTTGCAATAATAAATCTCCATTAGGACTTATTGTTATATGAGCTGCTGTTGCATTATCATCATTAGTAGTTATAGTTGTTGCACCGTGAGTTATAGTTTTTATTCCAAAATAATCTCCACTATCTGCACTACTGTTTGCAAAAAAATCAAATCCTCCTGCTGAATCTTCTGTATTAACAGCAACTCCATATTGATTATCAGACCCTGTAACTGAAAGTTGTGCACCGTAACTATAAGATGTTCCACTTGCATTTCCTGTTACATTAGCTCTAAATCCATAGTTAAATGGTAATGAACCTGCATTATGAGTTCCTGTATCATCTAAATCAACTTCAAAGCCTACTGTTTGTGGAAATGAGCCAAGACCTGCATTTCCTGAAACATTTGCATCTACTTTAAATCCTGAATGAGTAGAAGAACCTGTGTCATCTCTTGTTAAAACATTTTTTAAAGAAGAATTTGTATGAGTAAAATTTGTAGCTGAACCCATTTCAAAAATAAAAGTTCCTGCAGTTATAATTTTATCTAAACCTGAAATAGTCAAATCGCCACTTGAATAAGTAACATCTGATAATTCATTTAATTGTGTTGCACCTGCATCTGTGCCTGTTTGAACTTGCTTACCATTAACAAGCAATGTTGAGCTTATTTCTACTGCATCCTTAGATATTTTAAGAGGTGTTGTTTCTCCACCTATTTTTAAAGGTTTTAAATCATTGTCTATATTAGAGTCCGAGCCTAATGAAATTGGATTCTTTCTTTTAGGCTCGAAATCTGAAGGACTGCTTGTTTTTATGCTTCTTTTTTTAGGCATTATCTACCTTTAATCTTCTCCACTATAGGTTTTAACACCATATCCCAAACAAGATCATCTTTTTTGGATGGACTAAGCTTTATTCCTTTTTCAAGAACATATAAAGCTAATAGACACCATTCCCAATTATCTGTTAGTAAGTTAAGCATTGTCTTTCTCCTTTTTTATTTTTCTTTTATTCCTCTTATATTGCCTGATCTGCAAGTTTTTTTTTTTTCTTTCCTTCTTTCGTTCTTTTGCTTTTCTATTTGGCATTTTCTAACTTTTCTAATCTTTTTAAAATGTCTTTATAATCTGATTTAGAAAATATAGGAGGATGTGAGTCAGCTTTTAATATAGCAACTTCTTTCTCTAATTCTTCAATGTATTTGCCTTGTTTAGCAACTGTTTTTTGAAGCTGCTTCATCTGAACATCTAATTCATTATCTTCTTCAACATACTTACGAAGTTTATTTATTTCTCTTTTCTTCATAACTTGTTTTAAAATAATATCTATTGTTTTTTTAGCTATTAAACCTTGTAACATAAATCTCCTTAATATTTATAATCATCTTCATCATCAAGATAAAAATCAAACATATCCCATTTGCCTAACCAAATAAATCCACCAAAAAAAACTACAATAAAGCCTAATAAAAAATAACCAAGGCTAATCATTGCAGTCATCCCACTTTTTTAGATCTAACATAGGTAAGGGTTTTTCTATAAGGTGGTCTTTTAGCTTATCATTTTGTATAGCTACTTTGTTGCCACCCTTAACAAAAGCTTTACCATCTGCACATCCTACTTCGTATATAAATAAAATTGTTTTCCATAAACCCACCCTAACTACTCTTGCAGGTCTACCATCAAATATAATAGTATCATCGGTATTTAAATCGCCTCCTGCAAAGACTTTAATAGCCTCTATAGCAGTTTCTAATGTATTTCTACCTAAGATAAAAACAAACGCAACAGCTGCCATCCATCCATACTCGCCTATCAAGCCTTCTATTGCATCTTTTTCCATTTATCTCCATATATTATCCCTTTATGAGCTCTCCCCATAAAGAAGTCTTGCCATTTATAATTTGTATAATATGTACTGTAAATAATCCTTTTTCATAAAAATCAACTATAGCAAATGCGTGTGCCCAATTAATTCTTCTGTGATCAAGCCAATTATTTGCTTCATCAGACATATCCTTGAGGCATCCAATACTCCAAGCTGATTTAGCACCATCCATATGTGTAGCAGACATCTGTTGCAAATCGTGCCAATGTCCATACATAACATTGCAACCTAACTTTCTAAGATGGTTGGATGTATGATATTGACCACCATATTGATGACCGTGATACATATATAATTTACCAATTTTAAGATGTTTTCCAAATTGATGATACTTATATCCTCTGCCTTTTAGATCTACTGCGTTTTTAAATTTGTATTGTGGAACATAGGGATATTTTTCAACAGACATATTGAGCCAATTATCGTGATTACCTTCTGTTATGTGTCTTTCTTCACAATTAACTTTATCAAGTGATTCGTCTATAATGTCCATACCTGCATTAACATCTTTGACATCTTTATCAAAATCTTCTATTAAAAATTCTAATGGTGGAGCTTTTTTTCTTTTGTATTTCCAAACTGAAAAAGCACTCCATTCGCCCACATCTCCTAAATCTACATAAATGTCAGGCTTTACTATCTCTATTGTTTTGCATAAAATATTAATGCTTTTAACATCGTGTAGTGGAAAGTGTTTATCAGGAGTAACTATAGCTCTTTTGATAACACCTTTGTCCTTTAAAGCCATATAAATTCCTCGTTTATTGAGCTATAATTTAATATAGATTACTAATTATTCCTAATTTCTCTGATGAGTCTAATCCAAACATTAAGGAAAACTCCAAGCATAATTCCTATCCTTAACCATACAGGAAGCATCTCAATATAAGATATTCCTATACCTGTTGCTCCTTGTGCTAAAGTTCCCATTTTTGAATCAAGAATTGTTTTTAGTGTGTCCATCTATGCTCCTTAAGGTTTCGCTAAGTTCTTTAGCTCTGTTTGGTGTTTGTTTTGCCCATAAGGAGTCAAGCATTTCTACTGAAGCTTCCTCATATTGCTCTGTTTCGAGTAAGTATATTGTTTTTTTGAATTTAGAAAAGCCTGATAAACCTAATTGATAACACATATTAACAATAACACCCTTAGCTGTATCATTAACATCCTTAAACCAAGGAAACGCAATTAAGATTCTTTGTAGCATCTTATGAAGTTTTTTCATTAGAATTAGATCTGCTATATCTTTATCTAGTATTAAATCTTTAATAGCAAAACCATATCCTATAGTATCATAACCTTCTGTGCATTTATAAACTTTAGGCTCAAAGCCTTCGTGTTTTTTAATATCTTCTACAATATCGGTAAGTTCTTTAGCCATTACTCAGCCTCCTCAGTCCAAGCACTCTTAGCAAGTTCTGTTAATATCTCGCTATGATTGTAAGTAGTTAGTCCTTCAAAACAACTTGGAGTATTACCATCAAACTTTAATATAGCCTTACTGCCATCTAATGTTTTTCTTAGTGTAGCCATAGATGTTTGTATTGCACTTGCTATCATTTCATCTGTTATATCAGATACATTTACTATAACCCATTTTCTATTAGAATAATCCATTATGGTGTATCTCCTTCTATATCAGTTATATCCATATTAGTCATTTTACCATTTTTACTATCTATTTCTTTTAATGTAACACCACTTAAATAAACAAAATCATCTGCTTCAAAATTAGTTGTTGCTATAGCTTGTAAATATATAAAACCTCCTAAATCTCCTGAAGTAGGACTAAAAATATTACTTCCATATTGCCAAGAATCTTTAACAGAATAATCAATTAAAACAACATCACTTGCATAATTTTTACCTGACATACTTGCTTCTTGTAATCTAATATTAGTTGTTCCACTCCAACTTGATGGAACATATAAGTAATATTCAATTAAATAATGTTTATCTGCTTCTATTCCAGGGTCACTATCTGTTAAAGCACTACTTCTACCACCTATAAATTTATCACCATTATCTGCATTTATACATTTAACAACACCTGAACCACCTAAATGATTAGTTATTGCTGTGCTATGTTCAAGAGTATTACCACTATAACCTGTCCAACCATCAACATCTGAAGAAAAATCCCAAGATTTAATAGTGTTAATTCCTCTACTCATTTGGTCAGGTATAATAAATCCATAATCTTTAGCAAAATCTGTTGCATCACCCATTCTATACCAAGCCTGTAAATTGCCTGATGCTACACCTTCTTTGTGATTGTAAGGTTCTCTACCATTGTATATGGTTTTAACTTGGTTAGCAGTTAATCCAACATTGTATTGTGCTACCTCTGATATATTACCATTCATATAATTACCTGCACCACTATTATCTCTTGCACCAATGAAAAATCCTGTATTAGGGTCAGTTCCTGATGATTGTGCATAAGAATCTGTTCCTTGTGCTACACCATTTATATATAATGTTGCAGTTCCATCTATTGCTGTGCAACAATAATGAATCCATTGCCCTACAATAGGTGTGGGTGTAATAGTTATATCATCTTTAAATGAATTGGCTACACCTATAATTCCATCAGTTCCAGAAAAACCAAAATACCATCTTTTTTCATTATGTATACCCATATATTGACCTGAATTAAAATCATTCATTTTAACCCAAAATGCTATTGTTGCATTAGTGCTTATATAATCAGGAACAAAAGAAGTTTCTACATAATCATTAGTGCCATCAAATGCTAAAGACTTTTCATCTCTGAATACATCATTTTGTTTAAAATTTGTAAGCAGCCCCATTAACTTCTAACAAAGCCAAATTGGAAGATAATATCTTCGCCTGAGCCAATAACAATGTCGCCACCACTTACATTAACCACACCATAATATAAATCTTTAACTGCTAAAGAACTCGGTTTGCACACTAATCCTATATTACCTTTAGTACAAACTTTAGCACCACCAACATCTGTCCAATTAGATAGCTCTACAATAGCAACACTATTGTCAGCCATATTATCTGCTGCATTTATTGCACTACCAACTGTCCCTAAATCTGCTTGATTATCTGTAATTATTACATATATAGTTCCACCTGTATCTGATGTATCTATTGCTGATATTGACTGCAAAATAGAACTTGAACCTTTTTCTGCTACTGCATTTTTAATAGTTTCACCTTCTGCCATTAAATCGCCTGTTGAATAGGTTGCTTCTGCAATATCAGGGGATGATGTTACTAAAACAACTTCTGACCTTGTATTCATTATTTATCTCCTTTATCTTTTTTAGCTTTTTTAGGAGCTTTCTTTTCTTCTTTTTTAGGCATTTCTAATTCCATATCAAATAAACCACTTTTTTTCCATAGATCTATTCTATCCTGGCTTGCCATATATTCTGTGTTTGTCATTTTTCCTGAAGGACATTTTTGTCCTCTAAATATTACTTTTATATCTTTCATTGATTCTCCAATTTGAGTATATAAGGGGGAAATGAATCCCCCTTATAAGGTTAATGTTAGTTATAACTGACTACCAAGCAGTTGTTCCTTCTTCTACAATTCCCCAACATTTAGTTTGACTTGCATCTTGAACTAATTTAGCTCCACCGATGTAATCACCCACTAATTTGTGTGCAATATAGTCAATGTCATATTCTGAATTAACTGTAGGCTGTTTACTGAAGCCATAAGCTAAAGCAGAACTATGAACTACAAAACCACCAAGAACGTTAGCATTGTTTAATGCTCCGTCATCTGAATCAACTGCATCATTGTGATTTGTAGATGTAATGTTATTAGATAGTATAACATCCATACCCATAACACTACCAACTAAACCATTAGCAACATCTGCTCTTGCTGTTTTAGAAATATGAATAAAATCATCTATTCTAAACAAAGAGGAGTATAATGTTGGATTTAAAACTAAAGTACACTCATTTAGTGGACAATCGTTTTCCATCACAACTTTACTAATGTGAGCCAATGTAAGTGCATCAATAGTTTTAGCAACTGTGTTGCCTGCAATATTAATACATTCAGTTGTTAAAGCTAAAGCAGCCTCAACTTCTGTTTCAAATCCTAAAGCTAATTTATAGCCAATAGAATCTGAATACATTGATAATAGATCACTATTTGCTTGAACTGCACCCATATCTTCGACCATAGCTGAAGCATATTTATGTGAAGTTAAAGCTAATGCAAGCGAATCTTCAGTTGCATTTGTGTAGTTCACAGGAACGTGAGGTGCTTTAGTAGCTGCGTCTGCTACGTCTGCTACAGAAGGTATATTAACTGTATCGCCACCACCTGCAGCTAAACTTGACAAATCACTTCCGACATTTGTCATTACTAGGTTTTTTTTGAATGAAGCTCTTACTGCTTGCGACCAAATTTCAGGTATAAATACAGCTAATTCTGTATCTGAAGCTTGAGATGCAGCAGGGTTTGCTAATCCTGTACTTGTTGCCATCTTTTATTTCTCCTTAATTATGCTCTCTTTTTAGGCTTTTGTTTGTACTGATCTATAATGTTTCCCCAATTCTGTTTTAAAGAGCCTTTGTCAGACCAATCAACAGGTTTTGTAGGAGCATTTCTTTTCGCAGTACCAACTACCTCAGGAGCATTGGGTTTTATATTATTAATTTTACTTGTTACATATTCAAGAGTTTCTAAATCTAATTTAGATAAAGACTCTCTTTCATCTTCAGGATGATTTTCTAACAAAGATGCTCTCTTGGTTTCTTCATACTTTGTCCATTTTTCAGCATTAGCAGATAATCCATCAAGTTTAGAAGAAGCCTGTTCGTATAAGGTTTTAAATTCTTCTTTCTTTTTTAGTTTATCTTCTTCAGCCTGTTGGAACTTTTTCTGATATTCCATTAAACGAGCTTCTGCATCCTGAGCTCTTTTTCTATACTTTTTGCTTTCTGCAATTAACCCATCATTAGAGCTATCTTGATTTGTTTCTGTAGCAGGAGCTTCACTAACTGTTTCTTCTACTGCTGTTGTTTTTTCTTCGGACATACTGCCCTCCATTTTATATTATTTTTAAGTGTATTTTACTTATTTTTGCAAAATAACTATATATAACTTAAATTAAATATAGGTAATAATGCAAATTATTGAAAGAATCATTAGAAAAATATAAATCAAAGTGGTTTGATTTTATGGGGTATAACCCTCATTTTGGTCAATCAAAACTGCACTTTCCACTAAAAAAAAGTGCACGGTTTTTTGTAATGGTCTGTGGAAGAAGATTTGGCAAAACAACTGCCTCTGCTATGGAAGCTACTTATTATGCTTCACAACCAAACAAAAGAATATGGCTTGTAGGTCTTTCTTACGATAAAGCCGATTTAATGTTTAGAGAAGTTTGGCAGAAAATGGTTATTGGTCGCCCTAATGATATAATAAGAGCCTCTGAAAAAGATAGAGTTATAAAATTCAAATGGGGAACTACAGTTGAAGCTAAATCTGCAGATAATCCTGATTCTCTTGTTGGAGAAGGTTTAGATCTGCTCATAATTGATGAGGCAGCTAAAGTTAAGAGGAAAATATGGGATATGTATTTATCTCCCACATTATCTGACCGAAAAGGAAAGGCAATATTCATTACTACTCCTGAAGGTTTTAATTGGGTGTATGATTTGTATCTCCTCGGCAAAGAAGATGAATTGTGGGAATCCCATCAAGCACCATCTTGGGATAATCACTTTGCCTTTCCTGACGGTGTAACAGACCAATTTCTTCTTGAAAGAAAAAGAAATATGGCTAAAGAAGTCTATGAGCAAGAGTATGGAGCTAAATTTACTTCATTTGCAGGTCGTGTTTATCCTTTTGAAAGAGAATTAGATGTAGGTAAGTTTCCTTATAATCCAAACTTTCCTACTTTTTGCAGTATAGATTTTGGGTATCGTATGCCTGCTGTTGGTTGGTTTCAAATATACAGAGTAG
>Ga0115546_1002634_pt1 | contig 10204 bp, 9 predicted proteins | sample COGITO_mtgs_1004_FD_87186 | JGI IMG/M metagenome (GOLD analysis project Ga0115546, IMG submission 87186) | Pelagic marine microbial communities from North Sea - COGITO_mtgs_100413 | ecosystem: Environmental > Aquatic > Marine > Epipelagic | place: Germany:Helgoland, sampling site Kabeltonne... | reverse complement strand
TGGCGTTTTATGATAACTCATCAAAGTTACCATCCAAACAGGCTAATCGCCTGATTGAGTCTCTACAGGGACACTTAGCAAATTCAATTCCAAAAATAAGGACCGAACTGTATTAGATGTAATCTTCCGGTTTTTTGTATCATTAAAACGGGACACCTTATCTACTAGTTCACAACGCGTTAAAAACGCGTCGGGTTCTTCTTTTTTCTGGGACTGCTCAATAATTTGTAAAAGTAAAGCTGCTTGTCGTTTTTTCATCTTTAAATGAGGCCGCAAAGCTTCAAGACAATGTTTGACAGCTTCTTCTCCAACAATTGTATAGTCAGACATACCATTATCTGGGTTTTTTCGTAAACTTCCGTATTGTAACTGGTTTATCAATTGAATCAAAAACCAATGTCGTGTTGTCTTTTGATAAAACCCAATACACACACGAATTTGAAATCGAAGTCGATAATCAGGTCGTTTAACAATTTGTGCATAGATGGAGCCATCTCCATCTAGAAAACCCGCAATATACGACAGTTCCATAGGGGATAATCGTTTTAGTTTTTTGAGGTTGGTAGTTGTCATTATCTATTTTATGTTGTTGGTATCACTGTATACTTTTATATCTAAGTGTCTTCCCTCGGTATTGCCTGTGTAGGTTTGTTTGGTGCCTTGGTACCCCCTAAGTCGAAGACAACCTTCGGTAAGGGGGGTTGTCTAAGTTCCTAACACAGGTTTCACCGATATAAGCCAATACTAGGAGTAGGGTTACCCCTCTCCAACGCAGTATATCTACGTTCTGAACCCAGCTCGCGTAACGCCTTAGAGCACGAACAGTGCTACCCTTCCCAGCTGCTTCACCAGGAGGATGCGTTGAGCCGACATCGCTCCTTTTATGTTATTTAGAATTGAGTTTATGGATGGTTAGTCCATCTCATGTTTAGATAGTAAATGTTGATATTTTTTCGAAATCTTATAATGAAAATATGGTAAAAGTGTATTTTTGACTCGATTTACAAAATTAAATCCATCATCGTAAGAAATATAAACCCGATGGTAATCACCATCGCGGTGTGAACTAAAGGAAATACCATAAATATTTTCGACTGCTGTACTTAATCGATTGAAACTTACAGAATCAAAATTTTGTGTATTTAAAGTAACACCACCATGACGATGTCCAGATCCATCATCTATATATCAGTAAGCTAACAATTCATCTTTATAAGAATTTTCTATTAATGTTTCGATATTCTTTGGAATAACTTTTTTTCAACGAACTTTATTTTTTATACCAAAATTTTGCGGAATTGGTTCGTATCATGGAACCAAAGGTTTCAATATTTAAATTCTTCTTGAGTAAGAAGTTTAAAACATATCGAACATCGTTCTTTAAAACAGTGCTCTTTTCCCTTTTTATCAATATAACTCGAAGATTGAATTACGCGTCGATGAGGTAAGGTTCCTTGCCGTAATGTAGGATAATTTTTTCATAAATGGTCTAGATATGGTTCACTAGCTTCTTTATAATCAAATTTCAAATTAACAGCTCAAGTTAGATTTTCACGCTACGCGTCCGCGCGCCAATCGTTAAGTCTCCTAATATATGGCCTACTAATCAAGCTTTTTGTTGTTCGCTAATAGTAGTAAAATTATAAGTGTTTCAATCTTTTGTTTTAGGGTGATGTTGTTTATGAACTAATCATCAAAGTTGAAGTTCTCAATTAGTTGCTCATTCACCATTTTCACGCAAAATTTTATTTTCAAGATTATCTTGGTAAATGAAGAATAATTCTTTTTGCTTTTGTGTTGAGTTATTAAATCATTCTTCCGCTCAATTAATTATTGATTTTCGATTTTTTGTCAACGGTAAATTAACTTGTTTTATCTTTCGAGTCATTTTACGCCACATTTAACTATCTATTTACTTTAGTATTCATTCATTGCGCTACGCTACAATAATGGATACCAAATTCTAAACTGCAATATGTTCATCGATAGAATCATTTCTATCTTATTGCACCATATGTCTCCATATGGATCGGACTATCTCATCATCCCAGTAGGATGTTTGGCGTATAGTCTCTGAGGATCCTACTAACATATACTCTTGACGGAGTATAGCGTTGGTTTCCTGCTGATTGTCTCCATGTATTTATCATTGTTACGAGCCCTAAATATTAATGAAACGCTACGCGTTCCGAAACTATGGGGTGCCAAAGGCACCCAGTTCTGAAATTTCACCATAAAATTTCTATTCAGAGGGAGTAGATAAATCTTTTGAAGGTGTTCCAGCATACAGCCAAATGCATACACAAAGTCTTTCAACTATGTAGCCCCGATATTATTCAAGGTCGCAAACCCACCCTTCAATACGAACTCTCAGGGGGGATTACGCTGTTATCCCCGGCGTACCTTTTATCTATTAAGCGACATCCTTTCCATAAAGTAATGCCTGATCACTATAAACATGGTATATTTATTACCATCCTGCTCGAGCTATCACTCTTACAGTCCAGCTTCCTTTATTGCTATTGCACTCTAAACTTCAAGATGACGAAGTTGAGGAAACCTATATACCTCCGTTACTCTTTGGGAGGTTCCCGCCCCAGGCAAACTACCAAATTTAGACGGTCCTCAAACCGCATTGCAGTTTCTTTAAAGTACCAAGGATAATTCTTCGAATTATCTTTTCTTAAATAGGTACTTTAAAAAATAAGTGAGCTTCGATGCTACAGAGGGTGGTATCTCAAGGGTGCCTCAACAATACTCTGGCGAGTAGGTATTACTGGCTCCCACCTATGCTGCATTCTGTAGTCACGTTGGCAATCTAAATCTGTAGTAAAGGTGCACGGGGTCTTTTCGCCTACGCACATATACACCGCATCTTCACGGCAAGTTCAATTTCACTGAGTCCCCACTTGAGACAATCGAGGAGTCGTTACCCTATTCATGCAGGACGGAAATTACCCGCCTAGGAATTTCGCTCATTTATGTTGGATACAAAAATGGAAGTAGATTTCTTACATTTGTCTTGTATCACGCCATATGTCTCCATATGGATCGGACTCTATCTTCATCCTAGTAGGATGGAACACGTATAGTCTCTGAGGATCCTACTAACAGATACCCTTTTTGGGTATAGCTTTGGTTTCCTGCTGATTGTCTCCTTGTATTTATCATTGTTACAAGCCAGTAATACTTAATGATTGCAATATCTCTTTACAATAATATTACTAGGGAGTAGATAAATCTTTTGAAGAGTTTCCAGCATACGGTGTTCTTGGTTCCGTATCAATCTTCTAATGAAAGTGGGGTAGGCAACATAGTTAAATACCAGGCTTCGCCGAAGGTATTTGACCGGAATACGAAGTATTCCAGTTGTTGCCAAGTTTGAAAGCACCCAATTTACTTTGCAAGTTTGATACGGTGCATTTTTTTTCTTTCACGATAAATGCATCCATTGTTACCAATGGAGTAAGGCTAGCGCTTAACCTTAGGCATTATTAATTGCTAGCTGGATATCCGGCCAGGTAGCTTCGCTACCTAGCTAAATATTATCAATAGGATACCCTATTGATTGCTCACGTCACCGTGAGGTTCGGACCATATCATCATAATCTTACCTTACAACCACGCTACGCGGAAGGCAGCCTTCCAGCTATTTGCTTTATAGATCAAAATTCCCCTACGGGGGATTGATTACATTTAAATTTTGATAAATAGATGTTAAGGCTAGTATCTATCGCTAGTATACTATCTTCTAAGTTATGTTTGGCGTATGGCCTCTGAGGATTCTTTTGTTATTTTGATTTAATAGATGACGAAGATCGCTTCTTTGTATTTTGATTTGGATGTTCTTGTATTAGCAGTTGTAACTGCTCCAAGCTAAGTTTTCGATCTCGTCCTTGCCTTGGTACCCCCTAAGGGGGGTTATAAGATGTTAAAGTATAAATTTGCTTTGCACAAGCTTGAGCATCGTCAAGATTTCAATTTTTACGGTTTGAGATTAGATTCCGACATTCCTTAAATTTTTCTCAATGTTTAATTCCTTCAGTTCCAAGAAAAGGATAAACATGCGTTTCGTATCAAGGCTCAAATGTTTCTGAAATTTGTTTTTTATCAGTAAATTTATACACTCAAGTCGCATCGGATCCATTTTTTCAAGTCATTGAACCAGTGTTATTGAAAACATATCGTTGAACCAAAGGTTCCAGATGAATTCCAGATGCATATTGACAAATACTAATTTCTGGCTGAAAATTAAATCCAAATGTCGAAGTGGGATGTTTCTTATCAAAATTTAAATTTTGATATCGAACCCTCACCTTCTCAAAATCCAGCAAGCCAATATGTTCCAAATTGAGTTTGAAGTGATAAATCTAATTTTTGTCACGACGCTATACTCTCTTTCTCACTTTGATTTCGCCATTCAATTCGTTGCTGATGGGTTCAATTCCGTATATTAATCTTTATTTTTTTACTCATTTTTAGTTGTTATATGTCCGTTATATACTATTAAATACTATTAAATACTATCAAATACTCTTGAATATCCAAGATATCCAAGGGTAAAAATAAAAACAAAAGTCTTTCCTGCTGATTGACTCTAAATCTCAATCTGTCGCAATCTTATTTAAACTGGAAGGCCTAAACAACAGAGTTGTTTGAGCCCCTAACTGGGTGGTTTTGTATACACTTAGAATTTTGTTAGTTTGATTGTTAGAGATTATTAATGGATGTTACTACCTTTGTAACCAAAAGGCCATCTCATCACGAGCTTTCCAGCATATAGCCAAATTTTACAACGACCCATTTGTTAATCGTTATAGTTACAACCGATGTTTACTGGTACTTCAAGTGACAACCGAAGGGTCACCACTCATAATAGCCGAGCACTGATCAAGGGTCAGTCTGTATACATGGGATATTCTCCTTCGCACAGACCTGTATTTTTGGTAAATAGTCGCTCCAAGTAATTGTGTGTCATCGAAGAGATCTTCGACCTTCTTTCTCCCGAAGTTACAGAAGCATTTTGTCGAGTTCCTTAAGTGGGGTTTTCTCAATCACCTTAGTAGATTTACTACTTGACTACCATTGTCGGTTTAGGGTACGATTCATATTTCTTTGTTTTTTCTAGAACGTGTTTGATTAATTTAAGATTATTCAATATATCATTACTTTAATCAAAAACACACTGTCAATCAAAAGAAAGACACAGAATCTTTTTCTGTGTTCTCATCCCGTAAAGCTATCGCTTTTACAGTTAGAGATCGTCTTAGCGTATGCAGATTGTCCGTCCATACAAACCCTTAGTCTTTCGGTGACGAAGGTTTTCACTTCGTTTTTCGTTACTCATGTCAGCATTCTTACTAATCAAAAGACGAAGGCTTTTTCCAAAACCGTCTAACTTATAGATTACATTTTGCTACCGAATTTATTGCGACCGACGCTGCGTGTGGACGCGGGGCTGTGCCCTGATCATACATAGCGCGTAATCGACTGGCATACTGTGTACCTTAACGGGAAAAAAGCATAAGCACATCTTCTGAGCCTAAAGCTTCAACACTTCCTGTACCAGATACCAAAACTCCTACCTCGGATTCTGCAAATACGCAGGATTTCGATAACAATATTGGTGCCTTCAAATCTAACGGAGGCACAATAATTAATCTTATCTAAAAGATATGCGAGTCCGCTCGCATGCGGAGTCTACAAAAAACGCAGCTAATCGCGTCCAAGCGGACAGCGACAAGCTTGCAATTTTCTGGATAAACCAACCGGAGACCGATCCGAATAAATTATCCCCGCAACGAACCAGCGAAGCGATCGCTCTCGTTAAGAAAGTTCATACATCACATGCAATATTATTGCTTGAAATTGAGAACTTTATAAACCTGGAATGCCCAGGGGGGTTTGATTTAGATAATGTTATCTTTTATGCTTAACAAGAAGATCTTTTTGTGGCAATTGTGACCTAAAAATCTTCAAGTTGAACTACTATTGTCAGTCAAGGGAATTTAGGCTGCCTCGGTACAAAGGCTTCGCCTTTAACCCCTTTACTGGAGATTGTCTTCGATATCAAAATAGCAGCTCACCAAATCAAAGATTTTCAGCCCCCAATTTAAATTTTGAAAGCTCTGTTGCCTTGGTACCCCCATCGGCGCAGCCTGGGGGGTCCCGAACGCGTAGCGTTTGATATCTTCGACTTAGGGGGGTTATAAACTTTGAGAGCATCCGCTCAACATTAAGGAAACCGCAAGGGAAGCCCACTTCCCCTAAAATCTGTAGAACAACTAGTATAAAAGCCTCGTATATAGTTACCAAAACGATATACAGGCTAAACTAGTTGCGGAATATCGAAATAATAATATGGCCGGAGTTCACCGGCTGCAACGCGAAATATTAGAAAATAAAATACTGCGAATGTGCGCAATTAAGCGTGTAACAAGCAACAAGGGCGGAGGAACGCCGGGAGTAGACGGAGAAATCTGGAAAGAACCGTGACAACGAATAGCCGCAGTATATTGACTAGGTGAGTGAAATAAGAACAAAAGTACATACAAAGCAAAACCGGTACTACGAAAGTGAATCCCAAAAGCAGGGACCAATGAAAAACGGCCCCTCGGGATTCCAACCATCAAAGACCGTGCGGCGCAATGTATATATTATTATATTATGGACCCCATTGTAGAAGAAACTAGCGACTATAATAGTTTCGGATTCCGGAAGAACCGAGCTCCCAGCACAGCCATCCAACGCTTGTGACAAGTCTTAGAAAAACCTGTATCATCTGTATGAATTTATGATGCCGACATCTCAAAGTGCTTTGACCGTATTGACCATGATGCTCTATTAAGCTTATGTGAAGTACATGACAAAGCGCCTTTAGTCCAGTGATTAAAGGCTGGTGTATACGACCCCGTAAAGGGTAATACCAAAACTACGATAGGCCTAAACTTTAAAGTGGATGAAAACCAGATAGGAACACCGCAAGGCGGAGTGATTTCCCCAATACTATGCAATGTAGCACTAAACGGCTTGGAAAAAGCGATGATAATCGAAAATGCACGCGGAAGCGGACGAAATAACCCCAATAACAAGGTACATTTAATCCGTTACGCAGACGACTTTGTAATCATCGCACCAACAAAAACCGCACTAGAAGTACGAATTGAAATAGCACGGGAATTTTTACAAACGCGGGGGTTAGAAATTTCTCCCACAAAAAGTAAAATCACCACAATTTACGAAGGATTCGACTTCTTGGGATTCAACATTAAAAAAGTAAAACACGATTACAAGAAACAAGAACACAAAAAGCAGCATAAATATTACAAAGAGGTGGAAACGCGGGGATTTCACCTGTTAATTACGCCATCAGAAGCTAATATCATGCGTGTAAAAGAACGACTTAAAGTATGGTTTAAACAAAAAGGGAAAAAAGCAAAAGCGAAAGCAAAAGATGGAAAAGCGGTTATCAAGCTCATCGAGCAAGTTAATCCTATCGTAATCGGATGACGAAATTACTACGTTGTATCATACGACTCAATCTGAGCGTTTAAGAAATTGGACACATGATTAATGATAAAGGAAGTAATTCCATGACTTCGTAAATTACACCGAACCAAAACTGGTTTAGGAAATAATAAGAAGGTTTTACGGAAATATCGGCAATCAACCAAAAACTGAAAATGGCGGATTGGGGCTAAAGACACAGAGAAAAATGACAAAATCCAATACTTCCACCGCTTTTATCACCCGGAAACACACAAACATGAATCTGTATTACGAAAACGACCACTCCCAAGCCAAAGCTCTAATGCCATTGGTTTTGGAACGGACATCAACCCATACACTCCAGCAGGAATTGGGTGATGGCAAAAACGAGCAACGGGAGAGGGATATTTTAAAGCGGAAACAAAAAATTACTGAAGCGTATACAAACATGCTGTAGTCAAATATCAAAACCGATGTGGGCTCTGCAAACACCCTTTGGGTCCCGAACGCGTAGCGTTTGATATCTTCGACTGCTCCGGTACCCCCATTGGCGAAGCCTGGGGGGGTTAGGGGGGTTATTTTTTCTTAATAACTTTTCGCAAGATTGTCTCATTTAAATATTCTTCACCTTTTTCAGTTTCCAGTCGCTCACAAAGGAAAACACCGCTCCCTTTATACACATCAGGTACTTTATAAGATTTGATCTCTGAAACAACACTTGTTAATAGTTGATAATTATTAGACGTTAAAAGTAAAGGCTGATTTTCTGCCTGCTGTTGCTGATCCGTTGGGCAATAGATATTGACACCAACCGGAATAGGATAAGCGGTTATTGCTGATTGGCCCAATTTAAGTATTAAAATTCGAATAAAAGAGGTTCCATCTTGGTTACTTTTATCAAGCCATCGTGATGCTAAGTCTTTTTGATGACTGCTAAGTTGATCCCGAAGGATTATTTTTTTGATAATGTAACCTCGAAAACCAACTCCCACAAAACGTAAATTTAAGTAATGAAGAGAGTTAAGGACTGCCTGTTCAGAACCAGTGCTGGTCTGCGTCGAACTGCTAATACTTTTGAACGGAGTACTAAGTCGAAGACAGCCCTTGGCAAGGCATCCTCCGGTTCCGAAGATTTTGGTAGCTGATATTTTATATTTTTTTTTTAAAGCTCACATAAATTTTTAGCAACAGGAAACCACGGTTCCTCGATGCTACTGAATCACCATTAAGTATGAGGGGTTAGCCCTTACCAGACTGCCTTGATAAACCCCACCGGCGAACCCTCCAGGCTGCGCCGATGGGGGTACCGGAGCAGCCTGGGGGTTCGTCGGACGCGTAGCGTGGAAATCTTGCATGAGATCTGCCTATCGTTAGAATGTACTTAAGTTTAGCTTAAAAATAATTAAGTATGATCCAACTCCTTTCAAAATTAAAAGTAGCTGATAATTGTGGTGCTCGATTAGTTCAATGTATTAAAGTCCTAAAGTCACGAGCAAAAACAGCCAGTGTAGGTGATCTTATTACAGTTACTGTAAAAAAGGCGCGCCCTCACAAGCAAGTTCAAAAGAAAGATATTCGGACTGCTGTCATTGTACGTACAAAAGCAACATACCTGCGACCAAATGGAATAAAAGTTAGTCTTGGAGAAAATTCTTGTGTAATCCTACATTCTCGATTAAATAAAACGCCTATTGGAACGCGCATTCTGGGACCGATTCCTGTACGTGAATTACGTAAATCAAAAATTATAAAATGTATTTTACTTGCCAAATCTGTAATCTAGCGACGATGAGATCAAAATTTAAAATTGGGCTGGAAATCTTCGAGTTGAACCCCCCCTGCCTCGAAGATATCAAAATTTAAATTTTGATCTCGAAGACAACAAACCGGGGTAAGGGGGGGTTTGTTCCGAGCGCTGCGCGTTTGAAGCTTTGCTGGGCATAAAAGATGATTAAGTCACCCCGTAGTCTAAAATATACAAAATACCAAAAAAATTATACACATTCACGAGGAACCCCTGCAAAACGAAATACTTCGGTTGACTTCGGAATGTATGGCCTTCAATGTAATGAACCAACTTTACTTAGTTTAAAACAACTAGAGACATGTCGTCGAACCCTTCGTCGAGTTATTGCCCGCCGAACTCCCATTTGAATTCGAGCTTTCCCGTATAAACCTTTATATAAAAAAGAGCAAGGACAGCGAATGGGTAAAGGAAAAGGGGAACGAGCAGCTTGAGTTTGCCCAGTTCGAAAGGGACAAATCATCCTTGAAGTTGGAGGACAAGTTGATATCAATGTGGTGCGTAAACTTTTCTCCGTGATTTCTTTCCAATTAGGTGTCCCTACAAAGCTAGTAAAAAAACACAAGCTCCGTTAATAGTCGAAGACGAACCCCCCTTAAATCAGAGATTTTAATATTCGGGGCCGCAGCCCCCATTTTGTTGAATGCCCAAGCAGGTCGAGTCGGTACAATGTATGTCGGAGATCACCTTCGGTATGCTCTTAGTATCCTTCGCGTCAAAGCCGCACCCAAACAAACCAGGCCTTAGAGTTTTTTAAACTGTTTTGTATTTAAGTTATTAGAATGGTTCTATGAGGATGATTCGTGACTTGAACACGAAACCGTTTGCGTGTAAAGCAAACGCTCTACCAATTGAGCTAATCATCCAGAAATTAAGTAGAAGTGTCGTTTAGATTAGATACTTCCGAATGCT
>Ga0115546_1002632_pt1 | contig 10206 bp, 10 predicted proteins | sample COGITO_mtgs_1004_FD_87186 | JGI IMG/M metagenome (GOLD analysis project Ga0115546, IMG submission 87186) | Pelagic marine microbial communities from North Sea - COGITO_mtgs_100413 | ecosystem: Environmental > Aquatic > Marine > Epipelagic | place: Germany:Helgoland, sampling site Kabeltonne... | reverse complement strand
GGTTTAAATGTCGGGCAATTGCTGTCAACAATTTATCCGTCAAAGGTGCGCCATCTCGCTTACGCATAGTCTCAGAATTCACGTAGCGTTATCTCCATAGTACTTGTACAAAAATCTGTCTATCGGTCGTCTATCTATTGCACTGCCAGTGTGCAACTGCTTATTGCCTAGCGGTGGCGATGGATGCTGGTTTAAAGGCTATTTTTGTGGCTAGCCAAACGCTTGCTAAGCAGATGACAAACCCAATAAAGAAGACACCTGTATATCCCAAGGCAGCGGCAATAAATCCACTAAATGCTGGCACTCCAACCTGATGGCCCATAACATACACCGACGACTGCAAGGTGTAGTCGCTGCCAGCCGTTTCCGGTCGGCTTTTGTCCATCATCACGGTGAATAACGCTGTGCTGGCGACACTGCGAGCAAAAACTTCGCCAGTGCTGACCGCGTAGAGAACAACCGGATCGCGGATGCCTATGGCTGGCAGGGTGAGCGCGGCCACTGTGATCGCCTGCAACAGCCCAAACAAAATCAGTGCCCGTCTACGCCCCAAAGGTTGAATCAGCACGCCTGCCAATAGCGAACCCATAATCGCCGCAGCCGATCCTACAATGCCTGTCATCCAGCCAATGTCCGCCATCGACAGACCCAGGTCCACCAGCAAAGGGCGAAACATGGTCGCAGCCATACTGCTACCGGTGGCATAGAGCAAAATAAAGAACAGCCAAACTAACGTATGCGATCGCCGCACAAAACTCAGTATCGTCTCGAAATAGGCAGAGGCTTTTGCATTAAGAGTTCGCTTACGGCTGGCTGTTCCTGCTGTTCTCTTTGCGGCCTGCTCTTTTGTTAGTTCCTGATATCTTGCTGGCTCCTGATATCGGAGTAGCGGCAACAATGCGAGCAAAACACCTCCCGCCAAAATCCACAGGCTGACTTGCCAGCCAAGCTGATTCAGGGTTAGGAGCAAGACGCCTCCTCCCAAAATTCCGCCCATCGCGCGGCCAGCACTTTGAATACCATTCCCCCAGCCCCGTTCATGGGGAGCCAGCAGCCCGATCGCCAAAGCATCAGTAGCAATATCCTGAGTAGCTGCCAACGTCACGACTAAAAATACACTTCGAAACAACAGCGCCTCATTGTTGTTTAGGGTACTAATGGAGGCACAGGCGATCAGCGTGAGGGCAAGTAGAATTTGAGTGCCTATAATCCAGGACTTGTAGTGTCCCCATCTTTGAAAGCCATAGCGGTCAATCAATGGAGCCCAGAGAAATTTTAGAATCCAGGGCAGGGTAAGCAATCCCATCAGACCAATGACTTGCAGCGAAGCACCCTGCTGTCGCAAAAAAATAGGTAAAGCCTGGAAGAAAAAGGCAGCGGGTAGAAACTGAGACGTGTAGAGACAGCTCAGCAACACAAATTTGGAGCGCCGGCGCAGGGAATTTTGAGTTTTTGATTGAACATTAGGCGTCATGATTTGAACTAGGGTTGAGGGTTTTCAAGAGTTTTCGGAGGTTTTCTGGGGGGATTCCAAACCCATCTTCAAAACTCGTCGCGATTAGACTAATCACGGCTTAAAACGTGTAGCTAACAGAACTTAGCACCGTGAATGGATCGCCAGGCTCAACCCCACGGGTGCGAGTGCGCGGCGTGCCCTCAATAAAACTCACATCGAATAGATTCTGGAAATTAAGACCAAATTTCCAACTATCTCGCTTATAGGAAACAGCAGCATTGGTTAGAAAGTAGCTATCCAGATCGAAGCTGTTATTTAAATCACCCTGGCGATCGCCGACCCAGTTCAGCCCAAGCCCGAAGCCCAGCCCTGCCAGATCACCCGACTGAATCTCATAATTTGTCCACAGACTGGCACTGTGTTCAGGTACGCCTGGCAGCCGGTTGCCCGTTTCAAACCGGTTGTCTTCTGTAACCTCTGAGTCAATATAGGCATAAGAAGCGATGACGTTCCATGCAGGTGAAATCCTGCCGATCACATCCAATTCGATACCCTGACTTTGCTGCTTTCCTGTCGCCACTGAAAATCTAGGATCGCCAGGATCAGCGGTGGCAACATTTTGTTTAGTGAGGTTAAAGTAAGCCAGCGTAGCCAACAAGTTGCTGTTGAAAAGTTCTGTTTTAAGGCCAACTTCAAACCCCTCACCTTCTTCGGGTTCTAGCGGATCGCCATCGACCGTCAAAGCTGCGCTCGGAAAGAACGAACGGGAATAGTTAGCGTAAACAGAGAGATTTTCAACGGGTTGATAAACCAGCCCTACCCTTGGGCTAAAGGCGTTTTCGTTACGATTGGACTCAGTTGTAGTACCGGCACGGGTTGACGCTGTTGTTTGGTTAACCGTTTCGTAGTTAAAGCCTGCTACTAAGATCAGATTATCTAACAGTGCGATTTGATCTTGCATGTAAATTTGAAGGCTGTCGGTGTCGATAGAGTCGCTACTAGTCGGCGTATTGCCGCGAGCGGGCCTAGGCACTGCGCCGTAGACGGGATCAAAAATGTTGAGCGGTGTTCTTAGCGAAAAATCTGTAAATGATTCTGAATCTAGTGCGTAGCGAGCCAGATCAATGCCTAAAAGCAGGGTATGTTCAACTGAACCCGTAGAAAATTCACCAACAACATTAGTTTGCAGGGCCAGCGTTTCATTACTAACGTCTTGCTCAGCAAAGACCCGGTTGAGATTGCCTGTGGCTTCATTGAGGCCACCGATGAATGGAAAACTCAAGGCCGCACTAATATCATCGGCCTGGTCAAGATAGCGAAACGCATTGCGGATTTTCCAGGTATCGTTAAAGCGATGCTCCAGGTCGTAGCCTACGCTAAAGAACTCACTGGAAATGCTGTCGTCAGGCTCACCCAGAATGCGATCGCGAGGGATATCTGCAACGCCAGTACCCAATGCCACTAAGCCAGGGTCGAAGGGGCGTTCATCGTTCAGATATTCGAGCTGAAGATTGAGGTCGGTGCGATCGCTAATTTGCCAGCTTAAGTTGGGAGCAACAAAGAATCGCTCGGCTGCTGTATCAAAATCTCGAAAGCCATCCTCACGTTGATATAAAGCATTGAGCCGATAAAGTACGCGATTGTCCTCACTTAGAGGACCTGAAATATCAATTTGTGGTCGAACCAGCCCAGAGCTGCCCACCTGTATACCCACGTTATAAAACGGTCTATCCAACGGACGTTTAGAGACAATATTCACAGCCCCGCCTGGCTCGCTTTGTCCAAATAAAACAGAGGCAGGCCCTCTTAATACTTCAATGCGTTCAACATTGGCAATTTCTGGAAAGCCCTGCCCGGCAGCATCTCCATTGTCATTAGGGCTATAAAGTCGAAAGCCATCTCGATACAAAGCCGCCCCATCGAACCCTCGCAAGTTAATCTGAAAACCTCGGCCTTCAGTTGAATTAACCGATGCCCCGCTGACATTGGCTAGGGCATCTCCAAGATCAATCGCCTGCTGATCTTCTAACACCTGCCGGGGAATCACTTGAATGGAAGCAGGCGTTTCTAAAATAGGCGTATCGGTACGAGTTGCACTGCTAGCCTCTGGCACAAAGTATTCGTCTTGGCTTTGCTCTCCTGTCACAACAATTTGAATTGAGTCATCACCAGGGATTTGAACAGTGCGATCGCTAGCAACCACACTGACTACTAGCCCTATTGCATCAGCCTCAACAGAAAGATTCGGTGGAGCATTAGTCCCCGTAATTGCAATCCGAATCTGGTTATCAGGTCGGCTCGTAACATCGATAAAGGCAATGCCTTCAATCGGGGCGCTCTCAGAAAATCCTTCTCCGCTTGGCAGTTGCAACGTGGCATTGGGAATATCTGCGATCGCCGCATTCCCCGTAATAGAAGTCGTCGGCGCTGCTAATTCACCCGTTGTTTCCAGCCGAAGAACAAATCCTTCTGTAGTCTCCTCCAGACGAATATTTGTAATTTCGGCCAATTCGACCGGTAATTCAACGGGCAATTCAACCGGCAATTCAGCAGGCTCAGCCTGCGTTAGCCATTCACTTACCTCAGATACTGGCTCAGAAGCGGGTGCTGTCAAATTAATAGTCTCTGGCACTATCAGCGCCGCAGCTACCGGAGACTTCATCAGGACGCGTTCATTTTCATTTGCGATCGCAACCTGCCCCGTCACCAACCACAGGCCCGCCATCAGCCGCACTGGCCAGCTACCAAGCCTTATCCAATTCTCCATCATGCCTAAGTTCACGGTATTAAATGAGATTTATTCCCAATAATGTCAATGAACCGATGATATCGAGTTGGGTTGACTATTTTCTTTGTCAACCGGACTTTTTTCTGTCTCAACCGGACTTTTTTGTTGTCTCTAGCTGGCTAACTCTATAGCTGGCTAACGTTGTTGCATTTGGTAGGCTTTAGGACTCACTTTATAAGTGCGACGAAAGGCCACGCTAAACGCTTCAGGGTTTGCATAGCCGATGCTCTGGGCGACACTAGCAATCGTGGTTCTAGGCATCAACAACAGCTGCCGCGCCTGCTGCATTCGATAGCTGTGCAAATATCCAAACACCGTTGTTCCAAATACCTGACGAAATCCTTGTTTTAGCTTGCGATCGTTCAGTCCTACTTGATGGGCCAGCTCAATTAGCTTTGGCGGATTAGCAAGCTGATCGAGCAGAATATCTCTAGCCTGGCAAATCTGCTCCACTTCTTCCTCTTTCAATCTAGAGGCCAAACCTGAAGGCATACCAGCCGAAACCGGCTCTGAACCTTGGGTTGACAATATTTGATCAAAGTACAGGCTCATTAGCTCAATGGCTTTGCTCTCTAGATACAAGCCTTGAGGCAGCCCACGGTACGGACAGTTCAATAACTGTTGGACTGTCGCAGTCATGACGGTGGTCATAGTATGCGCTTGAAAATAATCGGTTGGATTGCGCGTTGTCATCGCTATCCTCAAAGCGTCGGGTAGCCGATTAATCACCTTCTGATTATCAAGACCAACAGCATCAGGTCGGATATGCAAATGAACTAATATCAGCTGTTTAGCCGCGTATTCTATCGTCCAGCCCGCGCTATTCAATATCCCTAAACTCGCCTGCCCAGACTGAATCTGAACCGTTTTCTGATTATGAGCACTACGACTTCGAATAGTTCCTTTAAGGCAAAAACTCATCCCTAGCGTGGGGTTTCCCTGCGATTCGCTCCGTTTAACAACAACCTTTTCTCGGAATGTTAAATTGCGAATCATCAGGCTTAGGCCAGGACGCAGCGGCCAATGTTTGCTAAACCCATCGCCGACTCGATTGGAAAGAGAAGAGGTTGTAGTGAAACCAGAATATGGGGCTAATTGAATAGCCCCATGACTTCGCCTGCGCTCTGCTTGGATTACCGCTTCTAGTGGCATGGCAGTAGGTCGGGCAACATTATTTAACGGCATAGGCCAATACAGGTACTTTTACTTTATCGAAAAAATTATTCTTGAGCCGGTTGCTGCGTTGCCATGCCCAAGCTTGCACCTTCCACGGTTCTCAATTTATCCATTACTGCAATTACTTGTCCGTAGTCAATCGTTTCATCTGCCTGTACGGTCACTAGGGCTGACGGTCTATCTCCGATCTGTTGCTCTACCACTTGAGCCAGTTCACTCAGCTTAACGGGTTCTTTATCTATAGAGATGTTCCCGTTGCGTTCAATAGTGACCGTAACAAAGGCTTCCTGCTGAGACTGAGAAGTTTCAGCTTCTGGCAGGTCAACCGAAAATCCTTCTGCTCGGGTTAAGAACAACGTCGAAATAATGAAAAAGGCCAGAATTGCAAAGATGACATCAATCATCGGCAAGATATTAATAGTCAAAGGCGCGTCGGCTTCGTTATCAATTACCCGCATAAGCTATCTCCTGGTTGTTGATAGACTGATGGTGCCATTCGTATAAAATTTCAAGCTGACCGCCGTATTCCTGTAACAGTGCGATTTGCCTTTTGTAAAAGCCGCGAAACACATTGGCAAACAGCAGTGTGAAAATTGCCACAATCATGCCCGCCGCTGTCGAAACCAACGCTTCGCTAATTCCACCCGTTACTAGCCCAGTGTTTCCCCCACTCAAACCGCCTAAATTGAGTGACGCAAACGAACGGATTAAGCCCAAAATCGTACCGAGCAATCCTAAGAGCGGAGAAACTGCAATCACGGTTTCAAAGACGGTGTTGAAGCGTTTTAGCAGCGGCAGTTCTGCTTGAGTCGCGCTCTCTAATGCCAGTCGAAACTGATTGGGAGAGGCACCTTCTAGCTCTAATGCTTCTAAAAAAATGCGAGAGATGGGCAAGTTGATGTTTTGCTTGAGCTTGGTAAAAACGGCGGGCGGGTTGGCCCGGTAGAGTTGCAAGACATCTTTGACGACTTTGCGCTCTTGCTGTTTGATGCGCAGCCAGAATAGGGAGCGCTCGATAGTAACTGCAATCGCGCACAAGGAAAAAAGTAATAGCGGCCACATGACAATGCCACCGGCTGCAAACGTTTCGGTTAAAGACATACGAACCAATTAGGAGGAGTAACTATCTTTATATCTAATCTTAAATGGGAATAAATATCAATAGATATTTAGAAAATATAGGAAAACTGACTTTCCTGTAAGCGCCTTATCTGATTCCTTGTGAGTTTAATGCAAATTTACCAATCAATTAAATAGCATTCATTCTTTATAAGGCAGTCATGCTGTAGCATAAAGCCCTTGCGGTGAAAATGTCAGATCTCGGTAGCCACAAAGGACCGAAACGTCATCAAAGCGATCACACCTCTCTCAATCAGGCTTAAGCAGCCTTGAATAACGCTTCCAATTCCTCTACCCCTTTCACGAATCGTTGCCTGCGCTCACTTAGGCACACGAATTCTGCCATGCGCAACTGCGGCCTTAAAAAGTTGCCTACCTCATCCACCGCTTGGCAGAAGCGCTGCGCCGCATCGAATTCGCCAAAGCCCAGAGTCGGGTAGTAGCGATGCTTGATGCGCCGATGACTCTGTTCCACAGGATTCCCGGTGCAAGGGCGCACCTCATGCTGGGTGTCTTGGCCCAGTTCTTCCTTGATCGCTCGTGGGTAGGAGGCTAAGCCATCGGTGGCTATCTTCTCGGGTGCCTCCTCGTGAAGACCGATAGCCTGAGCAAAGAAGGCTTTAGTTCTAGCCATATCGCGAGTCTTGCTAAGGCGCTCATAGCGAGTGAATTGTTCTTTCTGGAATGTCAATTAGACTGTGGGTCTTTTGGCCTGCGATCGCCATTTTTTCAAACAACGTCAGCTCAGAAACCACTTGTTTGGGCAAACACTCATAGACAATCTCTACAGCCGGACGGTTATTGCCGCTCATCTTACTTGCCGCAATCTTAAAGTAATTAAGTTGGAAAGACGGATAGTAAATTGCCGGTAGAAACTTAAGCGCAGAAGGTACTCGCTGAAGCTTTTTGAGCCAGCTACCAGTATTCAACACATAGCGATCGCCTAGCTTGTCTAGAGACGGTTGATGCGTGTGCCCATAAATAAAGATTAGCGCCTCTGGCGACTGGGAAAATGCCTTTTGAGCCGCCTGTAGATAAAGGCTTTCCTTTTGCCTTTTGAGTCCCTTTCTAGCTTGAAAGCCGTATCTTCTCAGAGTTTTACTCAAGTCTTTGAAAATGAGCCAGAGAGGAATCAAAGTGAGCACAAAAGCTGCAATAAATAAACCGTCAATAAACACGACCGCGTTGACCATGAAATCGAGCGCTTTACCAGTAAAGCCAAAGTTCTTGAGAAAAGTTAGCCAGGAAAGCGAGAAAAAACCATCGGGAACGATACCCGCTCGCTCTAGTGCGGCGCTAATAAACACCAGAATGCTGACAATAGCAATGCTCAAAAAAGGGACTAGCGCCCAGCGTAGCCAGGGGGTCATTTCTTTGTAAAAGTAATTAGAGAAAAACCAGTAAGGCACCTCTTCATTGGGATAAACAGACTCAATATCTTTGAGCCAGTTATACTTACCAAATCTCGCCCGTTCGGTCAGCGTATCGACCACCTGGCTAACAATGTAGTAGCCCAGCGGGGTGACGTAAGGATTGCCAAAGTCAGCGATCGCATTGAACTTATCGTGCTGGTGGCCATGCTCAATCCAGATTTGGCGACCTCCTGGCAGTGGACGAGTAATAACCTCAGCGACTTCTAAGTGAATATTGTAGGCTTTCAGCGCCGATTCGAACTGTGGATAGCAGGCCAGCTCATAGTCATGATTGCCTGGGATTAACGTAATTTTTACGGTTTCGCCTGTTTGGGAAAACTGCTGAAACAGAAGTGGATGCTCTTGAATGAGTACATCTAGCTTTTCCAGCGGTGGCGTGCGAGTCATTTCCCAAAAGCTAAAGGCATCTCCAAGGATGATGAGTTCGGTTGAGACAGCTGGGTTAGAGAGAGACTTTAAAAACTCAATGAGTTCTGTCTCAAACTCGCAAAGAGCCAAACTGCCCTCTCCACCAATATGTAAGTCGCTGATAAAGTAATACGCTGTCATTGGTGCTGTCACTGGTGCGGAAGCATTAGGAAAACGGCAATAGCATAATGTCCTGGGCGATCAATTCTTGGGGCGATCGCCCAGGACATTACAAATCTTATCCTTCTGAAGGTATTCAAGCTAGAGTCATTCGGTAAGTCTAGGGGTTTGAGTAGTAGCGCGATGTAGTTGCTTCGTAATCCGTCTATAGCCATAGGTGGGATATCGGCCTGCTACATCGGCGATCGCTTTTTTCAGTGTCTCCTCTGGTAGCTGTTTGTCTGTTCGTGGCTGGTAGTAATAGCGGCTACGACTGTAACCAATCACATCGCAGATGACTTGAACTGGATACTCTACTTTCAACTGGTCAATCATGGCTCGCTTCCGTTCAGGCTCCACAACGCTGAAGCCTTTTTTGCGACCGCTAGCTCTATCGTCAATCGACCTATCATGCGTTCCAACTCCGCTATCTTCTCTTCTGAATCCTCACCCATGCCTTTCCCACCAAAGGCTTGATGAGCCTGCTTGAGAAATTCGTTGCGCCAGCGGCTGATCACCGACGAATGCACTTAATGAGCGCGACTAGCTTCGCTGATGCTGCGCTCGCCGCTGACTACCTCCAGCACGACTTTGGCCTTAAACTCACTGCTGTAATTTCTTTGCTTGTTTGCCATGATGATCGCCCCCTATGGACTCTAGATTACTCTCTCTAGCTGCTGTCCTAAATTCGGGGGTCACTACAAAGTACTTTCGCGTGACCGTTCCAAAACCTATAAAAATGCGATGGACGCAGCCACACCCGACGCGATACAGGTCGCGAATCGCTTTCACCTGGTCAAGAATTTGAGCGATTACTTAGAGCAGGCCCTGAGAAGCTATCGAGCCGAACTCAAATCAGCAGAGCGAGCGCAGCATCGCGAAACAGCGAGTGTACAACCAGAAGCAACGGTGGTCGTTATCCCACAGCCGACAGCAACTGCATCCGCTCGACAGACCCTCTTAGAAAACCAAAAACGGCGAGTGCAACTGCAGCAGAAAATGAGAGAGCTACGAACACAGATGTGGACGCATGCTGCCATTGCTCAAGAAGTCGGTGTGGGCAATCGCACCGTAGAACGCTACTTAGCAGCACCAGACTTTTCAGAAGTTCCCAACCACTATCACACTTTCGGCAGCAGCATCCTTGACCAGATGGCTCAACAACATCCTGACTTAGCCAGTATCGTTGAGATCTCTAATGGCTTCCTACAGCTTTTGAGACAGCGACAATCAGATAAGTTTGATGACTGGTTGTTGAAAGCGTTGACCTCTTCTATTAAACCTTTACAGACTTTTGCGAAGGGGCTTCTAAATGATTATGCAGCGGTCAAAGCCAGCATGACGACGGAGGTGAGCAATGGCCCAGTTGAAGGACTAAACAATAAGCTGAAGATGCTTAAACGACAGATGTATGGCAGGGCTGGATTAGAGCTGCTCACCAAGCGATTTATCACACCTGTCTCAGACTATTAAAGCCTCTGGCAATTACCGATTTTCGGCTTCACCAAAAGCTCGGAAGAGCCTATACCCCTTGACGTCTGACACCCGTCAGTTCATGCGCAGTGAGTGTGAGGAACGCGTTGGGAAAAGTCCAACAGAATTGATGACGGGAGAAAGCCATCCCCATTGGTTGGAACTCCTCGGATTTCAGCGTTTCCAACAGGCCT
>Ga0115546_1002628_pt1 | contig 10220 bp, 2 predicted proteins | sample COGITO_mtgs_1004_FD_87186 | JGI IMG/M metagenome (GOLD analysis project Ga0115546, IMG submission 87186) | Pelagic marine microbial communities from North Sea - COGITO_mtgs_100413 | ecosystem: Environmental > Aquatic > Marine > Epipelagic | place: Germany:Helgoland, sampling site Kabeltonne... | reverse complement strand
CAGAATCGTACGGAAAGCTACGTGAAACTCCCGAGTACGCTCGTAACTCAACGCTTTACTCAGACCACCTAGACCAACACAGACAGAGTACTGCTATGACGGCAGGAAACCAAGGAAAGGTAGGACAAGGAATACTATACCAAGCTCCCGTTATGTATGACACAGATAAGTCGGTGGCTCAGTTTGCATCGGTTGATGCAGAGAAGATATTACGTGGTGCACTAGAATCTTCGGGAAGAAGTGTAACTAACGCTGACGGAACAAGCACAGGGTTTAGCTTAGCTGACGTAGACGAAGACACAAAGGCAGAGCTTATAACTCAGACCTACGGAACTCAAATGGAGTCTAACAAAGAGTTTAGACTAGCTATTGAAGCTCAGTTCATGGGAGACATGTTTGGTAAGGAAGATTTAACTGATGGCGATGTTCAAGCATTTACTCAGTTGCGCGAGTACGGAAACGAAATACGTTCTAAGTACAGAAACATAGAAGACCTACAGGCAGACCCTGAGTTCGCTAACAACCCATTTGCAAGACGTAGAGCTGTTCAAGCATTCAACCTAGAAAACGAACTAGACCAATACGGTCAAAGAGTATACACTGAAGCTGTAGACCCACGTGCTACAAAAGGTAAGCAGCAGAAGTCTAGCAAGGACTTATCTGTTAAAGGCGGCGGAAACGACGGTGGAAATGCTCTAGACGACCTAGCATTAAACAGCGGTACATCCTTGACGGGAGTCTTAGGTAACGTAAAAATCAAGGGTTCTGTTCCTAATCTTGCTAATCAACAAGTTGGATACGCTTCAGCCCCCAAAGCTAAAGCATACTCTAGCGGTAGCGGAGAACAACGCATCGTAACAGGTGGTGTAATAGCTCAGAAGCAAGGGAATACTGTTAAGTATTTTGCAGTGGAGTACAAGCCTAGCGCGGACATCATGACTAAGATTAAAGAACTAGAGGCTAGCGGTGCTAGTGAGAGTGCTATTAGTGCCTTGTTGCAGAAAACAGACGCTACTCTAACCGAGATAAAAGGCGGATACTCTCGTATACCTAGCGGAGACTTAAGACTAATGAAAACAGCGTCTCTTAGAGAAGCTAACTTAGTGGACATCTCAGCAGACGGTAACACTGAAGAAGCTCCTGCTGCAGAAGGCTCTGAAGACGGCGGTGTAGGCTCTAAATACAACTAAGATAACCTTGTAAAAGTCATAGTTTTTTTGTATATTTGCACTATCATATAATCAATGATAGACATTATGAACGAAGAAGCTCTACAGGACTCGTATAAGTTATTTACAGAAACAGGCTACAATGGTAGCTTGGAAGACTACAAAACACTCTTGTCAGAGAACGAAGAGGCTCGTTCTGATGCACACAATCTATTTACAAATACAGGATACAGCGGAAGTCTAGAAGACTTTAATACACTAGTAGGTGTTGACGTTGAAAAAAAAAACGAAGTCGGTTCTACGGAATTGTCTTGGGACGATTCAGACTCGGACTTACAATCTCTTGACGTTCAACCTGTTGCGTTTCAGCAAGGTGTTGGAGAAATTAACGCAGGCGCTGAAGCAGAAGATAAAACAGACCAAGTAGAAAAAGGAGAGATAAGTGTAAACAAAGGTCGTAAGACTAATGCACTTGGACAAGCTCTAGGTGAGATGCACTTAGAGGAAGAAGAAGCTGTAGGACGTTGGGCAGGCTACCTAGGTGGCGCAGATGTCGAAGCTCCGTCTACTCAGTCTAGCAAAGATGTAAGCCCATTCGCAGCTACATTAGAAAGAACAGCAGAAAACCAAGCAGAAGAACTTATAAAGAACGCCAAGTCTGAGGACGAGGTTCGTGCCATTGTTCGTGGTAAGAATGCAATCAAAGTCAATGCTGCGTATGATGACGCAATGATTGACAATACTAAAGCAACATTAACGGAGAATGAATTTGAAGCTACCGCTGCACCTTCTAAGGGTGGATTGATAGAGGTAGGTGAAGATGGTATCGCTGTATTCAACGAGAAGAACTTAGGTTTAACTATGATGGATATGGATGCTGTTGCTGCTAAAGAGTTGGCTGACCAAGCTAGAGAGAACGCAAAGACAGAAGGACGTAGTGTAGTTGGGCTAATTGCTCACGATATGGCTACGGGTGTCATGGACATAACTAACTCAGTACAAGCATTGTACGACAGAGAAGGTGCTCAAGATGACATATATCAAAACACATTCAGAACAAATGCATCATACAATGAGTATGGTTTAACAGAAGAAGAGATATCAAAGGGTATTGCTGCGAACCTAGAAGAGGGTAACCTTAAGGCAGCGGGAGCTGTATTTGCAGTACAAGCCGCACAGACTGTTCCTCAGTTGCTATCTCAAGTTGCTATTGCTTACGCTACAGGTGGGTTAGGAGCAAGTGCTTCTGCGTCTATGTGGGCGTCCTCTGCATTTATGGGTAGCACTACTTTTGGACGTACATGGGCTGATACATATGGTCAAGTAGACGATGGTAAGGCATTCATGATGGCTTTAGGTGACGCTGCAGTAGAGACTCTTTCTGAGAGACTGTTCGCTAGCGACGTTAAAGCGTTGTCAGGTATTGGCGCTGCTAAGGGACTGACTAAAAAGGAACTAAAGCAACAGATGTTTGGTAAAGGCTTACTCTCTAAGGAGATGAAGAAGTTTGCTACAACGACGGGTAAAGGAATACTAAAGGACGGAGCTGAGGAAGGCTTAGAAGAAATCATAGCTACCGTAGGTTCGGGTATAGTGCATGCCGCCATCAACGACGAGGAGATGAATATGTACGAGGTAATCGACGCAGCTATACTAGGTTTTGGTATGGGTGCAGGAGCTCGTATCGCAGGCTCTACACTCAAAGGTACTAGCTTGCTTACAGCAGGTGTATCTGCATTAGGCTATGGTGGTATCCGTAGCGAGATGATGAAAATCAAAAACAACAAGCAGGCGTTAGCCAAAGAGTTGATAAACACTAGTGACGCTACAAAGCGTGCAGTTATACAAGGAAAGATTGCATCTCTAGAAAAGCTACAACAGACTCTTAATGAAGAGCAGGAAATGGCTTACGACCAATACTCTGACGAAGATGCTAAGAACACAATAGAAGCCAACCAAAAGCTGTCTAACGTTTTAGGTAAGCTGCGTGGTGAACTAACACAAGAGCAAAGAACAGAGCTAGAAGCAGAGGCTAAAGCTCAATACGGCATCATACAAAGCATTGAGTCTAAGTATGAGTCTACTATAAACGATATCAAAACTCAGAGAACTACCAACACCGAGTTCATGAATGGACTAGATGGTAGTGTTGAGGTAAACGAAGAAACAAAATTACCCGATACCCCGTTAATGAAAGGTATCAAGAATGTTGCTAAAGCATTAGCTAGCAAAGGTCAAAAGGTAATGATTCACAGAAACCTTGATGAGGCTGCAGAAGCGGCAGGTGTAGACAAGCTAGAGATAGCAGGTTCTAACGGATTCTACAAGGCTGCTGATGGTACGGTTCACATTATGGCTAGTATCGCTCAGAACAATACTGCATACCATGAGGGATTCCACTCTATACTACGTGAGGTTGACCCTAGTTATGCTAAGCGTTTTGTAGATGCTGCATTCCGTGGTATGGACTTAGAGACTGCTACAAAGTACAGAAACATATATAACGCTAACTTCAAGGAGGGTGGCGTAGACTTAGCTGTTGAAGAGGTATTCGCTGAAATGAATGCTGATATCGCAACAGGTGCAATAAGCCAAGAGGGAGCAGGTACTTCAGTTGTACGTGCCGCTATGGGTTCTTTGGCTAAGTCGTTGAACGCTGTAGGTATTCCCGTGAAGGCTAGCCCTAGCTTTAAGGAGTTTGCTACCTACGTGTCTAACGTAACTACAGACTTCCAATTAGGACAAGCGTTAACAGAAAACAAAGGCGTATTCGGAAACAACCCTGTATCTACCGATAACTTCCTTCAAATGAATGAAGAGCAGGTAAAAGCCTTGGAAATAGCCAAGGAAGGAACTATTAAGGTTGCTAAAGGCAAGAAGTTTGCAGGCTCGTTTATCAACGGTGATACAAACTTTACTAACCTTGCTGAGGTAGTAGAGAACTTCAAGAAAGAAAATGGTCGTGCTCCAAAGATTTTGTTTTGGATGGGTGACCAATCGGCTCGTGGTACTTATAAGACAGTAGATGGTAATGATATTGAGTTAGAAGGTGGTATATCTTTTTCTCAAGACTCAGCCAATACTGACAATGGTGTAGTATGGGCGACAAACAAAAACAACAACGAGGTACAAGGCCTTGTCAAGGATGCAGACATAGTTGCTATCGTGTCAGGGAAGCCTGAAACAGGACACAGATTCTACAAAGGTACTTCGGTAGTTGTAGGTACTGAGCTTATGGAAGCTATGAACCGCAAGAAAGGTGAGTCTGTACTTTACCCTCAGCGTGGTGGTAACTTCGAAATAGAGATTCCTGCAGAAGGGTTTACCGACCCATTGCAAGCGATGAGATTCTTCTACACTACGTTAGCTGAAAACGGAATTAGCCTTACTAAGCCTACTGAGTTTATGGAGAAGTCTGAAGGCTATGCTACACAGCAAGAGTACTTAGACGCCTCTAAGGGAGACCGTATGGGTGCACTAGATTATTTCCTAGAGCCAAGCGCTACTGCAGATTCTTTCTTCGAGAACCTAGGTATGAAGCCTATTGCAGAAATGCAAAACGATATGCGTGATGGATACCTAGTAGAGAATGAATTTACTACGGGAGACATATACGCTTTCTACGAGTTTGAAAGAGGTGAAGATGGAAAGGTACTTACTCAAGATGGTAAGCACTCTACATACTCTACAGATATCAAGGGTAAAGCATTAGGTATTGCTAACAGAAAAGATAACATATATCAAGTAGCTGACTTAGGAGCGTCTACCACAACAGAGAACAAGTTGTCGGGACAATCTAAGTTAGAGCTATTGAAGGAAGAAGGTTATGTTACTCAGTCTCAAATAGACGAGATTAACAACCTAGAAGAAGATAAGCAGGGCTCTGCTAAGAATAAGTTGATTAGAACAGCATCTAGAGCCGTAGCCGCTGATGGTAACGAGTTGCTATCTAGCAGGCTAAACAACAAGGGTGGTTACGTTTCTGCTGAGCAAGCAGGAGACAAGTCATTGAAGAGAATTGTATCCGATGCAGGGACTGCTTACGATGGTCAAACATTGTTGGACTCAGTAATTGCAGGACAGACTTCAGAAGGCCGTCAAGACGCATTGAACAAAGCTGCTGCTGAATTAGTAGCGGAAGGTAAAGCTAAAGAGGTAGAGTTTAGAAAAGGTAAGAATAAATTTACAGAGGTTGTACTTCCTGTAGGAATGGTTCTAGACAGAGCTGCACGTAATGAAGGTGTTTCCTTTGAAGCGATGTCAGAGTCTGTTAACCCCGAAACAAAGCGTAAGGCTGCTATCTTTCACCAAGCTACTATCATCGACGAGACTGCTCAACGTATCTTAATGGGAGAGAAGAAAGCTGACATCATTGCTAGCTTACGTGCTAAGGGCATGAGCCGTGCTGATGCTAACTTGGTTTATGCTAAGTCTTCTCAGTTCGCTAAGGGGGCTAAGAAGGGTTGGAGTGAAGGAACTAAAGAGCGTAGTGCTCAGTTGGCTGCTAAGCGTAAAGCAGAGCGTAAAGCCGAGAGTGCTAAAGCTAAGGACTTCCGTAAGAAAGCTGCAGCTATTCTAAAACAAGAAAAGAAAACGGGGGATGTTATCCTTCGTGAAATGATGAACCTCATCAAAGAAGCAGGAGTTGATATCAAAGCATCTCAAGTTCAAACATTAATTCGTATTGCTAAGAAAGTTTCTAGAGCAAAAGGTCGTGGTGTTTTAGATACTGATGCTAGATATGAATTACTCAATTCTGTTATAGATAAAGTAGTTAAAATTATAGATAAACAATTAACTTCTCAAGGATTAGATGAGTATACTAACAGATTAAGAAAAGTAGAGAAAGAACAAAAGAAACTAAGAGATAGATTAACTAAATTAAAAGCTACATCTAGAAGCCCATTGATTAGTTATGCAGAACAGATTCTAGACATGACTAGCCTTAACCCTGCTATGTTGTCTGCTGAGTCGTTGATACTCCTAGAAAGTGCTATAAAAGACCTTAACATCAGTACCAAGTCTGTATCCGTTAGAGGAAGCAAACTAGGTCAACCATACGTTGAAGTTGAAGGCTTAGGATACGTTGATATCCGTCGTGCTAAATTGTTCTTCAATGAGATATTCGAAAACCTTAAAACTGAGGAAGTTGCACTACAGGAGAAAGCCTTAGTAGAGCAAGCAACAGACTTAGCATTTGAGAACGAGACAGATTGGGTTACAGAGTACGAAGGACTAATGCAAAAGATTGCAGAGAAAGACCTTAAAGGTGTACAAAAGAAACTTAAAGCTATTGCTGACGAAATGGGTCTTGACCTTAACGACATCAATGACTTTGAAGTTGCGTCTCAGTTGTACAGTGAAGAGAAAGAAGAGAAGCTGAATGCACAGAAGCAGACTATCATCAATCAGGCCATCGTTCCAACCTACCTGAACTTCCGCAGACTACTAGAGTCTAACGAGGCTTTGGCTCAGATATTCGGCGTTCCTGCTAACACAGAAGATGCTGTTGCTGCAGAGATTGTTAAGTCGCGTATGCAGAAGCTAACACCACTAGAACTCAAGCGTTTAGAGTTTGCTATGTATGACTTTGCTGTTAATGGTAGAGCGCTAGGTATGCAGGCATTGGCTGCTGTTGCAGTTGCTAAGAATGATAACAACCCTAGGTTGGCTGCATTGAACATGAAGTCTAGAGAAAAAGAGGGAGCAGGTAAAGGAGTATTCGGACGTTTCGAAAACACTCCATCTTACTTCCGTAGACTATTCCTAGCTAGTGAAGCAAAGACAGCACAATTCCTAGAGGTAATTGGATTCTCTGAGTTGCGTTCCGCTGTAAGTCAAGCAGATAGTATATCTAACGTGTTTGATGAGAACATGATAGAGGTAGCTAGAGAGCTCGGTGTAACTTCATTAACTAGTCAAATCAAGATGCAGATTCTGTCTGTGCTCTCTCAAGTTCCTGAAGGCAAGAATACAACACAGCATTTAGCTCAGGTAGTAGCTAGTCTAGAGTTGTCTTTAGTTAGTGATAAGCGCTTCACAGAAAGTCAGCGTCAAGAAATTAGAGCAGCGTTTGACGAGACTCTATACACTAGCAACAACAAGAAGAAGAACTACGACGAGATTATGGAATCCTTCGAGGGGACTAAGGAAGCTCAGTTTGTTGAGGCTATGCGTAGCTCATTCGGAGTACAAGGTATCAGAACAAAGACCTATGCTGAAGAGTTCCTAGGAATGAACTTCAAAGAAGAGAATAACTATCTTCCTATTAAGTTCCGTTCTGTTGGTTCTAATAACGATAATATAAACGCTCTACAAGAGAACATAGAGAACGTACAAGCTGCATTTAGAAGCTATGGAATGTCTAAGGCTACAGAGCAAGCATCATCCACGTATGAGCGTAATGATGAGGCAATGGGTAGCAAGACTAGATACCTAGACCTAAACTTCCTAGACGGATTGTCTAAGTCTTACAGACAGAACGAAGTGAAGGCTCGTACAGCTCCTGCAGTTGCTAAGATATCCGCTATGACATCTGAGTCTAATGAGGAGTTTAAAGCTACTGTATTGCAGCCCGAGCAGCGTCAGAAGGTGCGTAAGAAAGTTATGTTATTCCTTACTGAGAATGCTGTAGCCGCTGAGCAACAAGATGAGTTGTTAGGACAGACTCTAAAGAACTTTACCAAGGAGTTGAACAACCTTACCGTTTTGTATTACTTCGGTACTGCCGTTACACAGATTGCTAAGCAGTCGGGTGCTATCATGAATACCGTTTTAGAGGGTGGTAACCCATTGACTCTAATCACTTATGTGTTGCAGACTCTAACGGGCAAATACCCCAAGGGTGTTAAAGCCATCTTGAGCAAGTCTGACATCGGTCAAAGAGACTACATCAAGGAAACCGTAAGCGCTACAGTTAAAGGTAATGCAGTTACAGAGAATGGACGTTGGGCTAACCTTCGTAAAAAGGGTATGGACATCTCTACGTTCGGTCTTAGAAAGACTGACCAAGTTGTAGCTACTGCGTCATGGTTAATGTACTTCGAGCAATACCAAAGAAAAGAGAATGGATTTACAGGCAATGTAACTGAAGAGACTTGGTTAGATTGGAATAAAAACTTCGATGCTGCTGCTGCAGACTACGCTAGTCTAATGGTTACGAAAGACCAAAATATATCTACTAGTCGTGACAAGTCTGAGTTCCGTAACTTGAACTCGGGTCAGATTGCATCGGTGATACAAATGGTTGCTATGCCGTTCGCTAACTTCCTCATTAACAAGAAGTTGAACCTTATGTTAGACTTCCAAAAAGTAGGAAAGAAAGGAACTACCGTAGAGGGTTTACGTTCTATTGGTGGTACTGCTTTAGAAGTTGCAGCATTCCACGGAATGAGTCAGTTTGTTATAGCTACTTTAATCATGTCTCTAGCTCGCGCTATCGGTGGCGGAGAAGAGGAAGAAGAGGATTCTTGGTTCGATAAAGAGTTCCGTTGGGGCTTGTTCAAGAAAGGTATGCTAAGCGATATGAACCCGTTAGTAATGCCCGTAGGAGCGATGGAAGCGTGGGCTACGACAGCCTACAACATGCTAGACTACATGGCTACAGACGAGGCAATGAAGAATGAGTTTGATGACAGAAGTTGGTACGAGAACTTCCAAGCATGGGAGCGCACCAATGGTATGCCTAAGTTCAACGGACAAGGCCGTGGAGATATGTCTTTCATCACTATGCTTAAAGCAGGTGGTGTATACGGAGACATCTCAGTTGAGTTAGTCTTGGCGGGTAAGAATATGACTACCCTCGGTGAAAAGAACCCTTACTACACTACATCATTCGGAACTAAGAAGTTCTTGTCTACCGAAGATGCTAAGAAGATGCGTAGACTAGAGGGAGCTAAGTTGTCATTGATGACGATTGGTGGGTTCACGGGATTATTCGCTAAGGAATCTGTAGCCGCTATTAAGATGCGTGAGCGTCAAATAGGTAAGCGTGGTATCACTAACGAAAACGAAGCTATCGGTAGAATGATTATCAACGAGCAGAAAGGAACAGACTTAATGATTGATAAGGTCAAGTCTAAGGTTAAGGATAATCCATTAGCGGTTGAGGGTACTGTTAACTCTATCATGGGCGATAAAGTAGTCAAGTCTGTTGAAGCTGACAAACTACCTAGCAACAAGTACATCAACACGATACGTGACATCCACGTTAAAGCACCCGATGCTCGTGATGCTGCAATGGCTGCTAAGGTCATAATGAACACAATGACTCCACAAGAGGCCAAAGCGTTCCAAGCAGACTTCCTTAAGTACTACGCTCTAAAGGATGGTGAGAACGCACTAGTTAAGATAGTAATGATATTAAATAAATAGAAACAATGAATAAGTTAGGAAGTTTACTAAGACTCCTCGCAGGAGGAGCAAAAGATGCAGTCGCTAGCGGCAACCTAGGAAAGGTCGCTGAACTAATCGACGAGTACAAACTCACTGAAGAGGAAATTGCAAACGCTGAGGTTGAGTATGAAAAAGAGTTAACCAAGCGTTTAGAAGCTGACATGGGTAGCGACAATTGGCTAGCCAAGTCTGTACGTCCATTAGGGTTTATGATATGGACTATCATGATTCTGCTAATCATCCTTACGGATGGTAACATTGGTGAGTTTACGATAAACAAATCGTACTTACCCTTAATCGAAACAACCTACACAGCATTCATCACATTCTACATTGGTAGTCGTGGTATCGAGAAAGCTATGAGAGTTTGGAAGAAGAAAGAAGAGTAAAAAGAAATGGGGGCCGCTAAGCCCCCTTTCTATTATCCCATTCCCGTGGGTGCTGTTACAATTTATAGACTTGTAATCGTCTCTTGAACTATGCCCGAGTCATGAACTCACACAGCCTCAATAGCTGCGACATAGTTATAGTGAACACTATCGTGTACCACGTCCGTCACCGAACGCTTTTTTCATTTTGATTGCCTCGAAGTTTCCTGCTACTTCTTCAGCTACGTAATTTTCTAGAATACTCTCGTTGGTCTCTAGACAGACTTCT
>Ga0115546_1002613_pt1 | contig 10248 bp, 9 predicted proteins | sample COGITO_mtgs_1004_FD_87186 | JGI IMG/M metagenome (GOLD analysis project Ga0115546, IMG submission 87186) | Pelagic marine microbial communities from North Sea - COGITO_mtgs_100413 | ecosystem: Environmental > Aquatic > Marine > Epipelagic | place: Germany:Helgoland, sampling site Kabeltonne... | reverse complement strand
TATTCAAAATATCACCGGGTTTATGGTGGGCAAAGACTACGAAGCTGGCGGCATCGCCAAACATGGCGCTAAAATGGTGAACGCAGTTGCGACCAGTCAAGTGCCTAAAATTACTCTGGTGATTGGTGGTAGTTATGGCGCCGGCAACTATGGCATGTGTGGTCGGGCTTATGATCCACGATTCCTATTTATGTGGCCTAATGCCAAAATTTCAGTGATGGGTGGCAGTCAAGCTGCTGGTGTTTTAGCAGGCATTGGCTCAAAAAACTTTGATGGAGACCAAATCTTAAAAGACTTTGCAACCCAAGCGAGCGCTGTTTATTCTAGCGCTCGCTTGTGGGATGACGGTGTTATTAATCCTGTAACCACTCGCGAAACCCTTGGTTATTGCTTCAAGATCGCCATGCTACACTGGCAAAAACCAACATCAACTCAGTATGGTGTGTTTCGCATGTAGTGTGTGGCGCCAACCGCTGGCGCCGACAAAATACATTATACGCTATCCTCAGCCGCTTTTTCTTTATGAAAGATCCTTTCAACCGCAACGTAAAACATTGGTATAAAGAAAATAGCTAAAAAGGTTGCGGCCATCATGCCGCCCATAACAGCAATGCCGATCGCATTTTGAGACGCTGCGCCCGCGCCACTGGCTAATGCTAATGGTGTCACTCCTAGAATAAACGCCATAGATGTCATAAGAATTGGACGAAACCTTAATCGAGCCGCAATGGCGACGGCTTCCATAATAGTCTGACCATCGTCTTTAAGTTCTTTTGCAAATTCTACAATTAAGATCGCGTTTTTGGCAGACAAGCCAACAGTTGTGAGCAATGCCACTTGAAAATAGACGTCATTGGAAATACCGAAAATCATGCTGGCCATTACGGAACCCAAAATACCAAGTGGCACCACCAACATTACCGCTAATGGGACGGCCCAACTTTCATAAAGTGCGGCTAGACATAAGAAAACAATTAAAATCGACAGCCCGTATAAAGCCGGTGCTTGTGATCCAGCAGCTCGCTCTTCGTAAGAAATACCCGACCATTCTAAGCCAATACCATCCGGCAAAGTTGCAACTATTTTTTCAATTTCATCCATACCCACACCTGAACTGACGCCCTTTGCAACACCGCCTTGAATATTGAGCGATGCATTGCCATTAAATCGCTCAAGCTTGGGTGATCCAAAGGCCCACTGGGTGGTCGCAAAACTTTTAAATGATACCATCTCATTGTTATTATTACGCACATACCATTCGTTAATATCATCTGGCATCATGCGGTAGGGCGCATCACCTTGTAGATAGACTTTTTTAATCCGGCCTTCATCAAGAAAGTCATTGACATAGCTTGAACCCCAGGCAATTTGTAAAGTACGATTAATATCGTTTAGGGCGACTCCCATGGCCGCCGCTTTTTCGCTATCAATATCAATTTTAAACTGTGCGACATCGTCTAATCCATTAGGACGAACTCCAACCAAGAGTTCATTTTTTCCTGCAGCGTCAAGTAATTGATTACGGGCTTTTACCAATGCCTCATGGCCAATTCCTGCTAAATCTACCAGCTGAAAGTCAAAGCCGGATGCATTGCCAAGTTCTCGAATTGGTGGGGGGAAAAAAGCAAAAGCGCTTGCATCTTTAATTTGGGATAATGCACCCATGGCTTGTCCAGCAATGGCAAATACACTTTCATCGTCAGCCTTACGCTCATCCCAATCTTTCAAGCCCACAAATCCAAACGCAGCATTTTGTGCTGAGCCTGCAAAACTAAAGCCAACCACTGTGAACAAATGCTCAACTTTCTCTTGAGCTAATAAATAATCTTCAACTTTTTTAACAGATTCCAAGGTTCGAGCTGAGGTAGATCCAGATGGTGTATTCACCATTGTAAATAGGAACCCTTGATCTTCATCTGGTAAAAAAGAAGTAGGGATGTTTAAAAATCCGTACACAAGCCCAGCGATCAAGACTAAATACACCATAAAAAATGGTACTGCTCGAGCTGCAATATACGTCGATGCGCGCTCGTAGCCATGACGAGCCTTGTTAAAATAACGATTAAACAGGCCAAAAAAGCCTGTGTCTTTTTTATGCTGACTGTCTTTGTCGTGCTTTAAAATCGTCGCACATAAGGACGGTGATAAAATAAGCGCTACTGCCACCGACAGCACCATGGCCGACACGATAGTAATGGAAAACTGCCGATAAATTGCGCCTGCAGAACCACTAAAAAATGCCATAGGAATGAAAACAGTTGACAATACCACCGCAATACCAACTAAGGCGCCCGTGATCTGATCCATGGATTTTTTGGTCGCGTCTTTTGGTGATAAGCCCTCTTCACTCATAATACGCTCGACGTTTTCTACTACAACAATGGCATCATCCACCAGCAAACCAATCGCCAAAACCATTGCAAACATAGTCAAGGTATTAATTGTAAAACCAAATGCTGCAAGGATTGCAAAGGTGCCTAAAAGCACCACTGGCACTGCGATGGTTGGAATTAAGGTTGCACGAAAATTTTGCAAGAACAACAGCATGACGAGAAACACTAAAAAAATTGCTTCAATAAGTGTTTGTACTACAGATTCAATGGACACCTTGACAAATGGTGTCGTGTCATAGGGGTATACAACTTTAACGCCTTCGGGTAAAAACTTTTGCAGTTCAGAAACTCGCTCTTTGACCAAATCGGCAGTTTTTAATGCGTTAGCACCAGTTGCCAAGCTAATCGCAATACCACCAGCAGGTTTACGTCTGTAGCGCACAACTCGATCGTATGATTCTGCACCAAGTTTTACATCTGCAACGTCTTCTAACCGCAATTGTGAGCCGTCAGTATTAACTCTTAAGATAATTTTTTTAAAATCGTCAACCGTTTGTAATCGAGATTGGGCAGTAATAGTTGCATTGATTTGTTGATCATTAACGGCGGGTAAACCACCAAGTTGACCTGCAGAAATATCAGTATTTTGCACTTGAATTGCCTGTTGCACATCCAGTGGTGTTAAATTATAACTATATAACTTCGCTGGATTTAGCCAGATGCGCATGGCGTGCTGATCGCCAAAGACACGTACACTGCCCACACCATTTAGCCGAGAGAGTGGATCTCGAAAATTAGACACAAGAATATCGCCTAGATCTCCTTGAGAATATTGGCCATCTTCCGAATACAAAGCAACCACGAGTAAAAAAGTGTCATTCGATTTTGAGACTGTAACACCAAGTTGTTGGACCTCTTGTGGTAACAGCGGTACGGCGCCTTGTACCTTATTTTGAGTTTGCACCTGAGCAATGTCTGGGTCTGCAGAAGGCTCAAAGGTTAAATTGATATTCATTGATCCATCCGAGCTGTTGGATGAAAAATAACGTAAATTATCAATACCATTAAGCCGTTGTTCAATCACTTGAGTTACAGCATTTTCAACGGTTTCTGCTGAAGCGCCTGGATAAGCCGCGCTGATTGCGACAGTCGGTGGTGCTACTTTGGGTTATTGTTCAACTGGCAAGGTGCGAATCGCTAAAATACCAGCAAGCATTGTAATAATAGCTAAAACCCATGCGAAAACAGGGCGATCAATAAAAAAACGTGCCATTTGGACTACCCCTGTTCCTGCGTTGAGCTGCTTGCCTGAGCCTGTTGTTTCCATGGGCTTGTGATAACGTCAGCATTTGGTGCAATCTTTTGGTAGCCTTCAATAATAATAGTCTCCCCTGCTTTTAAACCGTCAGACACAATCCAGCTACTTTGATAAGCGCTCTGGGCTTTGATTGATCTGGGTGAGGCTTTATTATTCGCATCAACTACCCAGACAGTAAGACTACCATCTGGTTGGCGAATAGTGCTGCGTTGTGGCACCAGTAAAACCTGCTTATCGCCAAAGTCAAGAACGGCTCGCACGAACAAACCTGGTAATAAAACCCCGTTGGGATTAGGCATGGTTGCACGCAATGCAATAGAGCCTGTGGACTCATTGATCGTCACTTCCGAAAATTTTAAGCTGCCCTGTTGTGGGTATTCAACTTGGTTTTGGTTGCCCAACATGATGCTAACAGCAACTTCACTCTCACCACTTAAACTGGCTTGCTGCAATACCTTGGATTCAATACTCGCCTGCTGTAGATCGACATACACTGGCTCCATTTGAGTAATCACTGCCATAGGTTGTGACTGGTTTGCAGTAACAAGGGCCCCCTCGGTCACAAGCGATCGCCCTATACGGCCTTCGATTGGCGCATAAACCTTTGTGTAATCAAGATTAACTTTTGCCAAGTCCACCGCCGCTTGTGCCACCGCATTGCTCGCTCTTGCCTGGTCTAACTCGGTTTGTAAATCATCATATTCTTGACGACTCACAGCATTAATTTTGACCAATTCTTTATAGCGGCCTGCCTTCGCCTTCACTGACGCGATATTTGAGCCAGCACTTTTTAAATCTGCCTCGGCGCTCGCCAAGGCTGCTTTAAATCGAGCATCGTCAACTTGATATAATTGCTGCCCATTGGCCACGAGTGTGCCTTCTTCAAACAGACGTTTAACGATAATACCATTCACTTGTGGGCGAACTTGGGATTGCCGAAAAGCTGAAATACGGCCAGGTAATGACTGTGTGTTAGCAATTGACTCGCTTTGCAGCTTTAAAACGGACACAGCCTGTGCCGATGCTTTTGACATTGGCATATCTGTTTCTTTTTTCGGCTGAGCTATCAATATAAAATAGACACTTAGCGCGCCAATAATAAGAAGGAAAAGAATAATTAATACTGTACGTTTGTTCATGCTTAAACCTTTTATAACTCTGTCTTACTTTTTAAAACGGCTTGATATTCTCAAAGTTCTTATTGCGGCAAGTGCCCATGTCGATTTAACTTTTGGCGCAGATACCATGCCAATAAATAGAAAAACCTAAGTCTACAAGATCAGCCAGCTTCTTTTTATTAAACTTATGAGCTCTGGCATATAAAATAGTGGCATTCAATTGCCCTGCTGCAATTTCACACAAATATAAATCTGGTGCCGCGACAAGTGATTTCGCTTTAATTCCAGCTTGAACAATGCCATGTAGAGTCAACCAAAGATTATCGCCTGCGGTTTTGACCTCTTCACTCAAAAGCTGAGAACTTTTAAGCAAGTTAATCACTTTAAACTCTAAAGAATGATCCCAACTCCAAGCAGAATACCGTTGCCACACTGTGGAAAAAATAGTTTTCATATTTAATGTCAGATCAAGATCATTAATAATATCAGCAGCCATTTTTTCTTTAATAACGAAATAAACACTATCAATAAGCGCTTGTTTAGTTTCGTAGTAATTAAACAGAGTGCCATTCGACACCTGCGCTTCTTTAGCGATTTTAGCGGTTGAAACACCAACACCTTCGTGCGCAAAAAGCCGAATACTTGCGGTTAAAATTTGAGTTTGTTTTTCATTCACTGTTTGTCTCCAGCGGTACATGCTTTTCGTAAAATGGACTGACTACACACTCGACTAAAAGCTTAGCCGACAATTGACTAACTAGTCAATCGATTTCTAATAGAATAAGATTGACTTTATAAGAGGTGTTGTATGTTAAAAAGATTCTGTATACTACAGTTTTCTAATTATACAAACAGATCGAATCTGGGAGTTCCTATGTCAGAACAAGTCAGCACTGCTCTCACTTATGCAGCAGCAGGGGTTAATATTGAAGCGGGCAATCAGTTGGTTGAGCGCATAAAACCATTTGCTAAAAGTACTTCAAGGCCGGAAGTATTGGGCAATCTTGGTGGGTTTGGCGCTTTATGTGCTATTCCGCAAGGTTATAGGGAACCTATTTTAGTGTCTGGCACAGATGGTGTGGGCACCAAACTTAAATTAGCTATAGAGCTGAATACGCATGACACCATTGGTGTTGATCTTGTCGCCATGTGCGTTAATGATTTACTGGTAAGTGGTGCTGAGCCTTTGTTCTTTCTCGACTACTACGCATCAGGTCATTTAAATGTGGATCAAGCAGCGACTATTATTAGCGGCATTGCCGATGGTTGTCGTCAATCAGGCTGCGCACTCATTGGTGGTGAAACTGCTGAGCTCCCCGGTTTGTATGCAGACAAAGATTATGACCTTGCAGGCTTTTGTGTAGGTGTTGTGGAGAAAGATCAAATTATTACCGGACAAACTATACAGCCTGGCGATCAAGTGATCGGCTTAGCCTCAACTGGCATTCATTCCAATGGTTTTTCCCTGGTACGCAAAGTCTTGGCTGATAAAGATATAAGGCTTGACACTCCCATCCAGCACAACGGCCAAAACTCAACTTTAGGCCAAGCGCTGCTGACGCCTACCCAGATTTATGTATCCCAGATTCGAAACCTGCAAAAAACCATCACTATCAAAGGCATGGCGCACATTACAGGTGGAGGTATTACGGAAAATGTACCTCGAGTGTTGCCACAAGATTTAAAAGCGCAGATTGTATTAAGTCAATGGCAAGTCCCTGAGTTATTCGTTTTTTTAGCCGAGCAAGGCCTTATTAGCGACAGTGAAATGCTTAAAACTTTTAACATGGGCATAGGCTTTGTCATTGTGGTCGCCAAACAAGATGTAACCAGCACACTTGACGCATTGCAGACACAGAACCAGCAAGCTTGGCATATCGGTGAAATACACACCATGAATCGCGGTGATACAGCAGTATGTTATGTCTAACGCGCCTTTAAAGCTGCAAATTTTAATATCAGGTACAGGAAGTAACGCTCTTTCAATTATTCGTGCCACTCAATCTGGACATCTGCAGTCCCTGGCGATCGTTGAGCAAGTCATTGCCAACACAACAACTGCAAAGGGCTTACAGTTGGCCGCCGAACACAGTATAGACACTCACTGTGTTGCACATGCTCAATTTGAATCGAAAGCCGAGTTTGAGCAAGCGCTGCTTCAACAGATTAATGCGAAGCCTTGTGATTTACTGGTGCTAGCAGGCTTTATGCGTGTGTTGTCTGCTGATTTTATTGACAATTTTAACTGTAAAATCATTAATATACACCCATCTCTTCTACCAAAATTTAAAGGCTTGAACACCCATCAAAGAGTTTTAGATGCAGCCCAAACCCAACATGGGATAAGCGTGCATTTAGTGATTGCTGATCTGGACGCTGGCCCAATTTTAGGTCAAGCAAAGCTTGAAGTTTATCCACACGACACGGTTCAAAGTTTACAACAACGTATCCAAGTGATGGAACACTGGCTCTATCCCTACTGCATCAAACTTATTGCGTCAGGCGAAATTCACTTGAAGCCAAATACACTGGCACAAAATCAAGCAGTACCATTTCATGCTCACACTGGAGTCACCCTATGGACAGAACAGGATATTCTCGCGGCACAAGGCTTAACTGGAGCTGCACACTAGCATTTATGATATCGATGTATGCAAGTACATTAAGTGTTGCTGAGCAAATAAGCCCAGAGCCACTCAAACTAAACCAATCTTTAGATGTAGCGCCCTTTGTCGCTAATTATGATGTGGATACTAATGCTTTACCACTGTCTGGTAATGGAGTTCGCAGTTTGAAGCATCTTGGCGATGATCATTATCGAATGGAACAAGTCGCTAAGTCTTTTTTGCTCACTCGTCGAGAAATTGCCGAATTCACCATGAAAAATTGCGAGATCACGCCTAAAAGCTATAGATCGGAACAGTCTGGCTTAGGCCGAGATCGTCGTCAGCTTCTAGATTTTAATCTACAAACAAACATTGTGGTATTTGAAGAAAATAAAAAAAAGAAAGACATACAGCTACCCAAAGATCGGGTATATTATGATCCTTTGAGCGAAACCTTAGCATTGCAATGTTTACTTTTAAAACAAAAAGCCGATAAAAAAGACCAATCAAAACCTATTATTTTACATGTTGTGGACAAAGGCAGCTTAAAAGAACACCAATTTAAAGTGACCGGTCAGGACACTATACGTGTCGCTAAAACCGACATGGCGACCATCCGTGTGGAACGAGTGAGAGAATCCAATGAACGGTCAACGCTATTTTGGTTTGCCCCTCGGCATAATTTCGCTTTAGTTAAAATAAAACAAGACAATAAAGGTAAAACGATTACCTTTAACTTGGAATCCATAAAACAGGTTTTTTAATTGTGGTTGATTCGAACGTATTGACAATCGTTGTCACCACCATTTTTATTCAAAATATTCTGTTAAGCCAATTTCTTGGACTTTGCCCATTTATTGGCGTTTCCAACCATAAAAAAAATGCCCTCGGTATGGGGCTTGCAACCACATTAGTATTAACCTTAACTGCAAGCCTTACCTATCCGATTTGGCATTTTATTTTAATCCCCTTTGAACTCACCTACTTAAAAACACTGACGCTTATTCTCGTTATTGCCGCCAGTGTGCAAGCACTAGAATTAACACTTCGAATAGTAAGCCCCCTGCTTCATCAAACATTAGGGTTGTATTTGCCATTAATTACCAGTAATTGCGCCGTGCTTGGCGTCGCTTTGTTGGTGATCAACTCTGATTTTGATTCTTGGTTACAAGCGACAGCCTTTGGTGCAAGCGCCGGCATTGGCTTTGCCTTGGTACTTTTATTATTAACCCAATTACGCCATCAGATCCAAAATCCTCGGGTGCCAAAAATCTGGCAGGGATCTCCCATCGGGCTGGTAACAGCTGGTATAATGTCGCTTGCATTTATGGGGTTGCAAGGGTTATGACATTACTTGGCTTAAGTTTTATTGTACTTGGACTCTACGCTATTGCACGAACTCTAATGGCGTTGGAAAAAAAAGCCCAAGCCCTACACGCTGCAACTGAGCAAGCTAATTCAATTGAGCAGAGCATCCACCAGCTACTACCTCAAACTCAATGCGCCCAGTGCACTTATCCAGGCTGTCGCCCCTATGCTCAAGCAGTAGCTACCGGTGAAGATCACAATAAATGTCCACCAGGTGGTGATGCACTTATAATGAAGCTGAGCGAGCTGTTAAATCGTGAGGTTTTACCCTTGGTCAACCAGCCGCAAGCTTCTGATAAACAAGACTCCTATCCACTTACACCTGGACATGGACCTACACCTGCACCAGTTGAAATGATCGCTATGATTCGAGAAGACGAGTGTATTGGCTGTGCTAAGTGTATTCCAGCCTGCCCAGTTGATGCTATTGTTGGTGCAGCTAAAATGATGCATACCGTTATTTTGCAAGACTGTACTGGCTGTGAACTCTGTCTACCACCTTGCCCTGTGGATTGTATTGACCTTTTGCCAAGGCAGCAATTTTTATGACCCAACTCTACCCTATGACTGGTGGATTACTTTTGCCAACACAAAGAGCAATTGGTCTGAAGCCTCAAGCACTCACCGAACAACCGCCACGGCTTGTGTTTGCCCTACAGCAACGTCACCTGCGTTACGGATCGGTTGTTAAATTGGGACAACTGGTCTTCGCCAATCAAGTGATTGCCCAAAGTATAGGCTCAGAGCCCATCGCATTGCACACGGGGCTTGCAGGTCAAGTGACGTCCATTGATGATCACTCAATTGAGCTGCGTACTAATAGCAACATGCCCACTCATAAACAACCCATACCTGTATCGATGACAACACTTAAGCACACGCCCCTTGCGAAAGGCTTAAGAGAGCTTGGTCTGTTAGGCCTAGGTGGCGCAGGTTTTCCAACAGCGTTAAAGATACACCGTATACACACACTATTGATCAATGGTGTCGAGTGCGAACCGTTACTGGTCACTGATGCAAGCCTGATGACATACCATGCAGATCAAATCATACAGGGCTTGTATCAACTGCTGACACACCAAGATATTCAGCTGCGACGATTAATTATCGCTATTGAAGCTGACAAACCACAAGCGATCACCGCCATGCGACAAGCCTTGCAAATACACACCTGGTCTTTGCAACCTGAGCTTATCATTATACCCACTCGTTACCCAGCAGGTGGCGAGCGACAACTGTATCAACAACTTTTTGGAGAAAAATTGCCTGCTGCTGTCAAAATGAGTGATCAAGGCGTGGCGTGTTTAAACGTACATACATTGCTGGCTATTAATAATGGTTTTAATGGTCAGCCACTTACTCATCGACTGGTCAGTATTCTGGGCAATGGTATCGCACAACCCCAACAACTTTGGCTGCCTATCGGCACACCAATCAGCTGGCTGCTTACCTATTGTGGCGCTTTACACGAGCCATTAGAGGTGCGTATAGGTGGGCCAATTATG
>Ga0115546_1002612_pt1 | contig 10249 bp, 10 predicted proteins | sample COGITO_mtgs_1004_FD_87186 | JGI IMG/M metagenome (GOLD analysis project Ga0115546, IMG submission 87186) | Pelagic marine microbial communities from North Sea - COGITO_mtgs_100413 | ecosystem: Environmental > Aquatic > Marine > Epipelagic | place: Germany:Helgoland, sampling site Kabeltonne... | reverse complement strand
CATATCTTGAGCACTCTTTTGAGCTTGCCACGCATTCCACCCTAATTGATGTGATTCAATATGATTCTTTTGCATAGAGTAAGTTCCCTCTACGACTCTTTGTACAGTTTCCCACCATCTTTCGTTCTTTCCATCTTCTTTGATTCTAGAATAGGTTCTCATATAGACTAATTCACCTAATCCATTGAAACCGAAAGGAGCTTTTTTCCTCTTGTACTTACTTATAAAATTTTCTGACAACTTAAATTTTTCCATTTTACTCTTTCACTCCTTGTAAACTTATTTTCTTAACAATCATAATTATAATATATATCAACTTATCTTACTCAAATCCTTTTAAATCTTTATACTTTTGCGATAAAGTTTTTCTTAGATACTCTTCTGAGTTATCCATCTTTGCCTGAGCACCTTTACCTTCTACAGTTGATGATTCATACACATCAATCTTACCAGTATTAGTATTTATATTTGCTGGAAATGTAATTCCATCGACACCAAATCTATTTTTGATTACATGAACTCTACCAGTATTAGCAATCTTATCTTCTACCTTACGACTTACAGACATAACAAAGTCAGCAGTCATCACCTTAGAGTAATCTTCAGAAACCTTACTAGCATCAATCACCTCTTCTTCTAACGAACTTCTATTTGCCTGTGAAGCAGTCCATATTGGAATATCAAACTCACCAGCCATACCACGAAGATTTTCATAAGTCTCACCAGTAGCATGTCTCTTCTCTTTATAGAATGTGGTTGGTTTTAGGATATCAGCATAATCTACGATAACCACATCAGGTTTGATTTCCTGTATCTCCATTTGTTTGAGATGAGCAGCTAAAGTGTTTACGGATGCTGAACGAGTGGGATAGTATTTGATAATCAATTTACCAGCCAATCCATCTATAACCTTCTGTACTTCATCTTGATAGAACTTTATATTAGCAGTTGGTGTACCACTAAATACTGTATCATATCTCAGACCAACATAAGCCTCATTCAATTCTAAAGTATAATGAACTACAGTTTTACCTTCCTTTACCAAATGAGCAGCTAAAGATTGTAAACACCAAGTCTTACCAATACCAGCAGGCGCAACTAATACACCCAATTCACCACCAGCTAATCCACCATCCATTACATTAGTAATTGAATCCCAAGGTGTTGGTAAAGTAGCTCTTACCGATGATGTAAGTCTTTCTTCTAATGATATAATATAGTCATGACCTAAGTCTCTTTCACTACCAGCTTTCATAGCTGCATCAATTAGAACTTTTATCTCATCATATTTTTTCTGTTCCAATAAATCAACTGATTCCATAATAGATTTTTTGATAACCTGATTCTTACAAAAACCTAATGTTTCTTGTTTCACAAACTCTAAGTCTGTAGCTTCTATATTTCTCCAAGCATCCTTTAGATTTTCTACAACAGATACTTTTAGAATCTCATCATCCATCTGATTGATTTTGATTTTCAATACTTCTAAAGTAGGAGCTTTTCTAAACTCCATAAAGTATTTAGCTATCTGTTTAGTCAACCACTTATTAGCATCTGAATCAAAAAAGTCAGGTTCTAATATGTCATTGATAGTTTGTATAAATTTATTGTCTGATAAAAGTGATGATATTATTTTGGCCTGAAAGGAAGGACCAAATTGATTAAAATTTTCACTCGCCATATAATTCTTTTATTTGTTTTTCTTTTAGTTCCATTTGTCTTTTTTTACGATAGCGTTCTCTAGCTTTTGCCTGAAGAACTGCTCTGTTCTTTTTGTAATAGTCCATAGACCATCTTCGTTGCGCTTCTTTCTTTTCTTCTTCTGAGTTATATTTTTTATGCCTTCCCATCTGATTTTCCTGCCATCTCATTCAATTTACCAAAACATTGAATTAGCCAGCTGTCCATATTTGGTAGTGTGGCAAATAACCTATCTTCGATAAAACTCTTTTGAAACTTTAGTTTATTGAGTCTGTTTATTGGTTCTCTGACTTTATCAATTATTTTAGTTTTAGCAGACATACTAATATCTACTTCTTCTAATTGCATCAAAGTATAATTTCGTTTCAATAACTCCTCACTCTCTTTGAGTTTTTCATCTTCATCAATAATGTCACGTATAGTAAGTATCTTATCTTCGAGTAAAAGTGGTAATTTTTTTTGAATAGTTTTCAAACCCCACCCACGAACTCCATCTATGTTATCAGATTTGTCTCCGTCAATAGATCTGTAGACAGCAAAGTTATGAGATGGTATACCATAGTCCTCTAAAACTTTAGGAGGATCGTACATCTTCTTTTTTGTTGGTGACCAAACTGAAACTCTGTGATTTACTAATTGTAGAAAGTCTTTGTCTGTAGACATTAGAACTATATTAGATGTTTTTAGAATTTGTTTAGTGATATAAGCCATCGTATCATCAGCTTCTATGCCACCTATAGTAATTGTCGTTACTGGCAAAAATTCTAAATACTCTACTACTCTAGTTATCTGTAGAAGCATTGATTGATGTTCATCTTCCTTACTATTGAAATCATATGTCCTATTCAATCTCTTAGACATATTCCTTCCAGCTTTATACTCAGGAAATAATTTCTTACGGCGATTAGACCCACCCTTACCATCAAATACAATAATGGTTCTGGTGGGTCTAATTGTTTTGATAGCATATCCGATTGACCTTAGAAAACCAACTATTCCCCCAACATGAGCTCCGTCATCATTGAGAGTTGGTATAGCACTAAAACATCTTATGAATGTATTTAGACCATCTATAACCAATACTTTATCGTCAGGATTTTCTGACTCAGTACTACCACCTTTTTTCTTTATCTCATCGAGAATAGAAAGGTATCTCGCATTAGTCGTCACCTAAAACCTCATCAGTTATCTCTACATCATCGATACCTAAATCAGCTTTAGTGTATTTCAATATAACCTTATCACAAATCAATTTGTAACAATGTTCTTTGAATTCTGGATCTTTTAACTTTTCAGACCAATCTTTGGATTGAAATTTGATTTCATTACCTTCATGATCTTCCATAGTATACCAAGCACCACCAACTTTTGCAATCTTATGTTCTTTGAGGACATGCAACCAACTACCTTCATCATCTACACCACTTTCAAAGTAGAGTGGAAACTCAGCTTTTCTAAGTGGAGGACCTAATCTGTTTTTGATTACTTGTGCCAGAATAGTCATACCAATAGTATTCTTTTTACTATCTTTTATCTGACCTTTGTTCTTCAAACGAACACGAGTTGATGCGTGAAATGGAAGAGCCTTACCACCTGAAGTAGTATAAGGATCACCAAACATAGCACCTAACTTTACTCTCAACTGATTAGTAAATACCAAAGCAACTCTTTGTCTACCAATCATCTGAGTAATTTTTCTCATAGCCTTTGATATGATAATAGCCTTTGAAGTAGCCCATCCATCTTTATCAAAGTCAGCATCTAATTCTACTTTTGTAGAAGCAGCAGCTAATGAATCAACTAAGATTGTTACTAACCTATCTTTGTCTGATTCTCTTACTTTTGTTACAATCTCTTCGATAGCTTCGAAAACATCTTCGATTGTTTCTAAATGTAGATATAACATATTGTTTATATCGACACCTATAACTTGTAGAAAATCTTCACTTACTGCTGTCTCTGTATCTATATAAACAGCAACTCCACCCTTCTTTTGAGTTTCAGCTAATAGATGAGCACCCACTAATGATTTACCACTACTCTCCAATCCATTCAGTTCTGTAATCCTACCAACTGCAATACCACCATTAGGGCGATTTGAAATTGCTAAGTCTAACATTGTTGAACCTGTTGAAATGAACTCTTTGATATCTGTTGGTGTTTCTTGTGCGCCATCTAAGAAGTATGCAACCTTATAATCTTTGAATTTTTTATTTAGGGAATCCGCTAAAACCCCAGCCAAATCGTCTTTTACTGACATATATTTCTCCTACGAAAAAATTGAGGGTGGCACCAGATGAAAAGGATAAATCAAGCAGTGGTTATAAAAACCATAGCCACCCTCGTTATTTTATTTACTTACTAAACAACTCATCAAAAGCAGCACTTGCGTCTTCAACTTTTGTTGAACTAGCAACTACAGGTGTAGCTGTTGCTTCTTTAGAATCATCTGTATCAGTAGATTCTTCGGATGGATTCAACCATTCATTCAAAACCTCTGTGAGTTCTTCGTAGGTTCTTTCTTGATATAACTCAGTAATATCTTTTTGATTTTCCAAAAGATTTTCTAACTGAGCTTTATCTTCTACGATTGGGCTCTGATTTGGTTTTACACGAATTGAAGTCTTTGGGAAAGAAGCCCCACTTTCTTCAGCAGTAATAAACTCAACTGAAACATCACGACCATTTATAGCATCTGTAATATCACCATAGTCTGGATCTGCAATTACAGAAAGTAGTTCTTGATAGACTGTTTTGCCAAATCCCCAAAACTTTACACCTTGAGTCTCTTCACCACGAACAATTACAGGAGCAAAGGTTCTCATCTTTGACTCTAACTTACGAGCCATTTGATACTCTTCTCTGTTTCCACTTGTTTTTAGTTTTTGAGCAAACTCTTCAATTGGGTCTGGACGACCAAAAGAGATTGGTGATAAATAGGTTTTGTTATTCAAACCGAAATGAAAAAACAACTCAATGAAAGGATTATCCTTATTGTGTTTGTAAGGTAAAACTCTTATGATTTGTTTTCCTGGTTGAGGTTTCCATAGGTTCGAAGTCCTATTATTGGTTGTCTGAAGCTGATTCAGTCTTTTACGAATTGAACTAATATCCATTTGTTATTCTCCTATATTATTATTTATTTTTTAATTTGTAGTTACCACTAAGTGTAACCTATAATATATATCACTCAGCAAAGTGAAATACAATTTTATTTTAGACCTCTCCGAAGTTTTTGGTGTCTATTATTTTGTGCAATTTTGTTGGAATTTTATTTAGTCCAGTATCATTTGTTAGTAATAATGAGTTCTTATATTCTTCCCAAGGTACAGGAAATCTCTTATCCAATACTCCACCATTCAAGTCTCTGATAACTTCGTTTAGCGCATTGATTGAATATAATGTGTTGGTCTGTTTCTTTCTATGTAATGAAATAGTGTTAGGTATGTCATCAGCAATATAGTCATCCTCATACATTACATTGTAAGTACAAATCATCTGATTAGGTTCTGATAAATTTTGGAATACATAGACCTTATCATATAGAATATCATTACACTCTATAATTAGATCGAGTATAACATCAAGTCTATCTCTTGTAGAGAATGTACAAAGTAGTTGTGTTCTCATTAGTTTTTACCCTTCAAACACTTTATCATATCTTTACCTAAGTGTGCTAGAATTGATTTAGATTTACCTTTGGTTCTGTATGATTCTCTTCCTAATTCTCTTTCTTTACCACCCTCTTTACTTCCAAATGACACAGCGTCATCATCTGGTGAAACTCTTAATCTTTTCTGTAGGTGATTCATCAAGTCTTTTCTACCTTGTTCAGATTCTATATCACCATCAAAATTAGATAATTCGGCACAACACTCTCTAAACTCTGTCGGGCTTACTGAAGTACCACCTATGTTTATTGATTGTATACCCTCAAGTTCACCATTGATATATCTTGTAAAATGTATCTCATCCATAAAAGATTGTACATAAGCTCTCTGATTAGGACCATTATCACCATCAGGATTATTAGGGTATGAATCAGAGTCCAGTTCAGAATCAGCTTTTTGTAAATCCCCAACCAACTGTTCGTGAGCAACATTCATAGAATCTTTTCTCTTTCTGCTTGTGTCTTCAATGTCGTCTAACTTAGAATCTAAACATTCCTTTACAGCAGCTTCTGACATTTTTAGATGCTTTGCTATCTGTGAAACGGACATAGGACCACCATATTGTTTTAGTCCAACTTTGTTTAGCTGACGAACTCTAGAAACAACATCAGAAGTTTTTAGTACCATCTTTTGTATGTCTTGAGTGGCACTACCATCCTTTACCATCTCAATGACTGCTTCAGCTATTTCTTGTTCGGTTGCTTTTTCAGGATCTATACCTTTACTCTCCAGCTTCTTTTTCATAGCTGGATTGGTTCTCATTTCTTGAACATAGTCAATTCTTCTTGGATCGAAAAATTCAAAAATTTTACCAACACCCTCTACTGCTTCTGGAGATAAATTTTGAGAATCTTCACCGACAGCTTTTTCAGCATTATCAACTGTTGTAGCAGCTCTTTCTACAGCATTGGTTGTAGCCTCTACGACTTTTTCTCTATCACTATCTGATAAATCTTCATTAGCATCAACTGCTTTTGAAATCTTCTCTCCCTTCTTTCTAACAGAAGTATTGTTATGTGGGTCTGTCCAGTCCTTTTTATTTGATGTATGTTTGAATCCTATCCTACCATCAGTTGTTTCATATAAAGTTCCTGTGTCGGTATCATCTAACTTCTCTAAATAATCTAACTGTGTTTGATAATGTTTATATTCTTCAGAGCCCTCTTCGTGTTCATCTCTTTTCTTTTCTAACAATGATTGTACAATTTGTTTTTGATTGTAATCCATTGTTGCTGAAATAGGATATGGTTTAGTTTGAGGTTTTTTATACTTAAACTTTTCTTCACTTTGTAGGTAGTCAAGCTCACCTTGTCCAGTCTTAAATCCAATACTTAGCCATTGTCTAACATACTTTTCTGGATCTTTTTTGAACTCTTTTGCTGCTTTAGCTTTTTCAATCAGCATATCATATAATGGTGTACCTCTCATTTTTTCAATCTCATTTTCGACAAAATCTTCTTCTGTCAAATTAGGATTTTCTGTCAACTGTTCAGCTGCCACACCACCATAAGTTTCACCAGTTGTAGATGCTGGTGTACCAGCAGGTAAGTCATAAGCATTTCTTATATTACCTCTTCGTTCTTCAATAAGTTCAGCTGCTGTGCTTTCTGCATTTTCACTATTTTTTATCTTGTTGTCTGCTTGTTTATTATGTGCAGCTCTTCTTTTATCTCTCTGTGAAGTGGTTTCTTTTTCTGGTGGTTTCGTATAGTCTTGAGATTGAGTCTCAGCTTCACTATCATCGGCGTCTTCACCACCTCTCTGAAATTCAGAGGAAGCACCTTTGTTTGGGTCTGTGTCTCTTTCGAAATCCGACTTCTTATCTATCTTACCCGCATCATCTTTTTTCTCTTTGCCTTTTTTATCTACTGAAACCAACTTACCATCAACATTTTTGAATATGATACCTTCTTCATTTTCTTTACCATAACCTTTACCTTTCCATATAAGACCCATCTTCTTTATCTTATCTTTGTCTTGTTTGGATAACGGCTTGTTATCAGGTGCTTCAGCTAGATTCTCTATTAGAGCATTTCTCTGAACTACATTCCAACCAAAATCTTTTAGAACAGATTCTAATACTATTCTATCTCTGATACTCTTAGGATTGGGTTTGCCATCCTTTACTCTATACGCCCATTCAATTAAAATATCATTTATGCTAGTATTCATAATTTCTCCGTAAAATTTTCCATTTCGTGATAGTTCATCCCTTTCGAAACTCTCACTGGATACTTACCTCTATATTCGACAACAGCCTTTACCATCTTTACAAACTCCATCCCATCATCTTTATGTACATCAAATAAAAATGAGTCGTAACTATACAAAATTATCTTACTCTTATAACCATCTATTTTTGGTAATAATTTTGTGAGTACTCTCATATTATTTTCTGTTTCCATCAATTGAACAAGATAGTTAAATAACTTATTCTTATTCATATCTGATAGATTACTTTTGTATATCTTCTTACTATAAATATCAGATTCTACGAAATTATTCGATTTATAAGAGTTCCAAATTTCATTTATATATACTTGCACTTTTTTGAAAAATGGGTTACTTTTTAGTACAGCATCAGGTATATGTCCATATAAGTACTGAAATGATAGGGATTTAGCCTCATCATAACCTACCTTATACAGCTTCGACATATGTTTATGTACAGAACCTTTTGGAAATTCATATCCAACCACTTCACCAATTAGTCGAAGATGATAAGCATCATAGTCCATTTCTACTAAAATTCCATCTTCTCCGTGTCTACTAATAAATTTCTTTCTACTGCCATCTTTTTTATTCAAAGCAGCAAAATTTATACCACCGAATCTATTTGATGGACGACCAGTGGCAGTATAAGGATTGTATTCACTATAAACCATACCTTTTGTGGTTTGTAATCCATTCTTCTCTATATTATACAAATTAGGAATAACATCATTATTATATGTTTGAAAGCAATCTTGGATACTACCAAATACACCTTTTTTTATCTCATCAACTATAAGCCTACTCTTCTCCAAATGTTTCATAATAGGTATTATACAATTTATATTAGACTTTCCCCAATAGACTCTATTGAAATAGTCGTGAGAATTTGTAGTCAACTCATCAATTGGCATTGGTGTATTTTTATTCAAATAACTCTTCATCTGTATGTCATCTATGTTCTCTAATTTTATCAGATGTAACAATTTTTTCTTATCATAGGTAAACACCTTTTGTGATGTCCTTAATTGATACAGATATTTTTTGTTTAGATTTATAGCATCTGAATGTCTGAATGGCAATATGTATTCTTCTGTTTTATCATCTAACATTCTAAGATATATCAAACATAAATTTGTTGCTAAAGGATGTTTATTATCATCACATTGAACTGGAACGATAACAGAACTTTCTGATTTGAATTTGGTTAGAAACCTATCCCATTCTTTTTGTGATTCTACTATTTTCATCTAATATGTGGACCCGCTATCCAAACAACTAATGATTTTCTAATACCACTTGTAACTGGTAATACTCTATGTCTAAGTATTGATGGAAACATAATAGCATGACCTTTCTCCCTATACTTAGGCGTGTCCAATATACCACCTCTTTCTAATTCAAATTCACCACCACTATACTCATCAGTATTTGAAAGTTGTATTGTTAGACTAATTTTTCTATAGTTCATATTGGGTCCTGTATCGGTGTGCCAATCATAATGTGGCGTACCAACAGCTGAGTCATATACTGTGTATTGTATACACTCATAAAATCCTCTTATATCTATCTTCCAATTATTTGTATTTTGAACCGATGCCCAAATCCAATCATATATCCATATTGTTTCTTTATTTACTGGCAACCAAGAAACTTGTGAGTTTCTGATATCTTTATTGACATCGTTGTTTTTATCATTTTTAATAGTAGCATCTACTTTTGCCAGCTTGTCTCCTATAGAAATAATCTTATCACATTTTTCTTCAGAAAAGAGTGGTTCAAAAATATTATGACTGTCCTGTTGAAAGTCAGCATCAACTTTCCAATCGTCAGGAATTTTTTTTACAAAAGCCAATTATGTGCCTCGCACCATAACTCAGTTGTTTTTGGGAATACTTCTTTCATTTGTTCTAACATCACTTTAGCATATTCTTGGATTTCTATTTGTGATGTCTTTTCATTTCTTAGTTCTATAAAGTTCATTACTGCTTGAAAAGATGCAGTCCAATATACTTCTGTGTACTGATTCAATGGTAGTATGATTCTTGCTTGTTCTTTAGCCATACCCGCATCAATCATTCTATCATACGCCATTTCTACTTGTCTCATATACTCATTGAAAACACTAGTCATTCTTTTTTGTTGTAGGTCATCTAATACACCCTCTGATGCTTGTTTATTATCTTCCGATTGTTTTCTCCAAACTTCAGGTATGTAGAAATCTTCTACTGGCACATATCTACCACTTATCTCATTCCACGCATGATCTTTAGCAGAAGAATTAGATGTGGTTTCAATGCCAACTACATGCTTATACCATTGTCTCATTACGAACTCAGGTGCCTTTATATGGAACTGAACTTGTAAATGTCTGAATGGTGAATAGTGTTTATACTTTGCGAGATAACGAACAAGTCTTTCATCTGACTTATCGAACTTTGTTTTTCTTTTACCGAATGATACTCTAGCTGAATTGACGACTGTTAAATCATTTCCTAACGAATCAATAACCTCAATAAAGCCTTTGTCTAAAACTTTACTTTTCATATGTAACCTCTATTTGTATATAAGTATTATATAGATAACCCAAAATGTAAATTAATATGAACCACCACCAGCTCCACCTGCCATTACTCCTGGTGGAGGACCAGATGGTGCACTTTGTT
>Ga0115546_1002597_pt1 | contig 10279 bp, 8 predicted proteins | sample COGITO_mtgs_1004_FD_87186 | JGI IMG/M metagenome (GOLD analysis project Ga0115546, IMG submission 87186) | Pelagic marine microbial communities from North Sea - COGITO_mtgs_100413 | ecosystem: Environmental > Aquatic > Marine > Epipelagic | place: Germany:Helgoland, sampling site Kabeltonne... | reverse complement strand
TCTTCAGTTAAAGGAGAGAACTTTCCTCTTTTTTTAGTTCCTCTTAAATCTTTTATAATTTTTGCTTTTCTTTCCTGTAGTTTTAAAGCAGCTTCAGCAAGGGCAGCAGATCGTCCATACTCTTTGTCTTCAGCAGCCCTAGACTTTTCTATTTCTTGTAGTTCAAGAGCCTTCAGTGCGTTAGCTCTATCTTTACGTTCTTTAGCAGACTTGGCAGTTTGATCTGCAAACGCAGCACCCACATTACCTTCTTCTCTTACAGCAGCTTTACCAAGTGCTGCAAGAAAATCAGATGCTGCTTGTGCAGCAAAAGGAATATTTGGTTGTAGAAGTTTTCTTCTTGCTTCAGCATCTTCTTTTGCTGCTTGTGTATAATATCCTTCAGGACGTATGCCAAACTTACGAAGTCCAGAAACATTTGGTGCGCTTGTTCTAGCTGCTTGCAAACGTGCAAGCTCTGCCTCCATAGGACTACGCTCCTCCAATGCCTCTAGTGATGTAGGCTCTGCCTCATCTACATCTAGATCACCACCAACCTGACGAGCAATTACACCACGACCCATCAGTATATCTTTCTGAGTTACCTTACCATCACCACTCATATCAGGGAAGCGTCCTCCCCCCTTACGTTTGATAATATCTGATAATCCACCGCCACCTTTTAAACCTATTGCATCAGCAAACCTATTAGCACCTGTTTTACTACCAAGAAAAGAACTACCAAGAGTAGAACCAATACCTAGTAGCTGCTGCCCAAAGCTAGGCTGAAAAGGATTTGACGTTTGATTTTGTGTTGAGCTTGATAAACGTGTAAGGGGATTACCATATACAAAGCCAGAGTATTCAGCAAGTTTTTGTTGTGGAAATTCTCTTTCTTCTAGAAACTTAAAGTATTCTTCATCAAGCGCAGACTGAGCAAGGTCACGTTTCTGTTCTCCTATAGTCTGTAATGCACCCTGTTCAGCCAAACCAGACTTAAATGTTTCTGCCCCAACTTTACCAATAGCTGATGCTGTATTAGCCTCTCTTGCCTTTTGCTTTTCAAAAGCTGACTGTGCATCTTCAAAAGCACTCTGAAGTCCTCTTGATTCAATATCTGCAAGAAGTCTACTCTGATTTCTCTGAGCTTCTGCTGCTTCCAGTGCGGCTCTTGTTCCAAGACCAGACATTCCACCACCCTGTTGAATAGCTTTTGCTTCCAAGGCTGGCTGTATATTACGCTCAAAATCTCTCTGAGATTCTCTCTTTTCAATATCTGTAACAGCACGTTGATATGGAGACATAAACTGTTGAGCAACTTCAGGAGTAAATGCCTGTGACTGTTGTCTAATAATACCCAAAGCTTCATCTAAAAAGGGCTTCTGAGTTCCTACAAGCCCTGCTATACCAGCCTGTGCCGCTTCTTCTTCAGGAGTAAGCGGAGCTATTGTCGCACCCTCAAAAGGAATATAACCTGCTGCTTTTTCAGCATCATAGATAAGCTCTGCTTCGTCAACTACTTTTTTTACAGCAGGAGCTATTTCAGAAGGAAGCTGTTGACTTGTAACAACTTGTTGGGTAGCAGGTTGTGGCCTACTAGAACCAAATAATGAAGATAAAAAACCCATATCTTAAACCCTTTCTATTAATGGTTTGAGTGCAGCAAGTCCACTAATTTCATTGGGCTGCTCTTCAGAACCATACGCTTTCTTTCTAATTTTTTTAATTGTTTCATCCATAACATCTGCACCCTCATCTGCATTTCCATTACCCAGTGCTGCCATTGTATAACTATCCACCACATACTCGCTGGGACTTACGGCAAGTGTAGCCACTTTTTCTTTACCTTCTTTGATTGGCATACGAACATTATCTTCCATACCATGTCCATCGCCGGGAACTCTACCAGAGAACTCACCACCCTCTGCTAGGGCTATAAGACCACCACTTTCCATTGCAACCGTTCGATCACTGCTTGCAGTCATAAGCCTCTGCATTGCTGCATTTCTCATAGCTGCTTCTTGTAGGCTTGCAACTTGCTGTGCTTGCTGCTGTGCTTGCTGTTGACGCTTTACTGCCATTACATCTTGAACACCATCAAGAATATCAACTCCTGCTTTCTTTGCAAGAGTTTCAAAAGCAGCATTAAATGCTCCTTCTTTTATTGTATCACTAGTATCTTCTCCCATCTGCATTATTGGTGCCTGTGGTGCAGGACGAGCTTGCATAGGTCTAACAGTACCTAGCGCAGGAGCTTGACCGCTATTAGCTCTCATAGCAGCAAGTTGCTGTAGTGAGTTACCCAGCACAGGTGTTCTTGTAGGAGTAGAAGGAGGCATCATTTGTCTAGGATCAACAGCCATTATTTTAACCTTCCATAGGTAAACTGAGAAGTATTATTATCAAGTAATTCATTACTACTATTATACCCTACTTTATCAATTTTCCCAAACTGTTCTCGCTTCTCATCAAGCCTACGATGAAAAGGATCAATAGCCTGTCCAGTATTATAGTTACCATAGAGGGTACTTTCATTGATAAATTTAAAATGTTCTGCCATTGTTTTCATTAGTTTAAGTCCTGCCAAGATGTTTCTGATCCTAGACTTACATACCCCTTAAACTTCCCTGTGCTTGCTGAGTATGCAATGTCTCCTTTCCGTGGTCTTCCAATACTTGTAATAGTTACTACACTATAGATATTGCTTGCCGGTGTACTTTCTATTACTGTATCTCTATTGCTTAATTCATTAATTAATATTGATCCCCATCTCTGTATATCAGAATACATTTTTCTAATGTCATCTGTAGACATGTTTTGTGGAAGGGTTGGGTATCTTGCCATTACCTTGCTCCATCGCCCTGTATGCCAAGTCTGATTGATCCCCATCGCCAGCTTGCATTATTTGAGTCACAAGATACCCGTACCTTTGCTTGCCTTCCTCTACTTCTAAAATTTACTTTCTCTGTTGTATTTGTAATATCAAATTCTTTTGTTATACTTTCAGTGCTTTCTGGATATTGTTTAGTTGTAAACTTCATCTTAATCTTACCACCAGACAAATCATAGTCAGGAATAATTCTATTCATAAACATAATAGCATTACCATCATCAATATCAAAATCACCCGACTCAACAAAAGATGTAATAGTTTCACCACTACCTGTGAAAACATCTATAGGTTCATTGTTATATATATTATTACCAGCAGCAGTAACACCTGTTGTAATTGTATTTCCAAAAACTTCTTTATCTGCAAACGTAGTAAATATCATTTCACCATAAATCCAGTAGTCATCTACAGGATTATATATTACATACTTATCACATTCTGTTTTATCGCCAGAAGCATATAGCCAAATAATCTCATTAAACTCTGAGTTAATACCTGCAAAAACTTTATTATAATAATCTCTATTAATATCATCAAAAATAAATCTACGAACAGTACATGGTACATCTTCTACCTGTCCTGTAAATCTATGAAAATTATCATACCCCATCCAGTAAGTGATACCACCAAAGTCTACACCAGCATGTTGTCCTACCATACCACAGTTTGTACCTGCCTGTGTAAATCTAAATGTAAAGGGTGGTCCTGCAAACTCCATCAACCATAAAGAATTGTCAGTCCAGATATTAATAGCAGTCTTGGAACGAACTGCGCCAACTATTTCTGTACCATCTGTAAGAACAACCTCACCGGCTGTGGAACTTACAGAGGGAACCCAGTTAGTTCTATCATCTTGATCTGACCATCGTACCAACATAGGATTAAATGTACCACTTACTGTAGCATCAACAGCAAACTCATTAGTTCCAAGACAAACTAAATGTCTATCATTAGGTGAAACAATAATAGAATTACTTTGAATAGGTGAAGTAGTAACAGATGTAGCTCTTGTTGGAAGCACAGAAGCATCACTATCAAAATAGAATATATTACTTCCCTTACGATTAGCTACAACATCTTCTCCCCAGTTATCCAGACTCCACTGTGTAATATCAAATACAATACCAGACGATCCAGCAGAGGCAGGTTGATTCCATGCTCTTGTCTGTGATGCACACACTGTAGCCTGATACCTAGCAGCACCATAACCTAGACCGGCAGCAGCTACAGAGTTACCAGTAGGAATATAATAATTAAATGTTGCTGCCCCTGTATCACTCTCTGTTGCATCTGCTGCTCCAGTAACTGAGATTGTAAATACATTAGCACTCTCCACAGAGATAACAGGATATGTATTTCCTTGTAAACTTACAGCATTAAAAGCTGCTGAAGATGTAAAAAATACATAATCACCTACAACTCTACCATGTGCAGCATCAGAACAACAAACTCTTGTACTTCCAGAAGATGTTCCAAAAACATTAGAAAGAGTAACTGCCGTTGTTATTGGAGTAATATCATATAGCTGATCACCCTCATGTGCATATAGTTTATCCGGCGTACCAAAGATAGCTCTCTTTTTGCTATTAGAATCTGACCATGTAAGCAAGTCTCTGGCAGAACCATCAAAGGTTGTACCTAAAGCTCTTGTCTCATAGCCACGCATATTCTCTGGACGACCAGCACGAAAGCGCACATAGTTACCATCAAACCAACGCTGGCCTTCGGCATAGGCCGTAGTCTCCCTATGGAAGCCTTGCTGAAATTCAAATTTTGCTAGTCTTGTTGCCATTAGCGTGTAAAGTTCTTTACAAGAATTGAATCAACTTTAGCAGTGGTTCTTACTGCATAGAATAGAACATCTACAGCCCCTGAAGCACTTGTAAGTACAGGAACAGTACCGCTTGGAAACTGATAGGCAGCATTATAACTTAGTGTACGATCTCCAGTAGCATCCTGTACAATAAAGATATGTCCTGTTGCTCCAATATTAGTAGAAGTATTCGTAGGTGCAGCAAGAGTTCTATTACCAGCAAGAGTAACAGCAAAGACATTACTGGTATTAAGATCAGGCACTACAGATGTAGCATCTGTTAGAGTAACAATAGGAGCAAAAGCACCTGTCATAAACTTACCCTTACCTGATACAGTGACAGTACTGGCAAAGTGTGCAGCACCTCCTACACTAAGAGTAGAGGCAAGGCTTGTAGCTCCTGCTACTGTCAGAGTACCTCCAACTCTTACTGCACCACTAACACTTGCATTACCACTAACATCAAGATTACCAGTAGCTGTAATATTAGTAAACGTAGTTTGCGCTACAGGAAGTACAGTAGTTCCGTTTGTAACATACATCGCAGTAGAATCATCAGTAATAGTTACACCAGTATTACCAGCCACCTTTAGAACAATAGCATCAGTACTATCATTATAAGAGACAGAGTTTTTTATAATATATGTTTTTGAATTATTAGGAATAAGAATATTAATAGTATCATGTGCGCCGCCAACAGTTCCTTTAAACTCAATAATAGCAGAACGAGATTGATCTCCAGAACCTTGGTTTTCACTTAATGTTACGGTTGCAGCACTACCTATTACTACAGTAGTGTACCCAGCAATGGCATCATCAACAAGACTGATAACTCCATCATTGAGAATGGCTCCCCAACTGTTTGGATTTTCTCCATCAGCTTGCTTTGTTAGGCGAAGATTTGTTGTATATGTACTTGCCATTATACTGCCTTTCTTTTAACTTTTTCTTTACACTCTGATCGTAAAATTTTTGTGTTTGCTTCTATTGTTATTTGATTAATAACATTTTCATAGTTCATGCAGTTTACTATATCAGGAAATGGTCCTGTTACAGAATGTTCTTTAATAGGTTCACCTGTAGGTAACATTGTTATTATAATTACTGAGATATAATAAAACATTACTCTACTAACTCAGGCCAATCATAGAGTATACCTGACTTTGTAATACTACCATCATCTTCTGTTGTATATGTTAAAAATAGTGCAGCAATAGCATCTGTATTAGCAGCATTAGTTATAGCTGTTTCCATCTCTGTTGCTTTACTTCTAATTGCATTACGCCATGTTTGTATATTAGATGGTACTGCTACAGTTGTATCTATATAACGAACAACGGCCCAATCACTCTGTGAAAGAAGAGATGCTTGTTGTGTTTTAACTTCTTGAATTAGATTAGACTTAACACCCAGAGTAACAACTTGATTTCCATCATCATCTAACAGAGCATTACCATCTTCATCTACTTCATTAATATCTTCAATAGCTTTAGCAGTAGATGTAATAGTACCATCAGAGTTCTGTGACCAGTTATATAGTCTACTATCAGGTGGGGTTTCTTCTGCTATTTCAACAACACCAGCAGCTACTTTTTCTGAGGCAGACCAGACATGCCAGTTAGCAGGATTCTGAACACCATTGTCAGCAGTCCATGCTCTACCTACTGTTATTGTTCTGCCATTATGTTTCCACATTACTTTCTTCTCCTGTTATCTTGCTGTAGCTGGTGCAACGCCGTCACCGCCAAATGGGTGTTCTGCGAATGCCATGTAGATGTATGTGCTTCCTGAAGTATTCATCGCTGTATTTGTATTTTTCACCTTAAATCCATTTGATAGATACGATGCTTTACGACTGCCACCGACATTATCTTCTTCTGCAGCAGATGTATTAGCACGTATATTAGCATTCATTTCATTACCTGCTGTTGGATTATCTCCACCTGAACCAGCGAGTGAACCAAAGAGTGCGCTACCCCGTGCTGTATCAAGCATGGTCCAACTTTCAGCAGCATTTGTTCTCTTAAACATGATGAATCTAGGTTTGAAACCTGTGTAGACAAAAGGACCATCTGTTGATCCATTGCCTGTGTAACTCCCGAAGCTGCTATAGCCGGGAACTTCTGCGAAGCAGTAGGCAATCATTCCATCACTGGAGCCATTAGTTCTCCCACCACTGCCGACACTAAACACAGAAGATGTTGGCGCAGTGTTATTAAAGAATGTGCTGGCTGTAACTGGAGCAGCAGTGGTATCAAGTGTTAGACCTTTGGTAGCTCCGACGTCTTCGTGATAAACGACCCAGCTATCCGCATCGGCTAGGTTTTTAACCAGTATCATTTGTGGTGCTGCACCTAACCCATGACCAAGCGTTGTGTTAGCACCTGTCCCTGTCCATTTTACAATAGAAAATCCTGATGTAGCGGAAGCACTAACTGTACTGGTTGTATCGCCATCTTCGTTGCTGCTGCCAGTGGTGTTATCTGCAAGCCAGCACCATGCGACGTATGTGTTTGTGCCGTTATTCAACCCATTGTGCGTACCAACCGTGAAACCGTCGCTGTCAAATGACGTTATTCCCTGCGCCTGTGTAAATTCTGCGTTGGCTGCATTGCTAAGAATCTGTTTTGTGGAACCACGAACAACATCCATTAGCCGATGATTGTCTGCGAGACTGCGAGGCTTGCCCCATACCCAGTCAGGCTGAAAGCCTACGCCAGTGACGCTGAAGGCTGTTCCAGAATTACCCGTGAACAATACGGGATTAAAATACGCTGACCCATCTTTGATCGATGGTGTGGCAAGGTTGGCGGTGGATAGTGCTTTGAAGCCGGTGGGTGGTGTGTAGGCAAAGGCCGTGGCTCCAAAATTGACGGTATTGGTAATCCCACTTCGATTGTCTTGCTCCCCAACTGCGGGGCTGTACAAAGGGCTTGACCCTGTTATTGAGGCAACCTGCCCGGTTTCGTTTACAGGATCACCGCTATTTACCCATGTGTTATTCTTGGCAAAATAAACTTTTCCGTTCCGTACAGCGACACCCAAAACATCGTTTGTTGCAAAGGTGGGCAAACTAGCAAGGATTTGGGAACCGTTTTGATTAACCTCTCCCCCTTCCATGTAATATACAACAGACGGATTGACCGAGAGCAGCGACTGCGCCGATGCAAAATTAGATGCGTCGGTAGCTACAATTCCCGCAGAACGAAAATTACCATTGGTTTTCTTTACCTCAAAATAAAAACCAGCATCGTCTTGAACATCAAAAGCGATAGTTCCTCTGACCTTGTTAAACGAGGATTGGTTTAGATCAAGGTTGCCGTTTGACAGCGTTATGCTACCTGTCGGAGCGTCAAGTGGATTCATCGTGCAGAAGTTATTAGTCGGGGTATCTGACATCTGGTCTGTGGTGGCTAGTCCGCTGCTGGTAAAATCATTGCCGTTACCGCTTACGTCTTTACCCAGATCAGAACTGTCGGCAAAGTCGAGATAGAAGCCATTAGTTCCGTAGCTGCCACTGTATGCCTTCGGTATCCACACGCCATCGTTGTTGTATTCGCCAAAGCTGGTTGGGCCTAGTGCAGTGCCATCAACAAAGTGCGTCTCTGCACAGTAGCCTTCAAATTCACGACCGGGAAAACCAGCTTGATCAAAAAGCTGAAACGTCCCCGCTTGATTTGTTCCACTGTCCACATTAGCTCCCACAGCAGTTCCACCGCTTTTCAAATCACTGACGAGAACCCCGTTGACGTAGCGCCTAGCCCTCGGCGTTGTTCCGCCATCCGTGTCCCAGACGCACATATAATGCGCCCATGCTGACGGATCGACGTACATTTGGCTAGTCGCCTGATCTTCACGCCAAGCCCCACCGCTACGTTCAGCCCAATACCAATCGTCGTCACCGCCTGAAAGAGACGAATGAAAACGAAAAATTGAACGGTTATCTGCGCTTACATATGTGCCGCCAACATTAAATCCTAAGCCACCATTAGTTCCAAAAGTGCTGCGTTTGAGCCAAAACGAAATCGTCCATGTCCTCAGATTGCCGTCAGACGCTACAGTACGTGACATATCGCCAGTGCCGTCAAGGCGTAAAGAATTTTCAATCTCGTAGCCAGTTGACTGACCAGCAGCACCCATTAAAAGATTATTACTAAATACCATTCTTATCTATCCTAACTATAAGCTTGTGTCATAACTGCTTGAATATTCTCAGCAGTATCATCAGAGGAAACTGAAACTACAATATAATCTAACCTATCCATTGCATTATCTGCTGTAGACAGTGCTGGGGCTACACCACCAATAAAGTTCCAACAGGCATTGTAGGCAAGAGTACCAGAGCCACCGTCCTGCATAAGCAAAATACTACCAACCTGTCCTACTCTTGCGTTAGTAGGCCGTGCCAGTGTATGTGCAGCAGTAACAGAGGTAAAGAAGTTTTGTGCTATACCAAAGTTAAGAGACACAGACGTCACACCATTAATTGCAGTGGTATGTACAGCAGCAGCCGCTGACTCAGTTAGCTGTAGTTGTCCTTCCAGAGAAGTATTACCAGATACTCGTATAGTTCCAAGAAAACCAGAGTTACCTGTAATCGTAGCTGTGCCTGTAATGTGTGCAGTACCTTCCAAAGAAGTAGGACCAGATACTCTGACAGTTCCTAAGAAGCCTGAGTTACCTGTAATAGTAGTAGCACCTGTTACTTTAAGTGTACCAACTAACTGAGTATTTCCTGATACACATACATCACTATCAAACTCTGCCTTACCACCAACAACCAAACCAGCTTCAAGACTTGTAGCACCGCTTACTCGTACTGTGCCTAAGAATCCAGCATTACCTGTAGCAGTAACAGTGCTAAGAAGATTAGTTGCTCCTCCAACGCTAAGAGTCGAGGCTAGAGAAACCGCTCCTGCAACGGTAAGTGTACTGTTTAGATCAACAGCACCCTCTAGTGATGTTGCTCCAGCAACTCTAAGCGTACCACCTAGTACAGTGTTACCGCTTACTGATACGTCATCTTTAAATGTACCAGCGCCTACTACAGTAACAGTGCTTGCTAGATTGGTTGCTCCACCTACACTAAGAGTTGATGCTAAAGATACAGCACCAGCCACAGTAAGCGTACTGTTAAGATCAACCGCACCTTCTAGTGATGTTGCTCCAGCAACTCTTAGCGTTCCTCCAACTACAGTGTTACCTGCTATTGAGGCTGTACTTTGAAGATGTGCTGCGCCTACTACTGTAACAGTACTGGCAAATACTGCTGCGCCCCCAACAGATACTGTACTCTGAAGATGAGCAGCATCGACTACTGTAACTGTAGATGCAAAGTTTGCTGCTCCACCTACTGAAAGAGTCGAAGCAAGTGACACTGCTCCCGCAACGGTAAGTGTACTATTAAGATCAACAGCACCCTCTAATGAAGTTGCTCCAGCAACTCTTAGTGTACCTCCAACTACAGTATTACCTGCTATTGAAGCTGTACTTTGAAGATGTGCTGCGCCTACTACTGTAACAGTACTACCAAATACTGCTGCTCCACCTACTGATACTGTACTTTGAAGATGTGCAGCATCAACTACTGTAAC
>Ga0115546_1002587_pt1 | contig 10307 bp, 23 predicted proteins | sample COGITO_mtgs_1004_FD_87186 | JGI IMG/M metagenome (GOLD analysis project Ga0115546, IMG submission 87186) | Pelagic marine microbial communities from North Sea - COGITO_mtgs_100413 | ecosystem: Environmental > Aquatic > Marine > Epipelagic | place: Germany:Helgoland, sampling site Kabeltonne... | reverse complement strand
TTTGTTGTAGCGTCATGATGATAGTGTTTTTGTCCGCATTTACGGACGATTCGTGGCTTCATTACAAGGTCTCGTGCAAAGTCTTGCATGTTGAATGATGCGAACTTAACTTGATTTTTCTTTTTCTTCATTGTAAAGTCATGTGTTTAGGGTTATCGTTATATTTTTTAATCCATTCTACTGCCCGCTTGTACTCTCTTTCGATGTCGCAGTAAGTGCTTATCCATGTCACCTCACCTACTATTATCCTCTCGATCTCTATGAGTACGGGCATGAGACAATCCCATGATGTGTGGTATTGTAAGAGTATATGATGTGTTAATTCTCTACTACCCTCTTTTGTTAGATGCTCAAAGTAACATCCATCGGGTGTTTCCAACCCCATAAATTTTGCTATTAGTTTATTATCTTCCATTGTTATATGTTTTAATAAATTTTACTACTGCTTCGTACACTTCTTCAATGTTACACGTTAGTAGTGCATCGTTAATAAAGTAATGTTGTCCATCGCTCGGTTCATCTGTTGTTAAGCATTTTTCTGCTACGGGTATCAGCCAATCCCACGATGTGTGGTACTTTAAGTACGAGAAGTCTCCTTGTGTACCTAAGTCAGGATACTGCATAAATTCTGCTATTAGTTTATTATCTTCCATTGTTGTATATGTTTATTAAGTATACTGCTACGTTATGTAAGTCCTCGATTGAACGCCATCTCTTTTGATTGTTTTTCCTTAAAGAGTTGTCAATCATTCCGTGTGGATCGAGTCCGTCATTTTCTATCTTCTCTATTACGGGCATAAGCCAGTCCCATGAGGAGTTGTATAGGAAGCACGACTCGTGTATTGCTTCGTAGCCTTCATCTTTTCTCTCGTCTATTAGGTAACCCGCATCCTGATGGTGTGGCTTCAACCCCATGAATAGGGCGATTAGTTTGTTGTCTTTATCATTCATGATTCCTTGCTTCTATCTCTGTATATGTCCATTAGGTCAGTAAGTCTATTCTGATACTTATCGTATATTCTTTTTTGATTAACGGTTGGCTCGTTATCTCGTAGCATATCCGCTAGTCGGTCAAGCCATTCAGCTTCTGCTTTGTGCTTGAGTCCCGTATACCTAGCCATTAGTAACTGCTTTGCTAGTTCTTCTCGTGTAAGGTCTAGGCTTACGATGTTGTCTATTAGTTCTTGTTTAATTTTCATGATATATAAGTTCTATGTTATCACCCTGTAAACTCTCAATGATATGTAAGGTGTTTATACGTCCATCCCTTACGGGGTATATGGTGGCTTGTATTGTACCCTCTCCTACATCGAATACGTTGATGTCCATGTGGTCTCCAATGCTCGTCCACACATCTAGCGGGTAGTCCTTGTCCAAGCCTATAAGTCTTGGTAGGTGTATTACACCGAACAATTCACTTGTTATCTTTATTCTCTGAATCTCTTGAGTCATAGGTAATTTTATTTGGTTTGTTACTATTAAATTCTATCGTCATCTCAAAGTCCTTAGGCTTAGGTACTTCAAATGTTTCTTCTTCTTTATTCATGATGTTTAGTTTAAATATTCTCTATTAATAATGTTCTCTGCTTCAACCTCTATGTATGCATCAGACATCCCCTCATCTACGTTGTCTATCCACCATCTATCCTTAGATAGGTCGTCAGGTGCGTTAAGAAAACCTTGTATGATGTCGTTGTGGTATATGACAGACGCGACTTCTTGTATCTCATCCGTCGAACCTATGTTATCATATGGCATCTCCTGATAGGGTTGTGTTAGGCGTATCCTTTCCCACGTTCGAGCCGTGTGTATTAGGATGATGTTATATATATCTCTATTCATGATGTTTTATATTCGTGGTAAAAAATGTTCAGCGAAGGGGTCCAACCCTAGCATCCCATTGCTCATGCCTTGTATGTCGTGTGATACGTCTGCCAGAAACAAAAGATCGTCCTCGCTCTTATCTACTAAGCGGTTGCACCACTCGTCGTTCTCCATGCATACACCTAATATGGTCAGCATATTGTCCTCGAAGAACACGGGGAAGTTATCCTTTATTATGTCACAAGCGTTTGCTAAATTTTTCATGTCTATTGGTTTTTATAAAATTCGTGGAAGAAGTACTCATCGAACTTGTCGTATATTAATGTGTCGTTGTTAAAGATGTCATCCCATACCTTCTTAGCTACTGCATATTCAGGTAAGTCTTCGTGGTTGTCAACCTTCATCTTGTAAATGCTTTCCAATCCTTAGACTCAGTACTACCCAAGTCTATGGCTATCTCTATGTTAGATATGTGTGTCCATCCATCGTCAGCGTACTTGCTCTGCTCGTTCATTCCTTTACCGCTTTCGAGGTGGTCTATGACTACCTGAGCATCGTCAATTATCATCTTCATTCGATGTATTAAGTCGGGTTTATTTGTATTAGATTTTTTAGAGCCATGTATAGGCTTTTCATATTCTCGTTTCATGTTGTATTGGTTTTAGTATTCAGTGCCGTAGCAATTCTCACATTCACAGTTGTGATTATCTTCGTTGTAGTTTAGTTCTTCATTGTTAAAGTATTCTTCACACCCATCGCATTGTACTCGGTCAGCGTTATGGTCTATGCTTACACCGAGTTTATCAGCGCACTCGTCGAGGAAGCTATCAGTCCAATCCATAAACCCTAAGGTTACTTGCATCTGCTCATCCGTAGTCAGCTCAGGCATGAAGTATTTTTTAATGAACTCATTACGTGTCATGGTCGGTGGCTTGGTGTACTCATCCACCATCTTGCATATGTCCTCGTATATCTTGTGCTTGTTGCCCTTGAGTCCGAAGTACCGCTTGACATCAGTAACTTTCCAATGTCTATGTGGTTTCATACCTATCTTACTCCATAGTCCTAAGTCACGCTTGGATACGATCAGGTTGTACATACCTTTGGATGATGCCGATCCGTTTACGGATAGGTCTTGCTCTAAGTCTTTTTCAAATTGTGTCATGATGTTTTGGTTTCTTCTATGTGTTCGTCGTAATCATCTGCTAGATTCATGATTTGTATGTCATGTACGCTTATACTTATCGTGCATTCTAGGTCGTCAACCCATGCATTCACCCAAACCTCATTGTCGTGTGTGTAGGCACTAGCTAAGCCTTGTCGTTGTAGTTCGTGCACTGCTTTCTCGTATATAGTCATGATGCTATTGTATTTTGTCCGCACTTGCGGACGTTATTGTATTTTGATTGTCTCTATTGCTATTCTGTTGTATGTCCCTGCACTCTCGTTGTCTGCATAAAATTCGTGGTCTGTATGCTCTAAGATGTGTAGGTCATCTCCTCGTGACATATACTCTGTGATTAGTTCGGTGTAGCGTCCTCTTGCGTCAACGGGACTTGAGTATAATTCTGTCTCGTTCTCTCCACATAGTGTGGATGCTTGGTGTACTGCGAATACTTGTTTCATGTGATGTATTTATTTAGTTGGTTTGCCTATTGGTATGCGATAATCGTGAGGGAAGGCTTCTTCTATCCTTCGCTTGTTGCCTCCGTCTGCCTTGAACCACGCCTCTATTAAAGCGTATTGAAAGCCTCCGCAATGTCTTTGCTCCTCCCTAAGGAAGTCTATGTGTTGCTCGTCTGTCATAATATTATATTATTTTGTCCGCACTTACGGACGATTTATAAATCTTTCTTACGTGTCATAGTATCTACCTTTATGAGTAGATGTTTTACTTGCATTGCCCAAAACCCTTCTGCATAAATCAACGTTTTACCTTCTTTGGTGTGTTCTTTTACCCAGTTCTCTAATTCAATAGAGTGGTTATTTAGGGCGTTGTGTATGAGCATACGCTCCATTCCGTTAAACTTTGTCATTTGATGATAGTGTTGTGTCCGTATGTGCGGACGATTTAGTAATTGATTCTATTAGGTTCATCGCTTTGTCCATAGCGTAGCTACGGCGCTGTACCATCGTGCCCACCGTCTGTGGGTTAGGTAATAAGATGTGCATAATCTGATTCGTCTCCAAAGTATAGAAGGCTTCGCCTCGTTGTATGGCGTCTGCCATCTCGTTTGTGTATTGTATTTTGTCTTGTAGATTCATTACTTCTATGTATTTTGTCCGTACTTGTGGACGTTTATATATCTAATTCCTTTGTGCATTTGTAATCACTTGAAGGTCACACGCTTTTTCTTTCCACGCGTCACATTCGCCTTTCGTTATTTCAAGATCCAACTTTAAGGATTTTACCTCATCGAGTAGCCTCGCGATTGTATTCCTTAACGTCTTGGTTTCTCTCTCTAACTCCCTTGTGTATTCAAATTTATCTTGTGCTGTCATATCTCTATTTATTTTGTCCGCACTTGCGGACGTTTATATATCATCTTGCATATCCAACATCGCTTGTTGCATTGCTTGTAGTTCTTCGTCTGTCATAGTTTCTATGTATTGAGATTAAAATAAAGCAGTTTGAATACTTGCTTAGGTATTGTCCGTACTTGCGGACGTTTACGCTTCGACTAACTCAGTCAATTCGATATTTGCTAACTGCTTATCTTCGCGCAATTCTTTGACTGCTTCGCTCAGGCATTGCATCGCCTTAAGTAGTGATTCAATATCCGACTTCGTAGTGACTTTGAAATTCTCATCTATTCGTACGCTTAGTCCTTCGTCGTTGTCCGTCTTCGCCTGACTGAATGTCATTATCGTTTTCGGTTTATCATCCGCATCAGGTTTCATAAACTTAAGCAAGTCAGGAATCGATGTCGTCGGCTCGTTTCCGACTGACTCAATGTATCTTTCTACATCTTCGATGGCTATCTTGGACGCTTTGCGAAGTTGACCGAAGTACGTCTTACCATAATCGTACATTTTGAGCAGTGCATCCCGATCCATTGCAAGTGCTTTCTTGTTTTGCTTCCAGTAGGTATATCCCTCTTCGCAAATTTTACCAAGTTCAATCTGCTTGTAAAGGCTTTTGATTGACCCTTTCTTTGTCATCTCGTTTAGCTTATTGAATCGCTTGAGATTATTGTTTAAAACTTTATCCATAACTATATTTAATTGTGTACACGTAGTGTGTACGGGTTTACATTTTTATCGTCCCTTGTTTATTGTCAGCGTGACCCCTGACTATATTTTGTCCGTACTTGCGGACGTTATGCGTGTAGCATCTTCGCTATCTTTCGCGCTCGTCGCATCTCGCGTCGTTTCTCGCGTTGAGTATCCGCTTTGCCTTTGCGCTTGTCGTACTCCATACTTTGCGCGATTCGGTACGATATCTTGCACATCATCGCGTCAATTTTATGTTGCGTGTCGCTTTGCTTTCTGCCTGCATTGCGCTTAACTGACATAAGCCCTGCAGACCTTCGGCGCTTATCGTATAAGATAGTATCTTTATATTTTATGTTCTCTGTCATATTGTTCGTGTTCGTGTAATGCTCTGCAAATATTCATTCATTGTTTTTTAGTATCCAAGCATTTAACAAATTTTGTGTTTTAGTGTATTTATTCATATTTGTGTAGTGCTCTGCAAATATTCATTCATAACTTCTAAGCATCCTAAAAAATACTGTTAACAAATGTTAAAATTGTAACTAACTGAATATCAATGAGTTATGAGTGTTATTTCGGTAACTGACTGACAGCCAATGAGTTACACGATTTTGAGCTGAGCTTTCTTTTACCCTTAATGGAATCCCGCGCACACACATACGCGCACACATACACCCGCGCGTGAAACAAAAAACTTAAGAAACCTAATCGTAAAGCATTGACAATCAAGCAGTTAGGAATTAACATTTGTTAACATATCGTAACTCATTGATTATCAGTTAGTAAGCACTTCTCGACCCGATCTATACTATACCCTCACTACACCTGAGAAAGTCCCTTAAAACGGCTTAAAATGGTTATAACATTAATTAACATTTGAATAAATTTGTAAGTGGTTGATTTAGACATAGTTACAAACAATTAACAATGTAGTGTTAATAACCTTTTACAAACAATGTCGAAGTATAGATATAATGTTGTATGCACTCTATTTAGAATGATTATATATAAGGTAGAAAATAGGGTTATGAATTGTCCCCCTCCTTTAAGTAGCTATAACAAAACGACATACGATTGAATACCTACACCATAGCTTTATGTAATGCCTTGTAAGTTATTGAATCCCAATGAGTTAGCAGTAAAAGCTGAATATGTACGGCGAAAACCTTCAAAACGCAAGGGGACGGGGTTAAAAAATGTTAATTTCGGTATAGGAATCCAACGCCTGGCAATATAGATAATCCCCGATCTAAACATTTCTCAAATTTTTTTCCCAGTTATCGTCTTTTGGCATCTTTTCTCCCGTTTTTTTTGTTGGCTCGCCTTTCGTTTACTTAAACCTTTACTTGAGTCAATTCTTCTAACTCGTTGATTACGTGCGGTTTGACTTACTTTACTTAAACCTTTACATTAGACTTGACTTTGAAAAAAAAAAGTGGTAACTTAGCAGCATATTAGCGTTCAGCGTGTATAACTTCCGAAATATTTTGTTTTATATACGAGAGCGAGTCTATAAGAGACTGATCGAGTATAGGGAGTGGAATATGCCCTTGTTATGTTCGGTTGTTTCTAAGCCTTATTAAGCGTTGGACTATAAAGGCCTTTTAGTTATCTTTGTGTCATGCCTAGAGTAAGGAAATATCATGAAGGTGGGAAGGGTCCTGGGCATCCACACTATACTATAGATAATAAAGCGGAAAGACAAGCAGCCGATGCTGCAGATTATTACGATAGATACCCCGAAAGAAGACCTGAGGCGATAGCTAAGAAGAAAGAAGAGAGGGGGACTTTATTTAACAGTGCAGCAGACTTCTTTCAATACTCCCCAATTATAGGTGAGATTGTTGATCTAATTAACATACCTTACGTTGCGGCTACGGGTAAAGATGTATACAAAGGGGAACCTCAAAGTGTTCAATCAGCTGCAGCCTGGGGTGTTGGAGGATTACTTCTCCCTAACCTCATAGAAAAGCCTGCTAAGTGGTTAATAAAGCAAGGAGCTAAGAATGCAGATGATGTAGCCTCTATTTTAAGGCATTTTTCCAATAGAAACGCAGAAGATATCCCAGCAGACTTAAAGCCATTATTAAATTTCTCTAAGAAAAACAATGAGATGAGGGCTTTCTTATCAGACAAGTCACCTGGGTTTCCTTTTGCAGGTATGGATAATGTAGGATCTAATAAGTTAAAAGATGTTGGGGGGGACTTACATGACTATATAGTTAAGAATAGACCTGATCTAATAGATAAGTTTTCGGTAAAAAACTTTGAGTCTGGAATGTTTGACGAGGTTACTAGAGCGTGGGGGGATGAATACTTGGTTAGCCTTAGAGGTGTTAGGGAAGCAAAAAATGTCGACGAAGCTGCAGAATTTTTAACTTCCGCTAAGGGAGGGGGAGAAAGAGTTCAGGGTCCTGGAATTAATACTTCAGGTAGTTTGAATCAAGTAGAGCCGTTTGGTTCTGGGTCGGAAGGATATATAGGTAGGCTTAAAGTTAACGAACCTTACTCTTCTTCAGCTAACGCATCCACTATACTAGATAACATATATAATCTTGAGAAAGAAGGAGGAAAATTGATTCCAAAATCCGATGATTCTAGATTCTTAAGTAAAAGTGGTGTAACTGAAGGAATAAATACTATTGATGGAACCCAGGTTAGGGTAATAAAAGAAAATACCCCTGTTACAGTAGAAGATATAATTAAAACTGAAGGCAACGATCTTTCTAAAATTTTCAGGAATCCTTCTGAAGTTACTATTTTGGGTAATCCATCCGTTCGAAATGCAGATTACGATAAAATTTTAGATTGGACTAGGAGTTCTGGTGGAGATCTAAATGAACTATATAATACTATTCTTAAGAAAGGTAGTTACAAACAAGGTGGAAAAGCATTGCAAGGCCTTATGAAAAAATATAATGAAGGAGGGGAGGTACCTGAGAGAGAACCTGATGTAAAGGATTTATTGCATCAGCTTAATCGGTTTGGTAAAAAACCTAGGGGATCACGTGGATCATGGAATATGCCTCCTGATGAAGAAAGACAGATTCCTCGACATGACGATATATATAAATACCTAGCTTCTCGTGGCATAGACACTAAAGATGATGAAATAGCTAAAGCTTATATAATGCCTGGATCAGTAGCTGGTGCGGGGTTTGTAGATGGGTATGATGCTTCTGCGTATTCGGAAAAAGGTAGATATTTAGACCCTACAAAACCATCTAAGCCTGACCTAATGAATGCTGGGGAGTTTGGTGCACCTCCGTTCCCTAATGCTAAAGGGCAAAGGATTATGTTAGCTAGTACTCAATTAAAAAACCCTACTACCAGAATAGAAGAAGCTGTGCATAGCCTTCAGCAACAAAGATTTCTTGATCCCTCTGTATCCGATTCTAAGATAGGGGGGAATAAACGTCGATTATATCAGATGTTAAAAAAGCAACCGTGGCTTAAAGAGTTGTCACCTGATATGCGAAAAACCCTTACTAAAGGTAATTATGCTTTAAGGGGTTCAGGGAGTACGTCTGAATTCGAAGCGAAACTTATCGCATCTAAGATGACTATGATTCAAGACGGAGTCCTTCCTGAAGATGGAAAGGTATCGGATAAAGACTTAGAGGCTATAAAGCAATGGTATGAAGATTATCAAAATAAGACGGGAGAGCCGCTGTGGGAGTCAGTTTTATTTAAAGACTTCAGTGATAAAAAGTATAGAGATGAAATATTAAGTACTCTAAATAAATTATAATGAATATAAACAGAAGAAAAACTTCAGGCATGAGGATAAGAAAGTTCCACAACGGAGGGAAAGGTCCAGGACATCCACATTCAGACACAACTAATTACATAACCAGCGCTGCTGAAAGAATTAATAGACAACTATTTAAAGAGTCAGGGGGAGAAGAAAATCCAAACACAGCTGTGTCTCCAGCGGGAGCTATGGGGAGGTGGCAGATAATGCCAAGCACTCAACAAGACTTAGAAGATAGAAATTTTATACCTCCAGGGTTAGACCCATTTGACCCTAACGACAGTAAGATTATGCGAGACGCAAAAATTAACGCTCTATTAAAAACTTCTTTTATATCTAATCCACCTAAACCTATACCAGAGGTTAACAAACTAGCCCGCATATACGCATCTTATAACTATGGGGAGGGGAATGTTAGGAAGGCTTTAAATGAAGCTTCGGAAAAAGGGGTTGACATATATGGTGATCCAAGACAATGGCTTGACTTCCTACCTGAAGAAACTAAAAATTACGTAAACTATATACTTTTCAATGACTAAGCCTAAAAACGAATTCGATTTACCTTCCCCGTCTTTCTTGAACCAAGAGAAACTAAAAGAACAAGAAGCTAAAATAGAGTCTGGAGAGACAGTATGCAATATAGACGCTCCAGAAGACTGTGAAAGTTGTAGCGGATAATATATTATATTTGTAAAAAATAAAGAGTTATGCAGGTTAGAAAATATAGAATGGGTGCTAAAACCCCAGAATACTTAACTGGAGGTCAAGTTAAGCTAGATAAAAATAAAGACGGGAAAATTAGCGGAGAAGACTTTAAGATGATGATGGCTGGTGGTGTAATGCCTAAATACAACATGGGTGGGCAGATGCAAGGGTCTCCAGAACAAGCTGCTCCAGTTAATGTAGGTGAGTTATTAGAGATGTTGTCACAGATGCCTTCTGAAGCAAAACTTTCCCCTGAAGAGGTAGCTCGATTTATTATGGGGGATCTCCCTATGAATGTACCTCAAGGCGGTGGAAATCAACTAAGACCTATGCCTGGAAACGAAATGGTTTCATTCCCCCGTGAAAACAGATAATAAATGGCTACTTTAAACGTAACTATAAGCGAAGAGCTAACTCTTAATGGAGCCGACAGAGGGTCTACAAATACTCTTGCTGTGGCTTCTGTTACTCAGGTATACCATAGGATCGTTACTTGTCCTTCAAGCCAAGATACTACAGTAGCAACGTTCGCCAGCACAGTAGATGACAGCACAAGCGCAGCTGGCAGTATAGATGTTGGTGATGTAAAATACGTAAGATTAACAAATCTAGGTACAAACCCTGTAAACTTGTCTTTACAAGTAGGTACAACAGACGGTGGAGATGGTGCTGCTGATGAATCTGCTACAATTCTTATTGAAGCTGGAAGAAGTTTTGTTATGGGCGCTACGTCTGACGCTATAGCTGTTAACGATACGAATGCAAATATAGACGTGTCAATGCATGAGTTAGAATCATTACTTGTTGA
>Ga0115546_1002574_pt1 | contig 10330 bp, 7 predicted proteins | sample COGITO_mtgs_1004_FD_87186 | JGI IMG/M metagenome (GOLD analysis project Ga0115546, IMG submission 87186) | Pelagic marine microbial communities from North Sea - COGITO_mtgs_100413 | ecosystem: Environmental > Aquatic > Marine > Epipelagic | place: Germany:Helgoland, sampling site Kabeltonne... | reverse complement strand
CAGGTGGTGGGCATTGTTCGACAGAAAGATCAAACTTGACAAGAATGTTAAAGTAGTGGGATGGGTGTCCCAACGAGGAGATCATTTAGACGGAGACAAGCTGGTTGGCGGTAAATCAATCTGCCGAGAGCGAACATACGACTACGATCACACAGAGATAGACAATTCACCAGAGTATCACAAGGCGGCGGTTTTAGCTGCTAAAACATATTTACAAACTTAATAATGGCTACTACAACAATTACAGGGACAATTAACGGGGTAAACAACACAGCCCTCGCAAACAAGTGGATCACCTTCCGCCTAGTTCAGCTCGGCACAGACTCTGGAGCAACGGCAACAGTGGCACAGAGCGTTGACTCAGTTCAGACGGATGCCAATGGCGACTTCTCGATTGACGCATGGAACAATGGCGACAGCGGCAAGACGAGTGTCCTTGAGATTACAATCGACGGCTCAAAGCCTGAGTCTGTCATTATTCCAGCTGGCACAGTAAGCATTGAGCTGTGGGATCTCATTGAGAACTACCAAGCAGACGGAAGCACCAGCGAGCAAGTACCCGTAGTATCAGATTTATTCCTTCGCAAGTCAAGTAATCTAAGCGATATCGGCAATAAAATTATTGCAAGCCAAAACCTAGACCTTGAAATTGGGGTAGACGTACAAGCCCACAGCGCAACCTTAGATGCAACGACAGCATCATTCACTACGGCAGACGAAACCAAGTTGGACGGAATTGAGGCACTTGCTGACGTAACCGACGCAACGAACATTGCAGCCAGCGGGGGTTATGTGGCTGGAGGAACGGACGTAGCATTAACGGATGGTGGCACTGGAGCAAGTGACGCATCTACAGCCCGAACAAATCTTGGTGTTGCAATTGGATCAGATGTTCAGGCTTACAGCGCAATATTAGCCGCAACCACAGCATCATTTACCGTGTCGGAAGAATCCAAGTTGAGCGGCATTGAGGCACTTGCCGAGGTTAATGACCCGACAACTCTCCTTAATGCTGACATTGGCTCTACGGTTCAAGCCCATAGCGCAATCCTAGACGCAACCACCGCAAGCTTTACAACAGCCAAAGACACGGCAATATCAACGAACACAGAAAACATTGCCTCCAACGACACGGACATCGGGGTACTTACTGGGTCGGTGATACAGAACCAGACGGACATCGCTACCAATGTAACGGACATTGCAAACAACGTAACGAACATTAATACGAATGCGCTAAACATTGCGTTAAACGACATAAACATCGCTACCAATGTAACGGACATCGCTACCAACGCAACGGACATTGCTACTAATGTAGCGGATATTGCAACCAATTCATCGGATATTGCAACCAATTCAGTAGCCATCGCACTTAACACTGCCAAGGTTACAAACGCCACCCATACTGGTGACGTTACTGGAGATACCGCATTAACCATTGCTGCCGCCGCAGTAGACATTCCAATGCTTTCAGCCAGTGGAACACCTGACGCAACTAGCTTTCTTCGCGGAGACAACACGTGGTCGGTTCCATTAAGTGGTAATACTGCAATCGAATATCCATATACCACAGACTTTCAAAGCGGTGTATCTCAGACCAGGGATTTAAGTGGTACTCTTTCTGTTGCCTCTGGGGGGTATCAAGCAAATGCCAACCTCACATCACTCTACATCGGAAGTAAGATCACGGAGATTGGTTCTGATAGTGTGCTGAATTGCGCAAATCTCATTGATGTTACAATTACAAATAGTGTAACTATTATTGGAGATAGCTCATTTCTTGGCTGCACTGGCTTAACGAGCATTACCATCCCCGACAGCGTTCTTGATATTCAAGCCTCCGCATTTTCGAATTGCACTGGAATTGCCAGCGTTACTATTGGTGAAAACGTTTCCCAGATTAAATTTGGGGCATTTAGCGGCTGCAACAATGTTGGTTTTACCGAAATTGTCATTCCCAATAGCGTCAATACCCTAGAAAACACCGCTTTTGAAAATTGTACAGCACTAACAAGTGCCACCCTTCCAGATAATCCCAGCTTTGTTTTGCTTGACTCACAGACATTTTTGGGTTGCACTGGACTAACATCTATTATTATACCCGAAAGTGTTGCCACTATCGGCGCTGAGGCACTCAAAAACTGCACGGCCCTTAGCTCGATTTCCTGCCTAAACACAGTTGCGCCAACTCTTGTTGGTAGTGATGTTTTTCTCAACGTATTGGCTACAACAATTGATGTCCCAGTCGGAGCAGCGGGATACGGAACTACATACGGCGGTCTTACTGTTAATTACGTTTTATAATATAATATGTCAAACCAAGGTACAATCAGACTAAAAGTCACCAACGACGCACCTGCAATTGAAAAGTTGTGGAACGGCAGGTTTCGCTTAGAGTTCCTGTGCGACAACAATTCGCCCAAAACGGACTGGTACTCGGAGAACATATCGTCGATACTGCCCGAATACGGAATCCTGCAAGACACCAACTTTGGCTCAGGGGTATCGGAAGACTGGGAAGCAATTCCAGCATCCGTCTACCCAGATATGCGTCTAGTTGAGACCGAGTATGTTTACATCCCGTCAATGGGTGACAAGCGCGTTAAGCTTACCTACGAGACGCTCACGGCCTCTTGGGTCGAAGAGAAGGACGAGGATATCGATTATGAGCTAAACGGCCTGAAGAGGGTCTCACGCACCTTCGTTGCGCTTCCAGACACCGCATACGATAAGGTTGTTGGAACCAGCACAATTGACAGCAATGGCACTACTTTGCATCTTGGCAGCTTTAAGATTAAAGAAACCGACGCAAAGTGGTCGCTCTCGGAAATCTGGCTTGAGGCTGGAGAGTTGAGCCGAGAAGAAAACCTAGAGGACGCAAGGGGATCTATTAGCATTACCCAAATTGGCGGATGCCCAGCAGCCCCGACGGGATATACAGTTGTAAACGAAAGCAAGAACAATACACAGGGTTTTGAGACCTGCTCGCGGACATTCTACAAGGATGGCTCCGTACTGTCCCGCAGCAATGATTACGTCGGCTCTCAGCTAGCAGAGAATATTGAGGTATTTAGTCCAACATCGGAGCCTACACCGACAAACGGCACAGCAGTTCTAGGCAACAAGTCTACATCAAACGTAGACGGAATCCCCACAACTCGATACACATTTCTTGTCCCGTCGGTTCTAAGCGAATCAAGTGACAAGGTTGGGTCACAATTGGCGATTACCATAGAAGCATTTAATGAAACCCCAGCAACACCCACTGGATACGTAATTGCCAGCGAACAAGCATCTGATGTTGAGGGAATACCAACAACTAGATACACATTTTTAAAGCCATCAGTTTTATCACGGTCAGAGGACAAAGTCGGAAGTCAGTTAGCGATTGCCGTAGAGGCTTTTAACGAGGTTCCAGTAACTCCATCAGGTTACGTAATTGCCAACAAACAGACATCTGATGTCGAAGGAATAACGACAACTCGCTACACCTTCCTCAAGCCATCGGTGCTAAGTGAGTCCACTGATAATGTTGGTTCCCAACAAGCCAAGGTCATTGAAGCGTTCTCGGAGATCCCAACGACCCCATCGGGATACTCGTTGGCTAGTACGCAGGTATCCGACTTTGAGGGTATAAAGACAAACAGATACACTTTCCTAGAGAATAACGTAGTACTTTCTGAATCCGAGGATAAGGTTGGCTCACAGATGTCCATTACAAAAGAGGTGTTTAATGGAACTCCCGTTACTCCAAGTGGATACAGTCTAGCTAATGAGCAAGTTAGTGACGTTGGTGGAATACCTACTAAAAGGTTTACGTTCCTAAAACCAAGCATTCTCTCGGTTTCACGGGATCTTGCCAGTCCAGATGGAGTAACAAGAGTAGTTGCATTTCTTATTACAGAAGCTGAAGCTTTGATTGAGCTTGGGCTTGACGCTACTCACGTGTTAGTAGACTCATCTGAGAGCGACTATGAAGGACTTAAAACGTCATCATACATTTTCTCAAAAACTGCAAGCGTTGACATAATCGACTTTGACTTAAATGGTCTGATGCGCGTTACTACAACGACACGTGACCAAAGCACGCCCCTTTTCGGTCAAGATATAGGCGTATCAAGCAGGACGGTCAATGGAACTGTTGTATATTTAGCTCAGCTAAACATCATATCTGCCATCAAAAATGAAGAAACGTATGTATGGATTGAAGCTGGAATTGCAGACGAATCGGAATCTATCGTAGGAGATGGACTTCGGCAAGTTGACCGCATATCATTTAAATACGAAAATGCCCCTAGTGTTGGCGTTGTGGTGTTTAAAAAGCAGACAAACTACAACGGATACCCAATGTGGAATACCTCTACTATTCAGCTTTTCGATGGAAGCGCACCAGATAGTGCAGTGGCATCTAGTTATTCTTCTTTTGTTCCGTTTACCTATCCAGGCGTTGCAAGCTTGGTGGGATTTCCAAATGCAGCAATAATTTTAGAAGCACCCGTAACGGCTGAAATTGAGGCAACAATTCAAATAAGTTACCAAACATCAAACAGCATTGGTTCCTTGGATCATCCCCTTTGGAGTCCAATTGAGTGGGCATATCTTCAGTCTTCGTGGACTGAGCAAGAGTCATGGACTACACCAGATCCAGGTTCCAGATCCTATGGTTACTCTCGTGGTGGATCAAAAAACCAAGCTCTTCCAGGTTATCGCAGTGGAACAAATTCTTTTCTAAGTGACAGTGCGTCTTCTGGTCCAATCTCAGTATTTGGACAAGCATTGCTAAATAGGACAAAAGCTTTCGCAGATTCATCAAGCGCAAATGCCACTATTACAGCAAACCTTACTGGTGGACCAGAAGACCCAATAGGCAGAACTTACACTATTCAAACCCCAGTGCTAGAAGAGGCATTTGCCGACATTGGCGGCACTAAATACTATCGCAAAACATTAATAACATCAACAATAGCAGCAATTGGTGGACAAAGTAGCATGGGTTTTAATGGTGTTACTATTGAAAACGGAGACTCCAATCCAACCGCAGCAAAGGGTACATCATTTGGTGCTGTTCCCGTTGGAAACTCAGTGACGAGGACGTTTCAGGTTACCAATACGGGGGTTTCCGATCTGGTTCTTGGTTCTCCCTCCGTTTCTAGTAATCAATTCGCAGTAAGCGGACTCAACACCACGGTTAGCCCAGGATCTACGTCAGCACTTACTGTAACATATACCGCGATTTCGGGATCACCTGGACTGAGAACTGGAGCAATCAGCTACGACCAAGGTATATCTGGATCATTTACATTTGCCATAGATTGGATTTCGGAACTATAGTATGGGAAGAGAACGCACAGAAAGGGAAGTATTTAACGAGAACCGCAGGCTTCTGAGGTCTTATAACCGAGACCTTAGAACCAACGAGCGTGAAGCACTAGCCAACGCACGTAGCACCCAGGAGCGCAGGCAGATAAAACAGCGGGCAGATAATCTTCGAGCAGAAATATCACCAATTAACAACGAACGCACACGTAGCCCTCACACGCAGACAGGGCGCAGCCCTCACGTTAAACCTTCTTCTGCAGTACTCCGCAAAGAGGAAAAGGAAAGGATCGCCGAGGAAACAAATACCGATGAGGTATCCTCAGGTGACGAGCGTGTTGAGCAACCAAGAACAATAGATGGTTTCGAGGAAGAGCGCATTGATATTGTTGATGCTTTAAACAATCCATCATACCGATGGTTTTTAACCAAGTTTGATTAATGGCTATACTACGAGCGGGCCCTTGGTGGTCTGGTAACCAAGCATTAGACGCAGGTCCCAGCACTTGGGATGATGACGGACCTGATGGTGCGCCAGTTAATTGCGCTGATAAGGACTGGTTAAATCAGTCTTGGGAGGGGAGATCTGACTACGATCTATTTAATAGTAGTACTGGTACTAATGAGATCGGGGGTAAAACTTTCTCGTTGGATCAATACGTAGAAACTGGTACAGATGAATTTGCTTTTCTTGCTTTTGGTTTTTACTGGCAAGCAACCAACGATTTTGATATCAAACAAACAGTTGAAACTTTTGCATCTAGTGGATTTGGTGATTGGTCAGTAATACTTAGTACCATAGAGGACGGAGAAGTTTTCAATTATTTTAACACAATTGGTGGTATTGGCACTCAAACTGAAACATTTACCCTACCAGCAACAACACTTGGATTTGCTAGTTTCTTTATGGCGGAACAGGCTGGGCAGGATGAAGATGATGCTAAGATAAAATCAAAACTAGAAAGTGCTTAAATGAATAGATTTATACATTTACCAAACAACCTAGTAATAGTTGTTATTCCAAAATGCGGATATTCATCAACAAGAAAATCTCTTTCAAATTACTCAATTAAAAATAAAGAATTCAGAAAACCAATAGTTCAGCAATTTAAAGACGAACGCAATCACGACAACAAGCCAGCACTTGCACCCATCAGGGACGCAGTAGAACGCTTTAAATCAGCAGTATATCAAGTTAATAGGGGAGATCAAAGCATTACGGTAGACGAGATACTGGACGGGCTAGAGGCAGGGACTTACAGAAACCAGCACTTTCAATCACAGACAGATATATTAAAGGGATGCGAGGGCTGCGAGTCAGTCAAGCTTTACAGGTTCCCAGAGGACTTTCAACAGATGCTAATTGACGGAGGACTAGATCCACTAAGCGAGCATCGGAACAAATCAACAGACAAACCAGAACTTACAGAAGAACAGGAAACTAGGGTCGAAGCATTGTATGCCGACGACATTACACTACGCGCCACACTTGACGCGGATGTTACACTAACAACAAATACTTAAATAAAATAATATTATGCAACCTCAAGTACCAAAAGAATTTATTCAAGCAATTGATAACCGCCAGGGGGGACAATTTGAAGCACCTCCCGAAAATTTCAATCCATCTTACGGGCAAAAAACCAATACCAATGTGTTTGGAGAAACCCAGTCGGAACAAATTGCAAAAAGGCCGTGGGGAGTTGCAGCTCAAGAGCAAACTAGACTTAAAAAAGAACAGAACCAGTTGGTAGGAGAGCAGGAGCAAATTAGTGCCTTCAATCAGAGTTCAAGTGGAGTTCGGTTTAATAATTTAATTGACGCACTATACCGAGAGAAAGCCACTCGCGGCGGTAGAAGTCGTTTTGAAATTGATGCTGAAATAGATCAACTCAGGGCCGATCAGAGGTTCGCCCAAGAACAGTGGGTCGGTGGCGGATTCATGGAAGCGCGAAACAATCAGGCTATTCAGCAAAAAGCAGTTGGCGATTATCTTGGCGGGGGCGCAGGCGGCAATAAAACTACAATGCAAGCGCCGAAGGGCAATAGGCAAACGATGATTCAAGGCGGAGCGCCCGATGTACTCGTACAAAGCCCAGCAATGGCTCAAGCACGTAGTCAAATAAAACCAAGTTATACCATAGCGCCCTACGACGCAAGGACTGGTCGCAAACTTAGCACAACTGAATTAAATAATTTTAAGCAACAACAAGGGGCCTTGTACGATATGCAGGGATGGGATATTCCTGATTTCAAATTTTAGATCCTTAATTTATTAATATTAAATAAATATATTATGCCAACACAAGAAGAATTAGATGCACAAAACAACAGTTTTCAGGCACAGCAGCCATACGTAAATCCATTTATGCAGCCAGACGTAAATCCATTTATGCAGCCATATAACATTGGGTCAATTCAACCCCAGGGTTATAGCAATAATTATGACGACGAAGGAATGACCGAAGGGGAATGGGCTGCTTACTTAGCTGGACTAGAAGAATCTCAAGCGCCACAAGCAACATACAACCCACCTGCGCCAACCGCACCACAGAGCGAAATGTCGCCAATGGTCCGAGCTATGCTGGAGGATCGACTTGCGCGTACAAATGCTGACATCGTTGCATCTGGTGGAACTGTTCCTAGTTTGGGCGCGGCAACACCAGAAGCGTTTAGTCCCCTTGGCGGAGGCTTCTCATTCGGGGGAGACATACCCATTCCAGCAGATCGTGAAAATGGCTTTATTCCAGAAAAGGAAGGATTTCTCACTGGGGGAACGCCCGTATTTTCAAATCAAGGTCGAGCCCCAGCTCCAGAAGCAATACCAGCAGTTGAAATGGCAACACCAGAGTCAATAGCCAACCCCTCGGTCAACGGGGCAGGTCAAGTAGCACCAAGGGCAGTAGCACCAAGGGCAGTAGCACCAAGGGTAGTAGCACCACAAGGTCTTACTACCGCAGGTGGTCAACCATTGGCAGAATTTTTGGCTGGAGGTCTACGGCTTGACGCGCAGGGGCGCATGATTGACCCCGATGTTGATCGCAGCTCGTTTGAAAGAGAATCAATGGCCCGCGAGGCACGTCAAGCAGCTCGACCAGATTTTGGTAAATCTTATGAAAGCATAGATGATGATCGAATTACCCGTGACGGTGACACTGGCGACGGCGCACCAACCGCTTTATTCAAGAAAGAGGCTGAGGCAGCAGGACTTTCTGGTCGGGCAAAGGCAGAGTTTGTCTCAGAAAGATCCAGGGCATGGAACGAGGCAAGGGAGGATCGTGAGATTGCAAAATCTTCAGGTAGAGCAGCAGCGGGAAGAGCTGCAACCGAGCTTGGAATTAAGGTAAGCGAAGAGGGTCGAAAGCTAACTGAAGCTGAAAAGAAAAGCGGAATTGAATTATCCAGTGCTGCTGGTGCATTAAACGCGCTGAAAGCCGACCTTGATCTAATTCGGGGGAAGGGCGAAGAAATTAGTAGCCTATCCCAAAAATCTCTAACGGAGGGCCTCCTGGGGAAAGCAATTAGCAAACTTAGCCCAACCTCCTCTGCTGCTCAACTTGAAAGAGCTTCTGGTGTACTCACTGGCGACGCTTTCATCAAGGGAATGCAGGTTATTAAGGAGTTTGGCGGAGGATTAGGTTCTGTTACGGAGGTTGAGGGGCTCAAAGTCGAAAGAGCGCAAGGAGCCATCTTTGAACCTGGCATGAGCGGTGCAGAGCGCAGGGCAGCGGTCAACAATTACATTGAGGTCAGAGAAAATGCCTACAATCGAATCCACTCTCAATTCGTTAAGCAATACGGAGAAGAGGCGGCGGCTAATTACCTAGGCGATTCTAGCGGAAACGTTGGTCAAGCTGGTCAAACTGGCAAACGATACCCTGACGATCAGGACCACGGTGCTGCGGTCGATACATACTTCCAAGGAAACTAAACTATGGCTACACTAGAAGAATTAGAAGACGCACTTATCGCCGCTGGGGAAGCTGGCAACACGGATGCAACAGCCAGAATATCCGATGCTATGCGAGCGCACCCAACATTCCAGCTAAATGCTAAGAAGCAGCTGGACTCTGGCGCGTATAAGCTTGACTCAGAGGGAGTCATGGAACTAAGCAAGGGAGAGTCTAGGGCAAATATGAGCAAATACTTGGCTCGATCTATGGGGCTAAAAGACTCTGAGGTTGACGTAACCCAAGGCATGGGAACTTACGGACGATTTAAGCTCTCCTTCCAGCCGACGGAAAAGGACAAGGTTAAGCACCTAGAGGACACATACGGACGTGAAAACATCCGAGCCACCGAGATTGGTGGCAAGATGAAGATTCTTTACCGTGACGATCAAGAGACTGGAGGAAAGTTTCGCGCAGTCGATGAAGAGGGTGTGTCGCTGGCGGATTTCTTTGGAGACACCGCTGGATCGGCACTTCCAATTGCGGGTGCTGTCGGGGCTGCTGCATTAACTGGTGGTGCTTCTATACCGCTAATGGCTGGTGCTGCGGCACTTGGTGGTCTTACCGCCAGTGTAGGGCAGGACACTGCCGTCCGTGCTGCATCTGGCGAGGACCTACAGCTCGGAGAGAGTTTCAAGCGTCGCGGAATTGAAGCTGCCATAGGTGTGCCAATCGACCTAGTAACTGGTGTCGGTGGCAAGCTGCTTACACGTTCGCTAAGCAAGCGAGCTGTCGATAAGACCACAGGGTCGGTATTAAAGGCCATCGATGACGTAAACCTGAAGTATGGTGACGGCGGTCGGATCGAGGCAACAACCGCAATGGGAATTGGGGAAGATGCTGCTAAGAAAGAATCAACTCGTGCTGGGTTTGGCGGAGCGCCACACAAGCAACTTGAGAATATCCGTATTCGCAGTGGACAAATCCGCGATGTCATGCGCGGCAAGCAAGCACCAAAGGACATTGAGAGCGCGTTCAAGGGTTACGTCGATGACGTGAACGAACAGCTTAACGTAATGCGCACATCCAAGGACAAGGCAGTTGTCGAGATGGCGGATATT
>Ga0115546_1002570_pt1 | contig 10341 bp, 9 predicted proteins | sample COGITO_mtgs_1004_FD_87186 | JGI IMG/M metagenome (GOLD analysis project Ga0115546, IMG submission 87186) | Pelagic marine microbial communities from North Sea - COGITO_mtgs_100413 | ecosystem: Environmental > Aquatic > Marine > Epipelagic | place: Germany:Helgoland, sampling site Kabeltonne... | reverse complement strand
TGTCTTGAATATATGGCTTTTGCTGATGGGCTTGTAAAAAACTGTGCAGATGAGTGGCTGCATAGGGAAAAAGCACTTCTTTAACAAAGTCTATAGAGCTAGTAGTGCCTTCAATATCCGTTAAAATTGCGCGTATTTGTGCCATTGATAATGTAATCCTTTAAGTCTTTTCACTTGTGATTTTTGCGGTTTAGGCTTGGTCCATGTTGGGCACTTGCGCTGCGATATCTCGGCCAGTAAACTCGGCAACCCAGCCGGCTGGATCTATAAACAAGCGTATACAAGTGAATTCCGGTTCGCTGCCCATATCAAACCAATGGGTAATGCCTTTGGGGACAGAAATAAGATCGCCTTGTTCGCAGAGCACTGCGTAGATTTGACCTTGAATGCTTAGGCAAAAAAGGCCTTTACCTTTTACAAAAAATCGAACCTCATCTTCAGCATGAGTATGTTCACTTAAAAATTTGGCTCGAAATGCATCTTTATCTGGATGACCAGGGTAGAGACTAACGACATCACTGGTGGTGTAGCCGCCAATTTTCTGCAGCGCCTGAATGGAGCCTGCATAGGCTTGTAAAATTTGAGCCTGGTCATCACCTGCTTGAATTGGTATTTCAGCGTGCCACTTCTCAAAAAGCACGCCAACTTGCTGCAGTATTTCAGCAATTTCATTGGTTGTCGTCACGATGTTTATGGGATTAGTGGGTTGTTGTTCAGAGTAAAGTGTAAGTTTGCTCATGATCTTTGGCTCCGTAGGTGTTCACAGTGCAATAAAAATTCTACAGCTTCTAAGTGGCGCGCTGCATCCACAAGGCTATCGCCCCAGGCATAAAGACCGTGACCTTCGATTAAAAATGCAGGTATTTGCAGAGTAGCGATATCCTGTGCTATGCGTTTTACTAGCCTCGAAATGTCTTGATCGTTTGGGTAAACGTTGAGTATTAGACTGGTCTCATGTGTCGTGCAACCAGGAAAGGCTTTTAAAATTTCATAATTGGCAAATTCAATCAGTGGTTTTTTGGCCAACATAGAAGAGACCGTGACTTGAGGTGAATGGGTGTGCAGTACTGCCGAGATCGCGGCGCAGTGTTGGTAAAGCATAAGATGCAAGCCGGTTTCTGCAGAGGGTTTACCTGCATCAATTGGCTTGCCTGTTACATCAAGCCGCATAAAATCAGCGTGGGTTAACATGCCTTTATGGCAGCCAGAACGAGTAATGAGCACTTGATCAGCTTGGGTTTTTGCACAGTGGATTCGCAATGAAAAATTACTACTGGTGGCAGGGGTCCACCCTTTGGTATCGAAGCGCTGGGTCAACTGAATAAGATGTTCGAGAGTATCCATAGGTTGTATCAACTTTTAGACTTCATATTAATAAAGGCGCCGACAATGATTAAGCCAGTGCCAATTAGAGTGTGAACTGTTGGTATTTCAGTGAGAAAGAATACACCTAACAACGTGGCAAATACAATTTGGGTATAGCCATAAGCTGCGACCTTGCCAGCGTTTTCTAGTTTCATGGCTTTGGTAATGTAGATTTGACCAACTTGGGTAAAGCAGCCAACCAGTCCTAAATACACCAGCGTCAACGCATCCGGCATAACAAAATCTATTATAACAAATGGTAAGGCTATTGGCAGTGCAACTAATGGAAAATAAAAGACGATAACAGCTGGCTCTTCGGTCAAACTTAGCTTTCGAACTACAATATAGGCCAGTCCACTTAAAAATGCACCGCCTAACCCCATAGCTACTGCAACGGGAGGGAACTGTGCAGATTCTAGAGCTTGGGCGTTTAAAACGGAGCTGCCTAAGCTTGGTGCTAGGGTCATAATGCTGACGCCAATCAGGCTCAATGCAATACACCAGATTAGGCTGGCACGAATGTACTCTTTTAAGAGCCAAAGCCCAAGCAAGGCTGCAAACACTGGGTTGAGAAACTGTATAACTGTGGCCACGGCAAGTGGTAGTTGAGTGATCGAGTAGTACACCATGGACAGTGCCATGGTGCCGACAAGACCTCGAGCAATCAGTAATTTTTTATTATGGCCAAATAACGGCGTCTTGATTCGCCTTACCATTAAGTAGCTTAATACTACAGAAATAATGGCTCTTGCTGCCACAATTTCGATAACAGGGATACCCCGCGCGGCGCTTAATTTAACAAACATACTCATGCAGCTAAATCCAAAAGCGCTAAGAAGCATGTATTGAGCAGCCTTGGGTATTGAGATAGTGATAAGTGTTCCTTTTTTATATCGTCAGGACCTTTGTACGCCTTAGGGTGTTTCAGATTGGTTGGCAGCTCCTAAAAAATAAGCATCATCTGGCATTACGACTAGAATATCATTAAGATGATGCTCGTGGGTGTGTGGAATAGCTTGCATTTCAGTTGCCTGCCGAGCTTGATCTTGATTTGCCTGAGCATTATTTTGATTTGCTTGTTGATTTACTTGTTGGTTTACCCTGCCTATAAAATTGGCTATAACAACACCAAGAACTATTGTTGAGCTCAAAGTTGTGCCCACAGCGACAGATGGCCCTAAGATATAGCCAGGCACCTCATCTGCGGGTAGATCGAAGGGCTTCAATATCCGTAACAGACCAGCGGCTACGAAAGCGATTGACGCACCCGATAATAAGGCGATTGGGATCGCAAGCTTTAGGGGGATTATGTTTCGGGGTTGCTGGGTTTGAATATCGGGTAGGTGGGCTGCGGCGCTTGGATTGCTAAACTCCAGAGTTGCTATAGCGGAAGCTCTAGCCAGAGATGCAGTGGGGAGGGGCGCAACCATGGGTAACCTACCTTGTAGTGTCGAATCTGTCTGAACGATTTGATCTCGCTGCGAAGTGGGCAGGCTGGATGGAGGCTGAATTGGAAGCATAATAAAGTCTCTTTTAAATTGATAAGGGCTAGGATAAAAATAGAACGATTTTGATCGAAGCATATCAATTTGTACGAGAGAAACCCGAGCTTGGTTACAAAGTGCCTCTATTATTTTAAAGAGGGCTTAATCGCCCTATAAGATGGATTGCGTTATTAGTTAACGTCAGTGTCTGTTGAAGGCGGTGGGCAATGCCAGCTTTCTTTCACTTTATTGTCATCCACCGATTCAAGATCAACGTCAAACTTCCAAAGAGTATGCAAATGTTTTAGCACTTCTTGTGCTCCCTCCTCGTGGAGTGGACGGCGATTATGTTGAAAGTGGCGTAATTTCATGGCGCGAGTACCGCGAAGGTCTACATCGTACACTTGAATATTGGGCTCATTCATACTGAGGTTATATTGGGCGCCAAGAGATTCTCTTAGAAATTTATAGCCTTCGTCATCATGAATAGCTGCCACTTGCAATTCTTTTTCTAGATCATCGTCAAGAATTGAAAATAACTTAAATTCTCGCATAATCTTTGGTGACAAAAATTGTAAGATAAAACTTTCGTCTTTGAAGTTTTGCATCGCAAATTTAAGGGTTTCTAACCAATTTGAACCTGCAATATCAGGAAACCAGCGTTTATCTTCCGCAGTAGGATTCTGGCAAATACGTTTAATGTCCTGCATCATACTAAAACCAAGCGCATAAGGGTTTATACCGGAATAATACTTGGAATCAAACTCTGGTTGGAACACCACGCCTGCGTGAGATTGAAGGAATTCAAACATAAAGCCATCTGTGACTTTACCTTGTGCATATAGATCATTGAGCAATGTATAATGCCAAAACGTAGCCCAGCCCTCATTCATCACTTGGGTTTGACGCTGAGGATAAAAATATTGCGCTATTTTTCGGACTATTCGAACAAGCTCTCGTTGCCACGGCTCAAGTAATGGGGCTTTTTTCTCAAGAAAGTACAATATATTTTCTTGTGGCTCGCTTGGAAACCTGGTTTTCGGTCGATTGGCTTCGCCTTTTTCAAATTTTGGTATGGTGCGCCACAGTTCGTTGACCTGAGCTTGTAGAATTTCTTCTCGCTCTTTTACTCGTCGTTTTTCTTCTTCAGCAGAAATAGGATAAGGTCGCTTGTAACGGTCAACACCGTAATTCATTAGGGCGTGGCAAGCATCAAGAATTTGCTCAACTTCGTCTACGCCATACTTCTCTTCGCATGAATTAACATAGTTTTTTGCAAAGACCAGATAATCAATAATAGACGACGCATCTGTCCAAGTTCTGAATAAATAATTACCCTTAAAAAATGAATTATGACCATAACAAGCATGAGCGATTACCAATGCCTGCATGGTCATAGTGTTCTCTTCCATTAAATAGGCAATACATGGATCAGAATTAATAACAATTTCATAAGCCAAACCCATTTGACCGCGCCGGTAATTCTTTTCGATGGACACAAACTGCTTACCGTAAGACCAATGCTGATAGCCCACAGGCATGCCAACAGATGCATAGGCATCCATCATTTGCTCCGCAGAAATAATTTCAATTTGATTTGGATAGGTGTCTAATTCATAGCCTTCTGCAATTTTGCCAATTTCTCGATCGTAGGTTTGAATGAGATCAAAGGTCCATTCAGACTCAGTAGAAATATAATCTCGTGAATCCTCAGCGAGCATTTTGTTTAATGTGTCTTTGTCAGACATGTTACACCTCTAATTTAGTCAAACATTCAGACGATCGTTAAGCATTTGATCTTTTTTGAAAGAGCTCTCTAAATACAGGATAGATATCAGCTTGATCCATAATTTGTTGCATAGCAAAAATATCGCCGTACTCTTCAGCGATGGTTTCGTATTCTCGCCAAAGCGCTTGATGCCGTCTTGGGTTAATTTCAATATAAGAAAAATATTGAACGAAGGGTAAAATTTCGTCTATGAGCAGCTTTTTACAAACCGGAGAGTCATCATTCCAGTTGTCGCCATCTGATGCTTGAGCACCGTAAATATTCCATTCACTTGCGGGATATCGCTCATCCATAACTTCTTTCATGAGTTTTAGTGCGCTAGAAACAATAGTACCGCCAGTCTCTCGCGAATAAAAAAACTCATCTTCGTCCACTTCTTTGGCGCTAGTGTGATGCCGAATAAAAACCACTTCAATTTTTTGATAATTTCGTTGTAGAAACAAATAGAGCAAGATGAAAAAACGCTTTGCAATGTCCTTCATTGACTGGTTCATGGAACCAGAGACGTCCATTACACAAAACATAACGGCTTTTGATGTGGGTTGAGGGACTTTAACATGTAAATTATAACGCAAGTCGATGTCATCAATAAATGGGATGCCAGCTAATTTTCGCTTCAGCTTTGCAATTTCATCTTCTAACAGGGCAATTGCTGCTTGGTCTTGTTCGATCTTTTCTTGCTCCTCAATTAGAAGCATTTCGACTTCTTTTAATCGACGACGGCTGGCGGCGCCAAAGGCCACTCGGCGGCCTGTCGCTTGTTTTAAAGAGCGCACAACGTTAATTTTTGATGGACTACCTGAGCTCACAAAACCTGCTCGTCTGAGCTTAAATGATTCCATTCCAGCAAGTTGTCGTTTAACAAGATTCGGCAGTTCTAGATCTTCAAATAAAAACTCCAAAAATTCGTCTTGAGTGATCTGGAAGACAAATTCATCCATCCCCTCGCCAGAATTACTTGCTTCGCCTTCACCACTGCCACTACCACCTTGGCCATCTGGACGTTTGATTCGATCTCCAGAAATAAACTCCTTATTCCCAGGGTGAACCATCTCGCGGCGACCACCTTTTTTATGCGAGAAACGTGGTTCTGATATATCTTTGTTTGGAATTGACACATTTTCGCCATGCTCAAGATCCGTAATACTGCGTTTATTGACGGCATCAGATACAGCTTGCTTAATATGCTTTTTGTAGCGGCGCAGGAACCGCGTTCGGTTCACTGTGCTTTTATTTTTGCCATTGAGGCGTCGGTCAACAATATAACTCACTCAGCTTTCTCCAGAGCGCTGTTGTGCGCTATTACTGTGATTTTCTTACTCGTAAATACCACTCAGATAACAAACGCACTTGTTTTTCTGTGTAACCTCTTTGAGTCATGCGATGCACAAAATCTTCGTGTTTTTTCAAGTCGTCTGAAGAAGCTTTAGAGTTAAAAGAAATCACGGGCAGTAGATCTTCTGTGTTTGAGAACATTTTTTTCTCGATCACGGAGCGAAGTTTTTCATAACTTAACCAAGATGGATTTTTACCATCGTGATTTGCTCTGGCTCGAAGTACAAAGTTGACTACTTCGTTTCTAAAGTCTTTTGGATTAGAAATGCCGGCAGGTTTCTCTATTTTTTCAAGTTCAGAGTTAAGCGAGCCACGATTAAAGTTTTCACCAGTGTCTGGATCGCGATACTCTTGATCTTGAATCCAAAAGTCAGCATAGATAACGTACCGATCAAAAATATTTTGACCATATTCTGAGTAGCTTTCCAAATAAGCTGTTTGAATTTCTTTGCCAATAAATTCTATATAACGAGGTGCTAACCATTCTTTAATGTTGCGCAGATATCGCTCTTGTAATTCAGGAGCAAACTGCTGTTGTTCGATCTGCGTTTCAAGAACATGCAATAAATGAACGGGGTTTGCAGCGACTTCCGCATGATCAAAGTTAAATACTTTAGACAGTATTTTAAAAGAAAAGCGGGTTGATAAGCCAGCCATACCTTCGTCTACACCAGACATATCTCTGTATTCTTGCAAGGACTTAGCTTTAGGGTCTGTATCTTTTAAATTCTCGCCATCATAGATACGCATTTTTGAAAACATCGACGAGTTTTCTGGCTCTTTAAGGCGGGATAAAATCGCAAATTGTGCCAGCATTTTCAAAGTGTCGGGTGCGCAATGGGCATTTGCTAACGAAGAGGTTCGAAGCAGTTTTTCATAAATTTTAACTTCATCAGACACGCGCAAGCAATAAGGCACTTTGACGATGTAGATTCGATCGATAAAAGCCTCATTGTTTTTGTTATTACGAAATGCCTGCCACTCACTTTCGTTTGAGTGGGCAAGAATGATGCCGTCGAAGGGAATCGCGCCTAAACCTTCCGTACCATTATAATTGCCTTCTTGAGTGGCAGTTAACAACGGGTGTAAAACTTTGATTGGTGCCTTGAACATTTCAACAAATTCAAGCATACCTTGGTTGGCTTTACATAATCCGCCAGAGAAGGCGTAGCAATCTGGATCATGTTGTGCAAATTCTTCAAGCTTTCGGATGTCAACTTTACCAACAAGTGCAGAGATATCCTGATTGTTTTCATCACCAGGTTCGGTTTTTGCAACTGCCACTTGGTTTAACACTGACGGAAACAGTTTAACAACTCTAAATTGGCTAATATCGCCTTTAAATTCGTTAAGTCGTTTAACAGCCCAGGGTGACATGATTGTTTTCAAGTATCGTCGGGGAATACCAAAATCTTCTTCAAGAATTTCGCCGTCTTCATCGGGATTAAAAAGTCCAAGCGGTGACTCATTAATTGGTGAGCCTTTAACAGCGTAAAATGGAATTTTTTCCATCAGCTGCTTAAGCTTTTCTGCAAGAGATGACTTACCACCACCAACTGGACCTAGGAGATAGAGCAGTTGCTTTTTTTCTTCAAGCCCTTGAGCTGAATGTTTGAAGTAGGACACGATATGCTCAATAGCTTCTTCCATACCATAAAATTCGTCAAAAGCAGGATAGCGCTTAATCACTTTGTTCGAGAAAATCCGACTGAGGCGTGAATCTTTTGCTGTATCTACAAGTTCTGGTTCACCAATGGCGTCAAGTATACGCTCTGCAGCTGTCGCGTAGGCCTTGGGGTCGTCTTTGCAAATTTCAAGATATTCTTCGATTGAATATTCTTCTTGCTGATAGGCTTCAAATCTAGATTGATAGTGTTTCAGTATGCTCATAATTGCTCCCGTGATCAATGTAACAAGCTGGAGAGGTTGAACGTTTTTTCAAGGCGTAGTTTTAATATAGCCCGAAAAGGGGGGGCTAGGACAAGTGTTTTCGAAAAAACTTAAGGAAAGTAGGTGGTGAGATCAGAAGATGAATGACAACAAGTAGGCCGCTAAGCCGCTAATTTTCGGGCCTAACGTGAAGACGTCGCTGTTTTATTTTGATTTGGCTCTATTTCCAAGGCAGTCAAAGGGCCACCCCAAACACAGCCAGTATCAAGGGCATGAATTTCAATATTTAAATTCGCTTGTGACTCTATTTTACCTTGAAGTGCAGCCCAGTGGCCAAATGCAATATTCGCTGTGCAGGCATTAATTTTTGGATGTTTAAACCACGGCATTAGGTGAGCTGGTGCTTGATCTACCCCTTGTTTGTGATCCATATCTAATTCTAAATTTTCGGTCACAAAACGCATTCGTGTAAAAGCATTGGTAATAAAACGTGCTCGAGCTTGGCCCTGAAGCTCTGATTGCCATCTATTTGGTGTGTTGCCATAGACATTTTCTAAGTAAGGAAAAGCTGTTGCCTTGCTTGCTAAAAGATTTTGAATATCTTGCCCATTGGCAATTACGTCTTCTACGGTCCAGCTTGGATAAACGCCTGCATGAGTTAAAATTATATTATGCTCGACAAAATAGTGGCTCAATGGTTGAGTTTGTAGCCAGGCAATGAGGCGAGAAACGTCTGGTGCTAGCATAACATCAAGAAATGTGTCTTTTGGTCGAATAGCTTTATGTTGATGGTACAAGCTTAATAAATGTAAATCGTGATTGCCTAAAACTGTGTTGATGGCATTTCGATGCTCATAGACTAATCGTAAGCTTGCTAAAGAATTATGACCTCGATTAATGAGGTCTCCAGTGAGCCATGCTCTATCTTTATTTGGATTAAAGTTAATTTTTTTAAGCAATGCCACTAAGCTTCGATAACAGCCTTGTAAGTCGCCAATAATATAGGTTGCCATGTTTTTATTTCTCCTGCTTAGCAGTCATTTCGTTTAAAGGTAGACGTTCGGTATAGCATCGAAAAAGGCTGAGATAGTTTTCTAATGATAAATGTTCTGGGCGTTTTTGTGGATCTATACCAAGAGCCTCAATTGCGGCGCTTTCTAGCAGTTTTTTTAAGTTATTACGCAAGGTTTTTCGTCTTTGTGCGAAGCAGCTGTGGACGAAGGTACGAAATTGAGCTCTTTGGGACAATGGTAATGGAATCGTGGATTTTGGTCGAAGTTGTACAACCGCTGAGTCTACTTTTGGCGGTGGTTGAAAAGATGATGGAGGCACTTCAAAGAGGTTTTCCACATCACATTCAAGCTGAAGAATCACACTTAATGCCGAGTAAGGGGACGTGCTTGGCGCAGCGCACATGCGATCAACCACTTCTTTTTGCAGCATAAAGGTCATGGATTTAAAATGTTGAACAAAGGGCAATAAATGAAACAGGACTGGTGTGGAAATATTATAAGGTAGATTGCCAATTATCTTCACTTGCTCACTTGGTATGCTCTTGAGCACCTGCACAATATCTACTTTTAAAATATCCCCAGTGATAATATTGACTTGAGTAGGGATAAGCGCTGCATACTTTGTTGATAAACGAGCCACTAAGTCTCGATCTAGCTCTATTAACGTCAATTTGGATTTTTTATCGATTAATAGGTCGGTAATAGCCCCTAGCCCAGGGCCTATTTCAATAATATGTTCTTGCGCTTGAGGTTCAATAGCGGCAGAGATGGCTTCCATTACTTCGGTGCTGGTTAAGAAGTTTTGGCCAAATCTTTTACGCGCCTTGTGGCCCTGAAAAATAGTGTTTTTTAAGTTCATAATTGTGCTCGACGTAGAATAAAAAGAGTTTCATCAATGGCGGCTTTAAGGCTAGATGGGTCTGCTTTACCGGTACCTGCAAGATCCAAGGCAGTGCCATGGTCGACAGAGGTCCGAATGATGGGGATACCCAGAGTAACATTAATACCACCACCAAAGCTTGCATATTTTAAGACAGGTAGGCCTTGGTCGTGATACATGGCCAGAACCCCGTCAGCATCTTGTAAATATCGAGGCGTGAAAAGCGTGTCTGCTGGAAGTGGCCCTACAATATTTCGCCCAAGAGATTGATTTTTTTCAATGGCTGGTTTAATGACTTGTTCATCCTCCAAGCCAAGGTGCCCGCTTTCTCCTGCATGAGGGTTTAAGCCAGTGACATAAATTTTCGGTGATGCAATACCATATTTAAGTTGGAGTTCGCGGTAAAAAGTGTGAATTTTTTCGCTAACACGCTCTGGCGTTATAAGCGCCGGAATAAGGCTCAAGGCGTGGTGAGTAGTGACTAAGGCTACTCGCAAAGGGGTTAAGAGCATTTTGCCTGATGTTAACATCATTAAAGGTCTATAGTCTTTTTTAAAATGGCGGCTTAAGCATTGGGCAATAAAT
>Ga0115546_1002563_pt1 | contig 10356 bp, 8 predicted proteins | sample COGITO_mtgs_1004_FD_87186 | JGI IMG/M metagenome (GOLD analysis project Ga0115546, IMG submission 87186) | Pelagic marine microbial communities from North Sea - COGITO_mtgs_100413 | ecosystem: Environmental > Aquatic > Marine > Epipelagic | place: Germany:Helgoland, sampling site Kabeltonne... | reverse complement strand
CCGCTTCTTCTACAGCTGGTGCTTCTACAACAGCCGCCTCTTCATCAGGCTCATCTAAGGCAGGGATCGCCTCTTCGACGAGACCTGTAGACGCTTCTTCCGTGACGGCTGGCGCATCGGCCACATCAGCAGTTCCATCAAACATGGGCATTACCGTGCGGATGCCGGTGAGCTTCTCTCGGACTGAGGCGAGCTGCGCGGCAAGCTGTTTTTCTTGCGAGGCGAGTTCAGCCTCAATGGTCTGGAGCTGAGGCAATACAGTAGTTGACATAAGCGTGGTTAAAAAAAGTTCTTACGATCAACAATACTACCCTCTTATTCTCTAAAAATGTGAAAGAGAGGGTTTGAGTGCGAATGGCATACCAGGAGATGGAGAAATCAATACAGCTTATCTAGCAAGCAAAACGTCTCCATATAAATAGCTCAACTTGGGAGCATGTTAAGCTTAAAGCTGCTGTACATCAATGCCTTCGGCCTGGTCATACGGTATTGTTTCAGAAATATTCAGGAACTGAGACGCAGCGCATCGAAGGTTCACGTCAAAGCTGCGCTCTGCGCCGATGCAGATCGCGCCGATGTAGAAAAGACTCAGCCAAATGCGTATCCTGAGCAGACCCAGGATCAGAAAGCTGAGAATCTTCAGGATAATAGCTCAAAGCGATTTCAAGCAGATGCTTCATCATCTGAGCAAAGCTTCTATTTTGGGTAGGGGCAAGCTGTCGAATCCGCTCAATAGGTAGCGATTCAAACAGCTCAATCAATTCAAACAGCGTTTCAATACAGGATGGCATCCTATCGCCGGTCTTGAAAGAGAGCACTTTCTCTAGCAGCGCATTGAGGTATTTAGGTCGGCTCGTGAACCCAGAGCGCCTAATATCCTCAGCGAGTTTAGTGGGCAATGTCGGACTGTGGCAAGCAAACTGCAGATTGAACTTAGCCTTTGACGAAACCTTAGATGATGAAACCTTAGACGCGAGCACAAAGAATCTCCGTGAGATGAAAAGTGTTGCCAAGCGAACCAGACGCTCGTGCAAAATGACAACAAATGTAAACTTTTTACGATGAGGCGACACATGTGTTTTCAGAAAAGGCACATGACTTTTTTAGAAAACTACGTGTTTCTCCCTAACTTTTTAACATAAAAATCTAGAAAGTCATTCGCTTTTTTAAAAAAGCTGTCGTTTTTTAAAAAGAGCTGTGTATAAAATGATGAAACTCATGCCTTGATTGGTGTCTAGACATTGAATAGTATCTTTGAGTATCACATTCATACGTTCTTTTATTCGTATGTATACGAAACAACAGAACTTAATTGATCCCGCTCAACCTCAACCCAAGAAAGAACTTCAAGATGAGAACAAAACAGAATAAAGTACAACAGGTCTGCTTTAGAATTATTTTAGGTTTTACGACCTGCAGCGTTCTGCTGTTTGCCATCGCGCATCCGCAAATAGCCTACCTGGTGCTGCTAGCCATCTCAGCAACCCTCAATCAGCAGTCCATTCAAAAGCTCGAACCGTGGTTCCGACGGGTGAAGCCGATCAAAGCCTGCGCTTCTATCAGCGGAATCGCGGTGATAGCGAACCTGATTGGCAGCAGAGCCGCCTCGGCGCAGTGGGCCGGGGCTCAAGGCGCGGCGAATGCAGCGCTCGGTGGCTACATCGGGACAGATATTGTCACGTTACTGTTCACAGTCGTCTTTTTGCTGCTGTTCTTCCTAATCATCGGCGGCCTGATGACCTGGGGCTACAAAGCATTTAGAAACGAAGACGCTGCCGTCCCGATGACCGCGTTCATCGTAGGAACCGTTATCTTCGTCGGCGGAGAAGTCTTCTCAAGTCTGTTCTTTGGAGGTGGCGGTACGACGCCCGCTCCATAGCAAATCGCTAACTTACCGCTTTCTAGAGCGCTTTGACTTATGGATAATCATCCCTACGTAGAAGTTAACCGGGCCATGTCTGAACCCTTCATGGTGGGCCTGCTGCCAGTGGCGCTAATCGGACCGGTTGTGCTCTGCCTGCTGCTGGCCTATCTACTCACGCAGCTGCTGTGGGCGCGGCTGTTTGGCCCGCCGTCCTACTTCTGGACAGTCGGTCTGTTCTTCTGGCTGTCCGTGACCTACTACGCCGTCGTCGGCGACCAGCCATGGCGGGTAAAAAATCAAATTGTCTGGATACCTAAATACCGCAGAGGACTCTACGCGGTAACACCGCTTTTAGAAGATCATGATTAAATCAAAAAGAAAGCTTCCCGGTCTGTCAGACCTGCCGTTTGAAGACCATTGCGATCTGCTAGCCATCACGCGCTTCAACATACAAGGTAGCGACGTTGGCGGCTACCTGCTCGAAACCAAGCAGCTAGGCGGTTCTCAGTATTCATTCGTCTTCGGCTTTCGCTTTCAAGGCATGCACACGCTGCTAGAGCAAGGCCTTGCTGATAGGTTTCTTCAGCGCCTAGATGTCGGGCTACGTAAGCTCCAGCCCAATCAAAAGCTCAGAGTACATTTCAGCAGCTTTGCCCAAGATACTACAGCGCAGCAAGAGCTATCTGAGCTGCTTTGTCGCCAGTGCTCAACCGAGAGCCAGTTTTTTATCGAAGCGGATCGCAAGCACATTCGCGCTCTCACGACGCGCGGTCGGCGTCAGGAGAAAGAGATTACCCTGTTTGCCACCTACTCAGTCGGCAGCTTCGGCAGCGATGCCAAAGGGCCGCTCGAAAAAGGGGTCGGTCTATTGGCCAATGTGGCGGCTAAGTTTGGCGGCAAAGTCGATGGCCAGCGGCAGGCGTTTTACCAAAAGCTGCTAGCAGAAGGCTACCGCTCTGGGTTTCGGCCCTGGCTATCGCGGCTCTCAGGAATGGGCATGCGACCAGAACCGATGAGCGCTGAAGCGCTTTGGCAAACGCTAGCGAAAAGATTCAGCCACCAGCCGCCCGTAGCCGTGCCGCACTGCCTAACGATTTCAGATACGTCTGGCCATATAGAGATCACCGAGGAAATTAACAGCGCGCTTGAGCCGTTGAGCGTGGCGATCAGAGGCGAGAACGGTCAGGCGGGTCATCCCCAAGGCGGACGTGAGTTTGCCATTGTTAAAAACAAGCTGATTGCCGCGCTTGCACTCGAAGAAAAGCCGAATGCCTGGATCTCTGCTGAGCATCAGCTGTTTTCAGTATGGGAAGTAATCGCAGATATTCCAGACTGTGAGTTTATCTGTGAGATTAGCCCCGGTGACCGACGACGGGCCTATCACCTGCTAAACCGAACGGGAAAGGCGGGGATTAAGAGCGTGCAGAGCGCAGCCGGTAAGACGCTCAATACAAAGGCCAGCGCCAACATCGCAGAAGCGACGGCGGCTCAGCACAGAATCAACGCTGGGGTGAGTCCCGTTTTCTTCTGCGCGGTCGCGCTCATTCATCGCGATTCACAAGAAGAGCTGTCAAAAGCCTGCGAGGATCTGTCGAGCAACTTCATTCAGGGCCACTTTGTTCGAGATCGAAGCATTGCGCTAGACCTCTGGCGGAGATCGCTGCCGGTGGTCGCAGCGCACCTGCTGCCGGACGGGCGTAGGATGCAGTATCTATCGGATGAAGTCGCCGGTATCATGCCGCTGGTATGCCCCTACGCGGCCGATCGGCAGGGCCTAGAGTTTATTACCCGCAGAGGGCAGCGGCCGGTTCACGTTGATATCTACGCCCGCACGCTAGGCGTATTGATTTTTGGTGAAACGCGCAGTGCCAAGAGTATCGTGATGGCTGATATGGCCGTCAAGGCGATCGCGCGCGGCATGAACGTCATTGTGATTGACGCGACCCGAGAAGATGGCGCTTCGACCTACACGCAGCTGGTCAAATTCTACGGCCTAGAAGGCGCATACTTTGACGTCGGCTCTCAGTCGAACAACCTGTTTCAACCACCTGACTTTTCACGCCGAGAAGATTTATCTGCAGCGGTAGTCACGCAGCGGACGGAGAGCTACCAGGAGTTTTTGGTCAAGGCCCTAACCGTGATGGTGATGGGCGAAGAAGTTAGCGCGCTGACCAAACGAGTGAGAACGCTACTCATCCAGTCGATTATCCCGTTCTTCAAAGACGACGCAATCAAAGCCAGGTATCAAGCGGCGTTCCAAGCAGGGCTAAACTCGCCTGCCTGGGCAAATATGCCAACGCTGAGTGACTTTGTTTCGTTCTTCACTCAGGTAGACTTTCAAATCTCCGGTGAAGGCGTTTTGATAGGAGAAGCAAAAGAGACCATCCTGCTAGAGCTAAGAGGCTGGCTGAATAGCCGCATTGGCCGAGCAATTAACTCGCCGAGCACGCTAGATTTTGACGCTTCGCGCTTTACCGTCTTTGCCCTATCGAATATTTCAGATGACACAGAGGCGGCTGTTCTGGCGCTATCGGCACAGTCTTTAGCGCTTAGAAAAGCTTTGCAGCTCAGAGACTGCCTAGTCGCAATTGAAGAAGCGCCCATTCTGCTGAAGTATAAAGGACTCGCTGAAATTGTCGGTGAGTTCTGTAGCAACGGTCAGAAGACGGGCATCAAGCCTGTGATCATCAGCCAGACCGTTGAGGCGATCACAGACTCAGTGATCGCCTCTCAGATTACCAACAACCTCAAAGTGCGGCTGATTGGCTGTATCACCCAGTCTTCTATCAACAGCTTTGCTCAGCTGCTCGGCTACAACCCAGAAGCGCTAGCGCCAAATGCAGAAAAGTCGTTCTTTGTAGACTCGCAGGAGATGCGCTCTTCCTGGCTAGTCGATATCGATTCGACCCTGATCGAGTGCCATCACTATCCGAGCCCTGAGCTACTCACGATTGTGGCAAACAACCCTTCTGAAAGAGCCTTTAGAGATCGGATTTTAGCGCAGCACTCGAACAAGTATGTCGGCGTTGTCAGCGCTTGCGCGGCCTATGTGCAGGCGCTGCAAGCAGGCCGCTTTAGCCGGACCACCCAGCACCAGGAGCCAACCACCCTAGAACCAACAACCCTAGATAACGCTATGGAGCTAAAACAGGTTTATGCCTCTTAAAGCAAATCGAACGAGTGCAAATCAAACGGGCGCAAATCGACCCCACAGGCAGCTCTCTCTCGCTTTAATCGCGGCTTCTGTTAGCCTGTCAGCCAGCGGTGTCCCTGCGGTCGCACAGGTCTCGTTAGTCGAGACGCTGCCAGAAATCAGTGATCCTGACGGCGGTATTGCCTGGGGTCAATCTGGATCAATTCCAACCGGCGTTTGGGACGTGATGCTCTCTCAGACCAACGACAGCCTCGACATCTACAGCGATGTCTTTAGAGGCGGCTCGCTGCCACAGATAGCAGAGCAGATATTTGCTAACAGCAGTGCCCCTGGTTCTATTCCACCGGAGGTCTGGAGCGTAATGCAGTCTCAAGCCGGGCTCCTCGGTGGCAATGGCAACTACTCCGATCTGTTCTCTGGTACTGGCATTTTCGGAGACCTCGCGCAAATTGCCATAGGAGAGAACGGCTCCTCATATGACTTTAGCAGTATTATCAACCGCGAGAACTGGGGTATCTCGGCGTTCTCCAATCAGCCCTTTGTGCCTGGCACTGTTGGCATCAACCCATCTGAAACTGGTTTTCCCTGGCTTTCTGGGATTGGACAGATCGCTCAACAAGCAGGCAATACGCTCTCTGGGCTCAATCCGTTCAGGCGCAGTATTGAATGGATGCAAAAGACGCCGATTGCCAGAACGATGGGCGCTTTAGGCAAGCGTATTCGGGGCGTACTGACGGGCTCTAACTTTGGCTTCTTTACGCGAAATCGCATTGTCAAATCAAGAGACCAGGCCAATCTGTTTGACCAAGAAATTGCGCGCATGATGGCCGAACAATATCTAGGAGAATCGGGTGAGCAATGGCTAGCCGGTGAGGCCAAAGATACGATCTCCGTGCTTCAGAGCGGTCTCCAAAGTGCCAACGCGGCGATGCAACTAGCGGCGACGGCTGAGGGCCTTACCAGCACGCAGGACGTCGCGAAAGCCGTCGCCCAGCAAGGCGGGCAGAACGCGGCCCTCGGCGCGGCGCTCTTGCAGATGCAGGCGCAAAACCAGGCGTCTCTCTTGCAGCTCCAGCAGCTCACGTCCTCATCAATTCAGCTTGCTGCCAATAACAGTGAGGGGATTGATGAGGCCAACCGTAGAGAGCGAGCAGAGCGCTCTAATGCGCTGAGGCAAAGCGCCAGTGAGTTTATCTACGTTCCCGATGTTTTTGACTAGTCCCATCTGTTGCTAAACCGTGATGAAGTTGTTATGCAAAAAGTACAGCCCTTTTATAGCCGAGCCCATATCCGAATATACAGCCTGCTCACAGCTGCAATCGTCAGCTGTGCGATTTCGCTAGTGGCGATGCCTGCGTGGGCGCAGCAGGTAAAAGCAGGCAAAATTCTGCAAGAGTCAATCGAAGCAACGAAAGTCTCTACTGTCGCGATGGATGAGATGTGGACAGAGATATTTGCTAGCGATGGGCTGCTCTACAATCAGGTCGTCAAGCTCGCAACCATCATCTTAGTCGTAGGCTTCTTCTTCTTTATGCTCTCGTTTGCACGGGCGCTAAAAGCAAGTGACCAGGACAAGGTGATGGAAATCGTTGTCTGGGGCTTAATTATTGGCATTTTGCTGCAAGGTCAAGGCGCTATTCTCAAGCAGGCAACAATGACCGCTCGCGACTTTGTTAATGACAAAACAAAATCTGTCTTACTGGTACAGGTCGGCACGCTCACTATCAAAGATGCGATGCAAGATGTCATTCTGACTGACCAGGCAGTAGAGCGCGTCAAGCAGGCATTTGTGGGCTGCGAAGCCAAAGAAGGAGACGAGCAGCTGAAGTGTCTAGAAGAAGGCTCAGAAGAGGCAACAGCGATTGTCAAAGAGTATGAGAACAGCGGCTTTTGGTCAGCCGGGCTCAGGCGCTTTGCTGGAAATGTCAATACGATTAGCCGAGACATCCAGGCCGCTAGAGCCAACGGTGATATAGACAGCCGGTTTGAAGCCTTCGAGCAGTGGGATTCAGAGGTGTCTAGCTTGATTTGGCAAAGCGCCACAAACTCTGGCAGCAGAACGTTCTTAAAATCTTTTCAGAACTGGTTCACGTTTGGCTTTGAGTTCGCCATGCTGCTGACCGGTCTACTAGGCCCGCTGGCCGTCGCGGCTTCTTTGATTCCCAAACAGCCGAGAGCGCTGATCTCATGGACAATTGCTTTTTTTAGCATTGGTATTCTCAAGCTTTCCTACAACCTGCTGATCGGCTTTGCCGCTGTCTATGCCTCTAAGTCACAAATGCAAGATCTCGGCTCTTCTGGCTTTCTGATGATGATGAGCATGGGCGCACCGCTGATCTCGATTGCGGTTGCCGGTGGCGGCGGCGCGGCGATCTTCTTTGCGCTCGGCAGAACCACCGCGATGGTCGCCACCATTGTTCCAATGGCCGGGTCGGCTGCGGCTGGGGTGATGCCCACCCGGCAGCCATCACGCTAGCTGAGACCGATATCAAACCCAACAATCAAGTAACAAAAAACAAGAGACAAAAAACAAGAGACAAAAAACAACAGATGCTTCTTAAAGGAACCAAGATGCGGGAGCCCATACTCCCTAAAATAGGCGGTGACAATCTGCTGCCGCTGTCCATGATGATTATGGCCTGCTCTACCCTGCTGCTGGCGCTGGGCTTTCTCTGGCAGGGTGGAAAGCTCGCCAGAATTGCCAACAGTGAGCATCCGACGCTGGTTCAGTCCGCCGCGGGCAAATCATTCATCGCGCTGCCTCAGACCTATGACTATCGCAGCCCACAGCTGCTCCAAAATACGGCAGAGTCATGGGCCATGCTGATGTTCTCATGGGGAGAAACGGCTAGCAGCGTGATTCCTGGCAGCCTCGATTTAACCGAACACGAAAGCGGCAAGATTCCGCTTTCTGCCTACAAAGCGTCCATGCTACTGAGCGACGACTTTAGAGATACTTTTTTAAGCACATATACAACAAATGTCTTTACCCGCGAGGCCGCCCAAGGCGCTCTATCTAGCCTTTACGTGCCGCTTCAAACGCTGCCACCTGAGGAGATCTCGTCAGGCCGCTGGGAGGTTGAGGTGCTCGGCAGTCGCTATATCTCTACGCCTAGCAACCCGGCAGGCAAGATGGTTCCGGCCAACTTCCGCATTGAGATGATCTCGGCTGAAATTCCGCAATCGCCGCTAGCAGAAGCCGCTAGCCCTTCCGTTAAAGCCGTGTACCAGCTGTTTGAAGCTGGCATACGGATCACAAAAGTAGAGGAAATTCCCCATGTCAATCGATGAAAGTATCGCGAATAAGTGCAGTGAGGACGTCACCGCTGAAGATGTGCGAGGGCTGCTCAACTCACCGCCTAAGCAGGAGAAACCGCTTGTTGATCTCGGTATCTTTGATGAACAGCAGCCAACGCTGCCGATATATAAAAGCATTCCACTCAAGGTTGCTTTAGCTAGCATCGTAGCGCTCGGCGTGATGCTACCGGTGATGCGTTTTTTTTCAGGTAACTTGCGCTCTGTTGAGCGTCCAGTCAAAGCGACTGTGGCCGAAAGCGTTGAAGCGACCGAAACTGAGGAAGAGAAAGCGCAGCGGCTAACGGCAGAAGAGAACGCTGATCTCAAGCGTACGCTGGCGCTACAAAACCAGTCTTTTACAGCGCAGGAGATAGAAGCTGTCTCAGATCTAGAAGCGGCAGCACCCGTACAAAGCCCCCAAAGCCCTCAAAGCGCCAGCCCCCAGAGCTCCCAGAGCCAGCCGACAGCAGCCAGTCCAACAGCGCCACCACGACCAGCTCCGGTCACCCGATCTGTCTCTACTGTCGCTAGGATTCCTGCCGCCCCGCCGCGTCCTACGCCAGCTGCGAGAACGCCCGTTCGGCCAGCTACCGCGCCGGTCAGAAGACCCGTCGCGGTAGCTGCTGAGCCAGAACCAGTGAATCTCGCCCAGCTCGCGGCAGCGGGAAACTACGGGCAGATCCCGCATCAACCAATGCCTTTGCCGACGGCTGGGCTAAGCACACAGCTGATCAGTTCGGCTAACTCGGCTCCGGTGACTACGACGGCAGTGGACCGGACTACTCAAGGATTGCGCTCTAGCTCGATTCCGATCAGTGTGCGCCGTCAGCAGACCGCGTCTCAGGCCATTCCTGAAGCCACCATTCCTGAAGTCACAGAGGCAGTTGAACGGCCTATCCCAAGGGTGATGCAAGATAGCCGCGTTCGCACCTCAACCGCTGCCACCGTGCCCGAGCCAATTGAGATTTCGCCGCAAGCAGACATCGCGCTTAAAGCGAGTGACACCTACGAAGCGCAAAGAGATCTGATCATGGGAGAAACAGCGCTGCCGAGTACGGCGACGGCTCTACCGCCAAGCATCATGCCTGGGAGTGCCGCGGCGCTAGAAGTCACCACTGCGATTACCTGGGCATCAGATTTACCCAGGGCAGTTGGCTCAGTCACATTAACCGGCCCGCTCATCAGCGACGGCGCGGAGATAATTCCTCAAGGGACAGAGCTGATTGTTCAAATTGGCGCGCTCTCGGACTCAGGCGCGGTTGCGCTTGATGTAGTTGCCATGGTGCTGCCGGGCGCTGCTGAGATCACAGCACTTAATATCCCTACGGGCGCGGTTGCGCTGCTTGCACTTGAAGGGGGCTATCCGGTGGCGAGAGCCGAGCCGAGTTCTGAACGGCAGCTGCAGGCCATCGACCGGCAGCAGGCGCTGCTCAGTGCAATGGAATCTGCGGGTAATTACCTCAATCGACCCGAGCAAGAAACCAGCATTGTTGGCATTGGCGGCGCTGCTCGCAGCCGTGAGTATGGCAACGGCTCGATGCTAGGCTCGCTGCTCTCAGGTGCGGCAAACGGCGTGTTGCGCAGCCGCGCGGCGCGGCTAGACGTGGAGGCAGACAGGCTGATGGAGCGATCTACCCTTTGGTCAATTGAACCGGGTAGACAATTACAGCTCTTTGTTACTCAGGAAATCTCACTATGAATGTATTGAAAGTCAAAGGACTACTACTGTCGCTAACGCTGTTGTTGCTCTCGCCTACGGCCAAAGCAACAGAGATCAGCGCTCAAAGCGCAACGGATCAAAAGACGCCCATTGCCGTTGAAATTGGGATAGGCCATACGATCGATTTCTCTCGAACCGGCGAGCAGGTCTTTAGAGGCTGGCTCGGCGACGGCGGTCGATGCCTTCAGCTATTACCCAGCTCTGCACTAGAAACGGGTGCCAGCATCATCTACTTGCGACGCATAGCGCCCTGTCAGCAGGTGAGCGGTTTGCCTGAAGTGCGCCAGACAACGCTGACGCTAGCGACCTTATCGCCTGCGG
>Ga0115546_1002559_pt1 | contig 10365 bp, 6 predicted proteins | sample COGITO_mtgs_1004_FD_87186 | JGI IMG/M metagenome (GOLD analysis project Ga0115546, IMG submission 87186) | Pelagic marine microbial communities from North Sea - COGITO_mtgs_100413 | ecosystem: Environmental > Aquatic > Marine > Epipelagic | place: Germany:Helgoland, sampling site Kabeltonne... | reverse complement strand
TATGGTTAAACAATTCATTAATGAAGGTGTTTCTCGTGGATGTTCACCAAAACAAGTGAATACCTACAGAATGATATTCAACAAAAATCCTCAGGTTAAAAAGAAGTTTATGTTCGCAATTATGGATATACTAAAAGAAGTATACTCAGAATTCCATTACGAAAAAAATCAATATGCCCAAGGACAGATGTCAGGTATATATGATTTTGAACAACCAGGTCGTTCAGTTATTAACAAGTTAAATACAAATTACAGTGCGTTTTGTATCTTAGTAAATGACCTAAATGCAGTGTTGAAACACTACGGTCAGGACCCACTGAATTTTGTTGGTAAAGATTTTAAAGGTCAACTATCTGAGGTTCAAAGAATGATAAGTTTAATGGTTCAATTTAGACACCGTATATTTAATCAAGAATCCGCAACATTCCAAACAATTATGGCGTCATTAGATAAGTCCAATAAGTTTGGGGATGAAAGAGAAATTAAGGCCGTTGTTAATATGAAAGACATATTCAACACCAAAAAAGTATTCAAAGTGGGTGAGTTAGGTGGTAAAGATGATATGATTGGTGGTATTGATGCAACAGTTGAAGTTGACGGAAGTAACAAAACCATCCAAATAAAACCATTTAACGGTTATGAAGAAGAGGAAGGTAGAATAGTGGTATACGGAACAGGTAATGTAAAACCTTATTCAACCGACTATATTGCATTCCATAATGACTCAAAAGGGACTATAGTATTTAAAAACGACGACACAAAGATTGTCAACGGAAGATTTACATTCCCTAGTGATAGTTGGGTAAATCCTAAATAAATGACCTTTAACGGATATTTATAAATAAAAGTCCACGATGTCAATAATTATAGAACCACAAAGAACCAAACTTTATACAAGAATTCGTCACCTTCTTGGTGCACCTATAAGGGGCATTGAACTTGAAGATGAAATGATGGATTCACTATTGGAACTGTCTATTGAAGATTACTCTCAATACGTGAACGATTGGTTAATTGAATCTCAGTGGACTTCTCTATATGGAATGAATCAAGATACTCAGTCCGTGGCCAAGGCTTTAATTACCCGTTCTTTAGACTGGGAAACTCAATATACCTACGCGTATTCTAAGATTGTTGGACTACAAGCTGGTGGTGACTCGGAACTCAAAAAAGATTATATTGACCTTAAAAATAACCAACAAATTTATGAAATACCTGCGGGTAGAGAAATAAATGAACTTTTATGGTTTTCACGTGCAGAGTTAGACGGTGCATTTTTTGACCCATTTATGGGTGGGTTTGGTGGTTTCGGAGGTATTGGTCTTGGTGGTGGTGCCGGATTCTCACAAATGGGTGGTCAGGGTAACTATTTCATATCGCCAGGTTTTGATATTTTACTTAGAATGCAAGATATCAACCTTAAAAGAAGACTTATTGGTGGTGAGTTAACTTATAGAATAACCGCACTTCCTGAAGGTAAAAAAGCGATACACCTATACAACGTACCTGGTGGTAAGTTTGATTTTGGTAACATGGCAAATAACAACTATAGAGTGTGGTATTGGTACTACGAAACTGAAGATAGAGAAGATTGTTTATCTAAAAATCCGGATATCGTTCGTTTACCATCTGATGTTAACTTAGAAAACCTAAGCTGGCAAGAACTTAATTCACCAGCACAAACATGGGTACGTAGGTGGTTTACCGCATATGTTAAAGAAACTTTAGGTAGGGTTAGAGGTAAATTTAGTGGTAATCTAAAAACACCTGACTCTGAACTTCAGTTAGAATATGACTCATTATTGAGTGAATCTAAGGATGAAAAATCAAAATTAGAAGAGGAACTAAAAATGAGATTAGAAAGACTACGTCCTGATAAAATGATGGAAGTAAAAGCTAATCAGGCTGAAAGTTTAAATAAGTCACTTCAATACAGAGCACTTCCAAGACAAGTATATATTATATAACATGGGAATATACAAGAGTTACCCCGTTACAAAAATTATAAATGGTACGGAAATTCAAACGTCTAACTCAATCATTTGTACAAATACTGGACACACCACTAACGGAGAAGGTGCTATTATTGTAAAGAATGTGGAACAGTGTGTTATAACATTAGATGAGACAACCACTGACCACATCACTATTAAATCCATGACTAATGTTACTATTTACAGTGACAAATTAATCGACGACGAGTACAATCAAATTGAAACTGAAAAAGGTGCGTCTGTTGAGTTAAGATACGTCGGACAAGGTTGGTATATTATGTCGTCTGATGGTTTAAAGAACTCATAATACCTCTATTCTTTTCAACATACTCACCATTAACTAATTCCATTGTTCCGTCAACATACATGTAGAACGGGTCAATACCGACCTTATCCCAAAACGTTATCTCCCCCTCAGAAAGAGTTAATACTTCCTCTAAAGTATCTTGGTCACCTTCACGACGAGGGAAACCTCTAACCAACTCAGTCTGAGTCTTAGTAAAGAAAGGACGAGTTGCTGGGTCCTCCACTAAAATCTCACCACGAATATCTGTAGAAAACACAACTAATAAAGGTTCTATACGTTTGTTAAATGCCGCCAAGTAACGAGGTACATTGTATTCACCTAACATATCAGGTTTGTCGGTGATGTCTTTTTCACTGACTAAGTAACAGTTAATCACCACCTCATCTTTCTTTTTCTGAACATCACCATGAGACTTTCTAAGTCCATTATTGACATAATAAATGGTGTCACCAAGTCCGACGTTTAAATCATTTGCAATTGCCAACTCCATGTGGGCTTGACGAGACATAAATGAACCTGACTTTGTTCTCTTTGTAATGTGTACTTTATAGTCGGCAATACTTTGTTTAACACGTGCCTTATTTGATATCTTTGATATGGGTATTTGCATCTTATGAATCTTCTCAGCATATTCATAGTAATATTCTAAGAAATCATGACCCTTACCGTCTAACAACATACGAAGACCCTTATCCAAAAACTCAGCAACATATGTCGGTAATTTTTTAGACTTAATAGTATTACCCGTAAGTTTTACTTTCCCTGTGTCTGTTAACAAGGCGTAGTTCTTACGTGCAACATTGATGGTTGCTGGCCATTGACCATCCGTATCAAGACCCATTTCACCTCTCATGAAGATATCGTTGTACTCAGCAACATCAGCCTCAGAACCAAAATATTCTTTACCCTCAACCACAAGTCCGTTAATACCTTTACCAACATAAGTGTGGGAATCTCTACCCTCAGGTACCGAGAAGTTTACACCATCCGTATCCATAACCAAAGGTTTATATCCCCTCTCCATAAACCACATAATCATTTGACGTAGGTATTGTCGACCTGTACAGGTAATCTGTTCACCCATATCCATATCTCCCCACGGGAAAACATGTGGAGCAGATAACGAACCAAAGAATGCGTTAATGAAAATCTTAATCGGTAACTGTTTACGGTTGTATTGTGATGATAGTTTAGGGTCTGTAGATGAGAAATCTGCCGCCAACTTTTTATACTTAATACGAGTATCACGGAAATACTTCAACATACTCTTCATCGCACCTGTTACATCACACTTAGGGAATACATCGTGTACGAGCTGAATAGAGGGGTATAGAGAGGAGTAATCAAGTTTTAGTACATCAGTAGAATACCCAACCGCTAAAAGACGGGAGAGACCCCCTGTGAAGGGTCTCTTCTCACCTTTCTTAGGTATTGCTAACCCGTGTTTGTAAGACCACGATGCCATAATCATTTTCCATAATGTGGCGGTACCCATAGTTGATAGTCTCTCATATGTTGTAGGTACTAATTTGGCGAGTAGGAAGTTAGCTTGGTTAAACTCTTCATCGACAACCATAGTTTCCCAAATATCATCATACAGATATCTTTCAATCAAGTACTCACCATTAACCTTCTCAAAACTACCGGGGTATTTCTCCATAAGACCTTCTGTACCAGGTGCTCCGACTTCCTTATACCCACCTGACTTTGGATTGAAGTAGTAGTCTTTATTATCAAAATAGATTTTACCAATCTTATCACCCTGAACGTAAACACGATTTTCTTTCTCTGCACCAATAAACTGAGTAATGTACTTAAGTCCCCAACTTTTAATGTCAGAATTAATTGCCTGTGCTCTACGAACCGCATGTGCAATATCGACAACATTATATCCCCACATTTGCATCTGAACAAAGTCCTCCATCTCATTAGCAAGTTTCAACATACCATCTTTCTGACGAAAGTTTACCTGAGGGTTTAAGGTTTTAATAATTTTCTTTGGGTCTAAACCTAGTATTTCTGCTCTACGTATTAGGAACGGAAAATCAAAGAACGCCGAGTTATAACCACCAATAAGGGTTGGCTTTAAATGATTGACAATATCAAAGAAGCGAATGATAAGTTCTCTTTCTTCATCGTCGTTGTTTGCGGATATAACTTTTTCATATCCTTTATTATCCTTCATCCCAATAAGGAATATTTTACTAGTCTCAGGAGATAGACCTGTGGTTTCAATATCGAATACGAATCTGTGTACTTCATCATATTCGTCAAACCCCTTAAACAATCTCTTACCCTTTTGACATAGATACTGTTCTGTTGGAGGTAAAATCATTATGTGTTCTGAATTACCTCTCTCCCATGGGTCTAACCCACCTCCTTTAAAAAAGTTAACTAAATTAGAATAGGTCTTTGTGGTTTTAACAATATACTTTAAACCTTGTTCCATTCTCTCGTCCCCTCGTGTGTCTTGTTTTTCAATAAGAATACCGTGGGTAGACATTGCTTGTTTCTGAGCAGCTTTGGAACCACCATAGAATTTCTTTCCGTGAAGGTCACCAACCCAAGCGAATGGAATAAAACTGTCCGTTTTGATTTGTTTGCCCTGAATAGGGTCTTGTATGACTTTAAAAATTTTCCCTGAGCGATAGTCATACTCTAACGCTACGATATACTTTTCGGGGTCCTCACCTAAGAGGAATTCTTCGATTACTTCTTGAGATACCATAATATTTGTTTTTCGTCTGAGATATTTTACACATATCGTTATGATATGGTTACTCTTGACATTCCAACAAATAATAGATAAGTGAGATTGTTAAGTCAAACTATTTGTCTTGGTTTTTTTCTTGCCACTCATAACTAAATAATGTTAATATATAAATTCTCTCTTATTGGTGCGATTAGTTCACCCATTGAGTTAATGATTGAAAACTCACCTATATATCGACCTTTTCGTTTGGTATCCCTACTTAACCACTTATAATAAATATAATATTCTATTGTTGAGTCAGGGTTTTCTTGTGTTTTCTCAGTAATAAACGCGTTGTTCATCACAATCTTTGGTATACCAGTAGACTCTTCCTTCATTGAAAAACGTATAGTGGCGTTATCTAAGTCGGCATCAAACGATTTCCATGAATCCGTTCTACCGTCTCTAACTACACCCATCTTCAAGATTGGTAGCTCACTATTTTGTTTTATAAAGAATTCCATGTCTATAAATATCCATATAAATAAAAACCCCTACGAAGAGGGGTTTTATATTTTAAGTTATTATTTCTATTAAATTGGGTTAACAGTGTAAGTGTAACTAATTGTAATGTTGTTACTACCCAGTGTGAATGATTGTGAATCAGTATTCGGTGATTGGCTACTAAGTCTACTAATACCTGGTACACTCTGTCCTGTAACACCCCCACTAAATCCTGTTGAACCATAAATTTGACATCCCGCACCTCCAACAAACGTCGCTTGACCGTAATACAAGATTGTATCTCCAGGGTATGCTTGAATTGTGTCGGTTGAATCATTACCCGTACCCAATGCCGTGTATGACGATTGAAGTGTACCGTTAACATAAACATTTGCCACACCTCTACTACATGTAACACTATTGTAGTCCAATGAAATCGTCACAGGTGATAAAGACTGTGAAGGTGTTGGTGTCGGTGTCTTAGTTGGTGTACGTGTCGGTGTAGGTGACTTCGTTACCGATGGTGTAACTGAAATCGTTGGTGTAACTGAAGGTGTTGCCGTAGGTGTTCTCGTTGGAGTTGGTGTTGGTAACGCACAGAATGCACATGATGTTCCCCAAGCGTCTATTGTTTCAGATACTGGTTCAGGAGTATCGTGATTAGTCTGAATTAACCAACAAGTATATGTTAATCCTTTATTACTTAACGATACATAATTACCAATTGCCGGTGTACCAATACCACCTAATACTCTAGCTGTTGTTATGAATCCAGATGGGGTACAAACTCCATTAACGTATGTGATACCCTCAACTTGGAAATCTTGATATGTACAAGCGTTTTCCGCTGTACATGCATCACAACTTGCAAATGCCGTACTAACTTGGTAATCCCATGCTTGTTGACCAATTCCGTCAAAACTACCCTGAAGGATACCTAAATCAAACGCATTATCCTGTGCTGGTATAAATGTAACACAATTACTTGTGAAGTTTGGTTGAGATTTTAAGTAAACAAATGGATTTTCTGTTGGGCTATTCATATATCCTTGAAGTGTCTGACCATTTGTACCAGGAACCCTAATAATGTATATTGAATTATCACAACATCCAGACATATAGACAGGGTAATAAACAGTTGAAGGTGTTACTGATGGTGTCACTGAAGGCGTGATTGATACTGACGGTGTTACTGTGGCTTGTGGTGTATTAGACGGGGTCACTGTTTGTGTTGGTGTAGGGGTGGTTGTCGAATCAGGAGTTCTTGTTGGTTGTGCTGTAGGAGTTACTGATGCTGTTGGTGTAACAGTTGGCGTTTCCGTTTGAGTAGGTGTTACCGATGCTGTCGGAGTTACCGAAGCTGTTGGTGTGACCGAAGAAGTTGGTGTGACCGACGCTGTTGGCGTATTACTTGGTGTTACTGTATTTGTCGGTGTTGGAGATTGAGTGGGCGTATTAGTTGGTGTTCTCGACAACGAAACTGTTGGTGTTACTGTTTGTGTCGGAGTATTTGTGGCTGTAACTGTTGGTGTTACCGATGAAGTCACGGATGGAGTTGGTGTGTTTGTTGCGGTTTCTGTTGGTGTAACTGTCGCGGTTACTGTTGCTGTAACGGTAGGTGTGATAGTCGCTGTAGGTGTTACTGTTGATTGTGGTGTGGTTGATGGAGTAACCGATTGAGTCGGTGTGTTTGTTGGTGTAGATGTGGCAGTATTTGTTGGAGTATTTGTCGGAGTTACCGATATTGATGGTGTCACCGATGATGTAACTGTAGGTGTAAATGAAACTGTAGGTGTTGGTGTTGAACTTGAACCCGGTGTATTTGATACCGAAGGTGTTGGTGAACTTGTTGGGGTAAATGATATCGTTGGTGTCACAGATGCTGTGGGTGTGACCGTCGATGTTGAGGTGACTGAAGGTGTTGGCGTATTTGTTGCCGTTGATTGTGGTGTTGACGTTACCGTCGCGGTCACTGTCGATGTCGGTGTTGACGTTGGAGTAACTGGTGGTGTTGATGATGCAGTTGGTGTTGGTGTTGATGTTCCACCTGGTGTTCCTGTTGGGGTACTTGTTGATGTTGATTGTGGCGTGGTTGAAGGGGTGACTGAACTTGTAGGTGTTGGTGTTGCAGTACCACCTGGTGTCTCGCTTGGTGTTACTGACGATGTGACTGTAGGTGTGAATGAAACTGTAGGTGTCGGAGTTGCACTTGAACCTGGAGTGTTCGATACCGATACTGTAGGTGTTACAGTGGTGGTTACCGACGGTGTTATTGATTGAGTTGGAGTGTTTGTGGCAGTAACTGTTGGTGTTACTGACGAAGTTACAGATGGTGTTGGTGTTGGAGTTGCCGTTCCACCTGGTGTTCCCGTTGGTGTACTTGTCAATGTGGCTTGAGGTGTTACTGATACACTCGACGTTACCGTTGGTGTTGGTGTTGATGTTCCACCTGGTGTTTGTGTTGGTGTATTTGTCGGTGTTGATGTTGCAGTATTAGATGGAGTAACTGAAGAAGTTGGAGTATTTGTTGGCGTAACATCAGGAGTTGTAGATATTGTCGGTGTTGGTGTCGCACTAGCACCTGGAGTGTCAGAAACCGAAACTGTTGGTGTTGGAGATGCGGTGACAGTTGACGTAGGGGTAGACACTGGTGTACCTGTAGGTGTTGGAGTTGAAGTGGTTTGAGGTGTAGATGTCGGTGTAGATGTCGGAGTTGAAGTACTTGTACCTACCGGTGTTGATGTTGACGCCGGAGTGTTTGTCGGAGTACTTGTTGAGGTAGCAACAGGAGTACCTGTAGGTGTGGAAGTTATTGTAACTGTTGGGGTTGAAGTTACAGATGAGGTAATAGTTGCTGTTGGGGTACTTGTTGATTGAGGAGTTGATGTAGGTGTTCTTGTTAATGAAACGGATGGTGTGATTGTTTGTGTAACTGATGGAGTTACGGATGCCGTAACACTTGGGGTGACAGTCACTGTTGGTGTGACGGTTTGTGTTTGTGTTGGTGTTGGTGTTGGATGGTCAATTACGTAAACATAAGTCGCCTCATATGTCTCAGCAGAAATCGTATAAGTTCCATAAAAGTAATCTGTTGTCAAATCGGCAGGTAGAGTAACCACACCAAAATCCGTTATCGTCGAACCTGTGTCCGCAGTAAAACTAATATGTACCGTTTCACCACTTAAATTATCACTACTAAACCTAATCCCATTTGCCATGTATTATAAATACTTTACAGTATTAATTTGTTATTTAAAAAAATAAATTTACCAAGAAGTATCTATGTTAATTCTTCTCCAAGAATTTTGTGATATACAGACATACATAAAATTATCATCAAAGACAACATCACCTTTATTTCCTTCAGAGGTTGGAGATGTAGGTACAGAGATATTTTTAATCTCCATACTGTCATCAACATTAGTTTCACTAATTGTTTTATCCCCAATGTGTATTGTAGTACTACCCAAATATAAGTCTCTAAATTTATATTCTGCACTACCCAAATCATAGACATCATTTGTTGTTGGAATTATATGTCCTGTCAAATTAAATTGTGACCCATCAGCTTGTAATGATGTTGAACCTGAGAAAATTTTTGTTAATAATTCTGCGTATGTTATTTTTTTGGCGTTATTACCATCATGGATAATAATAAGGTCACTATTTTGTGGTGTACCTGTAAATGATGTTAATTGTTCTATCGTTAAATTAGCCATTTTCTTTTTATTTTATAAATAGTTTATATATTTAATTAGGCAGTCGGGGGACTATTCTTATATGGGTGGTTTGACGGTAACGCTCCTGTTCGTCCCCATTTCCAAGCCAAATAACCCTCAGCCTTTTCTAACTCAGTTAGGTCGGTACCACCCGTACCCGGTAAGGATGCGTAGGCGATATACTCACCCATTCGACCATTAAGTTCAACTGATGACCTATTTCTCATTAATCTCAATTCTTGATTTGTTGATAATGAATTATCATAATCATTTACAGGTGAGAAGGTATTTGTTCGTCCATCTATTCTTATACCGATTTGGTTTCCTGTTTTATTAAAGAAACATACAACAATATACCATTGGTATCTATTTAATCCTCCTAAACCTGTCCAATCTAATTTATCGCCAATTGTAGTACTAATTCTATTACTACTTAAACCATCTAAATCCAATTCACCTGGCCATGTATTATTTGATGCTCCCGCACTTATAGCATAATCTCTTTTTGGTGATTGATTTGTTTCATAACTCCAAAATGAATTTTTGGTATTATTAGTTCCATCATATCTAAATAAACCAATAGACCAATGGTTACCCGATGACACTTGTGATTCGTAGGATGTACTCTGTAAGTAATCACCGTTACCATCAAACTGAAATACATTCAATCCATTTTGAGTTGATGAGTTAGTTGTCGTATCACCTGCAACTGTCATAGTATAAGTTCCCGCTTTATCAGTTACTGAAGATAATCTTGTTCCATTTCTTGTATAGTTCGAAGTATCTGATGCGTCAATCCAAGCGACCGGTGTTAATGTCGAATTTGGTGACCATAGGATTGGTGATGGAGTTGGAGTTTGTGTTGGGGTATTTGTAGGTGTTGGTGTGGGTGTTATACAATCATCCGCAAAATAACCTGAAACTCCACCTCCATTATCTTGGAAAATATTTCTTAGTGTTGTAAAACTAGGTTTAGTCAGTACTGGTGCAAAATAATTATTAAACAATGTATATCCTGAAATGTTATTAGTTTGAATTCCTGATGGTGTTCTCATATTATCATTCCATTCTGGAGATAATGACCCACCATCCCAAAACTCGGACATTTCCCACATACCGAAGTTTAATAAGTACATATACTCTTTATAC
>Ga0115546_1002558_pt1 | contig 10366 bp, 11 predicted proteins | sample COGITO_mtgs_1004_FD_87186 | JGI IMG/M metagenome (GOLD analysis project Ga0115546, IMG submission 87186) | Pelagic marine microbial communities from North Sea - COGITO_mtgs_100413 | ecosystem: Environmental > Aquatic > Marine > Epipelagic | place: Germany:Helgoland, sampling site Kabeltonne... | reverse complement strand
TTAGACACCCACCCCCCACTGTGGAGAAGGTTTAGGGGCGTGGTGGGAATGGTGGGAATTTGCCTATACGAAAAGCCCCACACGAAAGACCGTGGGGGGCAGGTTTGGCTTGGGGCTGTGGGACTTCAGGTTTCGGCATTCGGCATTGCGAGCTTGTAGACGACTGGGGTAAAGCTGGCTTCATCCCAGTCGCCGCGCTGGATTTGACAACTCCTGCAACGGCACTCACCCTCATCGCTAAAATCATCCTCATCCTCATCATGGGCAGGGAACGCGACATCAATTTTTAGAGTGAGGAAAGTTTGAGGCAGCGGAATCGCCTCAAACTTTTTCTTAAGGGCTTTCCCCTGAATCGATTGCCTCAGCTCTTTCCTGTATCGTTTTTTCAAGGGATTCGACATCTTGTATCAGACTCTCCAAGCCGATGAGACGATCATTACTGCTTTGCAGCGCTGCCACGGCATCTGCAAACGCCTTTGCGAAACTAGGGTATTGCCGTGGGCTGAGGTTTTCTACGCCGTCGCTGACGATTTGCTTGATGAGCTCTAAATTCAGTTCTCCCAGCTTTTTGACTATTTCGCGCTGCACCTCCAGTGTTGCCAGTTCACTAGAGTGAACGCTGTTCAAGTCAGCCTCAGCCGTTGCTGAGGCTGACTCAGCTTCTAGCCGCTGCTCAGATAGGATTTCTAGAGCAGCCTGAAAATCTGGCTTCTTCAACCAGCGGTAGAAGGTTTTCTCGGCAACCCCGGCAGCTTCGTAGGCGGCTTTATGGGTGCGGCCTTGCGCCAGCATCCAGCAGCCTTTTAATTGTTTTTCTGTCAGCATTTTTTCTCACGACAAAGCATCAGCAAGATAGTCTTGCTGATGCTTTGATTATTTTGGTGGGCTTAAACTTCGTCTGTTTTGGCGATTTCAGTCAGCGGTAGATTCGTCGTGAACCTACCATCGGGCTTTTCACAAACGCAGTAGCTATCGGTCACCGCGTTTACTTTGAGGCGGACAGCTTGCAGCACTGGATACTTCGAGCCGAAGTAAACAACCTCATCGCCTACACTCACCTTTGCAGGCTCAATAAAGAGTGCAATAGGTTCAGCGACAGGCTCTGCAATAGGTTCAGCGACAGGCTCCGCAATAGGCTCTGTCGTTGGCTCAATAGTCTGCACTGGCTCAATGTTTGGGATTGAAGGCTCTGTGACAGGTGGAAGCCAGATCCGCACACTCCGACCATTCCGTTTTGTGGAAATGTTTGACCACCCCAACGAAGTCAGGACGCCGGAAACCCTCATGCTCAAGACACGGCTAATATCAGCATCTTCAAATTTGAAGCATTCGGTGAGAATCCCGGATGTTGTGACCTCGGAACAATGTGCAATATAGCCTTCGATTTTTTCATGCCAAGGATCAAGATTTCTAAACTCAGAGTTGGCTTCGCTGCTCAGCTTTTCCTCTGCTTTTGTTAGCCAGTGCTGGTAGCCAGAACGATATAGAGCCACCGCAGCCGCCCAAATCTGATCTCGCTCTTTCCTCAATATATCTAACGGGATATCTTCTTTACTAATCGGAATGATCCAAAAGCGGCGATCACCCGTGTTGTCGTTCAGAAAAACTTTCTCGTTTGTAGAGCCACAAAAGACGGATTGGCGAAGTAAGTCCACCTCATCGCGCCGGTAAGCAAAACGGGCGGTGTCGGTATCTCTCGACATGAACGATTTAATAGCGGCAATCTCTTTTCGCTTAAAAACGGTTTCCAACTCAGACCATTCATGAATCCAAAACTTGTGTAGAAGCTTAATTTCATCAGCCTCTGAGCGAGCGCCGCCAATAGAATCAGAGAAGAATTTTGTGCCTGACCCACTGCCTGCTAGAACCTTGAAAAAAGTGGATTTTTTGACGCCTTGTCCACCGTGCAAAAACAAACCCGTATCGACCTTGCACCCTGGCTCAAAGATGCGAGCAACAGCCGAAACCAACCAGCGCTTGACGTAGGTTGTGTAGATCTCATCTTTGGCCCCAAAATACCGCTCAGCTATTCCTTCGAGAATGCTGACGTCTGTCGATTTTTCGGCAACATCTTCCAAGTAAACTCGAACAGGATGGTATGAATTCTCAGTGCCGATCACTCGCATCACTGAACAGAAAAAATCAACACCGATAGTTTTGTTCGTTTGCTCAATATAGTAAATTCTCTCTCCTTCGATATCGTCGCAGCCTACCCCGTCGATCTCAATTCTCTGGGTCAGTTCGTTCAGTCGAACCCGGCCCTCATAGTGCTTTCTTAGTTGGCGAATTTTCTTAAGCTCAGAGCAAACCTCATCACCATCCACTGACGCTTTCCGCTGTTTTCTGAACCATGCGATCGCCTTACCTGTTCCACCGTGCTTAACTAGCGCAGGGATATTCCCAGTGCGAGAGATGCCTTGGAGAATTCGCTCTAGTCGCTCGCTATCAACTTGCAGCTTTTCCGCTGCTTGCTTTAACAAAGCGTCAGCGTCGCCGCTTACTGGCAGAAGTTGACCGGGATACCACTCGGAGACAGCAAACAATTCACGAGCAAGGCGGGCAAGGCTTTTTGAGACATCATCGTCCGCTTTGCCGTTTAAGACCTCTTTGTTTTTGCTGGAAATCAGCCGCTCAATTGGAACAGGGGGCTTACCCATATCCCGGCTTTTATTTGTCTCAAGAATTTCTCGCTGCTTGGCTGTGAGGGCATCCGGGATATCAGTCGCCGCCGCATTCGATCTGCCCACCTTAGCCAAACCCAGCACCTCAGCAGACTGCACAGAGGCAATCTCATCGCCATTCTGCGATGTATAGCCCTGTGTTGGCGCGAGCACGACAAAGCGCCCTTGGCCCAAGAACTCACCCGCATGAGTGCCAGTGCCCAACTCAAAATTAGTAAAGGTCTTTGGCTCCGATAGTTTTACCGCAATGTGAGCACCGCCGCTCTTAGTAGATTCAAAATAGGTACGATCGCACTTTTCTAGAATCAATGCCCGTGCATTGTCGCAAGCTTCTTGGCTCTCGAAATTTTTGCGATCTAAGTCAATCCAATCAATACCGCCCTGGCCTGCCAATGTGCCGATTCCGTTAGACGGGTTCGTGAACCATTCTTTAAGCTGCTCAGCATTTGGCTGAGTATCGCGATATTGGGTATGGCGAATGAGATGAGCTTTGCCGCTGGCATCCAGATAAGAAGGATTCTTTCCATTGAACACTGGCTTGCCATCTGTGGTTTGCGGCTCTGCTTGCGCTGGCGCAACGGGTAGAGGTGAGCACCCTAGAGAGATTAGCCATTGTGCCCGCTGTACTGTGGCTGTGGTCTGTGCGATTGCCTGATTCATAATTGTGCCTCCTTCAGGCGGTTGGTTGGTTTGTGCTAGAGAATTGGAAAGTTCGTTGCTCATGACCCGACCACTCTACTAGCTTCAGATTCTGCGAGCGATCGCAAATCCCAGCTCAACTGCATCGCGGCTGATGCCAAGTCTGGGAAGTTGTCTTGGCCGAGATTAAAACTTGAGGACACCTGCTCAGCCTCACGCGCCAACGCTACCAAGCAAACTAACGCGGTAAGAGAAATGCGGATTATCCGGCTTTCGTCGCAGCCCAACCAGCAAACAAACATCGGCTGGCCAAAGAGTTTTACTCCATCGCTTTTTGCAAAATGGATGTCGAATTTTTTGAGATAGCAGTCAAACTCCTGCTCGGTTTCGATCCGAGCTGCGAACCAACACCTAGCAGTATGGTTTCTTCTGATTAGCTTTTCTTCAGCTTTCAATCGGCTATTGCGACCCATTACACGCCCTCCTGCTGAATGCGAGCCATCACAGCCTTGCTGACCCATTGAACAAAACTATCGCAAGCCGCACAGCGCAGCGCACCGGCATGAGGCCCAGCGCCGCCGGTGAGACGTTGCGAGAGACTACCGCATGACGAGCAAGGCTTCTTAGCCGCGATAATGATTTGAGGCTTCTCCGCAAACAGAGTAAGCTGTTCTTTTTCTATTCCCGCATTCCCCACCGTAGATTGTGGGATTGGGGTATGATTGGAATGAGATTTTCCCGACGCCTTGTCAGCGTCACCGTGCATTGTTATCATTTAGCTTGTTGACCTAATTTTCTTTGGTTGGAACTTGGGATCTACGAAATTCAAAGCGCTTGGTGTTGGTTGCACCGGGCGCTTTTTGCTTTAAACACTGATTCTATCAGCCTCCGCTTTTGGGTAGTTGCGCTGCAAAATCGCGCAATGCTTTTTGGCATAGTTGCCGCCAACTCATTTGAAATTCCTCCGACGCTGTATCGATCGCCTCAAATGCAGCCAGAGGCAAAGCGACGGTGAGGCGAACACTATTGCCTCGGTATTGTGGTTGGGCTTTACTGGTGTTTTTCATTTTGGGGTTTTTGAGGTGTACCGCACTTATTAGAGGTGTTAGAGGATTTCCCGTTTTTTGTTTGGAACCCAGCGGATAATTTCAGTCGGTTGAATTTTGTAGTAGTCACACAGCGCTTCGATGGTGGGGCCAGATGGCATTAGGGAAGGGTTGCTGTTTAAGCGGTAGATGGTAGAAGCGGAAACAGCCGTGTCTCGCTGAATACTGTAGGCCGTTATTCCTCTCTCTTCACAGAATTCTTTCAATCGGTTAATCACTGGCATTCTCTAAAAACTATTACCTATATATAGCAGGCATTGTATGCGAATAGTCCGCACATAAATACCACCTATGTATATAGTGCACATCAATGACTAATAGTTATCATTGGTGAATAGTACTCATAGATGACCTATAGTGGTTTCAACAGGCAAAAACGCATCACCGCCTACCACCACTAAGGACTCACACCTCATGAACTACAACATCATCTTCTCTATCGCTGCCCGCTCTGCTGAGGCTCACGATTCAATCCAGCGCTGGATTCGCAACGAAGCGCCCGTAATTGAGGAACGCATCAAGCGTACTGCTCTACATGCCGCGATCGCTTTTCTAGAATTCATCGTTGCTGTTATCGACTGGGCACAGGGCCATCTTGAGCGGATGCCTGAGTATCGCCTTCAGTTTCAGCTTGCTAAGGTTCGCACTTATCGCTTCTTTGTACGGCTGGCGATTCGCATTGAGACTGCGCGGGTTCAATACGCGCCAAAGCTTACGGCCGCGATCGACACCGTCTTTTGCTTGAACTAAGCATGATTATTATCCTCGAACTCCGTGACCTTCAGATTTTCCAATTGTTTTCCGACGGTCTCTTTTACTGGCGAGGCTTGGATAATTACCGCTTCATCGATTCACCAAAGGGCTATCAAACCTTTGAAGAGTGCTTAGAAGAATCCGTTGACGCCCTAGAAGAGTTTGATAATTTCGATTTTTACTACGGTCATCTGACTGCCTAGCCACTGCCCGGCCACTGCCTAGCCACCGACCGGGCACCACCCACCCACCGACCACCCGCAACCCAACTAAGGATTAAAAATGCCAGAAACTACAGCACACACGACTTACAGCATTAACGAGCTAGCCGCCGCCATAGGAAAAAGCGCTTCTCAGGTAAAAGCATACAAAAAGCTTGTTCTAGAAGCCTTTCAAAAGGATGTCTCTAGAGTGCAAGCAAGCAACGGAAGTCTGAATGAGCAAGGCTTACAGCAATTAAAGATGGCTGCTAAGTTCTACGCAAAATCGAACAATGAAGGCTATATCAAGGCTGTTTTTCAAGCTAACCCAGACCTTGAATACTGCCTAGCCACTGACCAAGTAGCAGGGGCACCAAAGCCACAGCCTACAAGCGTTTATAGCTCTGGCTCACTTGTGAGAATCAAGGAAACTAACCAACCAAGCCAGATGGTGAGCTTCGATCAGTCGTCTGCTGCTGGCACCATCAGCGCATTGCAGCAACAGGGTATGGCCTCAGCTCAGCAGTTAGGCAACGTTTTCTCAGCGTACGCACAGACAAGGATTCAGCAAGCGTTCCACGAAATTGACGCCACTGTTGAAGCGGTCAAAGTTAATGCGCTAACTGATATGGGCCTTGTATCGAAAGAGTCAACAGAGGAGTCATGAGCCCAATAATCCCTATCGCCATCGTCCTGATGACCGCCGCTTTTCTAATAGGCCGCGCATCTAGCAGCCGCCGCCCGCAACGTCCGACAAACACTTACAGCCGGTATAGGAGATAGCCCAGTGGAGGAAATTGAAATACTTAGACAGCAGTTAGCACGGCTCGCTTACATCCAGGCCGTGATAGATGCCCTAAAACTCGATGTCAACTCCCAGCTCAAGCAAATTCAACCCTCAAAATAAGGACTCAAAACGAATGCTAAGTGAATCCCAAAAAAGCCAAAAACGTACAGCAGTCAGAGGATCCAAGCTGGCATCCTTTGCAAGTCTTTCGCCATCAGCCTCAGCCATTGAGGATCTATGGGCGCGCTACCCAGGAGAAACGCCCGCACGCGCCATCGATAAAGCGCTTGAGCGACTACGCACATTAGAAGAAGTAATTGGAGGCCTAACAAATGTACAACCGAAATAGCCGCTACGGCGGCAACTGGTATCAGGCCGCTTTCTGGCTAATAGTCGGGATTCTGATAGGTCAGTTCATCCGCTTTGACATCGTGCTACAGCAGCGCGAAAGCACTCTACCCGCTCAAACTCAAACTCAAACCCAAAATTCTTAGGACAAAAACATGATTGACAACGAATTGCTAGAACAGATTTCAGTAGCCACCGAGCAAGACCGAGACGCGCTAGCCCAGCAGCTTATTGACGACTATCGCCAGTCACAGGCGGATACAGAGCAGTCGCAAGCTGAATCTAGAGAATTTGTCAGCAGCCTGTTCAAGGCGTCTGACTATGCCCCTGTTGACCCATTCACACCCCCTGAGAACATTCCCGGATACGACCAAGCGACTTACCAGCAGCTTAATCAACTGGCAGTAGAGCAGCAGAGAGCACTAGAAGTTGGTGAAAAGGTTGCGCAGAATCACGTCAAGGTAGAACGGATCGAAGGACTCTACACCGACGCTGCTCTAATCCAAGCGCAGACACGGGTTAAGCAAGAATTCATCGGCAACGAAGGGCTCAAGCTACAGCAGGCGATTCAAGCCGGAAAGCTGATTGTGTCTAAGACTGAAGGGTTGCAGATTGAAACGTCAATGCAGCAGACAAAGAACCTCACAGCGAACCGAATGGTGGAAATCGAAGCATTGCGAGGGCAAGCACTGATTGAAGGGGCAAGCCTACAAGTTGAGGGCATTCGTGCCGATAACAACGCCTTACTGATGTCCAGCCAGAAAGACTTCGAGTCTATGCGCGGTGCTGGCGTTAACGGCTCTTACAACAGCTTCTAAGTGGCAAGGGGCTCAGCTTAGACATTGAGTCCCTTACCGGCATCTCATCCGAATCACAACAAACTTCAGAGACATACTCATTATGAAACGCAAACAGTCCAAAGCTCAATCCAAGTCTCAAGCAGCAACTTCAGTTCTCAATTACGCAGCCGCTAACCCAAAGGCGATCTACTGGCTCGCAAGCAACATCGCAGCTGCCTGTCTAGCGCTTCTACCCAATCCTGTAGCGCCATACGCAGGGGCAGGCGTGGCAGGCGCTATCAATGCCGGTTTCGCCGTCAGCAGCACGACTAAGCGGCGTGTAGATGAAGCTGTGAGGTCAGGTCAGGTCAACCGCTCAAAGCTAGAGCTAGAGCTTAAGCGCCTCGATGAAGATAAGAACGCGATCGCACAGGCCCAACGAGAAATTGATAAGCGGGATGCTCAGTTGATCGCTGTCGAGGCAAGCCTGAAAACCCAGCAACGCACGATGAAAGACCGGATGTTGGTGCAGGCGCAACGGGAAGCACAGGCGAAAGTAGACGCGATGCAGCAGCGGCTAGAAGAGGCGCTGAAAGACAAAGCCGCGATGCAGGCGACTTACCAAGAAAAATCTACAGAGATGGCTAAAAAGACCGGCCTGATTGTGTCTAATGTCCAAAAATCACGTCAAGACTTGGGCGATACCGCCGCTAAGACTATCGCCACGGGCAACCAGGTACTGACCAATGAACGCCAGCGAGTGAATAAAGTCTTAGAAAACTTAGGCCGCGATATCAAAGCCATGGCATCTGAGTTGGCAACTCATAAAGAACTCGTAGCCAAGTTACAAGCGCCTAAGCAGTTCAAATTTAAGTCGTTCGAGGCTAACACCGCTAACCAGATACAGCAGTTCTTGCAGGCCCGTGGCGTGGTGATGGGCTGCGATTCAATCGGCAAAATTCACTATGGCCTCACGCCGATCTACTTTGAGCCGATCAACTGTGACCTGGATGCAGTCAAAAAACAGCTTGAGGCTTTGCAGCTAGAGCTTGGCTTGAGCGAGATGCCTACTGCTGAAATCGACAGCGGCAAAATCAAACTGACGGTACAGCTTAGTCAAGATAAGACGCCTAAGCCTGCCAAAGAAATCACCATCGTTGACCCACCGCTGAGCGTGCTTGAGGGCGCTATCAATGAGTCGATTCACCTTCGTATCGTGGCTCAAAGTGGCAGCGGTAAAACGGTTCTGCTAGGCAACCTAATCAACTATCTAGCTGAGCAAGTGTCTAGTGATTATGTGCTGTCAGACCCGAAAGTAACCGACCCCAAAAACTGGGGAAATCTCAAACCGGGCTATTACAGCCGTGAGTGTTTAGAGCACTTCTTTGGCCTAACTGAAACTTGCTTAAGTCGGATCGATGAAGCGGCAACAAGCGTCAAAGCTGGTCACGGGATGCCGTCTTTTGAGTATCAGTTTCACATCATCGATGAGCTTGAATTTCTATATGGATTGAGCGAGGTTTCTAAGGATAAAGACCACAACTCAAAGCTATTCAAAATCAATGCTAAGTCGATGCTCAAAGTTGGCCGTGAGCACAAAATGAAACTGCTCTTTGTGACTCAGTCGCCGTTGCCCTCAGACCTGAACCTAAGAAAGAACGACTTTGAAAACTGCTCGTCCATTTTCCTTGGTTCGCAAATTTCAGCCGGTCTAAATTCCACCGATGAAGACGGACTGCTGAAGGATGTATCTGCTGAGAAAATTGCTCAGCTCAAAGCAGAACATCGGGCAAGGATGGCACGCGGCGATAAGTGGGTTTATCTGTTTTTCAACCCTGCTCAGCCTGAGAATACTTTCTTCGGTCGGTGTCCTTCGCCTGGTCATTATGCCGCGCTGAAGGGTGAGCAGTCACCCGAAATCAACGCTTCTCAATCTGGCGATTTTAAGGGTGCAGACCCGGTCACCCACGTAGCAGCGAAACAGGGTGCAGCTCAGCCAAATCAACGGGTGCAGCCTAGCACCGCTAAAGGTGACAAGGTGACTACCGCACCGCCTAGCACCGATGACAGCACCGCCCGCGACGCTGCTAGCACCGCTCTAGAGTCGCTACTGAATCAGGGCACCCATTGCCCAAAATGCAGCCACCACAGCGCCAGCTATAGCAAGCGATCGCCCAACGGAAAAGGTAACGTTTCGGTCAAATGCGTTAACGCAGAATGCAGCCGCAAAACGTTTAGCTGGAAAGTAGCCTAAGCCTGATAGCGGTCAAAACCAGCGGCTCGATCGAAACTCCACAGTGAGGCGATCGGGCCTTTTTCTTGCCAGTGTCACCGCTTGGATATAGCCTTTATTTACTGATTCACGGATACCCAGATAAGCCGATATGCATCAATACAGATACACGGATACACCATGAAAGTAATCGGAATTACAGGCTATAAAGGCGGCGTAGGAAAGTCGGTCACCGCTGTTCACCTTGCAACTTTCTTAAGCGAAATAGGGCAAACATTATTGATTGATGGTGACCCGAACGGTAGCGCTATTGAATGGGCATCTCAGGATAAATTACCGTTCAAAGTGGTTGATTCAAAAGCATCAATGAAGGCAGTAGCGGGTAATGATTTTATCGTTTGTGACTCACCCGCAAGGCCAGATAGCAGAGACTTAAAAGAGCTGAAAAATGGCAGCGACCTTCTAATTTTGCCGACAATTCCCGACCCGGTTTCCTTGCATCCAATGCTGCAAGTTGCCGCCATATTAGAAGGCTCAAACTATCGGGTACTAATTGCTATCAATCCGCCTAAGCCTAACCGCGATGGTGAGCAAATGCAGGCTGAATTAAAGACTGCTGATGTTCCCGTCTTTGACACGATGATCCGCCGCTCTATTGGCATTACAAAAGCAGCGCTGGCAGGTGTCGCCGTTCGTGACTTGCAAGGGCGCGATCGGATGGCTTGGCTAGATTATCAATCACTTGGCAAAGAAGTTTTGGAGCTGCTGAAAGATGTCTGAGAAGCAAGGTAAATACAATATTGGCAAAGCGAAAGCTGATGCAGCCAAAGCAGCCAAGGC
>Ga0115546_1002554_pt1 | contig 10379 bp, 6 predicted proteins | sample COGITO_mtgs_1004_FD_87186 | JGI IMG/M metagenome (GOLD analysis project Ga0115546, IMG submission 87186) | Pelagic marine microbial communities from North Sea - COGITO_mtgs_100413 | ecosystem: Environmental > Aquatic > Marine > Epipelagic | place: Germany:Helgoland, sampling site Kabeltonne... | reverse complement strand
CCTATATTTGAATTGTACATCAATGGAACAACATGTTGTAGTTTGTTCATGCGAATTATACTATCGTATATTACTTTAGATTTTTTTTCATCAGTAGCATGAATTTGAATTTTTTGCTCTTCAGTAATAGTTTTATTTATTTCATCTATTGATGGTTTCATTTTCTGACACCAGACACATCCACTTCTGGTGAAAAAATATATTGGTGATGCCATTATAACTCTATTATTTTTAATATCCTTGTTGGTATTTTCTGTAAACCTTCTTTATTCGATATTAGAATCATATTCTTATATGTGTCCCATTCGACCTGATAGTTAGTATCCAACACTCCGTTGTTTATTAACTTTATCAGTTCGTTTAGGGCGTTTATCGTATAAAGTGTATTTGTAATTTTTTTACGATGTAAAGATATTGTATTGTTTACAGCGTTAAAATCTATTTCATCTTCTTGATTAACATTATAGGTACAAATCAGTTCTTTTGGTTTGTCCTCGTTTTGTAGTACATAAATTTTTTCGAACACTACCTTGAAATTCTTCGTAATATCACGAATAGATTGCTCAAGATTATGTTGTGTTGTAAATGTACAAAGTAGTTGTGTTCTCATTTTAAGCCTTTTTTGAATTGTGGTTAAACAATAGTTTTACAGATCCATCCTTCTCTGTTTTACATACCATCTCGGTCCATTCATCATCTTTACCAAATTTTACCATTATCTTTGTTTTATCCTGTATCACTTCAAGTGGTCCTTCTGGATCACAATAATGAGTTGGATCATGGAGTTTAACTTCGCCAGTTTTCTTATTTGTAATTAAAGTAGCGACATCTTCCCCACAACCATGTACCTCATTCCACATTCTTGTTAATTTTTGTTGTCCTTCGGATGTCTTTGATAGTTCTTCCATACTATCTGTCCATAGTTTTAAATACTCAGTTTTAAATTTTCTTTTTTCTTCATTGGTAGGGTTATTACCTATGTTATATTCTTGTTTCAAAGAGACTAATTTTTCATCAATAGATGAATCATCTAAATAAGATGCACCAGCCGTTTTAGTTCCTGAATTTTTCATTGTTATACTTTTTGGGTTAGAATATATTTTAGCAGAAATACCTTTTTTACTACCATCCTTACAATAAACAAAAAAATCTGTCGGATTTACTTTTGGATCAATACCATATTTGTCTCTAATTTGTTGATTACCAAGATGCCCCATAGCTTCAGCTTTTTCAACCTCACATGGTGGATCCATTTTAGATAAATAGTCCTTTACCTTTTCAGCAGCAGCCTGATTTTGTTTATTTGCTCTTCTTTCATCGCCACCTAAAGACGCATAATTATCTTGTGTCTTTCTATAATTTTCTTCATTTAATTCACTTGGATCTAAGAAAGCACAAACACCAGCTTCGTTGTGGTCACCACTAACTTTAGCTAATGTCCTAGCCGCACTAGTGTTTCTCAATCCAACTTCACCTTCCATTCCTCCACTATCAATAATATCACTTATCAACTGTGTAAAATTACTTCCATCTCCTGGTGTGCCTTTCTGTGTCAACATTCCATCTTTAGCTCCCATCCCACTAACAAGGTCCGTAAAATAAATCTTACGTTTTGAACTGCCTGGAGAATTTCTAGCTAAAAGACCATTCTCTACCATCTCTCTAACAGCTTCTTCTCGTTCTTCTTCTGTTTCAGCATCAGATAATTTAGTCCAATTTTTCTTCAATATTTTTAATCTATCTATCTCACCTTGTTTATTTGCTCTTTCATCTTCATCAAGTATATCGTCTAGTTCCCCTTCCAACTCCTTAATTACATTATCTGTTTTTTCTATAGTTTTAGCAGCTTTTTTCTTATCGACACTACTTAATTTTTTTTCTACGGGCGATCCCTTTGGTTTTTCTTCCTCTTCTTCACTATCGATATCATTATCTTTATTACTTGAAAGACCTTTTTCAATATGTGTATCGGTAGAAAAATCGATAGTTGGTTCTGGTTTTTCTTTTTCTTTTTCTTTATCACTATCATCGTCATCGCCAGTCTCAACATATTTACCATTATCATCTTTTGTAAACGTAGGAGTACCCTCTTTCCCCTTACCATCAGGTCCTATGTCTTTATCCAACTTATAATAACCACGCCCAACTGATGTATATTTATCATCGTCTTTTTTCTCTAATGCTAAAATAACATTATTGGTTGTATCTACATCAATACCATTTGCTAAACAAACTTCTTTTAAAAGAACAAGATGGTAATCATTACCAGGATTTGGTACACCATTGGGGACAATTCGCCTCCACTCTATAAAAAGTTTTCCTAAATCAAAACTCATAATTCTTTAATGTCCCGTATGTGTTACCAACTTTGCTATGAATAATAAAGTCGTCTTTTTGTAATATCTTTTGGATATCATGTATTGTTTCCTTACCATCTTCCTTTGAATAGTCAAATAAAAAACTATCGTAATTGTAATGAACTATATTTGTTTTCTTCTCTAATAAATATGTGTGTAATTTATTTAAGATAGTAACATTCCGTTCAGTTTCATAGGCTTGTATGTAGTAATTAAATAACTTTTGAGCATTTAGATCACCTAAATTTTCTCTTTTCATTGGTCGTTTATAAATATGAGTTAAGATTTGATTCCGAGTCATATATTCATCATAAAATACTTTAACTAAGTCCTCTACGCCTCTAAAAAACTCACTCATCTTAGCAATATCTTTTCTGACACCACCATATAGATTTTGAAATGTTATTATCTTTGCTTCTGACTCTGTTACACCTAAATCATCTGCTAACTTACCATAAACTGATGAGTTTCCAAAGTCATAATTAGTTAGTTTAGCAATCAACCTTGGGTGATAAGACTCAAAGTCAAATTCTACGAACACATCGTTAAGTGGAGAGAATGCTTTCCTTTGTTCTTGTGTAAGAGCAGCAAAGTTAAGATGATGTATAGAGTTGGAAGGTCTTGATGTGGTTGTAAAAAAGTTGTAGTTCTGATATATCTTCTTTTGGTGAATATACTTTAACATATGGTCACCGAATATCTTTGTGAAGTCTGTATTGACTCCGATACCATTCATCTCTAACTCACCGAAGGCTTTTATAAAATCTTTATGAAACTTCTCAAAGTGTTCTCTGTATAATTGTTTGTACTTTGGAACTTTCTCACATAGTTGCTCTATCATCTTATCCAATGGATAGTAATATGTGAAATCATCTTGGTCGTAAAAGTTATCCCATTGTATGTGGTCAAGTGGTTTGTTTAGTAACCAATAGTTTAGAATATCAGCACAATATGTTGGACGACCAGAAAAAGAATAAACATGTCCAACTTTCCAATCATCAATTAACATACCTTCGTCTGCTGGGTAATCTATATCTTTAGTTATTTTCTCGTAATGATTAGCGTAAACTAACTTGTTTTCTATCGCATCGTACATCAGGACTATGCTATTTAGAGGATGGGACTTGGACCAGTTAGGTTTAGTAATAACCAATTTAATCATACATTAAATTACATAGAAAATGTAACAAAGTCAAGAATTATTTATAATGTTTTATTGTAAATATTTCTTCAATTGTTGAATTTGCTTTACCAGTAATATATGTTCTTGACCATTTTCTATTTATATTAAGTAATGCTTCTTGACCGTTGACTTTATAATACTTTTTAGGAATTACTATTCTTGGTAATATGTTGGTTTCAGGAGTTCCAGTTATTTCAATCTCAATCCATTCCGATACCTTTTCTCTTGGAATACTCCAATATATAGCGCGAAGAAGATATGGGTTACCGCTCTCGTTTTTTCCTGTTTTAGATCCATATCTACTAGCTTCATTTACATCAGACCATCCTATTAATTTTGATGCTTTATTTGGTAAACTTCCGAAAACATACTCGTCTATTTTTACCTGTGCTGAATCAAAAGCTCGTCCTAAACTCAAAGCTTCTGTTACTTCTGTGATTATATCATCAAATAAATCTAATAGGTCTATCCACTCTTCACTCCATCTTACTCCGTATCTTTCTTTAGCATTGGTGTCTATTCTCGGAGTTACATATACTCTGTTTTCTAAAGCCTTACTCAATTTAACATTTTTACCCCACCTTTTTAATTCAAGTTTAGCAAATTTATTATTATCTTTTCTTACCAAATTCCAATCTATTAAATCATCCCCTAATATCAAGTCGGATATGTCACGCCAATATTTTACACGCGACCATTGATTCATATCTTTTATCTTTAATTCAAGTGGCATTTTGTTTATTGAAACCTTTTCATCACCAAGTTCTTTTAGTTTTTTCTCATACTCTTCTCTATTACTTACTGGATCTAATATTATTGTTTTTTCAGTAAATTCAATATCAGGCATATCTTCATATGATATATTATTATTCTTTCTAAGAGAATCATCTACTTTAGAAGTCGCAGTATTACCAGGTATTATATCAGAAGCTAAAACTGAAAGTCCCTCATTTGAATCAGATAAACCTTTTATTAATGTATCCTTATATATGTCGTGAAATCTTATTGTAACAAGTTCGCTATCTATTTTTCTATCACTTAAAGATTTGTATTTTTCTTTTGATTTTAATCTCATAACCGTAGTATAATTAGTTGACCAACCTGATGTATCTATTGAATGATCAACCCCAACTACTTGAAAGTAAACTAGTTCTTGATAATGTTTTGGTAAATAATTTACCGTAAAAAAGTCACCAATATTTAGAAAGTTGTTTCCATATACCTTTAATGATAAAGTTAAGGGCATTACAGGAGAAATGCTATTAGAAGTAGATAAAACAAAATTGTCTATTTTTGCTTTTAATAAATAAAAATCTCTTTCATTTTCAGCATAAAAAATTGTTTCGCCAGTCGGTGTTTCAGTTGGCATTTCTTGTTCTATAGTTTTATATTTTGTTTTTTCTATTTCATATGTTTTAAGAGTGCTATTTTGACCATCCCATCCATATGGATATACAACTTTAATTTCCCCCTTTTGTTTTCCTTCATAGCCGGTAAAATCTCCTTCATACCCCTCATCCCCTTCAGTAATCGTTTCTGAGGTTGTGGTTACTTCTATTGTACCACCTAAAATTGAACCAGCGCTGTCTGAACCAATCGTTTTTGTTTTTAATTTTTTTTTGAAACCTCTTTCTTTTTTGTATTCTTCGTAATTTTTAGAATTTAATATATTATTTTCATCAAAACTTTGATTAGTATCAACAGAATTTAAAACCTTATCAATTTGCATCGTTAGTGCTTTTTTCTTTGGATTTAAATCAGAATAAACCGGTAAGTGTTGTACTTGATACTTACTACCATCAGATACAGAATTTAGTAAGTTAAATTTCATCAACTCTAACTCATCAAAAACTGCTGGTTGTTTTAAATTTCCTATAGCAATCATACTTGCTAAACCAGCTTTTGGAGTTTCAAACTTTAAATCAAAACTTTGAACTATAGTGTTACCAGATGTTAAATCAAATTTTAAAGTATCATCGGTAGATTCAGTATTAACGTTTACATCCGTAAAGGTTAAAGCAGATTGTGAGTCATTTGGTGATATTAATTTTATGTTGATAATGTTTCCTGAATCTTCGTATATTTGACTAAAAATAAATTCAAGAGCATCGTTAACATTTTCTGATTTCTCAAAAGCTTCAGAAATAAGAGGAACTGATATAAAAACTTCTCTTAACGGTATTCTTCTTTTTTCTTTATCTATTTGCGTTCCGATTTTTACCACTCCATTTATCGTTTGTTCACCCCAATCATTTGGTTTACTTTTATTATAAGTTTCTCCCTCTTCCCATCTATCTGGATATAAAAAACTTATTAATTTTTCTTCTTTTTGATATTTTTTTGTTGTCATTGTAAATAAATTTTCATCATACCTAATATAAGTGTGAATAGAACAAAAAGATGGACTGAAAGGATTTTCAGCTTTAAATGCAATTCCTAATGCTTTACCTTCATCATCTAAAGGCACCCACTCTGATATAAAATTATTTAAAAATACATCTTCTAATAAACCAAATGATATGTAAAGAGACTCTTTATCTGTAAGTGTTTCTTGTGTATCTTGTTGTTGAAAAAATATACCAGTTTTTTTAGCAGTTTTATTCATCAAACCAGTTACACTATCTGTTAATTTTGTTCCCGCATCAAAAGCTTTTCTAACTAACTCTAGTTTTTTCTCAGGTGTCATTTCTTTTTTCTTTTTTAATTCTACAAAATCAGTAGCAGAAACATTTATACCAGATAGTTTAGCGTAATATCCTAATAAAAGTTCTTCTATAGAAGATTTAAATACAAAACTTAAATCGTTATCATCGGTTACTGATTTATCTAACAATCTGTAGTTACCAGAGACAACCTCTAGCGTACAATTAAAAGAACCATTTTGGTCAATATTCACATCATACTTAACAACATTTCCAGCAATAGTAGTTTGAAATCCACCCTCAACAGAATCTTCAGGTTTTTGAATAATCTCATCCCAAAACTTTTTCATTTTTAAGTCGTTATCTACATGTAATTTACCTTCTGGATTATATAATTTAAAAGCTTTATCTGACCATCCAAAATCTATAAAAACATTAGCACCAGGTTTTAAAAAGTAAGGTAAGTATATCTGTTCAAAGTCTTGTTTATTATGTACGACAAACTCTACAGTTGTTCTTCTTAAAGCACCTAATGCACCTTCTGACTTTGAATTTAGACTTTTAATACCCGCCGATGCTTTTAGATATGGATTGTTTTCTAACTCTCCTTTGTATTTATAATTCAGTTGAACACCAGATGTAGTCATCGGTTCTAATTCATCATAAGACCTATCTCTATTTTCATTTATAGAATATACAAAATTTTCTCTTTCCCCTACTGGATTCCATTTCTTTTTTGTATTGTCTTTAGGATCTTCACCCCATATTACTTTTGATTTTGTTATAGCAGTCCACATTCTACTATATGGAGTTCTGTCACCTATGTAAGTTTGAGTATCGAAATTAACCGAAACTTCCTCACCAGGTTGTATATCGAATGTTCCTTCTTGTAGTTTATTTATATAGTTACGAATCTTTTCCGATACGTTACTACCAAAAACTCTTTTAGATATGTCCATTTTATTTTAATATAGCTTGTTCTGTTGAAACCGGCACCCTCAACTGAGTTCCAGCCTCAATGTTATTGGATTTTAAATTATTTACTGAAGCAATGTACCACCATAAATTAACATCGCCATAATATTCTTGAGCCAAAAAGTCACACCTATCCCCTTCTGTTGAGATAAGAAGTATATCTGAATTTTGTTCTTTAAATTTTGGTAAATATGATGTACCTATTCTGGTGATATTTTCATCTTTTATTTTATCAATGTTATCATACCTAGCCATTGTTACCACCTCCGTAGAATGCCTTCAAACCATTGTTCATAGAACCTTGATCCATAGATGGTGGTCGTTTACTTAATATTTGATAAGATACCGCGATATCAAATAATCGAGGTAAGGCTTGATTAGCATCCCAATCACCAGATTCGTTTACTGTATATGAAAGTGATTTTATATACCCAAATTGTCCTTTTTTTCTATCTCCTATATGTGCCATATATAATTCTGTAAATGGTGGTTTCATTCTTGTTAATCTATTACCATCGTCTAAATATTCTGGATAAACCAAAGAAGTTAATTTTTCCATCTTTAAGTACATAGCATTAAATTGTTCTTGATTATTCGGATATACTTTTAAATTAAAACTTACATCTCTATCCGCTTTTTGGTACATATAAACAGATTCACTTCTACCAACATAATCAACAGCATTCCAAGATGGACTTAGATTTTCTGTTATACCTGTTACATATCCTCGAAAATAAATATACTTATTATCTCTTAAATCTTTAAATCTAACATAAAAATCACCAGGAGCAGTTTTTACTCCAATTATAGGAACATCTTCTGGTATTAAATCATTACCTTCATCATCAGTTCCTATTGACCTGATAACACCACTATTAGAAATATCATCTTCGTAACCATGTATTCTAAGATTTGGAGTTCCTGATAAGTTATTAAAAGCTTTTCTATTATGACTACCATCTCCAGCCAATCCCACTAATTGAAGTAAATCACTATTAGATGGTCCTCCTGATAAATCATAAAATGGATTCCTACGAACTTGTTTTAAAGGTAATTTTATTTTTGAATCAATAAAATTTACAGCATTAGATGCCCAATCACCAGCATTAACTAGTAATTCTTTGTTCTTACCATCAGGACCTTTTGTAAAAGGTATTTTTAATGATTGATTTTTTATACGAGTCAAACCAAGGTCGTTTGCTGCTTGAGTTATCACAGTATTATTACTTGATATAGGTTTAGTGCTGAACTTATCTCCTAAATTAGCAAAAGGTAAACCATAATTTGGTCGTTTAGAATATTCAACTCTAAATATATTTCTAAGACTAGCAACCGTACCACCCAAATCACTAGCAAAAGCATCAGCTTGACCTACACCCAATCCTTGATTCGTTAAGAATGTACTAACATTTCTAACAGCAGGAACTGCTGGAAATAAAAGCTTATCAACACCAGCCCATTGATTTGCTCTTCTATAAAAATAGTTTGTAGCATTTTCTTTAAGAATACTACTTAAACCAGCAGGACTTTTATAAAATTTTAAAATACTTGAACGTTGACTACTACCATCATAACCATCACTACCTATTTCACTTATAAAATAAGGTTCTTCTCCCCTATCATCTCCTCTGTAAGCTATTTCATTACTAGAATACCCTTGTATATCTAGATTAGAAAGAGTACCCATACCAGCTCTTATTGTATTTATAGTAGTCTGCCCGTATTGTATTGGTGCTCTATCTAAGTTTGGAGTGTGATTTTTATTATATAAAGATTCTAATGTAAATTTACCCTCACCAAGACTAGCACCAAAATTATCAAAATTTGGTGTTCTTTTCTTTATTTCTACACTAGATAAATTATCATAGATACCTATTCCACTATGTATTCCTGTTGCTAGTTTACCAGTAAGGCTTGTCCCCCCACCATAATAATTTTTATACTCCATTGATACTGAATAATCAGTAGTCTGTGGATTACCAAATTCTATTTTACTAGCCACTCTACTATTAGGTGGTTTTATTACAGGTAAAGGTTTTATTTCTATAAAAGCAGTTTGTTCGGTTGGTGGAGCCGTTGGTGGATTTCCACCAGGACGACGCCCGTCATCTTCAAGTTCTTTAAATCTGTCTTCTAAATTTTCAAAAGGTCCTGCCATTTTACATCAATCCATTTCCAGGCGCATCACCAAACTCAGCACCTTGTTCTTGAAAAAATACAATATCTCTACCACTTATTTTACCACCAACACTAACATTAACATTTGAACTACCACCCATTGAACCGGCAGGTCCTGTTCTCATATCATTTACTGGCATCGGATTGGTTGTTGCTAATACGGAATCTCTTGGATTCAAACTAAATACACCAGCAGGACCCATCATTGTTGTGATACCACCCGGACCTGATTTAAAATCATCTACGGATGTTACAGCTTTTGCAACAGAAGCTGTCATCGCAGCTCCGAATATTGCCGCGGCTGCTGGAGCTAGTAAAGCTCCACCAGGTAGAGAACTTAAAGCAGCATAAATACCAACTATAGCCACTTTAGCTAAAGCACCTGCAATTCCTAAAGCAACAACTTTAAGTATACCCATAGCAACTGCACTCTCATTTACAAATTTGGCTATCATTCCAAAGGCACCACCTACAACTTCTAACGCAGGACCAAGAGTATTTACAATTTCAGCACTTATCGCTTTAAATCCATTAAACGCAGCAGTTATCTGACTTATACCATCAGCACCAATTAAATCAGCAAAAGAATCACCTTGAGCTATTGCTTGAGATAAGGATAGAGCTTCTTTTTCTTTTCCTACAAACTTTGCTAAATCAGCTACTGAAACACCGATAGAATCAGCAAGAGCTTTTCTTTGTATCAGATTTAATCTATTAAACTCTTCTTCAGTACCAACCTGTTTTACAACCTCTTGCATAGCTCCAGCTATATCACCACTAAGAGCAGCTTCTCTTGCTTTTTGAAGATTAAGTTGTCTTCCTATTAGTACAGAAGCTTCTACTTCTTTTGTAATTGAATTTTCAAAATCTAATAATCCTTCAGCAATTTTCGCACTAGTATCTAAATTAACTCCTAAAGACCTAGCTTGAATAGCAGCTTTAGCAATATTATCTCCACCATCTTTTGTAAAATTTGCAATAGTTTCAGAAGAACCAGCAATATCTTTCATTACAGCAGATGGATTAACTCCGACTTGAGCAGCT
>Ga0115546_1002546_pt1 | contig 10403 bp, 7 predicted proteins | sample COGITO_mtgs_1004_FD_87186 | JGI IMG/M metagenome (GOLD analysis project Ga0115546, IMG submission 87186) | Pelagic marine microbial communities from North Sea - COGITO_mtgs_100413 | ecosystem: Environmental > Aquatic > Marine > Epipelagic | place: Germany:Helgoland, sampling site Kabeltonne... | reverse complement strand
TAAAGGTTGGCTCAAATGCTGTAGCTGAAATAAGGTCTTACTCAATCGAAGAATCTGCTGATACTTTAGAAGATACTTCAATGGGTGATTCTGCTAGAACTTACAAACCATCATTAACAAACTTCTCTGGAAGTTTAGATGTGTTTTGGGATGAAACCGATACATCAGGTCAAGGTGCTTTAAGCATTGGATCAGAAGTAACTTTGAATGTTTATCCTGAAGGTGATGCTTCTGGCGATACTTATTACAGTGGTTCAGCTATTGTAACTGGTGTTTCAAGAACTGGTTCATTTGATGGATTGGTTGAAGCAAGCATTTCAGTTCAAGGCAATGGTGCTCTAACAGAAAGCACTGTATAAAAATGAAAGCAATTGAAAATGCTGTAAAACATTTTGCAGAGCAAGATGTAAAAGTAATTGAAGTGCCTGAGTGGGGCGATGAAGAGAACCCTTTAAAAATATATAGTAAGCCATTGACGTTAGCTGAAACTTCTAAGCTCTATAAAATGAGTAAAGAAGATGATCTAACGATGATGGCTTATGTTCTTATTTACAAAGCACTAGACGAAAATGGTGATAAGTTGTTTGATCTAAGTGATAAAAATAGCTTGTTAAACAAAGTTGATAGAGAAGTATTAGTCAATGTAGCTCAACAGATCATGGGGCAAGAGCCTATTGAGGACGTTAAAAAAAACTAATAAAGGATACTAATTTATATGTGCAATATGCACTGGCTGAAAAACTTGGAAAAACTTTACAAGAACTCCAAGAAATTAGTGTCCACGAATATCAAGGGTGGATAGCTTACCTAGAAATAGCTCAAGAGAAACAAAGTAATGGCAAATAAAAAAGTACAATTTACATTAACAGCAATCGACAAGACTAAGGCAGCTTTTGATAGGGTTGGCAAAGGTCTTAAGATGGTTGGTGGTGGTGCTAAAATGGCAAGCATGGGAGTGGCTAAGGTTGGTCTAGCTGCTACTGGTGCTGCTGCTGCATTGGCTGCATTGGTTAAAGTAAATACTGACTTTATGGATAAGCTTGGTAAAACAGCATCTAAGCTAGGCATAGAGGTTGAGTTTTTGCAAAACATGAGATTTGCAGCAGAACAAACTGGCGTTAAGGTTGAAGCCTTAGACATGGGTCTACAAAGATTTATAAGAAGGGCTGCTGAAGCTGCTAGTGGAACAGGCGAAGCCAAAAGAGCGTTTGAGCAGCTTGGTATTGAGTTAAAAGATTCAAATGGCAATCTTAGGGGTGTTGAAAGCATATTGAATGATGTGGCTGATGGAATAATGAACACCAGTGATTCAGCAGAACAAGTTAGATTAGCATTTAAGTTTTTTGACTCTGAAGGTGTTTCTTTAGTTAATACTCTAAAGAATGGCTCGAAAGGACTACAAGACTTCAAAACTGAAGCTGAAAACTTAGGTTTAATTATTAGCAAAGAAAGCATAGCTAAAGCAGAAATGTTTGCTGATTCTTTGAACATTCTTAAAAAACAATTTACTGCCATCACAGCAAACCTAACTGCTGCCTTTATTCCAATTCTGCAAGATGCATCTAAGGTCTTGTCTGATATGATGAAAGAGCTAAAAGGTAATGACGATGATTTTGAGAATTTTGGTAAGGCAATGGCTTTGCACGTTGTTGAAGCAACAAAAAATGCAACTTTGGCAATATATCAATTTTTTCTTACTGTTAGGCTAGAATTTGAAAAGTTAAAAGCTGTATTTGGTCAGGGCAATCCTGAATTAGTAAAAATTATTAAAGACATTGAAGAAATGGATGCTGTTATGGAGCATCTTACAAAAACAGGTCAAGAAAATACTCAATTTATGAAAAACTCTCAAGCTAGAATGGCTATGTTGAGGGAAGAATTTACAAAGCTTGTTGGCAAAGATGGTACTCAGGGCATTATTGATGCATTTGATTCTATGTCAGAAAGAATAATGAATTACACATCTGTTGCCGAAGAAGCTGGTGAGAAAGACCCAACAAAAAAAATATCAGAATCAGTATTAAAGTTTAAAGATGAGATGGGTATAACTGAAGCAGCTATATCAAATTTATCAATAAACACAATGAAAAAATTTGAAGATTCAATCATTGATGGTTTAAAAAATGGAAAGTTAGCATTTAAAGATTTTGCAAATTATGTCATTGAGCAAATTTTGAGAATTGCAATACAAGAAGCAATATTAAAACCGATTACAGGTGGTGTAGAAAGTTTCTTTAGTGGAATATTTGGAAGATCAATAGGTGGTGGTGTAAACAAAGGTCAGCCATATAAAGTTGGAGAATCTGGAACAGAGTTATTTGTTCCTCAACAAAGTGGAAAAATTATAAGCAATAATGATTTGCAGAATATGGGTGGAAATCAATCAGCACCCACAGTCAACTTCAACATATCAACAGTAGATGCTGCTGGCTTTGATCAGTTGCTAGCATCAAGAAAAGGATTGATAACATCAATCATGAACAATGCCATGAATAATCAAGGCAAAATGGGGGTTGTATAAATGTCTGGTCAATTTCCAACAGACCCCAACTTTAGAACTTTAAATTTTAAAGATAACAGACCAACGCTTTTGAACCAGACTTTATCTGGTAAAAAACAAGTAAGACAAATAGGCTCACAATATTTTTCTTTTACAGTGGCAATGCCACCATTACAACAAGAAAAGTCTCAAGAGATATTTGCATTTTTACAAAAGCAAAAAGGTTCTTTTGAGGACTTTACTATTCAAGCACCATTAGACAATTTAGGTGCAAGCAAATCAGAAACAGATATAGTTGTTAATGGAGCTCATACCTCTGGCGATAACACTATAGCAATGGATGGTTTCTCACAAACAACTGGAGCATTAAAGGCTGGAGATTATATTAAGTTTGCCAATCATTCTAAGGTGTACATGGTATCTGAAGATGCTAATGCATCAGGTGGAGCAGCCACAGTAACCATATCTCCAAATTTAGTAGCATCTCTTGCAGATAATGAAGCTGTTACTGTAAATAAACCTAGCTTTACTGTATATCTTGAAAACAATGAAATCATGTATTCAACTGATGCTAGTGGTTTTTACAGCATTTCATTTGACGTTAGAGAGGTTATTACCTAATGCCTAGAAGTCTATCTGCTGCTTTACAAACACAAGTATCATCCACAGCAACTAAAACAGCTTTTTTAGTTGAGTTAAATCTATCATCAACCATTAGGCTTACTGATTGGTATTCTGATGTTACCTATGATTCTAATAACTATGAAGCTGGTGGTTCTTTTCTTACAGTTGATGCAACAACTGAAACAGGTCAATTACAAGTTAATGAAATTAACTTAGGATTTTCTAATATTACAGATCAAGTTAGATCGTTGGTGCAGAGTGGAGCATTTACAGATAAAACAGTTGAAGTTTATTTGGCTTATTTTGATGTAAACGAAAGCATCGTTGGTGCAATTAATTTTTTTACTGGACAAATAAGAAACGTATCTATAAATGAAAATATAGATAGCTCAATTTTATCTATGACTGTTGCTAGTCATTGGGCAAATTGGAATTTAACCAAAGGCAGGCATTATTCTGATGAATCTCAGCAATCTTTTAGCTCTGGTGATAAGGGAATGGAGTTTGCTGGTCAAGTAAAAGAAGATGTTAGGTGGGGTATGTAATGAAATTTTTTGCTGCTGTTGGTGAATTTTTTAAAGCTGCTTTTGCTTTATTTGCCGAAGCAAAATTAATAACACAAATACAGGTTGCTCTAACAGCAGCAACTTTAGTTGTAGGTGTTAAAGGGTTTATGCAGGCTAGGGCAATGCTTGCCAAGGGTCAAGACATATTAGCAAACAAAACTTCTATGGGTGGAAAGATTGGACTTATTTATGGAACAAGAAGGGTTGGTGCACAAATTATATACATGGATGTAAATGAAAACGATTCTAGGGATATGTATGTGGTATATGCTTTGTCAGTTGGTGAATGTGATGAAATTCTAGGAAGAACAATTGAGCTAGATGGCAACCCATTAACTGATTCTGCAAGATTTAGAGATGGTGGTTATATCGGATCAGACAAGATATCTTCTGGCTCAGGATCATTAAACACAGTTTCTCAAAATGGAACAAACAGCTTAAATCTTGCTGGTGGTACTTTTGGAACTGATCCTACTGCTAAATACAGATATGTTATGAATTTACATCATGGAGTTGCATCACAAACAGCAGACCCCATGCTTGTTGCATCTATGCCTAACTGGACTTCAGCACATAGGCTGGATGGAATTTGCTACATAGCTGCTCACTATGGCTATGACAAAGAAGGGATGTGGAGAGGTGTGCCACAATTAACAGTACAGGTAAGAGGAAAAAAGGTTTTTGATCCTAGAGACACAAATCAAACATTTGGAACTGTGTCTACTTATGAGCACTCAGACAATCCAGCTTTATGTTTTCTTGATTACATAACCAATGATGAATATGGAAAAGGTTTAACAGAGTCTCAAATTAATATGTCTACCTTTAGCTCTGCTGCTAATGTTTGTGATACTTTGGTTGATCAGCCCTATTTTAATGGCTCTGCACAAAGCGTTACATGGGAAGGAACATCTGGAGATGATTTTATTAATATAACTGGAACTGGTGCAAATTCTATTTGGTGGCAAAATAAAATTGGTGAGGTAATAGACCTAGAAGATGGTTCTGGCAATCTTGTTTTAGATGGCGAAGAAATAAAAGATATACAAAGAACACAATTCTATGATTCTAATGAAGCATACTCTGTTTATTTTAATAATACTCTTGGCTCTACTTACTCATCTCAAAGTGGCACGTCTTTACTAAAGGTTAAAAGATTTCATTGTAATGGTTACTTAGACGCTAATAAGAATGTTATGGATAATGCTAAAGAGTTGCTTGCTAATATGCGAGGTATCTTTCTTTACATAGATGGTAAATACGAGCTTTCAATTGAAGATACAGGCTCATCAACATTTAGCATTAATGAAAATCATATAATTGCTGAATCTGGTATAGGTGTTGATTATGGCAATAAGGACAAGAAAGCTAATAAAGTTATAGTTGAATTTTTTAACGCCAATAAAAAATATGAGTTAGACACAGCCACAGTTTTACATGATGCATCGCCCAATTACACCTCTGATGATGGTGGCGAAGTCTTAGAAGTTAAGGCAGAGTTCCCTTATGTTTCTGATCCTTACATTGCCTACAACATGGCAAAGGCTATTTTAACCAGAAGTAGGAATCAGACCACAATGCAGTTCATGGGTACTCCTGAGATGTATAAACTGAACGTGGGAGACATCGTTGATCTTACCTATGCAGGATTGGGTTTTAATGGAAAGGTATGCAGGGTGGAAGCCTTAGAGCTTGAGTCAAATGGTTTAGTTGCAGTTAGTCTAATAGAATACTTTGATATTTATACATGGGAAGTACCACCACAAGAGCCAGTAGAGGAGCTATCTAATTTGCCCTCAGCTTTTGCTGTAAAAGCACCAACAGGACTATCTTTTACTGATACTGATTCTAGCTCAACAGGTAGACCATTCTTATCTTGGAACGAACCAACAGACTTTCCAGATCATCAATACAGGGTCAATGTTGTAGACAGTTCAAGCAATCAACTCACAAATAAGGTTGTTGATGTTGAAAAGGCTGATCTAAATTATTTGCCCAAAGGAACTAACTATGTTGCTAGTGTTAGCTCAATCAATACTCTTGGCGTTGAATCAGACCCAACGACTTTAACCTTTAGTATTGGTGATCAGCCAGTAACCACAACCGATTTACAAGATTCTGTAGTTACAGAATTAAAGATAGCTGCTGATGCAGTAACCAATGCTAAGATTGCAGTGAACGCTATTCAAGGCGATGTTATTGCTGCTGGTGCTATTACAACAAATAAGATTGGGGCTGATGCTGTAACCACAGCGAAATTAGCGAATGATTCAGTAACGTCTGATATTATTGCAGCCAATGCCATAACATCAACAGAAATTAGTGATGGCTCTATTTCTACACCAAAATTAGTAGCAGGTGCTGTAACAACTGGAAAGCTTGCTGCTGGAAGCGTTACCTCTAATGAAATTGCAGCAAATACAATTGTAGCAGGCAATATAGCAACAGGTGCAATAACAACAGATGAACTAGCAGCCAATTCTGTTACATCAGCCAAGATTGTTGCAAATAGTATTACAGCTTCTGATATTGCATCTAACACAATCACAGCAACACAAATTGCAGCAGGCGCTATCGCAACAGACGAATTAGCAGCAAATGCAGTTACAGCAGCAAAAATCACAGCAGGAACTATTACAGCAACACAGATTGCTGCTAGCACAATTACTGGTGATAAGATTAATGTTGATACTCTGAATGTTAAAAGTTTTGACAATGTAAGCTCCACCATTGTTAGTCATGTAACAGCAGGCACAAAGTTTCCTCTGGCTAGAGATGGTCAAGCTTATGTGCAAAGAACAGGAACTTATACAGGAAGCAATGCTTCATTTGTGCCAGTAACAATTACACAAGTCAGAGACAATGCAGGCTATGTAGCAATCTTCTCAGGAGTTCTTGGTGATGTTAGTGGTGGTAGAGTGCAATATTCTCTAGACAATTCTACATGGGTTAATGCAAATGGTAATACCAATATATATTGGAACGCTGGAACTTACAGGGGTTATACCTATGTTTACACAGGTCAAATAACAACCTTAAGTGCATCACAATCCACTGTTTACTGGAGAGTTTATTTCTCAGGTGGTTACAACCATACACAATTATCTTTAAATGTAATGATGGATAACACACGATAATGAATACTTTTACTGTTTATGATTTAGCGACTGGTCAGATAGAATATTCAACAACAACTGTTGCAGCGATAAATGAAGTTGGCTTGCAAGAAGGTCAAGGAATTATTGAAGGAAATTATCAAGCAAATGAACATATTGTTGTTGATGGCGAAGCAGTTGCAAGAATAGACAACATATTAGAAATACTAAGATTAAAAAGAGATGCTTTATTAACTGAATCTGATTGGACTCAAGTCAACGACAGCCCTTTATCAGATACAAAAAAAGCAGAATGGGCAACATATAGACAGGAGTTAAGAGACTTACCATCTTCTCATCAATCAACTACAAATTTTGATGATGTAGTGTTTCCAACTCAACCAGATTAAATATACAATAGGACAGAGGTAAATTAATGGCACAACACGATTACAACCTAGCCAACCAAAGCGGAGCTGACTTCAGAGCTGATTTAAACAATGCTTTAGAAGCTATAGCCACAGTCAATTCAGGGGCTACCGAGCCTTCAACTACTTTTGCCCATCAGTTATGGGTAGATACAGCAAATAGCGTATTAAAAATAAGAAACGCTGCTGATACAGATTGGATTACATTTGGCGTAAGCATTAGCTCATCCAATGTGCTTACAGGTAACTTAACAGGCGATGTAACAGGTAATGTAACTGGCAATGTTACAGGCAATGTCACTGGAGACTTAACAGGCAATGCAGATTCTGCTGACGTATTAAGCACAGCAAGAACCATATCTTTATCAGGAGATGTTGTTGGTTCAGTTTCTTTTAATGGTAGTGCTGATGTAGATATATCTACAGTTGTTCAAATTAATTCTATTACTCTTGGAACTGATACCACTGGCGATTATGTAGAAAGCATATCTGGTGGCACAGGCGTAACCATTACAGGTGGCACAGGCGAAAGCTCTACTCCAGTGGTTGCTATTGGTCAGGCTGTAGGTACAGGTGATAATGTTACATTCAATTTAGTAACTGCAAGTGATGAGTTTATTGGCGATATTGATGGTGCTATAAGATTTACAGCTAAAGCTGACGAAGCCTTATCTAAAGGTGATGTGGTTTATGTATCAGGTGTATCAGGCAACAATACAACAGTAGCTAAAGCAAAAGCTGATGATGCTTCTAAAATGCCTGCATTTGGTTTGGCTATAGAAGATGTTAATGCTAACAGTAATACACAAATTGTTACTTTTGGTAATTTAACTAATATAGATACTTCTAATTTATCTGTTGGTGAAATAATTTATGTTTCTACAACAGCAGGTGAATATACAACAACTCCACCAGCAGGAGAATCATCAGCTATACAAAATATAGGTAAGGTTTTGAGAAGCCATGAAAACAATGGTTCAATCAAAGTAGGTGGTGCTGGCAGAAGCAATGCTACTGGCAATCTAAATGATGGCAATATATTTATAGGTAATGCTTCTAATCAAGCATCAACATCAACATTAGATACTTCTATTGTTCCAGAGAATACTAATTTGTATTGGACTACAGCTAGGGGCGAATCTATGTTTGATACTAGATTGGCTACCAAAGACACTGGTGATTTGGCAGAAGGCTCAAACCTTTACTACACAACTGCAAGGGTTAATTCTGATTTTGATACTAGATTAGCCACAAAAGATACAGGTGATTTGGCTGAAGGTATTAATCTTTATTACACAGATGCAAGAGCCAATTCTGCATTTGATACTAGATTAGCCACAAAAGATACCGATGATGTAAGCGAGGGATCAGTCAATCTTTATTACACATCATCTAGGGCTAATTCTGATTTTGACATCAGATTAGCAACAAAAGATACTGGAGATTTAACAGAAGGAGTTAACCTTTACTATACAGATGCAAGGTTTGATACAAGGCTTGCAACCAAAGATACAGACGATTTAACAGAAGGCACTAATCTTTACTATACTCAAGCAAGATTTGATACTGCTTTTTCTAACAAAACAACCTCTGACTTAACAGAAGGTACTAATTTATATTACACAGATGCAAGGGCTAACTCTGCTATTGATACTAGAGTTACTAAATCATTTGTTGATGCCCTTAATATTCAAGCTGCAAGCGTAGATGCAAACAGCGTTGCTTTAGGCACAGATACTACAGGCAATTACATTCAAACAATTACAGGAACTGCTAACAAGATTACAGTTACAGGCTCAGGCAGTGAATCTGCTGATGTAACTTTAACTTTGCCAGATGATGTGCAAATAGCAGACAGCTTAACAGTTGCAGGAAATTTAACTGTTAATGGAGAACTAGTATCGCTAAATACTACAAACTTAGACATAGAAGATAACTTATTCCAGCTTAATGCAGGATTAACAGGCAGCCCAGTTAATGATTCTGGTATGTTGATTAATAGAGGTGATCAAGATAATGGCATCTTTATGTGGGATGAGTCTGTTGATAAATTCACACTAGGATTAACCACAGCCGATGGCACAAGCACAGGAAACATTACACTTAATTCTCTTGGAACTTTGGTTGCTAACATTGAAGGTAATATCACTGGTAATGTTACTGGTACAGTTTCAGATATAAGCAATCATTCAACATCAGACTTAACTGAAGGCTCAAACCTCTATTACACAGATGCTAGAGCTGATGCCAGAGTTAATTTACAAACTGGAGCAAATTTAGATTTAAGCTCTAAATCCACTTCTGACTTATCAGAAGGCACTAACGAATATTTCACAACAGCCAGAGCAAGAAGCTCTATTTCTGCTTCTGGTGATTTAAGCTATAACAGCTCAACTGGTGTTATTAGCTTTACAGCATCAGCAGCACCAGTAACAAGTGTTAATACACAAACTGGAGCTGTGGTATTAGATAGCGATGATATAGCTGAAGGCTCTACTAATTTATATTACACAGATGCTAGAGCAAGAGCTGCTATCTCAGAAAACTCTACTCAGCTTTCATATAATTCAACCACTGGTGTTCTAACTTACACTCAGGGCGATACAGATACAGTCAGCGAGGGATTAACCAATTTATATTATACAACTGCAAGATTTGATTCTGCCTTCTCTGGTAAATCTACTAGCGATCTTTCAGAAGGCACAAACCTCTATTTTACAGATGCTAGATTCGATACTAGATTAGCAACAAAAGATACTGACGATATCTCAGAGGGTACAACCAATTTATATTACACAGACACCAGAGCTAACTCAGCGATAGATACAAGGGTGGATAAAACTTTTGTTGATGCTTTAAACGTAGTTGCTGCATCTGCTACAGGCAATGCAGGAACAGCTACAGCACTAGCCACAAGCAGAGACTTCAGCATTACTGGAGATATAACAGCATCAGCAGTTGGTTTTGATGGCACAGGCAATGTGGCTTTATCAGCTAGTATTGATGCTAATACAGTTGGTATAACAGAAATTAACGTAACAGATGGAACGAATGGTCAGGCTTTAGTTACTGATGGGGCTGGAAACTTATCTTTCAGCACAGTAGCAGTAGATCAAACATTAACAATTATTGGCAGAAGTGCTAACATAGACATAGGTATAACCAGTGGAACTCTTGTTGTTCAAGGTAG
>Ga0115546_1002541_pt1 | contig 10419 bp, 9 predicted proteins | sample COGITO_mtgs_1004_FD_87186 | JGI IMG/M metagenome (GOLD analysis project Ga0115546, IMG submission 87186) | Pelagic marine microbial communities from North Sea - COGITO_mtgs_100413 | ecosystem: Environmental > Aquatic > Marine > Epipelagic | place: Germany:Helgoland, sampling site Kabeltonne... | reverse complement strand
CAGCATCAACGACAGATGTAGTTACTGTATTTTGTAACACGCCATCGATATATTGTTTTAATGTACCTGTAGATGCATCCCATACTGTTGTTAAATGATACCATTGTTCTCTATTCATCTGAAGCGAAGGTTCATGATACCCTGTATTATTTGTAGAATACCAATACGAACTTAACCTTCTATTTGATTTATTCCACGACATATAAATATTACCTTGTATAATTGTACCTCTATCACCCGTTGTTAACTCATTTAGATCAGCATAAATCATAGATTCCAAAGTACAATTAGAACCAGTTGCAATATAACCACCATATCTAAATCTTTCGACTTCTCTAAAATAGTAAGCTTTAACACCTTCAACATCTTCAACATCGTGTGAACCACCGGCTGCATGTCTACCATGTCCTGATATGTCATATAGCATACCATCATTTTTAAATGAATCAGGATTTGCAAAATCATATGATGCAAATAATCCATCTAATGTTGGGTAGAGGTTTTCGTTTTGTAAATGGTAAGAACTGCTAGAGTTTAACCAAGCGATTGCTTCACCCGGTGTTTCAAATGATTGATTTGCTAATTGAGATGCAATGTGTTTAAGCTCACCTGGATTTTGACCAGCTGAGTAAAATCTAGGCGTCGTTCCGTCGTTTGACCAAACTTGAAGTTCTTGACCAGCACCTTCAGGTAAACCTACCATTGAAGTTCTTGCAACAGGGTCAGAACCAGTTCCATCCCATTCGCCAAGTACAGCTTTAGCCTCAACATTTGAAGGAACTGCAGATGTACCTCTATGATAAACTGCCTTCATATCATCGTCAACTGCCTTAACCCAAAGTTCAACTGTATTTACTGGAACGCCAGGCCCTGGGAAGTTAGTGGCACCGTTCCATGAAACCGATGATGCTACCGCAAAATACCAGTTACCATGTGGGTTAGAACCATCTAAGAAAGTTACACCAGATGAAGATCTTGTTAGACCGCCCCAGTAATTTCCATTGTACCCTGTTTCAATTTTAGTTAGTCCGTCTATTACTTCTGTAATATCAAGTGGGTTTTGAGCCTGAGACCATATATTAGTTCTATCCTTGTATTGTGGATAAGTTAGCTTAAATGTATATTTACCACCAAACTTAAAGTTCTTAACGTAATCTAAGATAGAGTACTTGTTTGCTTGTGGATTATCTGGATTAGACCATTTAGCCTGTTCCCAGTTATTAGCTGAACTGAAGAATTCACCAGTACCCGAATAGTGTCTTAAGACTTTCATCCATTTACCGTCAAATTCTACAGGGTAGCCATTATATGTTCCTGTGTATATTGTTGAATCTTGCATTCTTTAAGTTAGTTTATTTATAAAGTTATCAATATCTGTTTTATTACTAGATGTAAATGCAATTGTGATTCTATTACACTCGGTATATGCCATATGCGGTATTGATTCATTAAACCACGCGGATTGTTTTACAGACCACCCTTCAATATCTTTAACTTCTATAATTTCTTTATTGTCTATATATTTAAATACGCCGTTGCCATTTTCGCTAAATGTACAAATAGCATTAAACATATTTTGATTAGCATTCGTATGCCAACCTATAAATCCAGTATTAGGATAAAGAACTGATATTTTCGGTTCTACATTATATTCAGACTTAAACGCATCACACAAATCTCTAAATTCATTTACAACTAATTGAGGACTAAAATCATTATCATCCAGTGGTATACATTTAAAAGAAGATGGAAGAGGTCCAGCTTTATCATAGTCTGATGAAAACTGACCTCTTTCTAAAATATTCATATCCTCTAGTTTAGATAATACTAAGCTAGAGAATTTATAAAATCTATTATCTTTTATATCCTTATTATTCATTATAAACCATATTTAGCAGAAGAAGCATTAAAGTTTTTTAGTGCTTCAGCTCCTGTAATTGCTCTATCGTATATCTTAATACCATCCATGTAACCGTAAAATGATTGTGCGTATAAATAGTTGGATGTGCCCGTCGCTCTACCAATACCACTAAATGCGAAGTATTCGTTTACACCACCATTACCACCAAACATATTACCAGTATGGAATAGTTTACCATTAGCATACCATCTTACAGCACCATCGGCTGCAAATGAAATTGTAATATGTGTCCACTTGTTTGGACCAAAGTCTTCGCCTACATTATTACCACCGGATGCACCAAATGAATAACCGTTTTGAGTAGAAGCTTCTGTTCTAAAAGAACCGCTACCGTTATAAATTTCAATGTGTTTAATAGAACCAGAGCCAAAGAATAATGATCTCCTACCAGTTGCTAATGGGTACATCCAAAAGTCATAAGTTCTTTCTCTATTTAAAGTAGATGTCATTTCCATATTAACGCTGATATATGAACCTGTAGGTGACCCATCTGTTTCACCAGTACCATCAAAGAAAAACCCATTTGCATGTTTTACCATACCGTCGAGTGGTGTACCGTTATTATTATTCCCAGAAGCATCTAAAATAATATTATCAGTACCATTCCATTCGTCTGCTTCAAAGTGCATCATAAGTCCATCAAGTGTAATACCTTCATTAACTAATGTTATATTAGATTGACCACTTAACCATGTAACAGCTTCGCCGACATTATTAATTGATTGACCTGAAAGTCTTTTTACGATTCTAATAAATTCAGCTGGATTATTCTGTGCTGAATAAAATCTAGGAACTGATGCAGATGCTGAAGTTTCCCCAAGAGTATACGTGTCTGTCCATATCTGAACTTCATTAGAATCACCAACTGGAGAACCATACATGTTAGACCTATTTACAGGATCATTTCCTGATTTATTCCATTGTGCAATTCTACCTAAATCAGTAGTGTTCTGTGGCGCTGCACCATCGCCTATGTAAAAAATTGGACCTTTTGCCATTGTTAAGTTAGTTTATTTAAATCTCGCAGCAGTAGCGTTATAGTTTTGTAACACTTCGTCTTGTGAAAGTGCTCTTTGGTAACATATCGTATTAGAAATAGAACCGTCCCATACGTTTAGCCCTCCTGTATTTTCAGCTCCTATTAAAATTTCCGACGGGACGCCTGGATTATAAGAATTTGATAGGAAATTAGGTAAAATTTGACCGTTAAATATGTTATACACAGTCGTGCCATCAAATATCATCCCAATTTGTGCATATTCTAACCCACTCCAATCTATATATGAATCAACATATCTGGTATCCCCATGACTTCTAATCATATCTTGAGTGACCCATATCCCAGGGTTCCAATGTCCATTACCTTTTAATGGTGTCGATCTGTTTGCAGAACTTGCACCTGTACCTAAAACATCAGGCTTTAGCCACATTAAAATTGTATACGGTTGAGTGACCGTTAATGGATTATTTAATGTAATATAATCATCAACACCATCAAATGTCCAAACTCCATTATTTTCATTAGAATATCCAACTCCATTTACTAAAGTACCGACAGTACCATCAACTAGTGATTTAGTAGTTGTATCTCCTGGAATATATGATTGAATATTTGAAGCATCTGTGTTAAATACTAATCCGTCTTTTACAATAGAAGCTCTATAGTAATTTTGTGCAACTTCTTCGTCTGATAAGATTCTATCATAAACTTTAAATGAAGCAAGTGTCATATCTGAATATGTAACACTGTTCCATGAACCTGGAACTGCACCAACATACCAGTTCATTCCTGCAACTGCACTAATTCCACCCTGTGAATTTGTTCTTGTTGATTCTAACTTACCGTTAGTGTACACCTTCATTTGTTGAGAAGATTTATCGTAACTAAATACACAAGTATACCATTCACCTGCATTAATAGTAGTTGTTCCAGTAGGATCATCAGTTCCCCAACCATGCATCTGGAATTTATTGTTTTGAATACCTAGCCACATTCTATTTGTAGAAGAAGAACCATTCGCATAAACTGCAAGCGGTGCAAAGTTAGGATAAGATGAATTCATCTTAAACTTAATTTCAATAGTACGCGCATCTACATTAAATGCAGAGTGGCTATTAAATTGTAAGTGATCTCCAGCACCATCTAATACTAAATTACCTTGAGCATCCTGTTTAGGATTACCAAGAACAATACCTTCAGTTGATTTACCTGATAAATCGATTAGATTATTTTGAGCTCTTGTTCCTGCAACAAAGGGCACATGTTCTGTACCGGTGTGCATCATTGGAGCACATAACCATACTCTTGAAGTGTCATCGCCTATAGGCTGAGAAAAGTTAAAGTTAAATGATAAACTGTCAGACTGACTAGTTGCTGAATTTACAAAAGATGGCCATTCAATTCTGTGCCATTGACCGTCACCAGGTACTCCAATATGAGGACCCCATTTTCTACCAGCTTCTGAGTTATTTGCCGTATAATAGTTAAGGTTAAAGCTTGGATCATTAGTTTTAACCCAAACTGAAACAACATAAGTTTCACCAGGTGTTTGTGGTGCGTAATCACCATAAGAGTACCAGTAACCTGAAGATTGACCCCTGTTAAAACCTACAACTGGTGAATCAACACCAACTGGACCTGGTCCATCATTAAATACTATATCTCTTTGATAACCTTTTGCCCAACCTGTATCTAAGTTTGTGTTAGTTACTACGTTTGTTACAGGCTTATTATCTGCAAAACATGCAATATGATTAGGCTCTACATTTAGTACAAGACCTTCTGTAATTACATTATCATAAAAGTGGTTAAGTACTAAAACAGAATTTGCTTTAGCCCATGCAAGTGCACCTCCAATATCTTCTTTTTGAATAGAAGCTCCTAATTTATTTAAGCTTTCTATTAACTCAGTGTCATCATTTACTACAACACCTCTAATAGTTGCACCATGATATATGATATAGCCTCCAACTGGAATTTCAAGACCGTTTTTAAACTCTGTTGAAAGGGTTGGACCCATTCCTAATTCAGCACCCACTGACCAATCACCTATATTTAAGGAGTTAGTATCTATACCTGAATTGTATTTTATTTTATTTGGCATCTTATAAGTTAGCTTTGTTTTCTTTCTAACTTATATATTGGAACCAGAAACTAAAAGAGGCCCTTTGGGCCTCTTTCTTATATATTATAATACCTTTTTAATCTTCGAATACTTCGATAAGACGCTCTTGCTCTACTAGATCAGTCCATTTGTCAACATATCTAGTTGCTTTAACAACGTGGTTATCCACCCAGTGGTAATTTCCGCCACGTGGTTTGCCCATTAGAAGACCATGGTACTTAAAGCCATGGCGGTCTAGCCAAGCTTCAGTAATCTCACGAACTTCTTCAGTACGAGATGTAAAGAATGTAATAATGTGACCTTCGTCATACCATTTGTTTAGAATTTCTAGAGCATCTGGAAACGGAAGCACATGTTTCATACGCTCCGGTTCTTCATTAGGTACGTCGTCTGTAACCGTACCGTCAATATCGATTAAGTAATTCTTAACTCCTTGTGGTAATGATGGGCTTACTGGTAAACCGTCACTACCTGATGATGATTGTAAATTCAATTCTTTTTTCATATTATTTTAATATAGATGTGTTCTTAATAAATGATACATTAATGTATCTTGTTCCTGAGTAGACTGGACGCCCGCCATGCCTGTGTGTAATCATTCCAGGGTGTAGGAATGCGTTGCCATTTCTTTTTGGAAGTGCATTAACACCATACTTAGGGAAGAATGTACCGCCGCCTTCAAACTCGTCATTTAACTTAACGCCGATTGTATACGATGAGTAATCATGATGAACTGATAATTGCCCTTGTAAATCTGGCTTATAACGAATGATAAACGTTTCATCAACTACAGTATCCCAGCCTTCGCCTTCAAGCGTAAAGTACCAAGTTGCTAATGGTGCTACAAATTCTCTAATAACTCGAGTGTAAATCTCTTTCATGCCTAAGTGTTCCATAAGCATGTCATTAGTTGGATAGAATTCATGGCGACCAACAGTCCATTCTCCATTTGTTTCTGCTAGTTGAATTAATTCTTCACAAAATCTATTTGTGAAAAGTGGGAATTCAACAATGTTAGGTCCTAGTTCATCAGTCATAAGTTCATAATCATGCTGAAGCATTACAGGGGCAATATACTTTTTAGTCCAAGCATCCCAATTAGATGCGTCTAGGATTTCAAAGTTTGAATTAATTGAGTTTTTCATAACTGCTGTTTGTGTAATATAATAAGGGTCTCCTTCTGAGAATGCAAACATATTTAAGTTAACATTAAATCGTTTATTAACATCTTCTCGTGGATGATTACCCATTAAACCAACTATAAGTTCATCAGCTGGAATAATATCTAAATGTGGATTAATATCAATTGCCTTTTCTATACCTGAAGCATTGATTAAATAAGCATGTGTATTATATGAGTAACCCGGTTTTACAATACTACCTTTATATGGTATATCATTAATATTATTGTTCTTTTGCCTGCCCATATACATGAAATCCCAATCACTTGGTAATAAATCTAAATCAGAAGGCCATTCATTTTCTTTACATATAAAATCTTCTTCTAATATAAGAACATTATTATGTCCAGCTTCTTTAGCATATAACCAACATTTGTAATGTGATAAAGTGCATCCTATTTCTGAAGCATTTATATCTCTACCCCACCATGGGTTTTCATGATCTTCTATTTTCCACCAATCTGCTACTTTATATTCATGTGGTAAATTGACTTTATCAGGATTAGAAACTAAGTCTCTACCATTAACACCATCTACAATAGTATACTCTATATAATATGGAATATTAAGACCTGATAATCTATCTACTATATCATCAATACTAGATCGTAAATTAATTACGTATATATGATCAATTTTCATCTTCATGTTGTTTTAAAAGTTCTACCCATTCTAGGATTCTAACCGGCCAACTTTGTTGCTTAGCCCATTGATACCCTTTATTTCTAAAAGTGTCTCTTAGTGTACTTGAGCGTTTTAATTCTTTAATTATAGATATAAATGATTTATTTGTTTCACTTGGATCTAATAAAAAACCTCGATTACCTACAACTTCATTTAATGCAGCTACGTTTGTAGTAACTGGTATAACTCCAGCATATTGCATCTCTAAGGCTGTTATGCAATATGTTTCTTCATAATCACTAGGATGTAACCAATATTCTGATTTTGATTGCCATTCATGTAAGTATTCTTGGCTAACTGTACCATGATATGTAACTCCTTCAGGCCACTCTTCAACATCAGGTTGACTATAACCTGGACAGAATACATTTAGAGTAGCATTGGGCAGTTCTAAAAGGACTTCGGGCCACATATGTAATAATCTATATAAACCACGGTCGGCTGCTGAGGAGTAAATAAAACTATCTCTAACCTTATGTTTTTTATTAAATGTTTTTCTATCTATTGCATTTCCAATAATATCGATTGGAACTTTAATATTGTACTTATCTCTAATTACATCTTTATGCCAATTAGTTAAAGCTATATGTTTATTTAATTTATGGTTGTTTAAATACTTAGCACCATACATATCTTCACCGTCTTTCCAGCTATAAAAATCAGTATTGTGCCACCAAAATATATGGTGTTTTGAATCTATAGTTCCTATAAAGTGTAAATAAGATGCTGATATAGAAACATCAAAATGTTTGCTACTACAACCTACTAAATCTAGCCACTCTACATTATTGTGATATCCAGGTTCTACCTCTCCTCCAAAATACATTTCAAAACCATATTTTGAAAGTTCTTCAGAGAGTTTTAATGCAGTTATCTCAGTACCTCCTATCTCATTACCATCTATAAAGTCTTGATATCTAAGTTCTTTTTTCTGGTAACCTATGTAAATTAATACCTTCATCTACTTATAATGATCACCTCCTACCCAAAGTACAAACGATCTTCTCGTTCCTTTAGTAACTTTAGTAACTCTATGCATTAAATAACTTGGGAAAACTACTACAACTCCAGCCCCTCGTTCTGCAGAACTTATAGAATTACCACCAGTCCATACTTCAAGATCTCCTCCTTGATATTCATCAGGTTCTGAAAGTTGAACAGTAATAGAAACCTTTCTAAGAGATCCCTCGTTAGGTCCAATATCTTGGTGCCAGTCATAATGGCCTCCTTCTACATCATAATATTCAGTATATTGAATAAGTTCAGGTGCTGACACTAAGTCAAACTTCCAAAGTTCTTCATTTGCTATAACTGCAAAATTAATTAACTTTTCATATAACCAAGACCATTCGTCATTTTGTGGAATCCATTTAACAGAAGATGATCTAACTGATGTGTCGCTTTTATTTGAAAATGTAGTAGCTTCTTGAAATGGTAAAGTATCAATGTCTTTATAGATCTTACTAAGCTCTTTTTTAGAAAATCCATCTTTAAACCAGTAATACTGCTGTGGGTCATTTGTTTGTTTGTTAAAAAGATATGACATACTATAGTTTTAATTTTTATATTATATGTCAATAACATAACTTTGTTTACAAAAAAAGGACCCCTCGATGAGGGGCCCTTGTAAAATTAATAAACTAAATTAAATCCTAGATTTCGTCAGTTGGAATCCAGTTTGAAGCTTCTGTTTCTGCATATCTATATGCATTAACCGCTTTACCGCTTTCAAAAGATTCTATAAAGTTTTCAACAACTTCACCATCTTCAACTTCAATAATACACTTAGATCCATCTAGTGAGTACGCTGGAGAATGTAAGCAATCTATGTGATTTGCATTAAATTCTTCGATTGTAATTAAATAATACTTCATAATTAATACGCTATAAATTGTCCACCGTTATAAGCACCCGCAGTACCTGTAAAATGTCCTTCAGCATCTGATACTACACCACCGTCAAATCTTATTTGAGATATTAAGTTACTAGTAACACCTGCAGCTGCAGCCGATGCTGGATTTGTAGATCCAGCCTGGTATAGTGAATTAATCTCTGTAGAGCTTAATAATCTACTATAAATTTTAAACTCGTCAAAATCCATTGTAGCATTACCAGCAGATCCGGAGGTATGAATGTTTTCACCAAATCTAATATTTGTCATTGATAAATTAGATCTAGAACCTGAAGTTGAATTAACTTGGTAATCTAATTGTTGATTATTCCACCATACTGTTAAACCGTTAAGACCAGATTGCTTACCATCATAAACATAAGTTAACATATTCCAGTTATTTGAATTAGTAGTACCTCTATTAGTTGAAGTCCAGTTACCTGAAAGACCTGTTTTAGAAGAATTATTATTCATGTAATATGCTCTAATATTATTAGAACTTCCTTGTCTGTGATTAAACCTAAGTTGATTATTAGTTGTATTGTAATCAATCATAAGTCTATCATTTGACGAAAACCCTGGAGCAATATTAACTATCTGATGATTTTGGTGTGCACTTCCATTATTTCTTACCCAAAATGAAATCGTTAAAGCACCACTACCAATAGCGTTCGTGCTAGCACCTCCTGCTATTTGAGCATAATCATTAACACCGTCGTTTCTATAGAAACCAGAGTAGTAGTGGGTGTAGTTAGCAAAATCAGACATTAAAAAAGTATCTGCTAAAGGAGGGTTAGCTAACCCTCCTAAAGCTTTTAAACTATTATTAGTACTTCCTAATTCAGTCTTAATATCTGCTACCTTAAACCCTGGGGGTATATTTGGTATTGGCATAATATTATTTAGATTTTATTTCGTCTGTTAAAGCATCAATCATACCTTTCAGTTTCTTGATAGCTTCGTTTTGGTAAGCAATGATATCATTGTAAGTCATTCTCATGCGACCTTCTGAACCACCTACAGCGTGAGGAATTACTTCCGCAACGTCCTGTGCGATGAAACCAGATGCACGTCTTTGACCATCAATGAAATCGTATTCAACACCTTGTAGGCTCATTACAACTTCAAGACCATTCTCGATATTAACAATGTTCTCTTTAGCTGCTCTATCCGATGTTACTTGGAAATCTGGAGCTGTTACTAGAGTTGTGAATGTTTTAGCACCAGCAATAGATTGAGTACCTGTTGTTTGTACAAAACCTGATTTAGCGGTACCATCAAGTGTAATTGCATTAACACCACTAACACCGTTAAGATAATCAGTAGATGGATCGTATGCAAGATCACCAGCAGGAGCTTGAACAATTTCTGATGCAGCAGCATCCCACATTAGAAGCTGATAGTTTTGATTATCGGATACGGTCGGTGGAGTACCAACGATTGCATCTGTACCAGTTTGTCCTTTTTGACCCTTAGTACCTTTAGCACCTAGAGCACCTTGAGCACCGTGTACACCTTGAGCACCTTGTGCACCTGTAGCACCGCCGCCACCTGTAGCACCTTGAGCACCTGTGTTACCTTTAGCACCTACAGCACCTTTGATACCTTGGTAACCTT
>Ga0115546_1002540_pt1 | contig 10421 bp, 9 predicted proteins | sample COGITO_mtgs_1004_FD_87186 | JGI IMG/M metagenome (GOLD analysis project Ga0115546, IMG submission 87186) | Pelagic marine microbial communities from North Sea - COGITO_mtgs_100413 | ecosystem: Environmental > Aquatic > Marine > Epipelagic | place: Germany:Helgoland, sampling site Kabeltonne... | reverse complement strand
TACGTGCCTTAACCCGCTACGTTTGCTTTGATAGTTGGGATCATCTGCTCACCTTCATGCTCGAAGGGCTTGAACTTGAAGTGCCTAATGACACTAGCTGAACGCATAATGAGAACTGCTGACTTTGGGGTCGTTAATTGACAGGTTCGCTACGTGAAGTGAAGCCCGTGCCCTTATCCACCCAAAAGTAAGTTTGGCCGTTGCGGAACGCGCTGTTAGCCATATAAAGTCCTAGAAGATGGAAGCAAGCGCGAACCACTGCGACAGGCAATAGTGCTAATCCACCGCGCCCGACCCCTTCAAAAGCGGCTCGTAAAGGCCACGTATAGTACATGTTGGGCAGCAGCTTCCAAAACAGCTTTTGCTTGCGCAGCGTGGTGGCTAAAAGCTGACCTAACCATCCATTATCTTTGACATCTTTTTCCCTAACTGAGTTAGATAGTTCAGCGATGCCTCTTTGAGCAGCAGGAAGCTCAGCGTATATCCAGTTCGTGAGCAATTCTTGGAGCACATGGGCCATCGCTTGACGTTTTTGATTAGCCAGGATGTCACGAAATTCTATATAGGGGTCGAATATGTACGTTGCGCTTTCTACCTTAACAATAGTGTCTCTATCAGGGGGATCTAGCGGCTTACTAAAAAAGTGAGAATGAGCCAACAGCGAGAGATACATATCGTCTACTATTAGCTCCTGCGGAAAGTAAATGGCTTTTGCAATGCGCCTGCGGACACAATACAGTTGACCGGGAACCCAGTTTGGGTTTTTGGGCGTGCCGACATCATGAAGTGCCGATCCTTGAACCGATAGGCTAGTTTGGATATTTCGCTGCTCGTCGAGCTGTCCACGTTTGATTCCAACTGGAATTGAAAACCACGCTTTTGGATGGGCCTGTAAGGTTTTGTATAGGTTTGTGAGCGACGAGGCTGAGTCAATCGTTATATCAGCATCTAAAACGATCAGAAACTCAGTCTTAGAAGGTGCCGCTGTCTGGAAAAGGTAATTGAGCGCGTTCAGCTTACCGGCTTGCTCAAGCTCGACGACTTCGTAGGATATCGCGGCACTAGCAGGATGGCTATGAGCTGCCCCATCTAAAACTTCTCTAGCAACAGCGGCTGTATTATCTGTGCATCCGTTGCATACGCATACGATTTGGCAAAGCTGATTTTGGCTTTCCAAGTCAGCAAAGAGAGTCTGTTCGAGCAGCGATTCGATGGTCTCTCGGATGTTTTTCTCTTCATTCCAAGCAGCGATTCCGACTGTGACCAATGCAGTTTTAGAATGGGCCTCGATCGTTGGATTACGGCTTGCCATTTTGATAATTTCTCTCAATGTGTTTTTTTCGACGCTAGTAGGGTCGGTGCAAGCTCGTTGGGGTTAGCACCTTAATTCAAATGAGATATCGCATGGGCAATATCCTATTTGAATACGCAAAGACAAGTCAGACTAAAATTTTAAGACTTAATTTCTGCTCTTTTGTGCCCTACGTTTGTGATTGCGACTCCTTATTGGCGCAGAAATTGGTTTGGCGCAGAAATTGGCGTAGAAAACTTTAAGTCGATCTCGCTCTGAGATTGAAATGCCTGCAATCTTTGAGAACGAAAAGTACGTGGGCACCGACTAGCTCTTGCTCAAAATGCGGATTGCTATTGGAGTGGAAGACAGCCAGTTAACCGCGCACTCAAAAGGTTAGAAAAGGGTTCAGCTAAACCGATACAATTGTTCGATAGCGTTACGCCGGTGAATTTTTTGTCGCCTACTGTTTTACTCGATCTCGAACAGCTTCGAGTCCGATTAGCTGACGTGTTAGCCCGTTCACCAGCGCCAATTCTACCTAATAACAGCAGACTTACCCTTTTGGCCCATGGAGAGGCTAACGCTATTTTTCGCTGGGGAGATAATCGGTTAGTGCGCGTTGCTGTCAATACGCCTAATCAGCGATATGAGGGAGATTTTGGCCGTCTGACTAAGCTAGAAGCAACCGTTCTAAAGTATTTGAAAGGAACGGGCATCGGTCACGATTTGCTATGGGCACAGACCACACCTCCAGATGATTTTCCTTATACCTATCTGGTGACTAACTACCTTGAGGGCCAGCCATTAGACTACAGTCATCCACATCTTCAGCGCTGCGCACAGACGCTCGCTCGCCTGCATCGGTTACCGTTAGAGGCGCGTTATCAAAATGTGGAGGCTCTCTCACCGCCAGTGCAAAAAATCTCGCAGCCGCTGACCCTATTTTTTGAGGAATCGCAGCGCTATGCGCAACCCTATTTGGATTCGCCCGAGGCCGATCCGGCGATTATTGACATGCTGCAAGCGGTGCTGGCAAAAGCCAAGACAAAGCTAGCGGCTGAGCAACAGCTATTGGCCCATCCTCACATTTGCCTGGTGCATAGCGATCATACCTATGAGAATTGGGTGATTGACGATCGGCAGGCTTTTTTAATTGATTGGGAATGGGCTGAGCTTGGCTCACCCGCTGGAGATTTGGGTCATTTTTTATCGCCTGTGACGGTGCGCCGTTATCAGGACTATTCACTAACGGCGGCGGATCGGCAGTTTTTCTTAGCGGCGTACTATGATGCTTTGGACAATGCTGAGCTGGCTGAAAAGATGCGGATTCATTTTGCCGCCTTTGGGGCTTTCCCGGCAGTGCGATCGCTCTGTTGGACAGCAGGCTATTGGATAACGGCAAACCGCTGGTATACCGAAGAAACCGGCCCTAGCGCCACCGATCGATTAGCCCGATTACGTAAGAGCCAACAGCAGTTTCCTCAGCTATGGGCGGAAGTGATGTTGCTGCTAGAAGAGCAGCCAGCAGAACAGCCAGCAGAACAGCCAGAAAAACAGCCAGAAGAGGCTTGATGATGAGCGTAACGTCTACTAATCGATCTTTTTGGCATCGCGCTTGGCACCGAACAGCCCTCAGCCGGTACTGGCCGACTTACTTGCGGCTGCTGCCGGCGGTAGCGGTTGTGGCGGTGCTGTTTGGCGGTGGGTTACTGCTAGCATTTGGCCAAAGTATTGGGCTAATCGGCATTACCAACGACGGTGCCTTGTCGCTAGCGGCTTATCGACAGGTGCTGAGCAGCCGGTCTTTTTGGCAGTCGCTGAACCTCAGCTTATACATTGCCATCGTCGCAACGACGCTTTCTACGGTGCTAAGTGTTGGCCTAGCGATGCTGCTTCAGCGGGCCGGTCGATGGGCTAGTTTTGCCTGTCAACTCACTTTGCCGATTCCGCATTTAGTTGGAATTGCGGGCATTTTGCTGCTGCTTTCGCCCAGTGGGTTGATCTCACGGGTGCTATTGAGTCTGGGCGCGATCGCATCCGACCAAGATTTTCCGCTGCTGGTGAACGATCGGCACAGCGTTGGCGTACTGATTCATTTTGTATGGAAAGAAGTGCCGTTTATGACGCTGATTTTGCTGGCGGTGCTGAAGGGTATTCGGCCAGAGCTAGGTATGCAGGCTAGGGCGTTGGGGGCAAAGCCCTGGCAGTGCTTTTGGCATGTGACGCTGCCGCTGCTAAAGCCGGGGATTATATCGGCGAGTTTGATTGTGTTTGGCTTCGTCTTTGGATCGTTTGAGGTACCCTTTTTGCTGGGTGCAACGGCGCCAAAAACGCTGCCGGTTCTGGTTTATCAGGCGTTTACTGATGTGGACTTGAATCAGCGGACAGTCGCGATCGCCTTGGGCCTTATTCTCTCTTTCACCTCCCTCTCGCTAATTGCCATTTATCTCTGGCTAGGCTCTGGTAAACCCTTTCGTCGTGATATGGATAGAAGCGCCAAATGACTCGTAAAATCGCGCTATTGCTGATTATCGGCGTACTTTTTCTGCCTTTTTTGCCGCTGCTGGTTTGGTCATTTGCCGAGGGCTGGTATTTTCCGCAGCTCGTGCCTCAATGGACAATGCAAAATTGGAGTACTTTATTGACCACCAGCGCAAAGGTGGGCCAGGGATTTTGGCAGAGCCTGGTCATTGCAGCTATTTCTACGGGGCTGGCCTTACTCGTCGGATTACCGGCTGGACGCGCCCTAGGACTCAGCGATTTTCCAGGAAAAGGCGCAGTTAAACTCTTTTTGCTGCTGCCTATTATTGTCTCGCCACTGGCAACTTTAATGGGCATTCAGTTTATTCTCATCCGCTTGGGGCTTAGCGGTACGATAATGGGCGTGGTATTAGTTCATTTGCTCTCGACTATTCCCTACATGACTTTAGTGCTTAGCAGCGTCTATGCCAATTTTGATTCAGACTATGAGATTCAGGCGCGATCGCTCGGAGCTTCATCCGTTCAAGTTCTCCAACAGATTACCTTACCGCTGATTGCGCCGGGTGTAGTGGTTGGTGCGCTGTTTGCCTTCTTAATCTCTTGGAATGAGTTTTTGCTTACTTTCTTTGTCGGGAGCGGTCGCGTGTTTACGCTGCCCATGGTGCTGTTTACCTCTCTACAAAGCGGCAATACGGGGCTGACGGCAGCGATCGCCATTACCTCACTGCTACCCGCCCTCATTTTTCTGCTCTTTTCTAGTCGCGCACTCGACAACAATACGGCGATTGGAGGGCTTGGAAATGTCTAACAACGCCCGGAGCCAGACGGAGCAAGCTTACTTTTGCGTACAGCAGCTGACCAAAGTCTTCCGGGGTGTACCGGCGGTGCAAGATTTGTGGCTAGAGGTAAAAGCAGGCGAACGGCTAGCGCTGCTGGGCCCTTCTGGCTGTGGTAAATCGACGATTTTGCAGATGATTGCCGGTGTGCTGCAGCCCGATGCTGGAAAAATTTTCCTAGAAGGGCGGCTGCTGAACTCGGTGCCACCCGAGCGGCGAGATATGGCGCTAGTGCTGCAAAAAGGGCTGCTGTTTCCCCACCTGAGCGTCGGTGAAAATGTCGCTTTTGGGCTAAAAATGCGGCGGGTGAGTCGGGCGCAGCGAGAAGAGAAAGCCCTGGCGATGCTGGATCGAGTTCAGCTAGGGGGCTTTGCCGATCGGCGTCCGTCTGAGCTGTCGGGCGGGCAGGCGCAGCGGGTGGCCTTGGCGCGATCGCTCGTCATTCAACCTAAAATTCTTTTACTAGACGAACCACTTTCTGCTTTGGATGCCAGCTTGCGCAGCGATATGCAAGAGCTAATTTTGCACCTGCAAGCAGAAACCGGCGTGACCCTTATAGTGGTTACTCACGACCAAGAAGAAGCTGTAGTTATGGCTGATCGAATTGCGCTGATGTTTGACGGCTGTTTGCGGCAAGTAGATAAACCAGAGTGTCTTTATCAGCAGCCGGCGGATGAAACAGTAGCCAGATTTTTTGGCGGCGTCAACTTTTTTACCGCTAGCGCCAAGGCGCATAAGCTGACGCTGCCGGGAGGCGATATTTTGACCACTCACTATCCAAGGCAGGGAGCCGTGCAAGTGACCATTCGGCCTGAGCGGATCCATCTGATGGCCGATCAAATCTGCGGAACCAACCTATTGCCAGTAACCGTTATTCAAAACCGCTTTACTGGCACTCAGCGGCATCTGGCACTGAAAACTGCGGCAGGGCTAAATTTGCGGGCCTGGGTGCCGCCTAGCTTGAACTTTGCAGTAGGCCAAAGTGCGTTTGCGCATTTGCCGCCAGATGCGCTTTGGAGCTTTTCAATGCCAGATTCGGCGGGCACTGGGCAATTGTCTCAGGCGTCGGTGGCGCTGGCTCCAGACGTTGGGTGGCGCGATTAGGTTGTTTGCGAGTTTCTGTGTAAGGGAGCGCTCAAGCCAACCTACCGTTTCGATGTGTTGTTATCATTCATTGCTTTTTTCTATGTCTCTTTCTCGCCGATATTTTTTAACCCTGTCTGCTGGGACGGCGCTGTCTGCGATCGCCACTAGCTGCGCTAACAATTCACCCACCGCCCGCTTTGACCCAACAACTGCAACCTGGGAAGAGGTGACAGCGATTGCTCGCGGCACAACCGTAAACTGGGCGATGTGGGGCGGCAGCGATCAAACTAACGGCTACGCCGATGGCTGGGTGGCCGAGCAGCTGCAAAGCGAGTACGGCGTGACGCTGAACCGGGTGCCGCTAAACGACACGGTAGAAGCCGTGAACAAAGTAGTGGGCGAAGTGCAAGCAGGCGTCACCGAAAACGGCAGCATTGACCTAATTTGGATCAATGGAGAGAACTTTCGTACGATGAAGCAGGGCAATTTGTTGTTTGGCCCTTTTACCGACAAGCTACCTGCCATCGAGTATTACGATACGAGTAATTCGGCAGTGCTCAACGACTTTGGCTTGCCGATTGACGGCTACGAAGCGCCCTACACAGGTGCGTTTTACATCATGGCGGTAGATACGGCCAAAACGCAAACCACGCCGCAGAATTTTGATGAACTGCTGACCTGGGCGAAGGCAAATCCGGGCCGATTTACCTATGTGGCGCCCCCGCAGTTTGATGGCAGTCGCTTTTTGCTGACGGCCTTGTATGGCGCGACGGGCGGCTATGAACAGTATGCAGGCGCAGAGTTTGACGCTGCGCTATGGGATCAAAAATCGCCGCAGGTCTTTGAGTATTTACAGGCGCTAGAGCCTTATTTGTGGCAGAAAGGTGAAACTTACCCGCCGAGCCAAAGCCGACTGCAAGAACTTTTTTCTAATGGCGAGATTTGGCTAATGCCTGCGTTCACTGCTGGTATCGCCGAAGGAATTGCCACCAGGCAGTTTCCAGCAACCACCGAAGCTTTTGCGATGCCCGGTATTTCGCTCAACGATCCCTCTTTTACGGCGATTCCTGTGAATGCTAGCAATCCGGCTGGAGGCATGGTGCTGGCCAACATTCTCAGCAGCCCCGAGGGCCAGCTACAGAAGTTTAAGCCCGATGTGTGGGGCGATCCGCCGCTGCTAACTCGCACCAAGCTATCGGGTGCTTTGCAACAGGAATTTGACCAGGTAGAGGCTGAGTACGGCATGCCGCTAAAGGCGATCGCACAAACCACCGTCCCAGTTGTCAACGCGGAATACACCACCCGGCTAGAACAAGCCTGGACAGAACAGATTGCGACTTAAAGAAATATCAGCCCTAAAGAGTAAATAGAACACAGGAAATAGAACAAAGGAAATAAAACAACTATGGTTTTTAAAGAAAGAGCATCTCGCGACAGAGGCGTTGTAGAAGATAATCGCCTGATGGAGCTTCATTTGTATCCAGGAAACCAATGCAATCGCGACTGCGACTTTTGCACGGTATTTGGTACGCCAAAGGGCTGGGCGATAGAATATACTCCGGCACATTTGGATGCGACGCTGGCAAGCGTGATGCTGCACGAGCAGGGCGCGCTAAAGTTTTACGGGGGCGAACCGACGCTAAATACCGAGAATACCCGCTGGGCGATCGCCTACCTCAGAGAACATAAATTCACCGGTGCCATCGTCATTTACTCCAACGGCATCAAAGCCGATCAGCTATTAGAACTGCTCGAATCTGATCCGCTCGGTCAAACCACCGCCTCGCTAAACTACTCAATTGCCACTGGCGATGGCGCACCGCAAATGCCGATGTCTTCGCTGCGCAAATTGGAAGCCTATGAAGCTGAGCACCCAGGGGCGATCGCGATTGGCCATCCCGATATTGTAGACTCCGGGCGCGGCATCGATCCCTTCACGGGCGAAGAAACCCGCCCTCAGGTAAACCATCGCTGCCCCCACTGCTACCCTGTGTTTAAAACCGACGGTCAGTTCCACGCCTGCCCTTTTGCGGTAGAAAATAAAGCCCCCCACTTTCAGCTTGGCACCCTTGAGGACTCGCCCGAAACCATTACCCAAAACTTCACCACCTTCCTCAACTGGATAGATACCGTCCACGAACCCTACGCTATAGAGCACGATTTACCGGCCTGCACCGTCTGTTGGCAGCACCTTGACGCATTACCCCGTCCGGATTTTGTAGCTTCGGCCACTTAGCTCACACCATTTGCGATCGCAAATGCATCCAAGAATCACCGTCATCACGCTTGGCGTCAAGAATTTAGAGAATTCAGTTCGGTTCTATCGAGACGGTCTTGGTCTGCCGACTAAAGGCATTATCGGACAGGAATTTGAATATGGCGCAGTCGCTTTCTTTGACCTACAGACCGGATTAAGACTCGCCATCTGGCCCCACCAAAGCATTTCTCACGATTCTGGCTTGACGGGTGGGACGCCCAATCCCACTGAGTTTACGCTAGGTCACAATGTTTCTTCTCGTGATGAGGTCGATAGCGTTATGAAGCAAGCTAGAGACGCAGGTGCTGTTATTGTTAAACCGGCTCACGACACGTTTTGGGGCGGTTATGCCGGTTATTTCCAAGACCCTGACGGCCATTTATGGGAGGTCGTGTGGAATCCTCAACTCCTACCGGATGATTAGGCAGAAGTTGCTGCGAAAAGTCTCAAGCGTCGGCAGGGGTGACCGTTGATGACTTGCTCTACTCGTTCGGTCGTAAAAAATACGAAAACGAACCGTTCGATCTAATTCTATTTATGCTCGGTATTGAGATTAAGCGCTAACCGCAGGGACAGCCCGTTTTGGAGTATAGCGTTTCTTACAGTCGAAAATGCTCGAAAAATAAAAGTTCGATTGTGTCAATATTCTCTAAGCAGATTTAGAATGGTTTGCTTTGATAAAAACTAATATGAAACTTTTCGTCACTGATCAAGACATTACGATTAACCAAGTCTGACAACGTTTTAGTCTCCTGAATAATCTCCCACCCAACCGCTGAAAAAGTTTCCTTGTTATACACATTCTCGGCTAGCAATGGATTAGTCAGTACATGCGAAAGCGCATCTACCGCAATCATTCGAGTAGCTAATGCGCCTAGCAGCCCATCTTCATGCGGTTCTTCAGCGAACAGGCCCACATATAGTTCTATGTTATCGACATTGCCGTACAGATCTCGCAGCATCTCTTGAGTGCGAACATCGCCCGTAATCTGCCCAAAACCGGTCACTCTAGGAAACTTGTAGGCTTCGCGATAATCGTTATAGCTTGCCAACTGGGTGCTACGCCCTAGCTCAATAGTCGGTATTTCAGCCGGGCCTACCAAAAAGTCAGGCGTGTTGAATAGGCCAATTTTGCTGGTGGGTTGTGCAGATGTTTCTTGCAGCAGCTCACCAATACCTCTATCCAAAATCATCTGATTGTTCCACAGCGAATCTATGATGGAAATAGGCTCTCCAGCATACAAGAATGTTTCGGGTAGGGCGCTATGCCACCGATAAACAAAGTTAAACTCGATCGACATCCAGTTTTCTCGATACCATTTCTCATCAGGGAACGACCGTGGGTCGAGCACAACGTTAAAGTGGTAGGGCGTAATATGATTCACATAATCTTCAATGACAATCTTCATAATTGTCACGATCAGAATATTTCGCGCTGTCTGAAACAGCCGCTCATCGTCCCAGTTAGGATACGCTCTAGCTAATAGTTCGCATATCCGATTGTGCTCTCGCAGACAGATTACGTTAAGCATCACATATCCAATCTGTCCATTAGCTCGCTCTACCCCCATCGCGAATAGCTTTGCTTTGCGCTCAGAGGGTTGTCTGACTTCCTCAGCTAAAGGAACGTAGAGATTCTTGAACTCTTCTTTAATCGTTCCAGTTTCAGCATCTTCGTAAAAAAAGAGCGGGTATTCTTCATCGTTGATTTGCTGACTTTTAAGCTTGCCGCCCTCAAAGCTTCTAAGCTGATGGGTTGTACTCCGATTTAGCCCATATACTGGAGCCAAATCTATATGATGGTTAGAAGTATTACGCAGTCGGTTGCGGCGGTCCGTACGCAAAAAACCATCGGTAAACCACTGCGCCCAGTACGGAAACAGCAGCGTTGACTTAGTCGAATAAATGGTCTCTCCTTTCTCCTTACGAAAAAGACTGGACAGCGCTTCTGGCGTGGGTAGGGTAGGCTGCTGATTAAACTCTAGATTGGGGGGGAGGTGTCGCCCGGTATAAGTGCGGTCTCTCAACGAATCCCAGGAAGTGTAAGCGTCTGTTTTCTTCGGCCTCTCCGTGTCAGGAATGTTCTCATCTAGCGTCATCAGGCTAAACGGATAAGGCCTAGTCGCGACCTTATAGATTGTGAAGTTTGTTAAGAACCGATTCACCCAGCGCGTCAACGGTTGGCTTTGCTGCACTAGCCGCCATAGCCAGCTGAAGTTAGTCAACACCAAAAGCTCTAGCCGGTTGATAAAACCATCCCTAGAAGTGTCTCTTCTCATAATTCCTGACCGGTTACGCATCAGCCCCTTTGCAAATAGATAGCAAGGCATCTGTTAGTAAACCATAAATGATGTGACAACTGGAACGCTGTCTACTCCGGAGCGTCGTTACGAGCAAAACCACCCGCCTAACGGGAAGATTCAGCAGCAGTCTATGCCAATTGTAGAGCAGCTACATCTTAATGCAC
>Ga0115546_1002538_pt1 | contig 10427 bp, 4 predicted proteins | sample COGITO_mtgs_1004_FD_87186 | JGI IMG/M metagenome (GOLD analysis project Ga0115546, IMG submission 87186) | Pelagic marine microbial communities from North Sea - COGITO_mtgs_100413 | ecosystem: Environmental > Aquatic > Marine > Epipelagic | place: Germany:Helgoland, sampling site Kabeltonne... | reverse complement strand
TGACGCGCTACTCATTCGCGGCTGTGGCCGGACAGACTTCCAGGGCGGTAGCGCTGAGACGCTTTACGACCACGTTACGCAGCGGCTGTTTACTTTGCCAGACAGCACGCTAGTGTATCCAGCTCATGACTATCGGGGTCAAACGGTATCCACTATGAGCGAAGAGAGACGCTGGAATCCTCGATTTGTAGAAACCGACGCTACACCCTCACAAATTCGCGATTCTGATTCCCAGAGGCTCCGCCAACGCGCGGACTTTGTTCAAATTATGGACAACTTAAACCTACCTGATCCGACAAAGATTATGGAGGCAGTGCCTGCAAACGAACACTGCGGCAAAAAAGCTGCTTAGCTTTTGAATTGCCTATACTCTCCTATCATCAAAGGATCTAACCCAGACGAGAATCGTTGTTTCAGGCCATGCTGTAGCCGCTGACCGCTGTTCCTTGCTTGGCTAGTGTAAGACAGACGCCAGCACCGTCTCGCCAGTCTAAGGTGGGTTCTGTGCTATTGCGCGGCAGTGGAGATAGGGCTCAATCGGAGCAGATCCTCAATCCCTACACTAAGGGCTGATTTGACACCTTCATACTCTCGATGCAGTCTTTCTAAGGCATTTTCAGCATTGCCTATCTGCTGCTTGTGTCCCATGTCTTCAAGTATTTGACACAGGCTTGCTAGCGTTTCTGCGCCTAGTGCCTGACTGCTCGACTTCAACGTATGAGCATATAGCCGTAGCTGATCAGCATTCTGTTGAGCGACAGCATCATCCATGCGCTGAATCAAGCCAGGGGATTCCTGAAAATAAGTGCTAATTAACACCTCTAGTAAATCACCGGCTTCGTCGCCCATAATCGAAACCGAGTCGTATAATTGCTGGTAATTAATGGTTACGCTGCTAGCACTGTGTTCTTCGAGCGCGAGCTCGGCCACGGGATCTGTCTTTGAAGAGATCTGCTCACGAACTGGAATACGTTGAAGTGCTGCTACTAGTTCTGGAACACGAATAGGCTTGCTGATATAGTCATTCATCCCAGCTCTTAAGCAATTTTCTCTATCCCCCTGCATGGCATTGGCGGTCACTGCGATAATCCAGGGCTTAGTCTCGGGAGGCCACTGCTGGCAAATCTTTCGAGTGGCCTCTAAGCCATCCATCTCTGGCATTTGTAAATCCATTAAGATGACGTCATAGGGCTGTCGTTCTAGAGCACTAATTGCCTCTACGCCGTTGCCAGCAACGTCGATACGATATCCCATACGACTGAGAAGCTGCGTTGCTAGCTGTTGATTAACGCTGTTATCCTCCGCCAGTAAAATTTGCAGCGGTAATTTTTCGGCCAAGTGGTGATCAATACTAGTCTCTATCTGCTTAGGCTTTTCTAATTGAATAGTTCGACCCATGAAAATATTGGTCAGATTGTCTAATAGCTGAGCTTGTTTGACCGGTTTGTTTAAGAAGGCAACAAAATGAGCATCAACTTCTGCTTTAGACAGCTGATGTTGGCCAAGGGAAGTCAACATTACTAAGGGTAATGACTGGTGCTCTGGTAAGCGGTGGATTTCCTGAGCTAGCGTCATCCCGTCCATGTTTGGCATCTGCATATCGAGGATAGCCAGATCGAAAGACTCACCGCGCTCAAAACATTCTAGAGCTTCTTGCCCTGAACAAGTCATCCGAGCCAAACCACCCCAGGCTTGGACTTGTTTTTCTAAAATTTGGCGATTAGTTGTATTATCATCAACGATCAGCAAGCGTTTGCCTGCCAGGGGCGCTGTGATCTGATGTCCGGTTTGATCAAGTTCTGACAATGGCACCCGAGTCGAGATTGTGAACGAAAATACCGTTCCCTGGCCCACTTCACTTTCAACCCAAATCTCACCGCCCATGATTTCGGCCAATTGCTTACAAATGACCAAGCCCAGCCCGGTGCCGCCATATTTACGAGTAGTAGAAGAATCGACTTGGCTAAAGGCTTGAAATAGCCGATTCATTTGCTGATGCGGAATACCAATCCCAGTGTCTCGCACCGAAAATCGCAGCTCTTGGACAGCTTTAGCCAAAGAGTTCTGACTTCCTGATTCAGGATGAGATGTTCCTGTTACCGTCAAAACGATTTCTCCCTCACGGGTAAATTTGACGGCATTACTGAGCAAATTAACTAGAATTTGCCGTAGGCGAGTGACATCACCAATTAGTGTGTTAGGCAGAGTTGGTTCTACCTGATACGCCAGCTCCAATTGCTTCTCGGCGGCCCTAGTGGCGATTAGGTCAAAGGCTTCTTCGATACAAGTCCTCAACTCAAAGGGATGTTCTTCTAGCTCTAGCTGACCGGATTCTATCTTCGAAAAATCAAGAATGTCATTGATCAAAGAAAGCAGTGCGTCACCACTATTGCGAATAGTCGTCGCAAAATTGCGCTGCTCTGAGTTTAGCTCTGTATCAAGCAGAAGTCCTGTCATGCCAATGACCGCATTCATCGGTGTGCGAATTTCATGGCTCATAGTTGCCAGGAAATCGCTTTTCGCTTTGGTTGCAGCCAGCGCATTGTCCCTTGTTTTCGCCAAAACGATGGCTGCATGTTGGCGCTCAATCTCTCGACCTACCCACTGAGCCATCAGTCTCAGCAGCTCTTTCTCTAGATCGTTGAAATGTGTCTTTCGAATCGTCTGGCTAGTAAAGCTTAGCGTCCCATAAATAGAACCATCCACCCAAACAGGCGTGCCAAAGTACGTTTCTAAGCGCAAATTTTGGTAGCAGTTGTGCTGGGCCCAAGCGGTATCACCTGCTTTCAAAATGCACAGCGTGCGTTTGTAGGTGATTGTGTCATGGCAATAGGTATCTTCGAGCGCTAAAGTAACATCTTGAATGTAGGAAGAACCTGGTAGCTGAGCAAGGTAAATATTGTATTGATTATCTTGAACTTTTGAAAGTACACCAATAGGTAGCTCGAATTGGTCGCAACCAAACTTAAGTAGCTCTTGAATCGCATGCTTGAAATCGAGTTTAGGAGAAGCTGTCACTTCGTAGAGCGCGCGAATGGCAGTTTCGCTTTTAACTAAGAGTTTCTCAATCCGATGACGCTCTACTAGCTCAGCCTGCAGTTTGATATTAACGGTACTCAACTCGGCAGTACGTTCGTCGACCAAAGATTCTAATTTGACCCGATATTGTTCGAGTTCGGTTTCTACTTTCTTTTTTTCGGTGACATCTCGAATAGCGAGGACGGCGCTGCTCGAATCATGGGTGCTGAATTGAACAGGAGCCCATGAAATCTCCAAAATATGTTGAGTTTGTTCTCGATAAAACTCGTAGCAGTGGGTGCCTTGTTGCTGTTCGACTAATGCCAAATGACTGGGATGCTCCTCTGGAAGCAGCATCTTACCGCTCTGAGCGAGCGGTAAGATGCTGCTTAAGCTTTTGCTGAGTAACAAAAGTTGCTTTCTTTGTGTAAGACCTTCAAAAAGAGCATTGCACCATTGGATTCGCCCTTTTTCATCAGTCCAGACGATTGCGTCTGTGACAGCATCTAGCGCAACCTCCATTTTGCCAAGCGTTGCTCGCAGTTGATCGGCTAACAAATTGGGTTCGGCTGCCATGTTGATTAGGGCGAGGGGGTCAAATATTGGTGTTTTTCTGAAAAAAGCTGATTGATTTTATTGAGCGCTGTATTATAGAGGCCTCAGCATTGCCCCGAACATCCATTCTTCTCCAATCTTTTCAGCAATAATGTAATGCTCTGTAACTATTTCTTGTTGACTTTTAGTGATAGTCAATAGCTCTACAGGATGATTGAGAACAGTAGCCTTTTCTGATGCTTGGAAACGCGAAAAGGCTAAGTTATGAGAATCTCTAAAGCTGCTCGGCAAAATGATAGTAATGAGTTCACCAAGCACATCTTGCGATGTCCATTCTAGAACCTCCTCAAAGCGTTGATTAATATGGGTAATCAGTCCTTGGTTATTGGCGATAACAATAGGATAGTCGCCAATAGCTTTGAGTTCTGCAATATTAGTAGGTCTGGAAATGTTTGCTGTAGTCATAGTGGTGCGTTTTTCGTAGTGAAGTTGATGACTATTGAAGTGATAAAGGTTAAGTTGACGGAGCAGCCAAAAAGATTGCCATCAAAAGGGCTTAAGCAGAGACATCGAGGCAGAAAATATTTTGAGTGACGCTAGCCCAAGGCCTAGTGCTGAAACAGCGATTTAGAATTGTCCAAAGCCTGCAATAGAACATTCGCTGTGGTGATTTTTCTCCTATGGAATACTGTTGCTGTCATTAGTCATCAATTCCTCATAGGCTTTTCTAGCTATCAACAGTACAATGTACTTTCTATGTTAGTTTGCCCTGTCTTTTTGACTATGCTGTCATTAAAACTACGGCAAATCACTGAACTTAATTAGCTGTCAATCTCTTAGAAAGTACCTAATTAAATAAGCCGTGTATCATCTGACTCAATTGTGTTGCAGGCGTACTCAAATCTATCAATAACCGCACAGGTACACTTTTATAAACGAGGTGCGTCAGAGCTAATCAACGATGGCAGCACAGGCGGTGTGAATCACTTGCCAAGTTGACCAACGATAGCGATTGAAAAGCCAGCTCACAGAGCTCGCTAATTTAACTTATGTATAGCCAAGTAGCGCGTGGCCTTGTTTCTCTAAGAATAGCCCTAAAACAGCTTTGAGACTAGCTTTTTGATGGACCTATGCGTCGAAAAACTAGGCGATACATAGCCTTCAGGCATTTTAGAAATGGCCTTTAGAATTGTGCCTGTACGATAGAGCAATCGTCCTCGAAAGACTCTATTCCCTTAAGTTGATAAATTGTTTTTAGTACGTCAGGTAAATCAACCGGTCCTGCTTGGTGAAGCCTTCCGAGCATATCGCTAAACCCTGTGTGAGTCCAAAGATTACCGTCCGCTTCTTCAATTTCATAAAGTCCATCGCTAAAGCTATAAAGCACGCTACCGGGTGGAACAGCACATTGGTGGCTTTGGTATATGCTGCTGGTGAACATCCCAATCGGCACTTGGCCAGATTGGCCGACATGCTGGATCTCACCATCAGGCGTCACTAAAATGGCCGGTGGATGTCCTGCACTAGCGTAAGTTAACGTTTGTTCAGATTGACAATAAACCCCATACCACAAAGTTAAAAATCGCGGGTTTTGAATGCCCATCTGAAAAATTTGGTTAATACCTGTCATGACGCTAACAGGATCGTAGAAATTGGTGTTGGGTAGAGATTGCGATCGCATCACCTGTTGCACTGATACTGAGGGCAAAGCTGCTCCTAACCCATGCCCTGAAACGTCCAAAACATAGAGCAGCAGGTGGTCGTCATCCAACCAATAAAAATCAAAAGAGTCGCCGCCAAGCTGCGCAGACGGTAAAAATTGGGAGGTAATATTAACGCTGCCAGAAAGAGATCTTGGCAGGAGTGAGGCGACATAGGTGGCCGCCTGAAAAAGTTCAGCGCTGAGGCGCTGCTGCTGGGCCTGAAGCTTATCGGTCAGCAATCTTAGATCTTGGGCCGACTGATAGATTCTCAGTCCTGCTCTGACTCGGGCCAAAAGCTCACTGGACTGAATAGGCTTGTTCAAAAAATCATCTGCACCGCTGTCTAATCCCTCGATACGATCTTGCAGCTCAGTACGAGCAGTCAGCAAAATAAAAAAGATATTGGTGAGCTTAGGATCGGCTTTTATCGCTTGGCACACCTCTAGGCCACTCATTTGCGGCATCATCCAATCGCAAATAATGAGTGCTGGCGCAAAGGTTTTTGTCAAGGCTAAGCCAGTTTCACCATCGCTAGCGACGGCGACTTCGTACCCCTGTGCTTCTAATGTTTGTTTAAAGATGAGCTGATTAACCATCTCATCTTCAACAATTAAGATTTTGTGCATGAGTATCGATTGCCTTGCTACTTCAGAAACTGTATTTGATCGAGATGTTTACTTAGACTACCCAAATTGACATAAAGGACAGGTAAAGCTTTAGAAGCAACTATGCAACATAGGCCTATTAGCTCAAGAGTTTGATTCCTCCAAAAACTGCTGCGGTAAAGCGATGCGCAATCTAACCCAAACGATAACTGGGTATTCAGCAGTTTCTCTAGGATGGGACATTACGCATGACGCTTTGTGAGATTTATTGCTTACATGTACTTGCCAGACAAAATGTGCTTTTTTATACACCTTTTTTAGAAAAGGAAACTCTTCCACCCAAAAGAATTTTCAGAAAAGGTTTGCGACAGCAAACGATCAGTTGATACATAGGTACACGCAGCATGAACAACTCTAAGCATCAGGTCATTCTCACTTCTAGCAACGATGTTTGGGGTGGTTGGGAAGCAAATGTCGATTACGAAGTGAGTGCTGGCGATGGCGATGACACTTTGTACGGTTATGACGGTGACGACACCTTGGATGGCGGCGATGGTAACGATGTAATCTATGGCGGGAAAGGGAAGGACAAAATCAAAGGGGGAAATGGTAAAGATAAATTGTTTGGCGGCGATGGCGACGACGAGATCGATGGCGGCGATGGTGACGATGAAATTTTTGGGGGTAATGGAAACGATAAAATCAAAGGGGGAAATGGTAAAGATAAATTGTTTGGCGGTGATGGCGACGACGAGATCGATGGCGGCGATGGTGACGATGAAATTTTTGGAGAAGGAGGAAAGAATAAACTAAGAGGCGGTAGCGGTCGTGACCGTATCCATGGCGGCAATGGTATTGATAACATTTCGGGCGGATTAGGCAACGACACAATTTTTGGTAACGGCGGCGACGACTTTATTCAAGGAGATGAGGATAGCGACACCATCTTTGGCGGTACTGGTAACGATGTCTTAGAAGGCAACAGCGGTAATGACATCATCTTTGGCGAAGACGATCAAGACTTTATTTCAGGAAATGAAGGCGACGACTACCTAAATGGTGGTGCTGGCGACGATACGGTTGATGGCGGTGCCGGAAATGACTATCTTTACGGGTATTTAGGAGAAGACATCCTCAACGGCGGCGATGGCGATGACGTATTGGATGGCGGCGATGGCAACGATAGCCTAGTCGGTGGTGGTGGTAACGATACGCTCTCGGGAGAAGCAGGCAATGACATCTTAACGGGCGTCAGCTCAGATGGGAGCGGTGGATACGGCCTTAACACTATTGATACGTTAGTCGGTGGCACAGGTCATGATGTATTTGTTCTCGGTGATGTTGAGCGTGCCTTCTATGATGATGGAAATGCCACAACAAATGGTAGCAGCGACTACGTACTCATCAAAGACTTTCATCGCTTGGAAGATAGTATTCAGCTCAGTGGGACTGCGAGTGACTATGTAGTAGCAGACTTGACTGGAGATCTTGCTCTGAACTACAGCGGAATGTCTGTTGCAGGGATCTATCAAGATACTAATAGCAGTGGAACTTGGGATAACGCCGACGAACTGTTGGCTGTTATAGAACATATTGCCCCTCAGACCTTAGTCCTTGAGGGTGGCTACTTTCAGTACACTAGTGAGCTTGAGACGGCAACTGATACCCTGTGGCATCCCTCAAATGACGAGAATTGGGAGTTGGTGTTTAGTGATGAATTTTCTCTCGCTTCTCTAGATTATGAAAAGTGGAACACGCGCTATAGCAGCCAATTTTATGAGGGACGTACCAATCTTTGGAATGCTGAACATCAAGCCTATGTGGGTGATGGAGAAGTAATTGACGGCGTTGAATACGATGCCTTTGACTTCAACGATGGCGTGCTGAGTATTGTGAGTCAAAAAGTAGATACCCCGCTTACATTAGAAATAGGCAGTGAGCTAGACGGCTTCGATTCAGTTAAAACCTTTGAGTACACTTCTGGCATCTTGACCAGCGAAGACAACTACGCCTTCACCTATGGCTATATGGAAATAGGTGCTCAGGTAGCGGCAGGGCAAGGGCTATGGCCTGCTTTTTGGATGCTGCCTGCGAATGGTGGATGGCCACCTGAGATTGATGTAATGGAAGCCTTAGGACACCAAACCCATACCACTTACAACAGCTTCCATTACATCGATGAATCGGGTAATGTCGCTTCAGAAAAAGGACAGCAAACCTTTAGCAATGTTGACTTCTCCGCAGGTTTCCACACTTATGGAGTGGAGTGGAGCGCTGATGAACTCACGTGGTTTGTAGACGGTCAGGCAATGTTGACTGTTGATCACGATATTCCTGATGTATCGATGTATTTGCTGGCAAATATGGCTGTGGGTGGCTACTGGCCAGGTAGCCCTGATGAGACAACTCCAGAGATCAGCGCGTTTGAAATCGACTTCATTCGGGTCTATCAAAATGACAAAGGCACGCTTCACGGTGGGTCTAAAGACGATGTTTTGACAAAATCTCTAGGCAATCTTGCTGGGGAAGGCGGTGATGATACGTTAATTGGTGGCGACGGTGACAATCACCTCTTTGGGGGTAGTGGCAATGATACTTTGATTGCTGGGGTCGGCGCAGATATATTGATGGGTACCGACGAATCAAATGCTGGGCAAGGTGAAATTGATATTCTGACAGGCGGGTTAGGTGCCGACATTTTCGTGCTCGGCAGCGACGGTCAGCGCTTTTACGATGATGGCGACCTAATCACGGATGGACGCTTAGACTATGCATTCATTACAGATTTTGACCTTGCGCAAGATATTGCTCAGCTCGTCGGCAACATCTTCGATTATCGACTAGGGTCCGCTTCAAATGGCTTCTCTACGGAGCTTTGGCATACGGCCTCATCCACCACAGATGAGCTAATCGCAGTCTTTGATCAGCTAACAATCAACACATTTGATCAAGGATTCTCGTTCGCGGCGTAATTTTCAGTCAGTAAATTCAACGAAAACATAGACTTATCGAGCGATCGCACGGCCTGAAATATGGACTGCGATCGCTTCTTAATATTCACCAAGAAAAACAGTTCTATGAAGCACAATCTCCACCGATCAACTGATATGAAGCCTTGATAAAGCTGGTTTTTTCTGCATTTTCACTGTTCTCAATTCCGCTGCTATTTAAGCATGATCTGTATAAATAAGCACAGACGTTCTTTCTAGATAGCGGAGTCGTAACAACCTGAGTGCCCATTGGAGCTCAGGGTTAACCCACCTATCTGTTGACGATTAGTGTCGGGGATGAGTTGGTGTCATTGCTTAACCTGTGGATTCAACCATTGGAACTTCGCCTTCTCAACAATCATTTCCTTGCAATACATAAAAGATTTTAGGTGGTAATAGATATGGCTAACGTTGTTGTTGGTACTAAAGCAAACGAGACATTAGACGGATCCTCCCAAACAGAGGCACTATTTGGCCTTCAGGGAAACGATGCTCTCTACGGCAATGATTTAGACAACTTCATCAATGGAGGAGAGGGTGACGATATCGCCCAAGGTGGCAACGGGAGCGATACTCTTTTGGGAGAATCTGGAGATGACCGCCTTGATGGTGGACAGGGAGATGATGCTTGGATAGATGGTGGCTCCGGTAATGACAGCGTTCAGGGCGGCTCTGGTGATGACAAGCTTTCTGGTGGCATCGGTAATGACCTCATGCACGGAGACTACGGTGATGACAGTCTCTGGCAGCTAGACGATAGCGGCAAGTATGTGTACGTTGGCCCCACCGACAATAGTGGTTCAGGTAATAGTGGTTCAGGATTCTCAGATCCCGCAGTATCAGATCCGACAACAACGGGCATTGAAGATGGCACTCATGATGACTATCTGACAGGCGGTGAGGGCAATGACGTTCTAATCGGCGGCGTGGGTAAAGATGCGATCGCAGGTGATGAGGGCAACGATATCATCAACGGTGGTCAAGGCGATGACTATTGGCTATCTGGAGGATCTGGCGACGACACCGTCAACGGCGATGCTGGCAACGACATTTTAGAAGGGGGCGCTGGCAACGACATACTCAACGGTGGCACCGGTAATGACAAACTCTTTGGTGGCACGGGCGACGACATACTTCAAGCAGGCGCAGGCGATGACTATCTAGTGGATGGTGGTGAAGGCAACGACCTCGTCGATGGCGGCAGCGGTCACGACGTTATCAAAGGCGGCGCAGGTGATGACAAGCTACTTGGTGGTGAAGGCAACGACATATTAGAAGGTGAAGCTGGTAACGACATTCTGATTGGCGGCGCAGGTGATGACTACTGGATGAGCGGCGGCACCGGAGACGATACTCTCTACGGAGAAGCCGGTCATGATGTAATGGATGGCGGCGAAGGCAATGATGTCATGTACGGCGGTGCCGATGACGATGTAATGCTGGGCGGTGCTGGAGCCGATCGCCTCTACGGTGGCGAAGGCATTGACCGGATGGATGGCGGTGCGGATAACGACATCATAGAAGGCAACTCCGGTGATGACGTTATCCACGGTGGC
>Ga0115546_1002528_pt1 | contig 10454 bp, 9 predicted proteins | sample COGITO_mtgs_1004_FD_87186 | JGI IMG/M metagenome (GOLD analysis project Ga0115546, IMG submission 87186) | Pelagic marine microbial communities from North Sea - COGITO_mtgs_100413 | ecosystem: Environmental > Aquatic > Marine > Epipelagic | place: Germany:Helgoland, sampling site Kabeltonne... | reverse complement strand
CTTTAACATGACTTTGGCAACCGGCAAATGCCAGCAAGCTCAGCGCCACGGTAGGTTTGAAACTCAAAAAGGATTTAAAAAAACAATGCATGTGTTACCTATATTCTATCTAAAATTCATCTTTCCAGCGTCGAAGCGCTGCGAAATTGGCTTGATCTGACGAGGCTATTATTGAGCGCTGTTGCTCTAAGTTTAACTTAAGACTGGCATCATGGACGCGCAAAAACGGATTGACCAGCTTTTCTTGACCTAATGTGGAAGGTAAACTTGGCTGTTGCTGTGCTCTGTAATACTCTACAGTCTTAATATAATCCTTAATATGTTGATTGTCTGGCTCAGCGGCAGTTGCAAAAGCTAAATTGGCTAAAGTATATTCATGTGTACAAAAAACTAAAGTTTTATCAGGTAATTTGCTCAAATTTTGCAATGATTGGTACATTTGAGCGGCTGTGCCTTCAAATAATCGACCACAGCCAGCAGAAAAAAGTGTATCGCCACTTAACAGCCAGGGCGAGGGCGACGGGCTATAAAAGCAAATGTGACCAAGCGTATGACCAGGTGTATGGATCACCTGAAATGTTCGATCTATTCCAGAGAGACTAATGACATCACCGTGTTGCACTTGATGACTAACATAATCGATAGTTTCATATTTTGGACCATAAATAGGCAATTTGTCACCAAAAACTTGTCGAAGTTGTGCTAAACCCCCAATGTGGTCGGGATGGTGATGGGTAATCAAAACAGCCAGAAGGGTAATGGATTCGGCCTTTAAAAAATCAAGCACTGGCTGAGCATGGCCTGGATCTACAATAATAGCTTGCCTCTGACCGGTTTCGGTGGAGAACGCCCAAACATAATTATCGTTAAAAATAGCAATGGCTTTATAGGCTGTAAGGCTTGATGTCATATTCTTTACCACTTAGACTTGAGTTTAGGGCTAGTTGATGTTTTTGCAACAGGCTCTGTGATGAGGTGACTAATTTTATGAAAGATAATCATGTATTTGCACCAGATGCGCTGGCTCAATGGTTCAAATCTCCAAGAGGCGAGCAGTTCATGGCCGCTGAAACTGTGCTCATGCAAAAAGCAATTGCTCGGTTGTTTGGTGCCCATTGTGCACTCTCCAGCGTGTACAACTCACCTATTGTATTAGAACAGATTCCCTGTCGGCGAGTCTATGATATCGTCTCACCGAACTTACATCTATTTGATTCTACCCGAAAATTATCAAAAACCATAATCGCAGCGATGGATGATTTGCCTTTTCACGACGACAGCTTAGATGGTTTCGTATTACTGCACACGCTGGATTTTGTGAAAAACCCTCACAGTGCACTACGTGAAGTGGCTCGAGTACTTCGACCAGGTGGTCAGATTATTGTAGTGGGTTTTAATCCGGCGAGTCTTTTAGGTTGGGCGCGATACATACCAGGCCTTCGTCAGCAGGTGCCGAACAGTGCTCGATTTTTAGGCCGCCATCGTCTGTGCGATTGGTTGGCTTTACTGCATTTTGATGTAGAGTATTTTGGTGGATCAAGCCTTATGCCATTTCGATCCGCATTAACTCATGCCGCCATTGAGCAAACACAAAATTTACCCCATACTTCGGCGTGGAGCGCCACTCGGCGAGGGGTTGGCAAAGTATTTCGCGAGCGTTTTGGCAGCGTCTATTGCTTACGAGTTCGTAAATCTCATATTTCGAGTACACTGGTTGGCGCTACGTCCACTGAGTCACGCTTCGTTTGGAAGCCAGCTATTACCTCTCAAGTATTGGGTCGGCATGATCAAGATGGCTGATTAACACCTTTCTGGATTGTGTTATCCAAGAGCCCTTAAACCCATAGCCTAACTCCAGAAATACTTTCAAGCTTAGTCAACATGTCCTGATGGGCTTGTAATTCTGACGCTTGAGCTTCAATAACTTTAAATGCTTTGTTTGGTCGAGTAAACTCACTGCTGGCATCGGCATTGGCTTTTTGATTGCTACCCATGTCAAAGCTCAGTTCCATTTGGCCGCCGGTCATGGCAAGATAGACTTCGGCGAGTATTTCGGAATCCAGTAAAGCGCCGTGCAATGTTCGTTGACTGTTATCGATGCCATAGCGTTTGCACAACGCGTCTAAACTATTTCTTTGGCCAGGGTGTTTGCGCCTTGCCATTTTTAGCGTATCAAGAATTGAACAAATGTGGGTTATATCTGCAGTTTGCAGGCCTATGCTGCCAGGTAGTCGTTCAAACTCTGCATTAATATGACCAACGTCGAACGGTGCATTGTGAATAATCAGTTCCGCACCATTAATAAAGTTGACAAATTCTACAGCAATATCTTTAAAAAATGGTTCGTCTTTAAGCATCTGAGCACTAATACCATGTATGGCTTGAGCTTCAGCTTCTATGGCTCTGTCTGGATTGATGTACTGATGATAATGGTTGCCAGTCAGCTGTCGATCGATTAATTCTACGCAACCAATTTCAATAATACGATGGCCGGATTTAGGGTCGATACCTGTAGTTTCAGTGTCAAGAACAACTTGCCGTTCACTCATGACGCAACGCCCTCTGTTAATGTTTTTTCTACGCCAAGGTTTGCAAGCTGGTCTGCCATCTCATTGTAGTGGTTACCTGCGTGCGCCTTGACCCAGTGCCATTGCACTTCATGTTTTGCGCGTGCCTGATCAAGTCGTCGCCATAGGTCTTCATTCAATACTGGTTTACCATCCGCTTTACGCCAATCTCGTTTTTTCCAACCATGAATCCACTTGGAAATGCCGTCACAAACATATTTTGAATCAGTGTAAACATTGACAGTAGCTTGATCGGACAAATCTTCGATCGCCCGAATCGCAGCCATTAGCTCCATGCGATTATTAGTGGTTTGAGGATCCCCACCAAATAAAGTATTTTCGGTGTCACCGCAAATATGCACATAGCCCCAGCCACCTGGCCCTGGATTTTTTTTGCAGGCGCCGTCTGTGTAAATATCAAATTTTTTCATACAATTTTTTGTCTATCCATGTTGGTTAAGGTGAAAATAATAAAGCGATTTTCTGAATGTTATAAATCAGTCATATCAAAGGTTTCGTTGCTTTGCCAAGGATGCAAACGTTGGTGACGCAATATAAACGTTTTTTTCTCATACACGTCTTGATCAAGCCCCTGAAATAAAACGCTTGTGAAATCTTTAGGCCAACCTAAGTGAAATTCAATAGCAGCGCCGGAATTGACAATAGTATTAATTCGAGTTGGCATTCGTGATAAAAGTGTAAACCGATTGAGTTGAGCACCTTGAGATAATTGTTGTAATAGAAGTTGCAAAATTTGATCGTTAAATACTATTAATTGAAAGTAGGGTGAATGTTGGGCTGGTGCTGGAATACTTATAGGTGGCTCTAATGCCAAAGATGAGCATAGTTTTTCGATGTCTAATGGGAATGGTTGTAACACCTGGCTACGCGATAAATGAGTATCTCGATCATTTGCTGGACCAATGATCAAGTATTGTCGCCATTCTAAAAGAGCTTGATGCAACTCTGCCACCATTGATGCGGTGGTTAAGATAACCAGAGGTCCTAGCTTCCAAGCATCAGCCACTAAATTATAAAATTCTTGGTCGGAGGAAGACTCGTCAATTAAACAAATGCCTTGGGTGCTAATACATCTGGCCGCTGGAATGCTGTTAAAAGGAATAGGCGGTTGTGTGGGATTCAAAATAGTGGATTGGGATAGCGCCTTAGCTTGAGGTTGTAATCCATCAAAAATAATGGTGTCCACTGAAGTTGTAATCTTTAAGAATTGGCAGAAATTTTGCCTATTAATAGTCAGTAAACAACATGACGCAGTATTAAAGCCTGCTAACCAAAAAGTTTGAAAGACCTGCTCAATCAACACAGAGGTAGTAGTCGAAGGTTTAACCACGATTGAATTACCTGTGAGTAAAGCTAGAGTCATTTGCTCAAGCAATGGCGAGAGCGGTCTGAGGCCACTACCAATAAACAGTACCTGACCTTTTGGCGAGTAGTGCTCGTGTTGAGGCGATTTTACAATAGCTTTTTCAAGTCTTTGCCGCTGTTGTTGAAGCGCTGCCTCAACCATAATTTCTGCAAGTCCACGAGGGGTGTCCATCACGTCTACCAAAATTTGAATCCACAATGCGCTATTGTTTACAGCATGTTGGTGCGCGTTGTGCAGCCGTTGGCGGCGATCTTCAATTGATACAGTGGCCTCGAGCTTGGCCAGTGCCTTGTTGGACACGAGCAGTGCTTGCGCTTGATTGACATCAATCTCTTGCTGAATAACCAGTTGAGGCAACACAGATACTAGTGGTTGATGAGGTCGCACATATTGGCCTCGCCAAAAATCAGTGGTTTGCAGCGGTGTTCGGCGCAACTTAACCCAAGGGCTAGTGACGAGGGCGGCAGTAGTAATGTTATCATTGTACATTTGATTTAAAAATGCTTCAGGATCAGTAATTTCTCGCAGGCGTTGCAAGATCATATGATGATGCGTATGTTTGGCGCCTAATGGTGCCTCAAGTCGGATCTTCGCTTGATTAAGTTCCGCAGAAAATGCGGCTTGATACATTTCGCCAACATTACAGCGATTTTGCACTTCAAACGAGGCTTGATAATGATTGGCTAAATGATGCACGCACGCTAAAGTGAAAGCATGGTGCGTCACGAAGCTTGGTACAAAATGATTCACGTTTTGCAATAGATATTGGGTTAGGGATAGATAAGCGACATGAATAACCGCATTTTGACTAAGACTTGGTTTGGTGCGTTCTTTAGTCAGCCGTACGGGAATTTTAAAGCCTTTTTGTAAAGCCATTGCAAGCATAGTTTCAAGCAGTATCATGCTGCTTGGTTCTGCTGCGCTAATGGTCATCCCTATACAGGGTGTTACTTGTAATTGCGTCTCAAACAAACGACAGGCCCGAGTCATTATTTTTCGAATAAGGCTGTTGGCAAAGGGTTGAGACACGCTGAGCACTAGCAAGAGTTTATGGTCAATGGCTGTTTTAAAAATTGGTGTTAGCAGCGTCATTAAATGTTCTAAGCGACTGGATTGTCGAATATCGACTGGCCCAGTAAAATGATGCAACTCGAGTTGGATGCTTGGTGAGGGAATGTGGGGTTGGGTTTGTAATTGTAAGGCAAGAGCATCAAGTAGCTCTATGTAACCTTTTTGGTTCGCTTTAGCAATGCTTGGAGTAAAACCATACTCGAATGACGGCCTCAAATGGGTAGGTGTGGTATTGGCTTTTTGCAGCGCATCCTGCCAGGTGTTGGCATAAATTAAAGGGTCAGTCAGTCTGTTGACTGCCTGCATAATAGTCTTATGCATAATTGGTGAGCCAAATCGTCGGGCAATTTTCTGGGTGAACCATAAACCAGAGCTTTTTTGATTTAATTGCCCAGAGGTTGACCCTGAAAAAAAGCGATTGGCCATGGACATGCCCCAGGATGAGGTGGCACTAAAAAAAGCATCTCGCCGTTGTGTATCTGTCATCCAGTGGGCGGCATGAAAGCACTCATGAATAAAGGCTTGTTGCGCGTTAAAATCAGTTATATGACAAAGCTGGGTTATAAGTTGGAATAAAGTTTGCGCTTCAGGCGTGTGAATGGGATAACGTTGAAAAATTTGTCGCAATGAGAATAGGTTTGGCTGTTTACGTGCTTGCTCCATGATTTGAATTGCGCTAGCGGTGGCTGCTTGTTCTACTTGGGCTGGTAGTCGATACTGGGTTGCCATGATTTCCAGTAAATACTTCTCAATTTGATCGTATGGCGAAAAATAATCTTGTAGCTGTGAGTGATCCATGATATTCCCTGCAAACCTGAGTTACGCTTTCTTATCGCCATTGTCAGGTGTGTTGGCCGGATCGTCAACTCGAGCTTTTAAAAGATCACCATACAAAGGCGCTTTGACTTGTTCGCCAGACATATAAAAACCGGATTCTTCGCCGGTTAAGGCCATGTTACCCTTCCAGGGTAGTAATCGATGCGAAGCTTGTTGACTAAAGTCCACAAAAGGATATTTAATAATTTCAAAGTAAGGGGAGTAGTCAAAATGAGAGGGCACGCAGAGTTTTGGGTTTCGGCGAAACAATTGTACGCCATTTTCATTTGAGCGTTTCACTAAAGGTAAAATTGGAAATTGTACATAGCCAAAGGCTTCGGCGATCATAGTGGAGCAGACTGTTTTTTGCACTTTAGATGGTGAATTGGTAAAAAGGCTTGAACGCCAACGTCTGGGCAAAAGGTTCCATGGCAACATAAATCGGAGTAGATCAAAGATTTGTCGAACATCGTAATCAACTCCGAGTCGTGAAACAGCGTAATTCATCACGTCTTGAGCATCTTTGTGATTCAAGCCTTGAGGCCGACAAATTCGTAGATGATCGTTTTTATACAGTGTAAGCGGGTTAGCAATAGTGCCATACCCAAGTTGGCTTTCAACAATAATTTGAGTCTCAGGCGAGCACTGTAAATGTTGCTGCAAATATTGACGTGTTTTTTCGTCTTCGATGTCGTGCAATCGGCCTACGTACAAAGCCGCATGTGTCCAAGGGCTACTGGTAATCCAGCGAATGACTAGGCTTACTCGTGAATAGCCTTCAACAAGAATAACATCACAAGGTCGTAGCTCATACCTTAAGCGCTGAAAATCACATTTAGCCTCAGGTTGGGCCACTGGCTCATAATTCAACCAGTGAACAAGTTTTGTTTTAAATTTTCGATGGCCTGAAGCGGTCAAACATAAATTCCTTAGCTAGATATTATCGTCAATAATATCAAATGGCAGTGCAGTATTAGGCATACGCGATGTTTGATAAAAGCATTTAGTAGAGTCTTTGAATCATTAATGTTAGTCTAGCAGGAGCATACCATATTGCTTCAAAAAAATGTTCTCTCGACCAGATGTATTATTGTTCTCAAAGTTTATGAACGGAGCTACAACATGGATGGATTAGAAAAAGCAACGCTACGAGTAAAGGAGTTTCGCAAGCGTGAAAGACTTATTTTAGATACAGCTTTAAAACTGTTCCTAGAGCAGGACGAAGATAAGATAACTGTAGAAACAATCGCAGAAGCTGTGGGTATCGGTAAAGGCACTATCTATAAACATTTTACATCTAAGCAAGAAATATATTTATTGCTATTGATTGGCTATGAAGAAGAATTGGCAGGAATTTTGCAGCAAATAGATCCGAACGACGACAAAGATCGCTTAGTCAGGGCTTATTTTCAGTTTAGAATGTCCGATCCCGCTCGGTATGCGCTCTTTGATCGTTTGGAGAAAAAATGCGCTAACGATGAATCATTAAGTCGGCTTACTGAGCGCTTGCACAGAGTACGAGAGTCAAATGTGGATCAGTTGGAAAAAGTTATTCGAGCTAGAATTGCCGAAGGTAAGCTTGCGGACGTGCCGCCATATTTTCATATTGCAGCTGCTTGGGCTCTGGTGCATGGCGCTGTTGGCTTATATTCGTCAGATTTTTACAAAGATCGCATCGAAGACAAAGAGGCCTGTTTTGGCTTTCTTATGGAGTCTGCAGTACGCATGGGTAATCGGCCCAGAGTTAAAAATTCACTTCAAGACACAGTGTCGGCCTAGGCTTGCTGTTTTAATTTATTTGATTCTTATAATTTTGGGCATGGCCGGTTGTAGCGGCCTTGCGCCTAATTCTTTGATAAAGCCTCTTATTGGCGCTCGTGATCATCACGCCCAGCTCAACATGCAATTACAACCCACAGCCACTCTTTTTATTGGCATTGAATCAATGGAAAATTTATCGGACGGCCAGCATGATCAGCTCGCACAGGGTGTACAGCGAGCTTTTGCTCCGCATTTTTCGAATGTGACAAGTGTTATGGCGCTCTCACCACAAAATAGTGATCGTTGGTTTCAAGCTATGGCGCAGCACGCCCCTAACAGCGATTATATGATTTTAGTCAGATTACTTGAGGCCAAGTCAGAGGTCTTACAGCAATTAGCCCAACAGTGCTCAGCTTTGGAGGACAATGCCCAACAGCCTCATCCACTGTTGGTGGATAAGCAAGAGCAGGCAAGTACTGATAATAAGGTGGTTGGTGAGCGGCTTGCGTCAAAGACCCAGTCTACAAATAGAAAAAGCAAAGACGATAATGAGCCACTGTTTGCAATTGTAGACGACCTGCCGCGAATCGAACCAGAACAGCGCTTAACTCAGGCTGACAGTGATATAAAATCCAATGCCGTACTGGCTGATATTGATCGTCGAGTGCTGCGAAATCGTGCAAATCATCAGGTATTGCAACCAAACGATGCAGAGTGTAAAGCGATTCTGGACTTACCTTTGCAGTCAATTGAGATGACGGTTTGGGTGTATACGGCGGGGCAGGGTCAGCTGGTTGATGTGTCTTCGCTACACACTAGCTTGGGTGTGTTAACCAGCTGGCTCAATAAAGTGCAGCCTCAATCGATTGCTGGCCAATTTCAGGCATTGGCCGATCGATATTCTGGGCGGTAAGTAGCGCTTCCATGCCTAAAAAACATGAACTTCTAATAATTATAGAGATCAGAATTGTACTTTTCATGATTGTAACTTGGATCGTCAGCATAAATATTATCCACGCCAAACATTGGTGAATCAAAGCCCCAGGTTGCTCCAAGACTATCAATTGATGACCCGGCTCGACCGTGAAAGCCACTGATTGAATCACCCTGGGCTGCGGTAGCCGTGCTAATATTAGCATCGTCGACTTGTTCTTTTCGCCCAGCTTCGATTGTTCGCCCATCACTTGTGGTCAACAAAACCCAGATGACTTCATTGCCATCGTCTGATGTGCCAACTTGCATTTCAGTGATTTCCTCACCACCTCTAAGTTTTAATTCTATTGGTTCAACATCATCTGAGAAAGTGCCATTAGTTTGCGTGATGGGTTTGTTCTCAATAGTTCGACCGTCCCAACTTAAACCTGTGAAATTACCGTCTTGATCTTGGCCTAAACGCACAGTATTTAAATCACCTCTTGGGCCAGCTGAGCCATTAAAAGCAGTACCACCTGATCCGCCAACTGCTTGTGTATCAAATTCGGTTTCACCTTTTTTCATGGCGGGTTTAAACTTGTGGCCGGTTGAAAGACTGGCAGCATCAGCGACGCCAGACATACCTTCTTCTTTAACTCGAGAACCAGATCTTCGATAATGCCCCATTATATCGTCTTCATAGCCTTCTTCGACTATAACGGTTTGACTGCCATCAATTTCAGTCACCAGCTGATAGTGATCTCCAGGTCCAAGGTAATGCCCAACTTCGTGAGCAGCTACGCCTGCGCCTTGGTGCAGAGACCAGGTTTCGGTATTAGGTCTTTGTTCTGGATCATTTGAGATCGTTACGACCCTATCGGCTTCTTCTGGGCTATCAACATACTCTAAATTGACATCCATATTCCATTGTTCACCATTCTCATCTTCCATGGTCATACCAGAATGTTTTGTATCGTAGGTATGATTCACTTCTTGTTGCCACTGCTGTTTTCTTTTATTAAGAAGAGCCTGTGGTACATCCTCATTAGGGTCCAAGTAGACTTTGACTGTGGTCTTAACAGTTTTGGTGCTTGGATCGACGTCTGTGGTATAACCAGTATCTCTATTACCTAAAGTATTGTTATCTAAACGGTTTTCATCGCTCACAGCGTTTTGCGCATTAGTGCGAATAACTTGAGTACCTGTTGGTATGCCTGTAACGTCGATATTGCCGTCAATTGTCAGCGTAGTAGGTTTGTAGCCTAAGTGTGCTACGCAATCTGCATAAGCGATTGTCTCCGGCTCACCATTAATGGCGGGCGCTCCTAAACTGTTCAGGTTGACCGTGTCAGTCGTAACAGTCGCACTATTATTCGAACCTGGTTTTACATTAATAGGTGCGTTGTTATCCGGTTTGAAAATGTTACCGACTACGGTGTTTATAGCTGGCTGCAACGAAGCGTCGGCAGCCCTGGGTTGAACTTCACTTTTAGCATTGGGCTCTGCTGTGGCGTCATCAGAATCTGGGGATGAACTAGATTTTTCCTCTTGGGCAACTTTTGCTCTGGACATGGCTTCGTTAAATTCATTGCTACTATCAAGTGCGCCATTTTCATTAAAGTCTGCATGCTCAAAAATAGCTTTGGTTTCATGCTCATCTAATGTATAACCACGAGCATTGAGCGCTGCTCGAAAGCCTTGCAGATCTTCTTTTCGACTAGGATCACTTTTATCGCCGCTCGATTCTTCATCAGTATTTGAAGCTGCACTTGAGTCGCCTGATGCATGTGCTGGGAGATTATTCGAACTGATTACCATATATTTTTTCCAAAATTTAAATGATTTATTTCGCTTTTGTGCACATTAAGCTAAGCTCATAAAAAAGCTAAATTTGTTTAACTTAATAGTATCAGCTTAACTTTTATCCAATGTGGCTTTGT
>Ga0115546_1002522_pt1 | contig 10475 bp, 8 predicted proteins | sample COGITO_mtgs_1004_FD_87186 | JGI IMG/M metagenome (GOLD analysis project Ga0115546, IMG submission 87186) | Pelagic marine microbial communities from North Sea - COGITO_mtgs_100413 | ecosystem: Environmental > Aquatic > Marine > Epipelagic | place: Germany:Helgoland, sampling site Kabeltonne... | reverse complement strand
TTATCTGCTTCCTACTTTCTCCGGCTGCCAAAGCCGTGCACGGTGCGCTGTTGCCTGTGCGGGGATTGAGTTAGTGAACTAACTGCTGTCTTAGTGATGTTCAACTGAATACTTCTTCTGGGGATATCTCTCGATTGGTGCCTTCTTCTATAAGCACCAACAGATGCTAAGTACATTGAGGAATTTCTGTATCGCAATTCCTAAAAAAAGTACCGCTTAACCCTAACAAAACTAAGGTATCACCGATAGGGCTCATATATTTTTCAATCTCAGATTTCTTGATAAGCTGTGGCATAGCACTAGTCCTCAGTTATTTAAGATGGATTCAGACATATAAAAAGACATGATGCCACTGTCAGTCATTATTTCGGCAGTAAGCGGGGCTTGCTTGAAGCCGCCATCTCGAAACTCGCCCACGAACACTGGGACCATACCCAACGCGATGGTATGTCTCCCTTGGCATTGGGCAAGGATCAAACCTATATTTTGGCGGTAATTCGCTGCGCTATCGATGGTGATTTGGACTTGGCGACACTAGAATTGCGAGAAAATATATCGGTGCCCAGGCAAGTATTGCAAAAGTTCTGTGACAATAAAGACCCGTCTGAGACTGAGACCGACGTAAAAGGCCAATTGGCCGCGGCCATGGCAATTGAAATGGCTTGGGCCGTTTTAGAGCCATATATCAATGCTACCCTCAATGTGGAAGCCAATGAGGTCGATATCGTAAAACAGAAGATAGTCGATATTTTGGTATCGATAGCAGATTACTGAACCGCCGTTATAAAGCAATAGCCACGCAAGGGCTTTACGTTTTCATAAAATATTGATTTAGTTGGATGTTTAAGATGTAGGAAGATTCATCAAATATTGCAAATTTCCATACCAAGGCGTAAGTACAATGTTTGATGTACTCCGTTTTCAACCTTACGTGGTAGTGCAAATGCTTGAATCGGGTTTACCCTAGATCGATTTTGGACTGAGTTATAATCTAGGTTGGTTGGATTAGTCGGTTAGTGAATGAATACCAGTAAACTGTATCAATGGCTTCTCGTTTGTTACAAGGTGTGTAAGCGAATATCTGCTTTTGTATTGAAGTAGCTAAAGAAAAAATAGCGGGGAAGTTTGATAAAAGGCTATGTAAGTTACAAACCAGTTACAAATCTACTAATAGTGATTGTAACCTATTGTTTTTATTGGGCTAAATATAGCCTAACTATTGAGTGGGAATCGGTGGCGTATATATGTATTCATCCACCGATTTTAGCAATATCCGCCCTATAACTTGTCAGTACCCTTACTGGTGGTCGCAGGTTCCAGAGGAAGATCGTCACCCACGACACTGAAAAATATTTCCCCTACATAATTCATATGGCCAGCCCAAAATTCTTCTGCTCCAGAGGCATTGTTTTCGGTAGCTAAATCAATCAATTTTTCGGAGTTTTGAAAGGTAAGATCGAGAAACTCTTCGTAATAAACACTCCCCAATTTAGGCTTAAACTTCCAATGTAACTGGGCCATCTGGCTTTGCAAGATCGTGTGCAGCATGTGACCGATCATCTGTAGAACGCGGTTCCCACAGTGGTCGATAATGATAAAATTGAACTGGGCCAATGCTTCCGAGAGATCCTTCTCGTGGTTCCCCCGAAGTTCTCGTTGATACTGCAAATGCTCTCGTAGTGCTTGACACAGGGATTGCCCGGAGTAAGTTATGGCCCCCCCAACAGCTCTTGGCGTGATGAACTGATACATTTCGTATAAGTCGTTCACCGAGGCACCATCTAATTTCATCGATGTGAGTGCTGAACGGGCCAACAGCGTGCTGGGTGGCCTTGTCACGAAACCGCCTCCCGAGGCTCCCCTCTTAACTCGAATAAATTGTTCTGCCACAAGCATAGCAAGGGCTTCCCGAATAACGCCCCTGGACACTCCATAACCGGAAACAAGATCAACCTCCTTAGGTAGGCGATCTCCCTCCTTCAGTTCCCCGTTGGTGATGGCATTTCGAATCTCGCTGGCGATCGCCTCCGCTAACTTGGGATGCCTGACAAGGGTTTTGCTACTTGCTTCGAAGATGCTTGCTTTTCTCATTTGGTTTCTAGTCTCCCATTTGGAAAAACCATTAAAACACGACTCGCAGCATCAAAGAAGGAGTTGACATTGATACGCATCCGTATAATTATAGGTATTATTATAATTATAATCATATTTAATCAATGAATAAGACACAATCTCCAGAATTACCAACTGAGCACTGTCACCCCTCGGAGTGGGCTGTGCGGCAGCCAGAAAAAGCCGCGTATATCATGGTGGGTACTGGTGAGGAGGTAAGTTACCGGGAGCTAGACGAAGCCTCGAATCAGATCGCGCATGTATTCCGAAACCTAGGTTTGGCAGGCGGAGACCACATTGCGCTGCTATCGAGCAATGACGCGTACTTTATGAAGATAGTCTGGGCCGCGCAGCGTTCTGGCTTGATTTTCACGCCCATCCACACACATCTGCAAGTTGATGAAGTTGAGTATATTCTGAAAGATTGTGGTGCCAAGCTATTGTTCTTTTCTGATCAATTTTTGGACTTAGTACGCTTACTGGTGGATCGAGAAACTGCCCTAGAGAATGTATTGTGTCTCAAGAGCGCCGAAGGCTTCGCCAGCTTAATTTCAGAAATGTCCAAGCAGCCTGTCACTTCAATCGAAGATCAGCTTGCAGGAGCCCATATGTTGTATTCATCTGGGACGACGGGACACCCCAAGGGCATACTCCCAAGCTGGGAGCCCAGAAGTTTCTCTGATCTTCCCGAGGTACTCTTAAGTACAGGCGCTCTACTGGGCATAAGTAAGCGTTCCGTGTACATGGCACCGGCTCCTCTTTATCACGCAGCACCATTGGTTTCAAACATGGTCGCAATGGCTTTTGGGGGTACGAGCGTGATTATGGAAAAATTTGAACCCGAATCAGCCCTGGCTGCCATAGAGAAATATACAGTGACCCACTCACAGTGGGTTCCTGCTATGTTCACTCGTATGCTCAGGCTACCGAAGCACCGCAGGGAGAGCTTTGATATTTCTTTCATGCAGCAAGCCACGCACGCGGCAGCCCCTTGCCCAGAAGATATAAAACAACAGATGATCAATTGGTGGGGGCCAATTATAGCGGAGTACTACTCTGCGACAGAAGCTATCGGTATGACATTTATCACTTCTGATGAATGGATCGCTCATCCCGGGTCAGTTGGAAAAGCAGTCTTTGGCACACCGCACATCGTAGGTTCGAACGGTTCTGCCTTGCCTCCCGGGGAAACGGGAAAAATCTATTTCTCAGGAACTCAAGAATTTAAGTATTTCAACGATGTTGGCAAGACTCAGACGTCCAGAAATGAGCAGTTTGGAGCAACTGTCGGAGACATTGGCTACATGGATGAAGAGGGCTACTTGTATCTAACGGACCGCGATAGTTTCGTGATTATTTCGGGTGGGGTCAATATCTATCCTCAGGAAATCGAGAATCTTCTGGTGGGTCATCCAGATATCCTCGATGCCGCGGTATTCGGTGTTCCGAATGTGGAATTCGGTGAGGAAGTTAAAGCAGTTGTAGAGCTTTGTGACTGGAAAATGGCCTGCGAAGAAAAGAAAGACGAAATCATAAGCTGGAGCCGAGAGCGAATGTCGGCTTTTAAAACTCCGAGGAGTATTGACTTCGTCCCGGCCTTGCCGCGAAGAGAAAACGGAAAACTCTATAAGAACGAATTGAAAAAGAACTATTGGCCTAGCTAAAGCCGAGCCATAACACGTCATCAGGCAGGCTGTGCTGATGTTTACTAACCTAGGAGATATTTATGAAAAATGCAAAGTCTTGCTCATTACGCTTTATCGCCCCGGGAATAGCGCTGCTCTTCGGCACCCCGGCTCTTTCTGAAGAAACCTCCGGAGCGCCCATGCTGGAAGAGATTGTAGTTACGGCTCAAAAGCGGACTGAATCACTTCAGGATGTACCCATAGCGATTGCTACCCTTGACGGAAATCAACTGGACTCATTCGGGATAAATAATGCAGTTCAAGTTTCGCAGATGGTACCCAATTTTTCTGTTGGAACCCTGGGAGGCGGTTCCAGCCCAATAACCTTCTTGAATATAAGAGGGATTCAGACCACAGATTTCACTTTGATCAATGATGCTTCTGTCGCTCTCTATGTAGATGAAGTCTATCAGTCTGCACAGGCCGCAGGAGTAAGCCAAGTCTATGACATTGAAAGGGTCGAGGTGTTAAAGGGCCCACAAGGAACATTGTTTGGGCGAAACGCCAGTGCTGGTTTGCTCCACTACATCACTCGAAGACCTACAGACGAGTTCGAAGGCTATGCTGAGCTTCAGTTGGGTGACCACGGGCAGCAGATTGCCCACGGTGCGATCAGTGGCCCTCTGGCTGAAGGCATCAACGCGCGACTGGCTGGAAAATACAATCGCGACGACGGTTATGCAGAAAATGCAGATGGTGTAGACGGTTTTGGCGAGACCGATATCTATGCGCTGAGAGCCAGCGTTGAATTTGATCTCGGTGAGCATGCCAAGGCATTGGTTAGTATTCACCACAGCAACTCTGATGGCAGCGCAAATCCAAGATACCAGGTCGGAACACGGGATTCCGAAAGCGGTGCTCCTTGTGCTCCGGCGGTCGTAATAAAAGGCCAGTGTGTCTCAGGTACGGGTTTTCGATTCCCCTCCGCTGATGCCGAACGGACGTATGACGCGCAACCATTGACCAGTGAGTACGAAGCCACGGGCGGGGTAATCAATATCTCCTGGGATTTGGATTGGGGGACATTTACATCCATAACTGGATACGAGGAATTTGATTCGGCTGTGACTGGAGATACCGGAACAGGAGCACCATATTCTAACCTAATAATCCAAGTTCCTTTTACCGCTGAGGCTGAGAACTTCAGCCAGGAATTGAGAATAAATGGGGACGCTGGTGGTTTACGCTGGCTTGCGGGACTCTATTACTACGAGGACGAACGTACAGGTGCCAACACAGTCGATCTGATACCTTTGGGTGTCCGTCTGACTGATGAAGCTGCCACCACGGAGAGTACATCCTATGCGGTTTTTGGCAGCGTGGACTACTCTTTCTCTAATTCAATCTCCCTAACGGCGGGGGTTCGCTACACCGATGAGGTTAGAGAGCTGATTGAGAATGTTAATAATCTTACTGGTTTGGATACTCCGGCAGATGACGCTGAAAATCAAGAGGTTACTGGAGATGCCTCTCTGCAATGGCAGCCCAATGACGACCACATGGCCTACTTAAAATACTCGCGTGGTTTTAAAAATGGCGGTTTTAACATCGATCCCATTTCTGTTGGCCCGGTAGATTCTGAAATTCTGGACAGTTGGGAACTGGGAGCAAAATCCAGCTGGCTGGAAAATAGAATTCAATCCACCGCAGCGATTTTCTTTTACGACTTTCAGGGTTTTCAATCAGTAGCTACAACTCTTGACCCTGACACGCTGGCCCCGACCGCTGATTTTATCAACGCGGGTGATTCAAGTGTTCAAGGAGTAGAAGTGGATATCAGGTGGTTGGCCTTGGAGAACTTGGAGTTGTATATTTCTGCAGCGTACCTTGATACCGAAATCGATGCCGATCCAGAACTGATTATAGACGGCAATACCGTGGATGGGAATGAGCTTCAACAGGCCCCCGCTTTTCAACTTGCGGGTTACGCGAAGTACTCCTTAGATACCGAGAATATCGGTCGCTTCACGCTGCAGACTGACTTTTGGTACAAAGAACCCACTTTCTTTGGTCTCGATAATAGTCCTGCAGAACGATCCGACTATAACCACGTAGTAAATGCCAGGGTACGGTGGGACTCTCCCAGTGATCGTTATTACCTCGGTGTGTTTGTGGAGAATGTGTTTGACGAACAGTATACAACACACTCGTTCTATTCGCCCGCCAGCGACACCGCCTGGTACGACCAGGGATTACCTCGGTGGTGGGGTGTGAAAATGGGAGCATCCTTCTAAAAGAACAACGCAAGGGTATGCTGCTCTATCTGGGGTACTGCCAACTTAATTCTAATCTAGATAAAGAGTATCCTGTTTATGACAAATGAAGTAAAAGGCTCCTGGCATTATGGTTGGAATGTCGTGGGCCTGACTATGATATTCCAGGCTGCCTCAGTAGGTATTATTCTTTACAGCTTTGCCTTGTTAGTCCTTCCCCTGGCAGAAGAGTTTGCCGTACCTCGCTCGGAGATTATTCTGGTCGTTACTGTCATGCAACTGTTAGTCGCCTTCCTGAGCCCCGTTTCCGGTGTCATGATTGACCGCATCCCGGCCATACGGGTTTTAGGTATCGGCCTATTGTCGATGGTTGTTGGTCTGATTCTGCTCTCCCTGAGCCAGAAATACTGGCAACTAATGGCCCTGTATTGTTCCTTCCTGGCCCTGGGCCTGTTGTTTGTCAGTAGCGTCCTGGCCCAAAGCCTTGTCGCCCGCTGGTTCATCTCGCGCAGAGGAATGGCTTTGGGCGTTTCGGCGCTGGGAACTGCAGCGGGTGGTTTTATCTTTCCGTTACTGCTCAGCGCGCTGATTCCCGTAATTGGATGGCGACATTCCCTCCTGGCACTGGCCGGTATTGTCTTTTTGATACTGCCCCTCGCCTGGCTCGTGCTGAGGCGGGAGTTAAAGGAAACAGATCTGGATTTAGAAAGAAGAGAACAGCACAGCTCTTCAGTTGATCCTCTTGAGCAACAGTGGGATACATTGACACTATTGGGCTCAGGCCATTTCTGGGTTTTTATCGGCAGCATCACGCCATTATCCCTTACCCTGGTAGGCGTACAGATGAACCTGGCCGCATTCGCCCAGGACCTCGGTTACTCAACGGCCCAGGGCGGAGCCTTGCTCTCGGCTCTATTTGCCGGGATGATCGCGGGCAAACTTTTCTTCGGAGCATTGACAGATCGATGGGATCATCGCTGGATAGTCTGGCTGATTGTCAGCCTTTATATCCTTTCCCTGACAGGCATGAGGCTCTCCACCACCTACCCGTTTTTGCTTGGCATTTCTGTTGTTTTTGGCTTTGCCTCAGGCGGTATATTACCTCTACTGGGTGCCGCAGTCAGCTACTTGTACGGCGTCGCCTCTTTTGGCACAGTGATGGGTGTATCAGCTCTGTTCTACATGCTAGGCAGCTCTGCAGGACCCTATACGCTCAGCAAGGTACAGGAGCTTACCGGTAGCTATAACGACGCATTTTTACTGTTGTTGGTAATTTTAATTCCCGCCGCAATACTGGCTTATTTCTTGCCAACAAAACCCATTACCAACCCTCGCAACAGCTGTGTGAAATAAATGTCCACTAGCTTAGTAGGGGAGGGCAAAGCCATTTAATTCAAGGTGATACACTTAATCGAATACTCATATGACAAAACGTCTAAACCTTCTTTGTATAGCTGTTCCAGCTTCGTTTCCTAGAGGATAATTAGTCTATGCAATATACCCTTTTACCCAGAAATGACGGCAGCGAACAAGGCTTGGATTATCCTCGCTCAGCGGTTATCACTGGCGCCTGTGGCGCCATGGGAAAAGCTTGCGCCCGCAACCTTGGCAAGTACTATCGCCTGGTATTAGTTGACCTTGACGCGCATTCATTAGAGAAACTGGCCGTGGAACTCTCCTGTGAAGGGTTTGATGTCGCCCTGACCCATACGCTGGATATCAGCCAACGGGATGAAGTTATGGCTCTGGCCAAGCGCGTTAGCGAAATAGCCCCTGTCGGTGCATTAGTAAACACTGCAGGCATATCTCCCGCCCAGCAAAAATCGTGGGGAAAAATAATAGAGATCAATTTTCTTGGCACGATTAATTTTCTAGATGCTTTTCTGCCCTTCGTGTCACCCGGCACAGCAGCCGTCTGCATAGCCTCCATTTCCGGGCATCGAACACCAGAGCCTGGCCTCAATGAAATTTTGGATGCCCCCTATGATGACTCTATTTTAAGTCGACTGGCTCCTTTCCTTGAAGCAGCACATTCGCCCAATAGCGCCTATGGTATGGCAACACCTGCGTATGCTGTTAGCAAATACGCCGTTATGCGCTTGGTTGAAAAACGCAGTGCGGATTGGGCTCGGAAAGGCGGCAGGCTGGTATCAATTTCGCCTGGTCTTATCAATAGCCCCATGTTGCAGAATGAAGTTCTAAACCACCCCTCAGGGCAACGCCAGGGCACCATCGAATTGATCCCCCACCAAAAACTGGGTACGCCGCAGGATATTGCCGTCGCTGTTGAATTTTTGGTTTCTGATCTTGCGCGTTATATTAATGGCAGCGACTTGCGTATCGATTACGGATTGATGCCCATAATCTGGGATTCAGCCACCGAAAAGTGAGTTGTTACTACGAAAGATAAAAAGTGGTTACCCGCTCTAAACGTTTGAGAGCGTGACGGGATATTGGTTTTATCATTTGACGGTTATAGGCGGAAAGTTGAGCAGGATTTCAGCCTTGCCAGATATAAAAAGAAAAGAGGATTACAGTGTATGACGGAAGCAGCTGCAATAACTGAGCCAACATTTTATGATGTAAAAGAAGGAGTGCGTAAAGCGCTAAGAGACTCGTACTGGGATAAAAATGTTTATTCCGATACATGTATTTTTGAATACATTTACCTTGGCTATTGCTCTTACCCTGACGCCCAATATATCTTCCATTCTTCCGATGGTGATCAGGCTGTTTCTCTAAAAGAGATGTATGAAAATAGCCATAGGATTGCCCGTGCGCTTTATCAACTGGGGGTTCGAGAAGGGGATCGTATAGCGATTCAGGTACCCAATTGCCCAGAGGCTATTCAAACCTTTCATGCGGCCATGTTACTGGGTGCGGTAGTTATTCCCATTATCCATATTTATGGTGTTGCAGAAGTGGACTTTATTCTGCGTAAATCTGAAGCCAAAGTACTGTTTATCACCGACCAGTGGAGAAACACGAATTACCTGGCCCGCATACCGGGTTTTAAGAAGATTCCTTGCCTGGAGAACATCATTGTTATTGGTAATGCTGGTGATTATGATGTTTGCGAGCTGAATGACCTGTTACCTGAGACTGACGGTGAATTCCCCCGACCCACCCAGCACCCGGACACGCTTTGCCTGATTGTCTTTACTTCAGGAACTACTTCTGAGCCCAAAGGCGTGTGTCATTCCCACAATACGCTCACGGCGCTTATCGCTAATATTATCGAGTTTGAAGAAAACTCCGCCGATGCAGTGGATTTACTGCCTTTTCCGGCAGGCCATATAGGGGGAGTGGTTAGTACGTTAAAGCCATATTTCAGTGGGACAACATCGATTCTGATTGATAGCTGGAACGCCGGAGAGGTCGCCGGGTTGATTGAGAAATATCAGGTGAGCAACATGCCCAGTACACCGTTATTCCTGAATACTCTGATGGTTGTGGTTGAAGAACAGGGCCTCGATATTTCAGCGTTAAAGCAAACAGGTACGGGCGCTACGTATGTAGCGCCCGCTATCGTTGAAAGGTGCGAGGATTATGGCATCACGGCATATCGAACCTATGGCAGTTCAGAACAGCCCTATATGACGGTGGGTGCACAATTTGACTCTCTTGAAAAGAGAGCCTGCACGGACGGCAGACCGGCGCGAGGTTGTGAGATAAAGATTATTGATGAACAAGGCGATCTGCTTCCCGCAGGCGAGAAAGGGGAAATCATTGCTATAGGGCCGCAGCAGTTTTTGGGGTATCTGGATGAGGCGCACAATTGGGATACATTTACACCTGATGGCTGGTTTAAAACCGGTGATATTGGTTATCTCGATGAGGGCGGTCACCTCACCCTTAGTGACCGGAAAAAAGACATTATTATACGGGGTGGAGAGAATATTGCTTCCAGTGAAGTAGAAGCTATTTTGCTAACACATCCTGACATTACTGAGGCTGCCGTCGTTGCAATGGCAGACAAAACGCATGGTGAAAAAGTCTGTGCATTTCTGATTACCAGAGGCGGTAAAGTATTGTCCGTTAAGGAGTTGATTGCTTATTTTTCGAGCAAAGGCGTTGCAAAGCAAAAAACTCCTGAGCATGTAGTTATTCGAGATGACTTTCCGCGTACGCCAACGGGCAAAGTCAAAAAAGTTGTATTGAGGAACTGGCTCAACTCAAAGGGCAGCGTCTAGTCTTTTACTTAAGTGGAGTCTAGTATGAAGGGGGTTTTTTCGGGGAGATATACCGCAGAAATGGCTGACCCCGTCAACTTGTTTGCGCTAGGCATGCGGGTTAATCGGTTGCTGGCCTTACGCAGATGGCTTTTACTCACGTTTAATATATTAAGGATGCGGATTCATCTGCAAAAGCCCACCAGAAGGTTACCTTTACGGCTATTTATACCTGTATTGGCGGGGTATAGGTATGATGCAATACTGCAAGGGCTTTGATTTATTGGAAGCCT
>Ga0115546_1002514_pt1 | contig 10486 bp, 14 predicted proteins | sample COGITO_mtgs_1004_FD_87186 | JGI IMG/M metagenome (GOLD analysis project Ga0115546, IMG submission 87186) | Pelagic marine microbial communities from North Sea - COGITO_mtgs_100413 | ecosystem: Environmental > Aquatic > Marine > Epipelagic | place: Germany:Helgoland, sampling site Kabeltonne... | reverse complement strand
TGAATGGATGCGCACGCGTCCGTATTCAAACTGAAGAAACTCAAGAGCTTCGCTTAGTGTGCCTTTGTATTTAATACTGAGTTTCTGAGAAAAAAAAAGGAAATTTATGTGCATTTGTTTTTCTTTATATTAGTTAGAGTAGGGTAAGTACACCATAACGTTTCGCGGAGGTGATCACAATCATGGAGAGCCACGTTGGCATAGCCCAGTTTCCGTCGTGTTTCTGCACTATCCGCGTTCTCTCGCCATACCGATGAGTCCACCCGTACGTCGTTCTGTCTCGTAGTAAGTAAAACTCGCCCAGGTACCCAGAAACGAAAACGTCTTCGGTGAAAACGGTTTCTGGGTTTTCTTTTTCGTCGAAATACTTTATCTGCCACACTCCAACGCTTGGAAAATCATCCGGGAAACTCATTTTTCTTTACTTTATTTTGCATTTTTCAAATACACCATTATTTACAAATTATGCCGACGGCAATCATCAAAGCCGCATAAATTGGCAGCAAGATAAACCCACAGGAGAGGATTTTGTAAGGGAGAAACGTAAAGAGCCTAAAGGTTTTGAAAAGGCAGTCTTGAGCTTCCCGCTCTGCCACGTTTCTCTTGCTCTGGTCTCGCGTAACGAATACAGTATCGTAGAGCAGAACCGCTTCATCGAGTGAGTACCGAAAAAAGAGCTCCTCGTACTGGTTGTCAAGATTCATCAGAAAGTCTAGCGCTAGACTATTAAACAAAGCGTCTAACAGGTTCTCTGTTACAAACACAATATAGAGGTTGGCTATGTAGACAAACAGAGTGAAAACGTGCTCCTGGAAGGTATCTAGAATAGTAATCACAGAACTCCCGCACGGGCGTTTTGTATGTTTAGTTCTGTCCCGTATCTGATCATACACGAAAAAGGAGTGCACGAAATAAACCATCCCAATCGCAGCCGAAAGTAGCTTGTGCTCAACAGAAGACGATACGCACGAAAATGGCGTTTTCAAATTATGGATTACAATTGCCGCAAGCATGAGCCACTGTGCAAGGAAGATGAAAAGGGGTAACAAGAACTGCTTTCCAAACACGTGAGAGCACTCCCTTCCGCTTTCGTGCTCCAACAGGTGCGCCACCAGCCCGAACATACCGAACCGGGGGCTTTGGAGAACACAATCGCGCTTTTCGTCAGGTGTCAGATCGTCTTTTTTTCCTACTGGCATGACTTTGGATGATTTTTTTTCCGACAAAGCTTTTGAAATATTGGACAGCATCGGGGTTTTTTAAAGCCCATCATGTGTAAATACTTCGCGTATATACACAATCTATTTTAGTCAAATGGAAGTGTTGTATCTAGCTTACGCAGTTTATGGTTTTACTTTTGCGTTTATTGCACTTTCGGTACAGTACGAGCTTGTAAACACATATGAGTTTGACTCGTCTTCGTTAGCATTTGCTTGGAGCTGCATCTCGGCGCCCTGGTCTTTAAAACCACTTTACGGCTATATATCCGATAAAACAGGACGCAGGATATGCATTTGTCTAGGCGCATTTGCGTCGGCGCTGTTGCTTCTGATTCTTGCCCAGAGTGACGTGAACCCGGTTTTTTTTATGACACTAATAAGTCTCTCTATTTGTTTTGCAGACGTTGCAAGTGACTCGATTGTTGTTACACGCACGAAAACTCACGGGAAAGCGGTGCAAAGCAACTGCTGGTCTGCACGCACGTTTGGGGCGATGATCGGAACTGGTCTTTCTGGAATTGCCTATGAAAATTTGGGATACAATAATGTTCTTCGAGTAGCTTCTGCTGGTCCCTTTGTTTTATCTGTGTTAATTTTCGAAATTGAAGAACCGGTTATTCACAAATCAAGCGTGAAAATGGCTTTACAGTCCGTTTATAACATGCGGCATCTCATTTTAATTGCAGTTTTTTTTGGACTAATGCCAGAAATAGGAACTGCTTTGTTTCCCACCATCAAGCAGAAACTTGATCCTGTAGAAATTAGCTTGATTAGCGTGTGTGGAAGTTTCACAGCATGTTGCGTGGCTTTTTTTTATCAGTACACAGACAATCTTTTTAAAACTCCGCTTAAAATTGCTGTGGTGTTAAGCATGGTTTGTGGCGTTTTAGCTTTTCTTACATACTCTGGGACAAATGCGTTAGCGTCTGAGATCTGCAGGAGTGTTGTTGGAGGGATCGACGGTATGCTTTTTGTTTTGCCAATGGTAACTCAAGCTGCAAAACTTAGCTCAGACGGAAGCGAAGGCGTTTCATATGCGCTTTTTGTAAGTATTATGAATTTGTCGGGTGTGATTGGTGAGCTTGTTGAAGCTGCTGCGTTGCGTTGGGTGCAAGATTTGGGTGTGTTTCTAATCTGTGCTACGTGTTGGTCTTGGCTTCCGCTACTGGTAATTTGAACTGCCTGCTTATGGTGTACTTGCCTGACCCATATTTTTTCAGAAAAAAAATGTCAGCCCCAGCACCTATGCAGCGCAGTATCACCGGAACCCAGCCAGAGACTGAGAGTGACAGCGACGGAGAGGACTTCTCTGACGCACCTGACATGCGAGAGTACAATGCTGCAATGAATGCACTTGCGGCAATAAAAGCAGAGAGCAAGGATCATCGTGAAACTCTGAAACGCAAAGCTGACGAGCTCGAAGATTTTATGATTGATAAGGGTATCAAGTTTATACGTATTGAAGGCCTGGTTGCTCAAATCAAAAAAAGAAAGAAACTCAGCTGGAACGAGAAATCGCTTCGCGAGCACGTCAACGCCGAAGGCATGCTCGATCTCGACATGTACAAAAGCAACCAGACGGAGGTGGTTGAGAGGATGACGATAAAGCTCGAAAACTAAGTCAAGTATAAATGTTGCAAGCTTTTTAGGAAATGCCACGAATGCTTGCAATTACTTCGGGTGGCGATCACAGCGCGTATGTGCTTGGCATGCTGAAAGGTGTATTTCAAAATAAAGCAGAACTTACAGAGTGGGATAAAATATGCGGTATTAGTGCAGGTGCTCTCATTGGGAGTACTTTAAGTAGTATTGATAAAGAAGATCGTGTAGGTTTCTTAAAAAATATAAATCATTTGATGAATTCACACCTAGAATTTGCAAAATCGTGGACACCTTTAGGTGCTGTAGCTAATATTGCAAAAGCTTTTTTCTGGCACAAAAGTTTGTATAAGTCGCCAATTCAGGAAATTATACAATCCGAATGGAGCGGAATTTTTAAGCGACAGCTCTTTGTTGGTGCCTTCAACAAAACAAGAGGATTATACGAAACATTTGGTCCGTCTCCAAATATCAAACAAGTAGCAGCAAGTGCCTCCGTACCGGTTGTGTTTCCGTCAGTGAAGATCCAAAACATGCAATACGAGGACGGAGCTGTATCTCACATTATACCAGTTCGCGAGATTCGACAGCATTGGAAAGAGGGTGACCTGGATCTTATGCTATGTTACCCAACGGAATACAAGGAGTTTCTGAAGACATCCGACTACGAATCAAGATTTGCCCTTGTTGGATCTGCTTGGCACACAATTAGCGAAAGTGCATGGGTGAATTACAACGCCGATTTAGACGATTTGGCTGATCTATGCGGTCAGGACATTCGCGGCGGGGGTGTTTTTAGTGTCGGGGACAAGACACTAAGGGTGTATGTACCAAAAAAAGGCCACTATGTGGATTTCACTGATAGAAACTTTGGTACTTTACATACTATGCACCAACACGGTGAACAAGTTGCGGCTGAAATTTTGGGTTAGTAATAAAAATAAAAAAAAGATTAAATTTTGTTAAGCAGAGCAAGCCTCGCAGGTCTCCTCCTCTATTTCATTGACTCCCACTGGGTTCACTTTAGGGCGGCTCCTCAAATAGTACATGCCTGTCTTTAGCTTCGCCTTCCAGGCGTAGAAAAGCATTGCATTAACTCGATTCACGGTTGGCTCAGCCAAATGTAAATTCATACTTTGGCTTTGGCAGATAAAGGGCTGGCGACGAGCAGCATGCTGGATCACAAACTTTTGCGAAATCTGCCACACTGTCTTGAAAACAGCCTTGACCTCATCTGAGACGGGTGCATTCTCAACAGAGCCATAGTTCCGCAGCAACGACTTTTTCACAGCCTCCCAATTGTCCACCTTGCTGCGCAAGACGTGATTTTCAACCATAAATTCACCAGAGAGCACCCGCCGGTTATACAGATTACTAGTTCTACAGTCAGTTCCCTCCGAGTGTCCCAAAATCTGCGCCGTCGATGCAGTAGGCATGCACGCGAGCAACAGAGAGTTCCTCAAGCCGTGTGTCTTAATCTCCTCCTTGAGCCCGTCCCAGTCGTGCCTCGTCGGAGTAACCCCGTAGAAATCGAACTGCAGGATCCCCTGTGAAGCAGGGCTACCCTTGAAAGAACTATACGCCCCCTTCTCCTTTGCGAGCTGGCACGACGATTTGAGCGCGTGGTAATACATGCACTCGAAAATAGAAGCGTCTAAATCTAAAGCTTCACGTGTCTCGTAAGGCATCATAAGCATCTGGAACACATCAGATAGTCCCTGCACGCCTACTCCCATGGGGCGGTGCTTGAGGTTGGAGTTCTTTGCCTCACCGAGCGGATAGTACGTCACATCAATAACCCGATCCAAATGGCGCACAACCTCCTCCACCCGCTGTCCAAGACGGTCAAAATTGAACGAATTTCCCTCCACAAAAGAAGGTAGGGCGATAGAAGCCAGCGTGCACACTGCAATCTCATCCTCTGACGTATACTCACAGATCTCAGCACACAGGTTACTCCCCTTGATGGTGCCCAGATGTTTTTGATTGCTGCAGGAATTCACTCGATCCTTAAACATGATATATGGCGTTCCAGTTTCAATCTGTGCCCGGATAATTTTCTCCCACAGATCCCGCGCCCGAATCCGTTTCCCAATCCCAGATTCCTCTGCGACAATGTACCTCGAGTTGAATTCTTCAGAGTGGTAATCCTGCAGATTCAGAGTTTTGGGACAAATCAGTGTCCAGTGCTCATCCCTCTGGACACGCTCCATGAAAAGGTCTGGAATCCAGAGCGCAGTGAACAAGTCGCGCGCCTTGGAGTTTTCGTCTCCATGATTGGTACGTAGCTGCAGGAACTCAAAAATATCCGGATGCCATGGTTCAAGGTACATTGCTATACTACCCTTGCGCCGCCTGCCCTGATCCACGTAGCGAGCTGTCTCGTTAAAAACACGCAGCATCGGGACAATGCCATTGCTCTGACCCATAGCACCAGCAATGTGACTCCCGCTGGATCGGATGTTTGAAATGCTCATCCCAATCCCCCCCGCTGTTTTAGAAATCATAGCACACTGCTTAACTGTATCAAAAATCCCAGAAATGCTATCTGATTTCATCACACCCAAAAAACAAGAGGCGTACTGGTTTTTCTTCGCACCAGCGTTAAACAAGGTAGGCGTAGCATGCGTGTACTCCTTTGCGGACAAGGCATTGTAGCAGTTCACGATCTCATCGACTGTTTCATACAACGAGGCCGCGACGCGCATGAGCATATACTGCGGACGTTCCACCAGCATGTTCAGCTCGTCGCGCATCAAATACGACCGCTGCAGAGTGCGCAAGGCAAATAAATCGTAGGAGAAATCGTTCTGTTGTAAAATGAAACGATCTAAATTGAGCTTTTCTATTTTTTTGAGGAAATCAGAATCTAGAGGCAGTGAGAGCATAGCCTGTGTGAAAGACGGAGAAGTTTGCTTGTGAATTTTAAGCATTTCTATTCGACCGGCAACAAGACCCTTCCCGGCAGCCTGCGCTGTAGTGGCTAGATACGAGTGCAGGCTGTCTGAAGAGATCTCCTTAGGGAGCCCCTTGAGAATCGAATCAACTAACGCAGACTCTGGACCAGGAATTTCTCCCGTATGGTCTAAGAATCTGCGAAGTTTCATTTTCGAAAAGGGTTCTGTGGTTCCGTTTCTCTTTTTGACGAGCATGTTGTGTGAAGGGAAAATACGAAACTTATAGCTCCTCATAAAAAATATTTTTACCCTTTCTAACCGTGAACGCTAATTTATGACATTACAGACCACATTTTGTTAAATGCCCGTTTTACACAAAATTGTAACGAAACCGCAAAGAAAAAACACACTTCTCACTAATGGTGTACTTACTACACAACTACTTATTCAAAATCATGGACAGGATAGAATTTTACATCGACGGTTTCCGATTTGCAGACGCCAAAGCAAATCGTGATCACACTATCTTCTTTAACGATAAGAAGTATAAATCGGCTGCAGAAATGTTTGAAAGTTTTGTAGACATCTTAGAACCGAACCTAGATGATCAAATGCAGTCTCTAAGAAAGAAATTGAGAGAGAACCAATATTTCTACTTTTACGAAGAAGACTACTAGATTACCAAAGGGCTACCTCACTCGTCACACTTCTCGATTTTATCAGCAATTTCAAGCACTTCCATAGTGTTGGCATTTAGAAAACCACCAATAAAACAGTTTACGTTTGCCTTTTTACAAAGATTAGCAAAAGTTTTAAGATTTGGATATTGATGCGCTTCATTAATTACTACGGTACTGTACTGTTTATAATTTGTCAACATCAACCCATCAAGTACATACACAGTCCTACCAAATGTTTTCCACTGATATGATGGTGCTCCGATTTTCACATAAATCATTTCTAAGATCCCATAAAGGTTTATACATCACCGACACATTGCTGTTTCGAGAGCCACAGTTTTTTTGTCTAAATTGAAACCAATCCTACTTGCACAGTTGTGACAGTGGTACAGCTCACCACACAAACCTTCATGATAGTACGAGTTGTCTTCGTCAGTATCGAGATGCAAAGTTGTATGCCCCGTGGGGTTGTTGCTCTGTTTGCACCAACACAGGTAGGCTCCAGCCATTGCCATCTCTTTACTGTCAAAACTACTGTTTCTGACCTTGATAACACATGGCTTTCCATTTTCATAAAATGCACCCTCCACACAGTAGTCACCATCGGGTATTTTGCAAATTACAATAGGGTGGTTTTCGTCTTCGTATGTGTATTCTGGCTTAATTTGCGTAGTTTTACCATGTTGAATTTGGAACACGTGCATTAAATCAAACCACTCGCAATCACCAAACTCCTCTAGCATAAACTTCGAATGAACACTATTATTCTCAAACATACTTTTTAATATACGAAGAAAACACGGGTATCGGTATCCCCATCGATAGTAGACCATTTCTTGAAAATATAGCCATGTCTCAAGTACACCATATAAACTACAGCAAGAACTCACAAAATGGATTTCAAAGGCACCTCGTTCCAAACGAAATGGATGAAAAAGCACAACATACTTCGTGTTAGGTTTTTTAAACTGGAGAAGAATACATTCGACTTGCTGGACATTATTTTAGACGCTGCAGTTCAACAAGGTGATTTTTCTGTTGCTTGGGATCTCAGCAAAATGCAAACTCTAACTACATTACAGTGCTTTCAAGTTGTACAACCTGCTTTGCGCATCAAAGACAAAATCACCAACAGTGTAATACGCTCAAGTGTTGTTGTGCCAGAAAGATACGCTGCCATTATAAACAAGCTACTCAGATATGTCGCTCCAACAACGCCTACTCATGTAGGAAGCAGCACAACACAGGCAAAACAATTCCTTGGACTATAAGTCTGCGTATTTCTACCCAAAGATGTCTCTAGAACATTCGTACCTCCACCTGCTGGAACAGTGCCTGGCATACCCTACACGTGATACGAGAAACGCAGAATGTCATTCCATGTTTGGTGCCTTCCTCGAACACGATCTTGCCGACGGGTTCCCACTTCTGACCACCAAAAAAGTATTCTTCCGAGGTGTAGTTGAAGAACTAGCATGGTTCCTACGAGGTTCAACGAACAATCAGGAGCTCATCGACCGCGGTGTGCATATCTGGGACAAGAACGCTGAGCAGTACGATCCGATCACCAAGGTAGATTGTGGCGCGATATACGGCTTTTCATGGCGTCACTTTGGAGCAAAATACGTCGATTGTCACACAGACTATACCGAGCAGGGTGTTGATCAAATTGGTTCAATTATTAGAGATATTCAAGAAAGCCCCAACTCGCGCAGACACGTTCTAAGCGCTTGGAACCCAGCTCAGCCAGCTTGTCTTCCACCGTGCCATACTCTATATCAGTTTTACGTAGAAAACGATGGACGCCTCTCTGTGCAGATGTATCAAAGAAGTTGCGACTTGTTTTTGGGCTGCCCCTTTAATATTGCGTCGACGGCACTCCTTACGCATCTGATCGCCCACGAGTGTAATCTTGGGGTTGGAACCATGCGCATTATAATCGGAGATGCACACATTTACACTCAACACGTCGAAGCAGTGCGCGAGCAACTCGGTCGCATCCCAAAGCCCCTTCCCAAGATAAGCGTGGTGAGGGAGAAAGATGGATTGTGCAACCTGCAAGAACAGGACGTGACGCTACTAAACTACAATCCAGACAGCCGTATAAGAGCTCCGATGATTGCTTAAGTATTAAGTAATAACACAAAAATCTTCTTCTTCTTCTTTTGTATCCTTTACACTTTCTTTCTTTGGTTTCTTTCCCAGCATTACTTCTAGCTGACCTACCCTTTTCTCCAAAGTTTTCACACGCGTCTCCAATGACGTGTCCTCTGTTTTAAACACTGACATTTCAATGCACTCCTATCAATAAATACGCTAGCGATCAATTGCGATCTGAAAGATGCCTTCGCACATAAGCACAAGGAAAATGAGAACCATAATATCCATAAAAAGCTCAAGAGACGAAAAGTCCAACTCTTCGTCCATTTTGCTCTACACAACTTACTTCCATCTTTTCACACCAGAATTTGATCTCCTGTGCCCCGACACTAATCTTTTCCAGCTTGCACTTGGCTTTTTCTTTTTCACATACTTTACACTACACCTTTCATCATCAAAACTCAAAATAAAAATTATTTTTTTGAATTTCACAACAACTCGTTTTATTTTGACCATTGACGCTCTAGAACCGAAGGCTATTTACGCTGAGTCTAAGTGATAAAATGACCAGCCAACTAGAACAAATGATTTTGTTAGCAATTCTGGACAATAGCGAATCACTTCACGCGAAAGCTCAGCAATATGCAGTTGAACAAAATTTTACACAAGGTCAAATAAATACCGCATGTAAGAGGGTCACGTCTTTTTTGAGATGGCATGGGGTAAAAAACTTACTTCCAAAAGAACAAAAAGCACTTATAAAAATGCAATCTTTTTTTCGCATGTTAATAACACGGAAACATCTTAGAAAAAATATGCGCTACTGGGAAAGACTAGCAAAAAATGACTCTTTAGAACACATGCAAGAAGCAGAAAAAATTTACAAAGTTTTAAACCGTCCAAATAAAAAAAGGAAAAAAAAACGTGCACACATTTAAAAACACATTTAAAATCGAAGCTTTTATTTTCTACGTTTACTAGGCATACCAAGCATAGCCCTCTCTCTAGCCTGCCTCCTTAATTCATCAATACGACTTTGAGCCTCCGTACTACGGCGTGCTTCTGCAGGTTGCAGTCTAGCTCTACGTCTCATGTCAGCTACAGTCATTGGTGACCGCCTAAGCACACTCGCAGCACTCGAAGAGGATGAAGCAGCACTAGAAGATGGTGAAGCACTAGAACTGGAGCTGGTTGGTGACCGCCCAAGCATACTCGCAGCACTCGAAGAGGATGAAGCAGCACTAGAAGATGGTGAAGCACTAGAACTGGAGCTGGTTGGTGCACCTTTAGGAATTGCTTTCAAAACCTGCATAAAAATCGGATCTCTTGGGTCTGATTTAGCTCCGGCAGCCGATGGCGGACCAAAGGCACTAGGAGACAACAAGGGTTCATTTTTTTTCATCTGTTCAACCAAACTCCTAAATCTTTCATTTAACTCTTGTAACAAATCTCCTACTTGTCTGTCCACCATTTGATTAATCCTCACCGCGTTAACAGTCAAATTATAAATTTTACTCCACTCGTTTCTCAAAATACTACTCAAACGCAGAAATAAATCCATTTCCCCATATACAGCAACTTCTTGCTGTACTGCATTTTGCATGTTTGTAAAAATTCCAAACAAATTACTGTACATATCGTTCCACTCTTGTTCAGAATATGAACCTCGCGAACTCGAACCAATTTTGGTTTTCTCAATAATGTTAGAATCGATCGGTAAAAAGCCGAAAGGATCATACATTGTGGGCCACTCCACCATATCTGACATTTATTTATCTGACGTTTCTATATATATCTGTGAATGATAAAAAACGACAACTACTACCGCATGCAAATAATACAGAACTTAGATTTTAGCACCATAATTTTTTACAAAACGACGTATAGAATATTTTTTTTTTAAAAGGTGCCCCTCTAAAAACACGAAACACCATATTATACAAAACGACGTATAGAATATTTTTTTTTAAAAAGGTGCCCCTCTAAAAAC
>Ga0115546_1002512_pt1 | contig 10487 bp, 7 predicted proteins | sample COGITO_mtgs_1004_FD_87186 | JGI IMG/M metagenome (GOLD analysis project Ga0115546, IMG submission 87186) | Pelagic marine microbial communities from North Sea - COGITO_mtgs_100413 | ecosystem: Environmental > Aquatic > Marine > Epipelagic | place: Germany:Helgoland, sampling site Kabeltonne... | reverse complement strand
TGTGGGTAACTGTGGGTAACAGGGAGTGGCGTTAATAAGCTTGTGGTGAAAGGTCTTTAAATGAGGGTCTGGCGGGAATAGAGGGCTAGTGGTAGGGCTAGTGGTAGAGGGCTTTAGAGGACTGAGCCTGACAAATTTCTGTCAGACCCAGTTGATCTAGCCTGTAAGTATACTGCGATAGCTCTAGCTCTAGCTCTAGCTCTAGCTCTGAGACCACTTGGCAAAGCTGCCGCCACTTGCGGCCAGAGTCTTGATCAAATCCGCTGGCTTCCAATAGTCTTCACCGCTCTCCTGGTGCAGGGCGCTGAGCTTTTTATACACAGCATCCAGGCCTAGGTGATCGGCATATTGCATTGGCCCGCCGTGATAGACCGGGAAGCCATAGCCAAACACATAGACAACATCTATATCACCGGAGCGCTGTGCTATACCTTCCTGAAGGATTTTTGCCCCCTCGTTAATCAGTGGCAGTAGCAGGCGATCGCGGATCTCTTCGTCGGTGAAGTCTCTACGCTCAACTCCGTATTCCGCTGCCTTGGCTTCGACCAGAGCGCTGACCTCAGGGTCGCTGATACGAGCGCGAGTCTGGGGATCATATTGATAAAAACCAGCACCGCTTTTCTGTCCTAAACGACCCTGATCGACTAGCGCGTCGGCAACACAGAAGCTTCGTGGGTCACCTTTTTCTTCTTCGGATAAGCCTTCACGAACCTTGTAGCCAATATCAATACCGGCGAGATCGCTCACGGCCAAGGGCCCCATGGCCATGCCGTACTCTTCCATCACGCGATCGATCTGTTCAGCGCTGGCGCCTTCAATCAAGCAGAGTTGGGTTTCGCGACCGTACTCGCTGAACATACGGTTGCCGATAAAGCCAAAGCAGACTCCTGAAAGAACCGGGACTTTGCCTATGGCTTTAGCTACTGCCATCGCAGTGGCAATGACTTCATCAGAGGTTTTATCTGCGCGGACAATTTCCAGCAGCTTCATGATGTTGGCGGGGCTGAAAAAGTGCAGGCCGATAACGTCTTCAGGTCGCTTGGTGACCGCGGCTATGGCATTAACATCCTGATAGGAGGTGTTGCTGGCCAAAATAGCGCCTGGCTTGCAGACTTTGTCGAGCTGGGTAAATACCTGCTGTTTGATCTCGAGGTTTTCAAAAACCGCCTCAATTACCAGGTCGGCATTGGCCAGATCCTGGTAGTCAGTAGTGCCGCTAATCAGGCTCAGGCAACCTTGCTTTTGCTCTTCGCTGAGTTTGCCTTTTTTAACGGTCATGGAATAGTTTTTGTCGATAATTCCCAAACCACGCTGCAGCGCTTCATCGTTAATTTCCAGCATGGTCACGGGAATGCCGACATTGGCAAAGTTCATGGCGATGCCGCCACCCATGGTGCCGCCGCCGATAATGGCAACAGACTTTATGGATCGCTTGGCTGTCTCTTTACCTATGCCTTTAATCTTGTTGGCTTCGCGCTGGGCGAAAAACATATGGCGCATAGCAGCTGACTGGCTACCGTCTTTGAGTTCCATAAAGAGACGGCCTTCAGTGGCTAAGCCTTCATCGAAAGACAGTGTGGCTGCAGCTTCAATGCAGTCGACAATACTCTGTGGTGCCAGCTGACCGCGGGCGCGACGGCTGAGTTGCTTGCGTGAGTTGTCGAAAATAGCGGGATCAAAAGAGGCGGGGTCTATGTTGATGTCACGCACTTTGCGCAGCGGAGCATTGTCTGCAAGCAACTGATGGGCATAGGCCATAGCGCCTTCAAGCAGGTCGTCGCCTGCAATGATGTGATCGATCAGGTTTAAGTCGACAGCGGCTTTGGCTTTGATTGGGTTGCCGCTGGTAATCAGCTTAATAGCGGCCTCGACACCGGTGAGGCGCGGTGCGCGCTGAGTGCCGCCAGCCCCCGGCAGCAGGCCGAGTTTCACTTCTGGTAGGCCAACCATGGCTGTGCCAACTGCGCAGCGGTAGTGGCAGGCAAGGGCGGTTTCTAGTCCGCCACCCAGTGCGGTGCCATGAATCGCGGCGACCATAGGCTTGGCTGACTGCTCTATGGTTTCGAGGATTTTATTAAACGAGGGTTCGGTGGGAGCTTTGTCGAACTCAGAGATGTCGGCGCCAGCAATAAAGGTGCGGCCCTGACAGATCAGTATTAAGGCTTTGGTGGCGTCGTCCTGTGCGGCGTTAACTGCGGCATAGATACCGTCGCGCAGTGCCTGTGACAGTGCATTGACCGGTGGGTTGTTGATCCAAATGATTCCGATATCGCCGCGTACTTCATAGCTAGTAACTGACGAGCTTGTTACTGAAGAGCTTGTAACTGACATACTGTTCCCCCAAATTGAATTGTTATTTATTGTTATTGTTAAACCGCTGCAGTCTAAATTCTGGTTACTTTTCTCGACCTAATGATGGCGGTGGTTGGCCAGTCACTTTCTCAAAGTCCTATGGGTGCCTTAGGCTGATATACTTTTGCCCTGAGCAATTTTCCTTTCACTCCATAACGAGAATAATAACAATGCAGAGTAACAGAGAATTAGATGTAGTGGTCTACGGTGCCACAGGTTTTACTGGACGGCTGGTCGCGGAATATTTAAATAACCAATACGGTGTCAATGGTGAGATTAAGTGGGCTATGGCGGGACGCAGCCAGGCCAAACTTGAGTCTGTTCGCGATGAGATGGGTATCTCTGCGGATGTGCCCTTAATTGTAGCCGATGCTGCTGACTTGCCTTCTTTAAATGCAATGGTGCTGAGCAGTAAGGTTATTTTGACCACTGTCGGCCCTTACCAGCTGTATGGCAATGAATTGGTTGCGGCCTGTGCTGAGCACGGCACTGACTATGTTGACCTTTGCGGCGAGCCCGCTTGGATGCATCAGATGATTGCAGCGCACTCGGCAGCGGCTGAGGCCAGCGGTGCACGAATTGTCTTTTCCTGTGGTTTTGATTCGATTCCTTTTGATCTGGGTGTGCTGTTTTTACAGCAGACGGCGGAGCAGCAGTTGGGTGCCATGGTGCCGCGAGTTAAAGGCCGTGTGCGTTCAATGAAGGGCACTTTTTCTGGCGGCACACTGGCGAGCTTTCGCGCCACTATGGCAGCTGCAGGTAAAGACCGTGAGCTGATCAATGTGTTGCGTAACCCCTTTGCACTCACTGAAGGTTTTGTTGGAGCTGACCAACCTCGTGGCGATAAGCCAATGTTTGATGATGCGCTGCAGAGCTGGGTTGCTCCCTTTGTTATGGCGAGCATTAACACTAAAAATATTCACCGTTCAAATAAGTTGATGGGCCATGCCTATGGTTCTGATTTTGTCTATGACGAAATGTTAGTTACCGGTCCTGGTGATCGCGGTGAAGCTATTGCTAAGGCTGTGACTGAAGATACCTCTATGGCCAATGACCCACGTAAGCCAGGCGAAGGGCCTGATTTGGACGAGCGTGTTAACGGTAATTATGATTTGCTGATAATTGGTGAAGCTACTGACGGTCGCTCTGTGCGCGTTAGTGTTAAAGGTGACATGGATCCTGGTTACGGTTCTACGTCGAAGATGATTGCTGAGAGTGCGGTCTGTTTGGTGATGAATCCTGATTTGGCATCTGGCGGTATTTGGACCTCGGCACCGGCTATGGGTACGGCGTTGATTGAGCGCTTGCAGGCTAATGCTGGATTAACGTTCACTGTTGAAACAGCATAGTTTTTAGATTGAGTTTTAGTTAATAATCGGTGCGGCTTCTGCTATGTTGGTAGAGGCCGCACTTGTATATAAGGTTATTTTGGAACACTGTTATCATTCTGTTGTAACTATTTTGTAAAAAAAGGACTGTATTTAAGAAAGGCTGTATTTAAGAAAGACTGTATTAAAAATGATAATAATGGGGCAGTCAGTATGAAATTTCACCCACAAAAAAATGCATTAATTAAAGAATTACACAACCGAACTTTTCCGGTGGTGCAGCTGCCAGCTCAGGTCTCGAGTTTAGTTATATTCAATCCTGGTGATCGCCAGCTTGAACTGGATCGACTTACGGATTTAGCCAAGCAACAAAATGTTACTCCACCTCTGGCAGATGAAAGCTGCTATTACCAAAGTTTTAAAGATTTTGATTTGCGCTGGGAACGGCACAATGAGTTTTCGACCTATACGGTGATTTGTCAGCGCCAAGGGGAGGGTGAGTTCTTTCGGAATCTGTTTTCGTTAATTGATTCTGAGTGGCTAGAGGCTATGCCCGGTGAGGTGATAGCGGCGAATCATATTGATCTGCGTCCGACGACGCTGAGTTCGGAACAGTTGCCCGAGTATTTTGAAGGTAAGCGTTTGGTGGGCAGCAAGATTTATGATGGTTTGGCAACGGTGTGGACGTCGGTGCAGCATCATAGCGACGGCTTTATTCGCACGCTGGTGGTAGATGAGGGAATTGATGCATTGCAGGCGGGTCGGGCGATTCGTAATCTTTTGGAGATTGCCGCCTACCGGGCTATGACACTGTTGGCACTGCCTATTGCGCGTAAATTGATTCCTGAGGTAACGAAGCTGGAAGGGCGTTTGGTTGGTACCAATGCTAAGTTGAATTTGCTGGAGACGGTGGAGGATGAGCAGAAGTTGATGACTGAGTTGATTGAAGAGGCTACTCAGTTGGAAAAGTTAGTTGCTGATCATAATTTCCGTTTTTCTGCGACTCAGGCGTATTTTAGTTTGACTGAAAGTCGTTTGGATATGTTACGCGAGCAGCGCTTGCCAACTTTTCGTACGTTGAAGCAGTTTCATGTGCGGCGTTTTATTCCGGCCTTTCATACCTGTATGTCTGTGGTTAAGCGTAAGGAGGATCTGTCGAAACGGATTAGCCGCACGACGGAGTTGTTGAATTCTCGGTTGCAGTTGTCGTTGGAATTACAGAATCAGCGTTTGCTTGCTTCGATGGATAAACGCAGTGCTTTGCAGTTGCGTTTGCAGCAGACGGTTGAGGGTTTGTCGGTTGTGGCGATGACTTATTACAGTATGAATTTGATTAAGTTGCTGATTGCGCCGTTGCCGATTGAGCAGTATTTGTTGATGTCTAAGACTATGGCGCTGGCGATTATGACGCCGTTTGTTTTTACTGGTGCGTTGATGTTGGTGAAGAGGATTCGCAATAAGTTGGAGAAATGAATTGTTGGGGGTAGGGTGTTTTGTTAGTTCAGGCGGGTCTATCTGTGAGTTCCCAAACGCCAACACTGTGATCTCGACAGAGCAACTTTTTATGTCATCCCGGCAGAGCAACCTTTTATGTCATCCCGACAGAGCGTAGCGACGAGGGATCTCGGCTTTGCTATTGGCGACTAATTTGATTGCTGAGAGCTGACTGTTGGGTGTGAATAGACCCTGCCCCTACCCTTGAGATCGGTCCCATGGATGCCATTATTTTCAGCGTTCGCACAACTCGCTGTCGCTCAGACAAGTGCTCTCTTTTTCTGAAAATAATGGCATCCATAAGCGGGCCCTGATTGATCGCAAGGGTAGGGGCAGGGTCTATCTGGGTTTTCGCAGTACTGCCGTAGACCCCACGCGGTGATTCTGGCGCATTCTGCATTTATTTTGTCCGGCAGAGCCCTTTTGTGTCATCCCGACAGAGCGCAGCGACGAGGGATCTCAGGCTGACTTTTGGTAACCAAGTTGTGTGTCGGGTGCGGATAGACCCTGACCCTACCCTTGCGATCGGTCCCATGAGTGCAATCATTTTCAGCGTTCGCACAACTCGCTGACGCTCAAACAAGTGCTCTCTCTTTCTGAAAATAATCGCACCCATAAGCGGGCCCTGATTGATCGCAAGGGTAGGGGCAGGGTCTATCTGAATTATCGCAGTGCGGTCTAGAAGCCGTTTTGTTACCTTGGCGCCTTTCTCGTTAATATCATCCTGACAGAGCATGGCGATGAGGGATCTCCTGCTACTTACTCCGAGATCTCTCACATTCGTTCGAGATGACAAGAGGCTTATGGCAAGGCTGCTAATACGCTCAGGGCTGTCTATTTGCTCAGGGCTGTCTATCTGCTCAGGGCTGTCTATTCGCTCAGGGCTGTCTATCTGCTCAGGGCTGTCTATTTGCTCAGGGCTGTCTATTTGATCAGGGCTGTCTATCCGCTCAGGGCTGTTGATTCCAGCGCACGCATTCCTCAAGCGTTACACCAGAACCACCAAAGATATCCAAGGCACTGCCAATAGTAAGGTCGACTTTGCCGTTTGAGAGTGATTTCACTAGATCGAGATCGGCGAGGCTGCGTGCGCCACCTGCATAGGTGGTGGGAAGGGTGCAGCAATTGCCGAGTAGGCTGACAAGGTCGCTGTCGATTCCTGCTTGGAGTCCTTCAACATCTGCTGCATGAATTAAAAATTCTGCGCAGTGGCTTTCCAGTTCGGCAATGGTTTGTTGGTTAATCTGCATGTTGGTAATGGTCTGCCAGCGGTCGGTGGCGATCATCCAGCCGTCTGAAGTTTTGCGACAGCTTAGATCGAGGACTAATTTATCGGCTCCGACTTCGGCTTTTATTTTTTCCAGTCGCGACCAGGAGAAGTCGCCGTTTTCAAATAAATAGGAGGTCACAATAATCTGTGATGCGCCGGCTTCTAAATAGCTACTGGCGTTCTCAAGATTGACGCCGCCGCCAAACTGCATGCCATTGGGATAGGCGGCCAGGGCTTCGAGAACTTGCTGTTGATTGTTTGGGCCTAGGGCAATGACGTGGCCGCCAGTGAGCCCCTGCTGCTGATAGAGTCTGGCATAGTAGGCTGCATTGTGGCTGCTGACGAAGTTAGTTTCGGCGCCGGAATCATTGAGGCTGCCGCCGACTATCTGTTTTACCTGACCCTGATGAAGGTCGATACATGGACGAAACGCGGTCAAGGAGCCTACTCCGGATGGGATTGCGAGGGCGCTAGTATAGCTTACTGGCCTGCAGTGCCAACTGTTTGGCGAGGCTGCAGGCCAAGTTTTTGTTTAGACTTCGGCTATTTCAAAGGCGAGTAACTCTGCTCCGCCATCGACCAATTCACCCGGCTGATAAAAGAATTCACTGACCTTGCCGTCTTTAGGCGCAGCGATGGTGTGTTCCATTTTCATCGCTTCCATGACCAGTAGTGTTTCACCTTTGGCGACGGCTGCGCCGACTTCTACCAGCAGGGTGACTACTGTGCCGTTCATGGGAGCGGTGAGGTTGCCGCTGCTATCTTGGTCTTGGTCGAGTCCCAGGTTAGGTGGGGTTTCGGCGCAGTGAAAAACACCTTTTGGGGTGAATAGATTGAACCCGTTTTCGTCGCTGACGGCTTTGATGTTGGCTGGAATTTGAGTTCCGTATTGAGGCCCGAATTGAGAGCTGTCTGCAGTTACTTCAACCTGTTCTGTGCCGACGGTAATGTTTAGCTTCTGTGGGCTGCTGTCACTGGCGCGCCAACCATTGGCTAGATGCCAGGGGGAGTTGGGTTCACTGGACTGCTCGGCGATCTGTTGGGCGCTCTCTGCTCGCGCTGTCAGAATGGCCTGAGCGGCTAGCGGTGCGGCATAGTCGAGGTCTTCTTGGCGGCGGTGGAATATCTCTTGTTCATGCTCTTCGATAAAGCCGGTGTTGACCTCGCCGCGCTTAAATGCGGCGCTGCTAGCGAGGTTGTAGAGGAACGGAATATTGGTGGTGACGCCGACGATTTTATATTCGCTGAGGGCTTGGGTGAGCCGCTGTAGGGCGCGCTCACGGTCGAGATCCCAGACGACTAACTTGGCGATCATGGGGTCGTAGAATACTGAAACTTCGTCTCCTTCGACCACACCGCTGTCGATGCGCACATGGGTATTTTCTGTTGGTGCTTGAAGCACTTTTAGTTGACCTGTTGAGGGCAGGAAGTCCTGCTCTGGATCTTCGGCATAAACCCGTGCTTCGAAGGCGTGGCCTTTGAGTGTTAGTTGGTCCTGGGTGCAGGGCAGGGGTTCACCATTAGCGACGCGCAGTTGCCATTCGACAAGGTCTTGGCCGCTGATCATTTCGGTGACTGGGTGTTCTACTTGGAGGCGGGTGTTCATCTCCATAAAGAAGAATTCGCCGCTGCTGTCGAGTAAAAATTCTACGGTACCGGCACCCTGATAATTGATTGCGCTGGCGGCGCGAATCGCGGCTTGACCCATGCGCTGGCGCAGTTCTTCGCTCATGCCTGGGGCCGGTGCTTCTTCGATAACTTTTTGGTGGCGACGCTGGAGGGAGCAGTCCCGTTCGAAGAGGTGTACGGCGTTGTTGTGCTGGTCGCAGAATACTTGAATTTCAACGTGGCGGGGTTGCTGGAGGTATTTTTCGACCAGCATGATGTCGTCGTTAAAGCTGTGTTTAGCTTCGCGTTTAGCGGCGGCTAGGGCCTGGTCAAATTCATCGGCATGGTAGACGGCGCGCATGCCTTTGCCACCGCCACCGGCGGCGGCTTTAAGTAACACTGGGTAGCCCATGTCGTCTGCGGACTGTTTCAGTATGTCGGGGTTTTGGTCGTCACCGTGATAGCCGGGGACTAGGGGGACGTCGGCGTTGGCCATGATTTTTTTGGCAGCGGATTTGGAGCCCATGGCTAAAATAGCGGCGACTGGGGGGCCGATAAAAATTAGGTTGTTGGCGTCGCACTGGCGGCAGAAGTCGGCGTTTTCAGAGAGGAAGCCATAGCCGGGGTGGATGGCCTGGGCACCGCTGCTTAGAGCGGCTTGAATGATGTTGTCGATCACTAAATAGGATTCGCTTGAGGGGGATGGGCCTATGTGGACGGCTTCGTCGGCTTGGCTGACATGCAGTGCATTGCGGTCGGCGTCGCTGTAGACGGCGACGGTTTTGATGCCCATTTTTTTCGCTGTCTGGATGATGCGACAGGCGATTTCACCACGGTTGGCGATTAGTATTTTGTTAAACATTTTTCAGTCCGTTTTGTTGCTGGTTATGGTCTGGTTTGTCTTACCTTGTCTTGCGCGCTTCCGGTGTTGGTGGCCATTCTGAAGTAGATTCTTCGTCGCTGCGCGCTGCCGGGATAACATAACAAAAGCACTCTGTCGGGATGACAGGATGCGGATGTCACATCCGAAACACGCCAAACTTAGTCTCTTCTATCACCCGGTTGTGGCTCGCCGAAATCGACAGTCCCAATACCATTCTGGTATCCGCGGGATCAATCACGCCATCGTCCCAGAGCCTTGCGGAGGCATAATAGGGATGCCCCTGGTGCTCATAGTTGTCGACAATCGGTTTTTTAAAGTCCGCTTCTTCTTCGGCACTCCATTCAATGCCGTCGCGCTCATACTTGTCCCGGGTGACCTGGGCCAAGACACCAGCGGCCTGTTCTCCGCCCATCACCGAGATACGCGCATTGGGCCACATAAACATAAATCGTGGGTCATAGGCGCGACCACACATGCCGTAGTTGCCCGCTCCAAATGAGCCGCCAATCAGGACGGTGAATTTGGGGACGTTGGCGGTGGCGACGGCGGTGACCATCTTGGCGCCATGTTTGGCTATGCCATTATTTTCATATTGCTTGCCGACCATAAAACCGGTGATGTTTTGTAAAAATACCAAGGGGATTTTGCGCTGGGCGCAGAGTTCAATAAAGTGCGCGCCTTTTTGTGCTGACTCGCCAAAGAGAATGCCGTTATTGGCCACTATGCCCACTGGGTAGCCAAATATTCTGGCAAAACCACAGACTAGGGTGGTGCCGTAGAGGGCTTTAAATTCATCAAAGTCAGAGCCGTCGACTACTCGTGCAATGATCTCGCGAACGTCGTAGGACTTGCGCGAGTCACTGGGCACTACGCCGCCGATTTCGTCGCTGTTATAGAGGGGTTCTATGGCGGCTTTGAGGTCGCCGTTAACTGGCTTAACGCGGTTTAGTCGTGCCACAGCATTGCGGGCTAGTTCGAGGGCATGGTGATCGTTGTTGGCCAGATGATCGGCTACGCCTGAGGTGCGGCAGTGAACATCGGCACCACCCAGCTCCTCTGCTGTCACCACTTCACCGGTGGCGGCTTTCACGAGGGGCGGGCCGGCGAGAAAAATGGTGCCCTGATCACGAACAATTATGGATTCGTCGGCCATGGCTGGCACATAGGCGCCACCGGCGGTGCAGGAACCCATTACCGCGGCTATCTGAGGAATATTTTGGGCTGACATGTTGGCTTGGTTAAAGAAGATGCGACCGAAGTGTTCGCGGTCGGGAAAGACTTCATCCTGACGCGGTAGGTTGGCACCGCCGGAATCCACTAGGTAGATGCAGGGCAGATTGTTTTCCGCGGCTATGGCTTGGGCACGGAGGTGTTTTTTCACAGTTAGAGGGTAATAGCTACCGCCTTTGACTGTGGCATCGTTGGCTACGATGACGCATTCCTGACCACTGACTCGACCTATGCCGGTGATGATGCCAGCGGCTGGTACGGATTCGCCGTAAACCTCATGGGCGGCGAGGGCAGAGAATTCGAGGAAGGGTGAGCCTGGATC